>Ga0256404_1001183_pt1 | contig 65349 bp, 51 predicted proteins | sample RumenRJG_01DNA_FD_185990 | JGI IMG/M metagenome (GOLD analysis project Ga0256404, IMG submission 185990) | Bovine rumen microbial communities from Lethbridge, Alberta, Canada - RJG_01 | ecosystem: Host-associated > Mammals > Digestive system > Stomach > Rumen | place: Canada: Alberta | collected...
CTGATGGGGCTGGTGACGCCGATATTTACCCAATATATATTCAATACCATCATCCCTATGAAAAACGGAAGGGCTCTCATGGTCATAGCGGCCAATTATTTAGGCATTCTTGTTGCGACAATGCTGATAAAACTTAGTAAGAATCTGTCCCTCCGTACCATTCAGAGAAAAGCTGAAATTGCTTCCGAGGGTGGGATCATGGGAAGAGTGCTGAACCTTCCGGTACATTTTTTTGAGGATCATAATTCCGGAGAGATGCAGAGAAGAATCATGGCAGGAAAGGAGATCGTTGAAAAGGCCACAAACATTGCTCTTGCTGCCATAGTCGGGGCTGTTCTTGCCGTTGCATATCTTATTGAAATTATGATAATGGTGCCTCAGCTTTTTCCTGTTACTATAGCCATAGTTGCCATACAGATTTTTTTCTTTGTTGTTATCGCCTGGATACAGCAGGACTGGAATTTTACTCTTTTGGAAGTCAAGTCCAAGATAAACGGACTCACCTATCAGCTGTTTTCGGGGATACAGAAAATAAAGCTTGCAGGTGCCGAGAAGAGAGCATTTGCCAAGTGGGCTAAGCTTTTCAAGGAGGAGTCTGACTGTAATTACAATGCTCCCAGCATAACAACCCTTCCTGTGGTTCTTGAAGAGTTTATCGTTCTTGCGGGTACAGTAGTGCTTTGTGTGATCGCAGTGGAAAAGAATCTGAGCGAAGCTGATTTTATGGCATTTTCTTCGGCGTTTACATTGTTCCAGGCGGCCTTTTCTGCTTTGATCTCCGTTGAGGGAGAGATTTGTATGATCAAGCCTTTGTCCAGAGAGCTGATGCCTATTCTTGAAGCTGTTCCTGAAGTAGGAGAAAGTAAAAAGCCTATTCCACGTATGACAGGCGGAATAGAGCTTAGTAACGTAAGCTTCAGATACTCCGAAGAAGGCCCCATGGTTCTTAAGGGCATTAATTTAAAGATACAGCCTGGACAGTATGTGGCCATAGTCGGACATACGGGATGCGGGAAGAGTACCCTTATGCGTCTTCTTCTCGGATTCGAGACTCCCACTGAGGGCGGAATCTATTATGACGGAAGAGATCTGGACTCCATTGACTTAAAGAGACTGCGCAGAAATATCGGAGTTGTGCTTCAGAATGCACATCTTTTCGCAGGTACGATTTTTTCCAATATTTCCATCGCCTGTCCCGGACTTACCATGAAGGAAGCCTGGAAGGCGGCAGAAATGGCTGATATAGCAGATGATATCAGGGCTATGCCGCTCGGAATGCAGACCATGATATCCGAGAGCGGAGGCACCATATCCGGTGGTCAGAGGCAGAGACTTATGATTGCCCAGGCCATAGCCTGCAAGCCCAAGATTCTCATGTTTGATGAAGCCACCAGTGCCCTGGATAATATTTCCCAGGATCAGATAGCAGAGTCACTTTCAGTGCTTAAGTGTACCCGTATTGTGATCGCTCACAGGTTAAGTACGATAAAAAAATGCAATAGAATAATAGTGCTTGACGGCGGGCAGATAGTTGAAGACGGAAAGTATGAAGAGCTGCTGGAAAAGGGAGGACTGTTTTCCGAACTTATCAAGCGTCAGCAGGTGGATATCTGAGCCGGTTAAGAAATAATATTATTTTTATAAAACAGTTGAAAAAGTCTAAATGGTGAGCAATATTTATAGTGCACACCCTTTAGACTTTTCTTTTTATCTAAATATGGCATAAGTCTTCCATCGAGTGGGCAGATAGGGGAATCATTGGAGAAGATCATATCTACAGGTAATAAATTGGTAAAAGAGGTTAGGGAACTTGAAAAGAAGGCAAAGCTGAGACGGGAAACCGGACTCTTTGTAGCCGAAGGCGAGAGGCTTTGCAGTGAGATCCCTGCGGATTCCATAGTCCGTATATTTGTTACCCCGGATTACCATGGACGGATGCCAGAGGGTTTAGTGTGGGATAAAGTTAAAAATACGTATACAAGAGCCGGAGGAGATATCGCTGTATATCAGGTGTCGAGGCAGATCATGGAATTCATGTCGGACACAAAAACAAGTCAGGGCATACTTGCTATCGTAAAACAGAAACATTACAAATCTTTATCCGGAGATTTCTTTATCATTCTTGATACCCTGCAGGATCCGGGAAACATGGGAACCATATTCAGAACAGCCGAGGCTGCGGGAGTAAAGGGAATAATCATGAATCGGAACTGTGTCGATATTTATTCACCCAAGGTTGTCAGAGCTACAATGGGGGCAATGTTCAGGATGCCTTTCATTATATGTGAGGACCTTTCTGCCGAAATAATAAGAATGAAGGATAAAGGCATAGCTATATATGCGGCACACCTTAAGGGTGAGAAGAACCATTGGGAATTCGATTACAGTAAACCTACGGCGTTCATGATAGGAAACGAAGGCAATGGTCTCAGTGATGAGATCGCAGCACTGTCGGATGCATATATGCGTATTCCGATGATGGGAAAAACCGAGTCATTAAATGCAGCTGTTGCAGCAACTGTACTGATGTATGAAACGGTCAGACAGCGTATGAACTGATGACAGAGTCGAAAGGGGAGGATATTATGGCAGATTTAACCGGAAGAGATTTTCTAAAGCTTCTTGACTATTCACCTGAGGAGATAAATTATCTTCTCGATATGGCAGCACGTTTAAAGGCTGAAAAAAAGGCAGGTCCGGTAAACGGACAGCCGATGCACAAGACAAGCTTCGAAGGAAAGAACATTGCACTGATCTTTGAGAAGGATTCCACCAGAACCAGATGTTCCTTTGAGGTTGCGGCTTCAGATCTCGGCATGGGGTCAACCTATCTCGGACCCAGTGGTTCCCAGATAGGAAATAAGGAGTCCATCGCAGATACCGCCAGGGTACTTTCAAGAATGTATGATGGTATCGAGTATCGCGGTTTCGGACAGGAGCTTGTGGAGGAGCTTGCGAAGTATAGTGATGTTCCTGTATGGAACGGTCTCACCAATGAGTTCCATCCAACTCAGATGCTTGCAGATATGCTTACCATACGTGAGCACAAAGGGAACCTTAAGGGACTTAAGCTGGTTTATATGGGTGATGCCAGATACAATATGGCGGATTCCTATATGGTGACCTGTGCAAAACTCGGAATGCATTTCGTAGCCTGTGCTCCCGAAGAGTACTGGCCGGATAAGAAGCTTATAGAAACCTGTAAAGAGATTGCTTCTCAGAATGGGGCAGTTCTTGAGTTTACAGAGGATGTTAAAACAGCATGTATCGATGCTGATGTTATTTGTACCGACGTTTGGGTATCCATGGGCGAACCGGATGAGGTATGGGAAAAGAGAATACATGATCTCAGCCCATATCAGGTTAATGCAGAGGCCTTTTCATATGCAAAGGAAGATGCTGTTTTCCTGCATTGTCTCCCGGCTTTCCACGATACAAATACAAAAATCGGCAAGAAGATATATGAGAAGTACGGTTTAAAAGAAATGGAAGTAACAAACGAGATTTTTGAGTCAAAGCACAGTGTGGTATTTGACGAGGCGGAAAACCGTATGCATACTATCAAGGCAGTTATTTACACTACACTTGGCGGAAAGTAAGAGGTGCAGATGGCAAAAATAAATACTGTATCAAGAGGTACAGCAAAGAATCTCGATCTCATACATATCGTTCTTGGAATAGTGATCATCGTCATGTCAGTTATGGCTTTCACGAATCCTGTCGATAATATGGTATTGTTTCCTTTGATATTTTTTGCTGCGGCCGCACTTAAGATAATTTGCGGAGTTACGGTAGTTTCAAGATATGATACCGAACATGACAAGAAGCAGCGTTTTCGTGGTTCGCTTCAGATTGTTGCGGGAATGATCATTTTTGGAATAGGAATCATTTCGGCAGTATCTATTTGGTTTTAAACAGAATAATGATCAAAGGATTTTCGGATGTTTAAACCATAAAAAGGAGTAAAGATGGCTAATAAAAAGGGTGTTGGTGAAAATGCTTCAAAGGCTTCTGACAAGAAGGAGCTTAGCAAAGAGGAACTTGTAAAAAAGATAGAGCTGCTGTGTAAAAAGGGCAAGAGCAATAAAAACTCAATCGATCAGTCCGACATAAATGAGATGTTCGCATCAGATGATATAACTGAGGAACAGATGGAGAATATCGGTCGTCTCATAGAAAACCGTGGCATCGAGATCAATCCGATCGTTGATGAATCTGTTTTGAAGGGGATGGAAAAGGGTGTTCTTCTCGGTGATGCAGATGATGATATCGAACCCATAGATGATGAGCTTGAAAAAGAAGAAGAGGAAAATGTAGATCTGGATGCTGTCAACCTGCTTGAGGGTATAGGTACTGAAGATCCTGTACGTATGTATCTCAAGGAAATTGGAACAGTTCCGCTTCTTACGGCTGATGAAGAATATAGTCTTGCCACACGTAAGGCTAATGGAGATGAGGATGCAAAGCAGCGTCTTATCGAGGCAAACCTTCGTCTGGTGGTTTCAATTGCAAAGAGATATACAGGCAGAGGCATGAGCTTTCTGGATCTGGTCCAGGAAGGAAACCTGGGACTTATCAAGGGTGTTGAAAAGTTTGATCCGGAAAAAGGTTTTAAATTGTCTACTTATGCAACCTGGTGGATCAGACAGTCTGTAACCAGAGCTTTAGCAGATCAGGCCAGAACTATCCGTGTGCCGGTTCACATGGTAGAGACTATAAACAAGATGTCCAAGATGCAGCGTAAACTTACATTGGAGCTTGGATACGAGCCCAGCGTTAAGGAGCTGGCAGAGCATCTTGATATGACTGAGGAGAAGGTTCAGGAGATCATGCAGATCGCAAGAGAACCGGCTTCACTTGAAACACCTATAGGTGAAGAGGATGACTCCAATCTCGGAGATTTTGTCGCAGATTCCAATATCGTATCCCCTGAGGGAAATGTTGAATCTGTAATGCTGAGAGAGCATATCGATTCACTTCTCGAGGATCTCAAGGAGCGTGAACGTCAGGTTATAGTCCTCAGATTCGGACTTGAAGACGGTCATCCGAGAACCCTGGAAGAGGTAGGCAAGGAGTTCAATGTTACCCGTGAACGTATCCGTCAGATTGAGGCGAAAGCCCTCCGCAAGCTTAGGAATCCTGTCCGTTCGAAGCGGATCAGAGATTTCCTTCAGTGATTGAGATATTTTGTAACAGTTCAGTCGGTGGGCCAGGGGGACGGGGTTGGTGGTCCATTTTCCAAAAATGGACCACCAACCCCGTCCCCCCTGGTCCACCGACTGAACTTTATCCACCGGAGACGGTTCTCGCCGTCGAGAACCGTCCCCGGTGGATAAATCCGAATAAACATGAGTTGTGAAAGGAAAATGATGGAGTATATAAAGCCGGAACCCAATACTAAAAACTATAAAATGCTTTTGGATAAAATTATTGAGTCATGGCAGAAGGATCCCGAAAAAAAGGGGAGACGGCCAAAGCTGCTCCTTCACAGCTGCTGTGCGCCCTGTTCCAGCGCTGTTTTGGATCGGATGTGCCGGTATTTTGACATTACCCTTTTTTACTATAACCCCAATATCTCTACAAAAACCGAGTTCGATCACAGAGTATTCGAGCTGAAAAGACTTATACATGAGATGGGGATAGACAAGGAAAGGATGGATGAAGACGGAGCTTTGCTTGGGAAGGTTTCGGTGGTGGTTCCTGAATATGACCACAGGGAATTCCTGGAAATTGCAAAAGGTCATGAGAAGGATCCTGAACGCGGAGAGCGGTGTCATTTATGTTATCGTCAGAGACTGGAGAAAACTGCAGAATATATGGATACCATAAGGGAAGCTGCCGAGCCCGGCAAGGGAGCCGGTGAAACGACCTATGACTATTTCTGCACAACCCTTACCATTTCTCCGATGAAATCAGCGGAGATCCTTAACAGGATTGGTGAAGAGGTGGGGACTGATCATGGAGAAGCATTTCTTCCCTCGGATTTCAAAAAAAATGGTGGATATCAAAAGTCCATCGAACTTTCCCGGGAGTATGACCTTTACAGGCAGGATTTCTGCGGCTGTGAATTTTCCAAAGCGGCCAGTGAAAAAGAACGGGAAGAACGTATGGCGTTTAGAGATAAATAGAGTTATAATCAACCCGTTAAAATTTAATTCTTTTTTACCCGAAATAATTACTTTAAGGAAGAGGATTACAAATGGTATCAGGAGAAGTAACCGTAGTTAATGAGTCAGGATTACATCTTAGGCCTGCAGGAGTTTTGACACAGACAAGTATAAAGTATAAAAGCAATATTTATTTATACAACGGCGATCGCAAGATAGTTGCCAAGTCTGTTCTTAACGTAATGGCTGCAGGAGTCAAGCAGGGCGCACACTTAAGAGTAGAGTGTGAAGGACCTGATGAGGAAGAAGCTCTGGAAGCAATTATAAATGCTATTTCTTCGGGGCTGGGCGAAGGAACAGAGTTTAACAGTGAGGATAGAGTATTTTGAGAGATTTCATCAGATGATTCTGATGCTATAGATAGATTAGACTGAAGTTTTTTAAAATGAATATCGGTTAGTGAGCAGATGACTGACACTTTGTAAGGGGTGCGGCTGTCTGAACTGCAAAAAGCGCGGTCGGGAGTTTCCTCCCGGCCGCGTTCTGTTTCCAAAAGCTATTGGGGACGGTTCTCGCCGGCGAGAACCGTCCCCAATGGGCTTTTGGATAGTTATTTATAGTGCTTCAATTGCTTTTATTGCTTCTTTCATTTCGGGAAGGTCGATAGCCTCAACAGCACCGGCATCCATATAGGCTGAATTCTTTGGATCCATAGGAAGCTTTGCGAGAACCTTAAGTCCGTGCTCTGCAGCAACTTCATCCAGATGACTTTCACCGAAAACGTGTATTTCTTCGCCGCAGTGAGGACACTTTAAGTAGGACATATTCTCGATGAGACCGATGATGGGGACATTCATCTTCGCAGCCATATTAACTGCCTTTGTAACGATCATGGAAACAAGCTCCTGAGGAGATGTTACGATGATGATTCCGTCAATAGGAAGAGACTGGAATACTGTAAGAGGTACATCACCTGTTCCGGGCGGCATATCTACGAACATGAACTCGATATCCTTCCAGTTGACTTCAGACCAGAACTGTTTAACAGCCTGAGCTATAAGAGAACCTCTCCAGATGATGGGATCGGTTTCGTTTTCAAGAAGAAGGTTAGCGGAGATGATCTCGATTCCGTTTGCTGACTTGTCAGGAATCATAAGCTTTCCGTCTATGGTCATGCCTACTCCGTCATTTGATAATCCAAAGGCTTTCGGAATAGAGGGGCCGGTAATGTCCGCATCAAGTATTGCGGTTTTAAAACCGTCCTTATTGGTGCCGGAAGCAAGAAGAGAGGTTACGGTTGACTTGCCGACTCCGCCTTTTCCGGAAACTATTCCGATAACTTTCTTTACACTGCAGCCTTCTGCAAGCTTTGCTTTGAAGTCAGTTGTGCCACCGTTACGAGAGGGACAATCCGTTCCGCAGGAGCTGCAGTTGGAATTGCAGGATCCCGGTGTCTGGTTTTCTAATTCTGCCATATATATTAACTCCTTTCGGCACCTGTTTACTTAGTGTTCATTGGTGCTTTTGAATCATTAGCGTAATCAGTTCTGACAGCGCTTAATATAGGATTTTACCATAGAAAAAGACCATCGTCCATGAAACGATGGTCTTTGGATTGTACAAAATGATAAAAGCGGTAACAGTCCCCCTGGTCCACCGGCTGAAACTTTAGAAATGATCCTTTGACTTCGTGTGAATGATTATCAATCCAGAATACTCAGGAATGCATCAAGGGATTTTGAAGTATTTCCGGAATTAAATACGAATCCGATGTTTCTGGAAGGAATCGGAAGCTGGAGAGGAATCTCCACAAGTGAACCTTCATCAAGCTCCTTCTGGACAAACTCACGTACAACACAGCTTACGCCGATACCGATCTTCGCAAACTCGATAAGGAGATCCATGGTCGTTACCTCAAGGATCTGAGTTGGCTCGATGTTCATGGCCTTGAAGTAGTCATCGATATGACGTCTTGTCATATTATTCTGATCCAGCAGCATAAGGTTTGCCTCTTCGAATACATTGAAGTCGGGTCCGCAGATGGATCTCAGATTCTCCATATATCCCGGAGTTGCAACAAATACATCATGGATCTGTCTTGAGTTAACAAAACGGATTTCCGGGCGTCTGCTCTTAGGCTCAGCCGTAAGGCCTACATCAATCTTCTTGGCCTCAATGAGGTTGAGCGTCTGGGCAGTTGACTGTGTATTGATGGATACACGGATATTCGGAAACTGCTCCATAAATTTCTGCAGATAGGGGAGAAGGATGTAACGGCAAAGTGTGGTGGAAACTCCAAGCTGGATATGTCCGATGTTGAACTCCTTCATGCGCTTGAGCTCAACCTCTGCGTTATTGATATTGTCAAATGCATCCTTTATGTATTTATAGAGGATCTGACCTTCTTCTGTTAATGTGACACCTCTTGAATTACGGTTAAATAACTTGGTATCCAATCCGTCTTCAAGCTTGACTATTGACTTTGAAATCGCCGGTTGTGAAATGTAAAGCTTCTTTGCTGCTTTGGAAATGTTTCCGCATGTTGCAACTTCATAGAATATTTTGTAGCCTGATAAATTCTGATCCATCTGATGTACCTTCTTTCCTTGGGAGCATGTGTCTACAATCCTAGCTAATGAATCTTTGAAGAGATGTCGATATTCCTCTTACAAATCAAATTTATGAGTACTATAACATAACTTCGCACTATAACACAAGATTATTTGTGATAGATATTAATATAACTTTTGAATGCTTTGTAATAGTTCAGCCGGTGGGCCAGGGGGACGGGGTTGGTGGTCCATTTTCCTAAAATGGACCACCAACCCCGTCCCCCTGGTCCACCGGCTGAACTGTTGCAATGTTTTGGAGAAAAAACCACGAAAGAAAATAACTAAAAAGCATAATACACATCAAAAACATATATTAGAATTATAGAAAGGCTGATGTTATAGTTGATTTAAAAGAATGCGCGGGAAAAATCATATATAGGAGCCAATTAGATCTGCATCTGTATGTCAGAGATAAACGGCGAAAAATATGCATTTATAGATGAGGAGGAGAAAAACCAGTATGGGAAAAATTTTCAAATACGGAAAGGATGTAGATACCGACCAGATCATTGCATCCCAGTATCTTTTGTATCCGACTATCGAAGAGATGAAAACACATACCTTTGAGTCTCTTGACGGAGATTTCATCAAAGAGGTGCAACCGGGAGATTTTATTGTTGCTGATGAGAATTTCGGCTGCGGCTCCTCAAGAGAGCAGGCTCCGGCGGTGCTTAAGGCCTGCGGAATCAAGGCAGTACTGGCAAAGTCATTTGCACGTATTTTCTATCGTAACTCCATAAATCTGGGTGTGCCGGTAATAGTTTGCAGCGAGGTTTATGACCATGTTGAACGTGGGGATGAAATGGAACTCAATATGGAAGAGGGCTATGTTTCCGTTAACGGAGAGAAATATGCCTGCACCAGGGTTCCTGCATATATGAAGAATATACTGGATCAGGGCGGACTTCTGGCATCACTGGAGGGATGATATGGGAATGACTATAGCTGAAAAGATAATCGCAAGAGCAGCAAAAGCTCCTGAGGCTCATGCGGGTAATATATATGTGGTGGAACTGGACCATCTCATGAGTAATGACGGAACCACTCACCTTACCATAGATATGTACAATAAATTGAAGAACAGGAAGATCCATGATAAATCAAAGCTTGTTTGGATAGTGGATCACAATGTTCCCTGCGACAGCCCGAAGACAGCGGCTTCACAGAAGAAAATGCGTGATTTTGCAAAGGAAAACGGCATTACCTTCCATGAGGGAGACGGAATCTGTCATGAGCTTATGATAGAGAAGTATGTAAATCCAAAGGAGCTTATATTCGGTGCGGACAGCCATACCTGCTCCTACGGAGAGCTGGGGGCTTTCGGAACCGGTGTCGGATGTACTGACTATCTCTATGCAATGGTTACCGGGAAGTCATGGGTTCTCTGTCCCGAGACTTTGCGGTTTAACTTTACGGGTGCTCTTCAGAACGGCGCAACCGCAAGAGATCTCATCCTTACCATCATAGGCCGCATCGGTGCCAATGGTGCCAACTACAAAGCAATGGAGTTTGCAGGTCCCGGCATGAAGAATCTCACCATGTCAGACAGGATCTGTATCTGCAATCTCTGTGTTGAGGCAGGAGCTAAGACTGCTCTTATGGAGGTTGATGATATTGCCAAGGCATATCTCAGGGAGCATGGTCGTGAAGCGGTGGATGGCTTCGTAAGTGATGAGGATGCTGTATTTGAGAAGGTCTATGACATTGACCTTTCGGAGATAGTTCCGGTGGTTGCAAAGCCTCATTTTGTGGATAATGTTTCTCCCGTAGAGGAAGTCGGTGATGTTGCCATAAATGAGGCATTCCTGGGATCCTGCAACAACGGGCGTATCGAGGATCTGAGACTGGGTGCTTCCATCATAAAGGGAAAGAAGGTGGCAGAGGGCGTGAGATTCCTCGTTTCGCCCGCCAGCCGCGATATCTACGATCAGGCTATGTCGGAGGGAATCATTGAGACCTTTATGGAGGCCGGAGCCATCGTGGTTAATCCCAACTGCAGTGTATGCTGGGGAAGCTGTCAGGGCGTCATCGGTGAAGGTGAGGTTCTCATCAGCACCGGAACCCGTAACTTTAAGGGAAGAGCCGGAGATAAGAATTCCTTTGTATATCTTGGATCTGCGGCAACTGTAACGGCATCGGCTGTGGCAGGAAAGATCGTAAAGGCAGATATGATATGAAATTAAAGTTGAAGCTTTGACGGGATGATTCAGGAACCTATCACACTTTTGGGCAGAAGACCAGGAGAAGTATAAAGGTATGACATTAATTCTATAGAATGCTGATTTAAGGATGTGTTTTTGAAGGATTTTGAATACCTGATGTATAAGCAGTATTTATGAATCATGACAGCAATTAGTAATAAAATGGAGGTTTTGAATGGCTTCATTTACAGGAAAGGTTTTCGTACTGGGGGATGATATCGATACGGACATCATCATTCCTACAGAGTATCTTGCATTAAAAACAATAGAAGATATGAGACCTTATGGTTTCTATCCGCTTCGTCCGGAGCTTCCTTCTCTGATAAAGCCCGGAGACATCATAGTTGCGGGCAGCAACTTCGGGTGTGGTTCATCTAGAGAACAGGCGCCGGAGGTGATAAAGGCTCTGGGAGTAAAATGTGTGGTGGCGAAGTCATTTGCACGAATCTTCTACAGAAATTCTATCAATAACGGACTGCTCCTCATAGAGAACAGTGATATACAGGACAGGATCAAGGAGGGCGATGAGCTGACTGTGGAGCCTGGCAGGGAACTGGTGCTTAACGGGGAAGCTTTCAAAATCGGTTCACTGCCGGACAACCTCATGGATATCCTGAATGAGGGCGGACTGGTGAACGCTATGAAGAAGAGAAACGGGCTGATTTGAAGAACGAAGTTTAATCTGCGATGGGCTTTTTCGATTAAAGATAGAAAGCGGTTGTCCTGCGAATACTCAAATATAGGGCTTTTTGCTATGCAAAAGGACTTCGTTATTCGTGTTCGGGCATGTCGTTATATTCTATGAAAGTTCAGAAGATAAAGGAGTATAGCTTGGGAGCAACACTTATAGAAAAAATAATCAGAAGAAATGTTCATGATGACAGCGTAAAGGCCGGAGACATCGTCTTCGTAAAGCCGGACCGCGTTATGATACACGATATATTCATTCCTTTTGTGGCAGATAAGTTTCACGAAATGGGATTTAAGAAGGTTTGGGATCCTGAGAAGGTAGTCATCATTTATGATCACATGGTGCCTGCCAGTCAGGTTGATGACACCAGACATTTCAGGATCGGAGATGCATTTGCCAAAGAGCAGGGCATAGAGCATATACACAGAGCCGACGGTGTATGTCATCAGCTTATGCCGGAGCTTCGTTATGCGACACCGGGAGATGTGGTTTTCGGTACAGATTCCCATACGGTGACCTATGGCGGAGTGGGAGCCTTTTCAACCGGAATCGGCTACACGGAGATGGCAGGAATCCTGGGAACCGGAGAGCTTTGGATAAAGGTGCCGGAGACCATCAGAGTCAATGTTAACGGTAAGCTGCCTAAGGGGGTCACCTCAAAGGATGTGATACTCACTATCATAGGGGATCTCACTGCCGCAGGAGCCACATACAAGTCAATGGAGTTTGCCGGGGATACATTTGATGCCATGTCCGTTTCCGAGAGACTCACCATGGCTAACATGACTATAGAAGCCGGAGCTAAATGCGGACTTTTCTATGCAGATGAGAAGACCGCAGAGTTTTCGGGAGTGCCCTGTGATGAAGTTCACGGATGCTTTAAGGATGAGGGAGACGGAGACTACGTTCAGGTTCTGAACTATAAGGCAGAGGAATTTGTGCCGGTAGCGGCATGCCCTTCTCAGGTAGACAAGATAAGGCCGATTTCGGAGCTTAAAGATATAAAGATCGATCAGGTGTTTATCGGTTCATGTACCAACGGTCGTCTCGAAGATCTGAGAGCTGCGGCTGAGATATTGAAAGGAAAGCATGTGGCACCGTATGTGAAGCTCATCATCACGCCGGCCAGCCGTTCCATCTATATAAAGGCTGTACAGGAAGGACTTATGAAGATCTTCAATGATGCCGGAGCCATCATCATGAATCCGGGCTGCGGCCTCTGCTGTGGACGCTCCGGAGGAATCCTCACAGACGGTGAAACCGTAGTTGCCACCAACAACAGAAACTTTTTAGGCCGTATGGGTACCAATAAGGTCAATATCTACCTCGCTTCACCTGTGACTGCCGCTTACAGCGCGGTTAAAGGATACGTGACGAATGGGTGATGTTTTCGAAAGGTTAGTTTTGTTTCCTGGAAAAAACCTTGTAGTTTCCTGGAAAAAATCCTTGTTTGACCTGTCATCAAATTAACATTGAAAAATGCTCACTCATGATGTAGTATAAAGATAGAAAGGTCTCCATTAACCTTTTAGTCTGTGAACTATTAAAGAGATGAACTTTAAAGAGGGTCTCCATTAACCTTCGGAACAGCCGTAAAGAGATGAACTTTATTGAGTGGGAAGCGTTTGCTTCCCACATTTTTTGACTAGAGGTAAATATGTTTCAGCTTGAAGGAAATCTTAAATTTGTAAATGTAGATATGGATTATCTTAAGCAACTTCATGAGATATGTGATGAAGTTTTTTATAAACCGACAAATTATGATAACAAACCCTATTTAGGTATTCTTATCAATAATAATGGAAGAAAATATGTGTTACCATTGACATCGGCAAAAGAAAAACATAAGTCGTGGAAAGACTGTTATCCTGACAGATTCTTGGTATATTCTATTGAACCAAAAAGTGCGGTGTCTTCACAAGCGGTTTTTCTTGAAACGGAAGATAAAAACAAGGTTAAGCATATATTGTCTGCAGTAGATTTAAAAAAGATGATTCCAGTTACTGATGAAGTTATTTCTGCAGTAGATATCAATAATCATGCTGACGATTCTGAAGAAGTGGCAAAATACAAAGATCTCATGAACAAAGAATATTCATTTTGCGTAAAGATTATAGATGATATCTTAGTTAAAGCGTCTAGAATTTATGATAAGCAAATGGCTACCGGTAAGGTTCAGATGTTTGCCTGTGATTTTGCAAAGTTGGAACATGCAGCCGATGAATGGAATAATGCAAAATTTAAAAATAAATAATGTCTTATCTGAGATGGCTGTGTTGATGTTGTATTTGTCAACTGAAAATTCAGTCAAAGGCTGGTTTTTAGTAACGTTCAGCCAGCGGACCACTAACTCCGTCCCCTTGGTCCACCGGATGAATTGTTATTTCAGGCCGGAAAGTGGCTTTATATTTTCAACTTCAGCTGCTTTATGACTGACCGGAGATATGCTTCAGTCAAAGCTTCGTCATCAAAAAGCTCCGGCGAGAACTGAGTGTAAGAGAGTTTGTCCTTATACTCCCTGTAAAGAACAGGAGAAAAGACAGGCTCCGGTTCGGGAAGAAACAACCCGGATACTCTTTGGTAACAGGTTTTCGCTGTGGCTTTCTTTCTGTGGCTCCGGTCTACGAACTCAGCCAAAGATCTGTGTATGGCCCTGTCTTCCATGGGAAGATAATAGTAGTCTGTGTGATTCGGGTAGAAGAATTTCAGTTCACCCTCATAGAGGTCGGCACAGAGGTTAAGATCCGAATCGGACAGGTTCATAAACCAGTTATCAAGTTTTATATCAAGGGGCACAGGAACAGTTACGGAGGTCTCATAGGTGAGACTCAGAACCTTCCTTTTCTCAGTCGGGTGCTCTACGATTTCCTGTGAATGCAGCGAAAAACTCCCGGTAAGGGTGTAAAGATAGTTTAGTATAGGCAGGATATGCGGCATGTTTTCGATGTCTTCAAAGTTGTGGAGAAGGAGACATTCCAGCTTATCCTGAGAGTGGTCTTCCTGCCACTGGAAATAGACATTTATAAGATCGCCGCCGGAAAAACGGTCTTCACGGTGTATCCCCAGAAATTTTTCACAGGTCTTAAGCTTCATATTTTCAAGTCCCAGCAGCTTCTTCAAAGGACGGATTTTTTTCAAAATGTCAAAGCTCTCAACATTATCAAAAGAGTAAGGAAGCCCGTATTGTTCCACCATATGTGTGAGAAAAGGGATATCAAAGCCGTCTCCGTTAAAGGAGATCAGCACTTTTTTTGAAGACAGAAGTGTGAAAAAGTTTTCGAGGACTACGGTTTCATCGCTGACATCCTCGCAGAAATACTGGATGATCTTCCAGCCGTCATCATAGGTGAGAAGACCGATCAGATAAAGCCCGGATTTCCAGGAGGAAAGTCCCGTCGTTTCAATGTCAAAGAACATGATATCCTCTGCCGGGGCGATAAGTGACAGGTCAAATTCAGTTGTTATTTCAATTGGTTTTTCTATTCGAAGCAAAACGACCCTTTCTCTCAGCAAAACAGATTCATCCTGGGATTCAGCAGTCTGTATCCGGTGTTGATTTAGCTTGAATCATAAATTATGACGTGAGAGTAATTATTATTTTCCACTCACCGATTTTTCCTGACCGACAGACAGAGTCTAACACAGTATTAAATATTGGTCAAAGGAGATATAGCATTTAACAAACATTTGTGCTACCATATCATATAGGTTCGGTATCAGATGATTATTTATCAGAAATCTGATGTTATTCAGGGCTTATACTCGCTTGTTTTTGGAGCCAATTAGATCTGCATCTGTATGTCAGAGATAAACGGCGAAAAACATGCGTTTATAGAGGAGATATATATGATCAGTTTTATACATGGAGAATTGGCGGAAATCCAGGAAGGGATGATAGTCGTTGAAGCATCCGGCGTAGGCTACGGCATCAGGGTGCCGGCTACGGTCATAGGATCCCTGCCTTCCATAGGAGAAGAAGTTAAGATATATACTTATTTTTCGGTGACTCAGAATGGCGTGGAACTTTGCGGGTTTTCTACACCGGAGGACAAGGAGATGTTCACAATGCTTCTGACGGTCAGCGGTGTGGGTCCAAAGGGAGCCCTGGGCATACTTAGCGCCATGTCTCCGGATGATCTCAGGATGGCTATAGTGACCGGAGACAGCAAGGCTATATCAAGAGCTCCGGGGGTTGGAAGTAAAACCGCCCAAAGGATAGTGCTTGACCTTAAGGATAAGCTGGATGCCACAGAGGTCTTCAGTACAGCCATGGATCATGGCTCATCCGGCGGAGGAACAGCGCTTTCCGGGGCGGTCATGGCACACAGTGCTCAAAGAGAAGCCGTGGAAGCGTTGGTCGCTCTCGGTTATTCAGAGACAGAGGCAAGCCGTGCAGTGAAGAAGGTCGAGATAAGCGGAGATATGACAGTGGATCAGATACTTAAACTGGCATTGAAAAATCTCAGTTTTCTTTGATGTGAGATTATTGGTATATATTTTCTGAGCTTTAACAGTTGAGATAAGAACAAAGTTTAAATCTCACTGCGAGAGACAACTTTTTGGCTTACACCAAAAAACTGCAAGTACGGATACCGGATTTCAGGGGGAATCCGATATCCTGTAAGATAAAGGAAATTATTCTGGATGGAACGTCGAATTATAAATACAGATGAAACAGTAGAAGACAGACAGCTGGAGCCGAAGATCAGGCCACAGAAGCTGGATGATTATATAGGGCAGTCAAAGCTTAAGGAGATGATGAAGGTCTACATCACAGCGGCGAAGAACCGCGGAGAGTCCCTTGATCATTGCCTTTTTTACGGACCTCCCGGACTTGGAAAGACAACCATTTCCAACATCATCGCCAATGAACTCGGTGTGAACATAAAGGTGACCTCCGGTCCTGCCATAGAGAAACCGGGGGAGATTGCAGCCATACTTAACGGGCTTTCTGAAGGGGATGTGCTGTTTGTGGATGAGATACACAGACTTAACCGTCAGGTGGAGGAAGTACTTTATCCTGCCATGGAGGATTTTGCCATAGACATCATGCTGGGCAAGGATGCCACGGCGAGATCCATAAGACTTGACCTTCCGCACTTTACCCTTATCGGTGCAACCACAAGAGCAGGACTTCTGTCAGCGCCTCTCCGTGACCGTTTCGGCATCATCTCAAAGCTTGAGTTTTACAATAAAGATGAGCTCAAAAAAATCGTGCTGCGTTCAGCAAATGTTCTTAATGTTGAGATAGATGATGAGGGTGCCGAGCGTATAGCTCTGAGATCCAGAGGAACGCCGCGACTTGCCAACAGACTTTTAAAGAGAGTAAGAGACTTTGCGGATGTGAAGTATGGCGGAAAGATCACAAAGGAAGCTGCCGATATGGCACTGGATATCCTGGACGTGGATAAGCTTGGTCTGGATCAGAACGACAGGACCTACCTTCTGACCATCATGGAAAAGTTTAACGGCGGCCCCGTCGGTGTGGAGACCCTTGCGGCAGCCCTTGGTGAAGACAGCGGAACCATTGAGGATGTATACGAGCCGTATCTTCTCATGAACGGTCTTATAAACAGAACTCCCAGAGGTCGTGTTGCCACTGCCAACGCCTATAGGCATCTGGGTCTGCCTCACCAGGAGACACTGGATCTGTAGCATTGTAACAAGTTCAGCCGGTGGATCATGGGGACGTAGCATTTCGTAACAGTTCAGCCGGTGGTCCAGGGGGACGGGCTGAACTGTTACAGCATTTCTTGGCTAAAACAGCATTTCCTCATATATCTCTGTTTTAATGGGGCTGTTATGTGGTACAATATACATGTATTGTGAGGTTTTGCGAAACCTTGCACATGTAAGGTTCTGCGAGGCCTTGCACATTTGACAAAATCACCGGAGTGTAGTAAGATTCGGTGTATTTTTGGTGTACATATTATAGAAAGAACAGAGAGTAAATCCATGGCAGAAAAAAATACAGTAGAAGTCGTTATCGACGGAAAGATATATCAGCTTTCAGGCAATGCAACAGAAGGATACATGCATGAAGTGGCAAGCTATCTCAATCAGAAGGTTCTTGATTTTAAAAAAATGGTTGCCAATTACAATAAGCTGGATGACAACTTAAAAGCATTACTTCTGGAAATAAATATATGTGACGATCTTTTCCGTGAGCAGGATAAGACCCGGAAATTTGAAAGAGAGAAGGACGAGGCTGAACGCGAGTGCTACAGTTTAAAGCATGATCTGGTTAATTATCAGATGAAGCTCGAGAATAATATAAAGGAACTTGCAGATACTCAGAAACGTCTTGCGGAGCTTGAAGCTAAGCTTGCTGCCAGAGATGCGAGAGATAATGCTCTTACAGGGGATGATAAGGTTACTTCCATCACAACAGGAGCAAGAAAAAAGAATTGATTTTGAAATATGAAAATAATCAGAGATAAACGTGTAGAACTGCTGGCACCGGCCGGTTCCTTTAAATCGGTGGTGGCAGCGGTTAATGCAGGCGCCGATGCCATTTACATGGGCGGCAGGAAATTTGGCGCAAGAGCCTATGCGGATTCAGCAACAGCCGAGGAGGAAGATATGGTAATGGAGGCCATCCGTTACTGTCATCTCTTCTCGGTAAAACTTTATATGACGGTAAACATACTCTTTAAGGATCAGGAACTTAAAGAGCTTTTTTCATACCTGAAACCTTATTATGAAGCCGGAGTGGACGGCCTCATAATGCAGGATCTGGGGGCTGTTAAGAAGGTTCATGAAATGTTTCCCGGTCTTCCTGTTCATGCAAGTACACAAGAGACCATCTCAAGCGTGTCGGGTGCCCGCATGGCGCAGAAATTCGGTATGACCAGAGCCGTGGTGAGCCGTGAATTAAGTCTCGGAGAGATAAAAAAGATTCATGATGAAACCGGGATGGAGCTGGAGGTATTCTGCCATGGAGCCATGTGTTACAGCTTCTCCGGAGCCTGTTTTATGTCTTCGCTTCTGGGCGGAAGATCAGGGAACAGAGGACGCTGTGCCGGAACCTGTCGTTTGTGTTATGAGAGCATCAGCCGCGGAGAGACTGCTGACGGGGCGAAAGCATTGGCAAATCTGAAAAACGGAAAGACATCGGGAGAGCTTCGGAAAAAGGGATATCTTCTCAGCATGAAGGATATGGAGACCCTGGATTTTTTGCCGGAACTCATCAAGGCCGGGGCATACAGCTTCAAGATTGAAGGACGTATGAAATCGCCGGTATATACGGCGGGGGTAGTCAGTGTCTACAGAAAGTATCTGGATCTGGCCATGAAAAAGCTTGATGGAGAGATAGAGACTTACAGTGTGGATCCCGAAGATAAGAAGATACTCAGGGAGGTTTTCGACAGAGGCGGCACCACCAGCTATCTCAAAAAGCATAACGGTGCGGATATGATCGCCATAGAGGAGAAGAAATTCCGTGAAATCGATAAGGAGGTTCTCAGTTACATCGAGAGTGAGTTTATAGACAAAAACCGCACGATATCCCTGGAAGCAGATATGGTGATGGAAACCGGAGGACCGGTGGTGCTCACACTGACAGATCGGGGCGGCAGGATGGTCACTGTGGTTTCCGGGGATAATGTTATGGCTGCGGAAAATCGTCCCATGACGGCAAATGATGTTGAAGAGAAGCTCAGAAAAACCGGCGGAACGGCATTCAGCTTTACGGACGTAAGGGTCAATATCAGCCCTGATGCGTTTTATCCGGTGGGAAAGCTTAATCAGTTAAGAAGAGAAGCACTGGAAAGGTACGAAGAGGAGATTTTAAGTGGTTCGAAGAGACAACTCGCGGAATGATAAAAAGAATACCGGAAAGAATGACAGCAGAAACCGGAATAATGACTATAAAAAGCAGAAACCTCTGGGGGAAAGATTTAAGGAAAACTCCAGGGAGAATCCTAAGGGAAATCTCAAAGAAAATTTCAGAGATAGTTCAAAGGGAAATTCAAAGAATAGTTCAAAGGGAAGTTTAAAGGATAGCTCAAAGGAACGTTCAAAGGAAGCAAAGAGTGAACCTGTAGCTTATGGTCTGTCTGCGGAAGACTGGCTTATGCCGGTCAGTGTCTCCGTTGAAACAGAGGCACAGCTTAAGGCTGTGATGGATATAAAAACTGTCAGTAGAATTTATGTTGACGAAGCCTGCTTCGGGATTCCGGAGATGGTTTCCGAAAAAGATGGAATCGGCTCTAAGGGAGCAAAGGAGCTGATTGGTGATAGCCGAATACCGAAGAACAAGGTTGAAAAACATGCGGTTACAGAGGGTGAATACGAGGCAGAAGCATTCGCGGAAATATTCAAAAGCATCAGAGCTTCCGGAAAAGAATGCGGACTGAGACTCAGACGCATTGAGAGGGAGACGGATCCTTTCCTTAATTCCCGGAAGCTTCTCGAAAATCTGGTAAAACTCGGGGCAGCTCCTGATGCGGTTCTTATCAGAAGCTTTGATGAAGCAATGATGCTTTCGGATACAGAACCTTCGGAACATAAGTATTCAGAACAAAGACCTTCAGAAACAGGTAATAAAGGTTTAAATACTATAAAGAAGATTTTTGATTATACTTGTTACGGATACAACACTGAGGCGGTTTCCATGCTTTTGGATCTGGGAGCGGAAGGTCTCACTTATCCCATAGAGCTTACCGGCAGAGAATGTATGGGGCTGAGAAAATCTCTCAAAGAGAATGAATCGGATGAGAGACTCAGGACAGTGCCCTATGAGGCGCTGGTTTATGGGCATCTTCCCATGATGGTGAGCGCCAATTGTATACAGAGAACCTCTGACAGATGTGATCACCGTAACAGGATACTTCGTTTGAGAGACCGTATGCAAAAGGATATGCCGGTGAGATGCTACTGTAAGTACTGCTATAACCAGATCTTCAATGCGGAGCCTCTGGTTTTATATGATCTTGAGGGAGATATAAGAGCGCTTGATCCTGAGAGTGTACGGTATGATTTTTCCATAGAGTCGGAAAATGAAGTACGGAAGATTCTTTCCGGGGCAGTGCCCGTGGCGATGACGAGGGGGCATTTCCGTCACGGAATAGAGTGATCCGGTGCTAAGAGGTGTGCTTGCTTTTGATGTGCTTCCTTACAACTCAGGCAAGGGAACCTGCTTTACATACTCGAATTTAGTAGGGATTTAAATGGTAAATTTATATATTACAGCTACAAAATATATTCAGCTGTTTTTGATAGTTCTTTATACATATTGCAATTTCAGGTATCTTACGATACCTGATGAGGATGATGCGAATCCGCTGTGTTACTGGCAGTTTCGCATCATTCTGTTAGTTCATTTTCTGATGAATCTGACAGTATATCTGAAAACCGGAGAGATCAGTGCAGTGATCTTTTATCTGGTTCAGCTTCTGTTTTTCGCAATTTATGTCTTTATATCCACTCACATATACAGAAACATTAACCGACTGCTGCTGAACAATACAGTATTTTTCATGGCTTATGGTCTCATCATGCTTGAGCGACTTGATATGGGCAAAGCCATAAAGCAGTTTGTCATCATGGTGGGGGCAGCAGCATTGACACTGGTCATACCTTACATCATCGATAAGGTATGGGATCTTGTGAGATGGAGATATGTTTTTGCTGCGGTGGGAATACTTATGCAGGGCATCGTTCTCATAATCGGTGCCACAAGCTATGGCGCGAAGATGTCCATTTCCATTGCCGGATTCACCTTCCAGGCATCTGAGATTGTAAAGATCACCTTTATTCTGGCGGTTTCGGGAATGCTCAGCTGTGCGGAAAGCTTCAGGGATATAGTATATACCTCCCTGGTGGCAGGGCTTCATATGCTTGTTCTTGTGTTATGTAAGGATCTGGGGTCTGCTCTCATTTTCTTTGTGGCTTACCTTGTTATCCTTTATATCGCGACCAATAACTGGCTGTATCTGGCTCTCGGTAATGTTGGCATGGCACTGGCAGCGATATTTTCCTATTTTGCTTTCAGTCATGTACGAACCAGAGTTTTCGCGTGGATAGACCCCTGGGCTGATATCGACAATAAGGGCTATCAGATTACCCAGTCGCTTTTTGCCATAGGAACAGGCGGATTTGCGGGGCTTGGACTTTTCCAGGGACTTCCCAACAAGATTCCGATTGTTGAAAAGGACTTCATCATTTCCGCTATTTCCGAGGAGATGGGTGCGGTAACAGCTATCTGTATCACCCTGGTGTGTCTTGGATGCTTCATGCAGATGATGGTCATCGCCACATATATGAGGGACAGCTTCTATAAGTATGTGGCTGTCGGGCTTGCCATCGAGTACATAGTTCAGGTTTTCCTGACCATAGGAGGCGCCATAAAGTTTATACCGTCCACCGGAGTGACACTTCCTTTTGTGAGCTACGGCGGCTCTTCGCTGGTATCGGCTTTCATTGTTTTCGCCATCATACAGGCCCTTTACATCATTCAGGGCAATGAAGACGAGTTCGATGAATATGAGATAGCAGAGGATGAGCCGGATTTCGGAACGGATACTATTTCTCCGAAGGATATTTTTTCTGATGTGGTTCCGGGGTACAGAGGTAATGATGTCAGTGTGGAAGATCTGTGAAGTATAGGACAGATTGTTGTAGCCATAATCTGAAATTTGAAGAAGAAACGACTTTATCAGTGGTTTCCAAACGAATATAGGTTTTACATTAGATGGAAAAAGACAAATCCCGTTCAAGGGAGAAAATTACAAATAAAAATATAGTGGGGTTCATCTATTTCTTTGCGCTGCTGTTTTTTGCCATGATCGGCTATATGGTGTACTTCATAGGCTGGCGTTCGGATGAGCTTATGGGTAATGCCTACAACCCGCGAATGGAGGTATTTGACAACCGCTTCGTAAGAGGTGCCATAATATCCTCGGACGGAGAGGTTCTGGCGAGAACGGTAGTTACCGACACCAGAAAAAACGAGGATGGATCTGATAACCCTAAAGGCAGCTATTCAGAGAAGAGAGAATATCCTCTGGGGAAAGTATTTGCGCAGACTGTGGGATACTCAACCAAAGGAAAGACCGGCATCGAGTCTCTTGCCAATTTCTACCTTATGGAATCAAATTCTAACCCGGTGATTCAGGTGGCAAATGAGATAACTGAAACCAAGAGTCTCGGGGATAATGTGATCATAACTCTGGATGCGGCCCTCCAAAAGGTGGCCTATGAGGCACTGGGGGAGCATAACGGTGCAGTTATAGCCGTGAACCCGAACACAGGAGAGGTTCTGGCCATGGCTTCCAAACCGAGTTTCAATCCAAATACCATCGTAGAAGACTGGGACAGTATCGTTAACGATGAAAACTCCGAGGCTCCCCTTCTCAACAGATGCACACAGGGACTTTATGCTCCGGGTTCCACCTTCAAGATCGTCATGGCCCTTGAGTATATAAGAGAGCATCCTAATGACTACAAAAGCTTTTCCTTCAACTGTGACGGAGAGTACCGGGATGATGAAGACAAAGACTATGTGGTGCATTGCTACAGCGGTGAGGAGCATGGGAAAGAGAACCTGCACGAAGCATTTGCCTACTCCTGCAATTCTGCTTTTGCAAAGATAGGTACCATGGTTAATAAAACGAAGCTTGCGAAAACCGCGGAGGAGCTTTTGTTTAATCAGGAGCTTCCCATAGCTCTTTCTTCAAAGAAGAGCAGGTTCAATGTTAATGCAGACTCCGGTACCTGGACTATGATGCAGACCGCCATCGGACAGGGAGAGACCATGATGAGCCCCCTCCATGAGGTAATCCTTGCATCAGCTATAGCAAACGGAGGTGTCCTTTCGGCGCCTCAGGTGCTGAAACAGGTTCAGTCCGCTGAGGGAAATGTTATCAAAGTGTTTGAGGAAGGCGAAAAGATAAGTCTGATGACGGAAGAAGAGGCATCAATTCTTGGCTCCTTTATGCGTTCCGTTGTCACAGAGGGAACAGCCTCGAAGCTTAGAGATGCAGATTATCAGGCAGCCGGAAAGACCGGCTCCGCGGAAGTAAGCAAAAACGGCGAAACCATCACCAATGCCTGGTTCACCGGCTTCGCCCCTTACGACAATCCCGAAATTGCAGTATGTGTAGTAGTGGAAGAAGGCGAGACCGGAGGCCGCACAGCCGTGCCGGTGGCAAAAAAGGTTTTCGACTACTGGATAAACGGAAGATGATTCAGGAAATCCACCGGGGACGGTTCTCGTCGGCGAGAACCGTCCCCGGTGGATTTCTGCCTATTTGACCATTTTTTTATAATTCTCAACGGTCTCTTTTATCCTCTGAGCAGGCTTTGTCAGTTTAGACATTGATTCACCCTTGTTCATGGTGTCAATGATGGCGGCGATATATCTTTCCATGTTGATGCTGAAATAGTATTCCTTGGCAAGCATTTCTTCTTTCTGATATACAAGGTTGGTGGTGAAGATCTTGTCAAAAACACCTTCCTCGTAAGCTTTATCAAACTTTTCAAATCCACGGGAGAAAAGTCCGAAGGTGGCAAAAATAATTATCCTTTTGGCACCTCGGTCCTTTAGCTGCCGTGCTACATCAAGCATGCTTCCTCCGGAATCGATCATATCGTCTATTATGATGACATCCATTCCTTCAACGTTGCTTCCGCAGAAGTCATGGGCAACTATAGGATTGGATCCGTTCACGATGGTAGTATAATCACGCCTTTTATAGAACATGCCGATGTTTACCCCGAAAAGAGATGCCAGGAAAACAACTCTTTCCGTTGCGCCTTCATCGGGGGCTATAAACATCAGGTGTTCTCCATCTATTTTTAAATCTTCATACTCGGTTAAAAATCCCTGGGTAAACTGAAGGGCAGGAGAAACGTTCTCTATTCCCTTTAAAGGAACCACATTCTGCATTCTCGGGTCATGAGCATCAAAGGTTACCACGTCATGAACTCCCATATTTTCCAGTTCCTTAAGCATAACCGCACAGTCCAGGGATTCCCTCATGGTCTTTCGGTGTTGTCTGCTTTCATAGAGGAAAGGCATAATGACAGTTATCCTTGAGGCTTTTCCGTTGCAGGCTGCAATGATACGCTTCAGATCCTGATAATTGTCATCCGGAGACATGCGGTTCAGGCTGCCATCCATTTTATAAGTCAGAGAGTTGTTGCATACATCCACCATGATGTATATATCCTTATCTCTGACAGATTCCCTTATGATTCCCTTTCCTTCTCCGCTGTTAAACCTGGGACATTCGCAGGGGATGAGAAAGCTTTCCCCGCGCCAGCTTTCCAGTATCTTATCTACCTTCTGGCCTGATTTTATCGCTGATTCAAGTGCGATGATTCCAAGCTTATCTGCCATACGTCACCTCCCGGTATGTTTCATACCACCGTCAATTATGTTTTACCGATTTCACGAACAATGCTCTGCGCCTTTTTTACAGAGCTGCACCTAAATTTAATTGTAACATTCATATGACTTTTTTCAATGTGATTAATTGTATCTGTAATCGTTGGAAATATGACATCTCTTGACAAAGGGTATATAATAACCCTGCTGTAGTTGTTGCCGCAGCAGAGCTGTTTTGTTGCGGGAAAGTTTCTTCTATAAAAAAGCGTTTCCCTTAAAAAACAGAAACTAAATCTCAGGAGGTAGTTTGTGAAAAGACTTTTATCTTACATCAAAGATTACAAGGTCAAGGCAATCCTGGCGCCGCTGTTCAAGTGTCTGGAAGCCTGTTTCGACCTTCTGGTGCCCATGGTCATTTCAAGTATGATAGATAAGGGCATCAATAATGGGAATTTTCCTTATGTTTTTCAGATGGGAGGACTGCTCCTGTTGCTTGCGGCCATAGGCCTCACCTGTTCCTTTACTGCACAGTTCTTTGCCGCAAAGGTGGCCATCCATACCGGAAAAGGGCTCCGAAATGACCTTTTCAGGCATATAAACAGTCTTTCCTACAAGGACATCGATATCCTGGGCACCAGCACCCTCATTACCAGAATGACCTCTGATATCAATGCTGTGGAAAGCGGCGTAAACATGGCCCTCCGCCTGTTCATGAGATCACCCTTCATCGTTTTCGGTGCCATGATCCTTGCTTTTACCATCAATGTTAAGGCCGGAATCATTTTCACCATCACCATAGCGTTGCTTTTTGCGGTGGTTTTCGGAATTATCCTTACAACTGCGCCTATGTACAAAAACAACCAGACGCAGCTGGATAAGATAATGAAGACTACCCGTGAGAATCTTCTCGGTGTAAGAGTAGTCCGCGCTTTCAATCGTCAGGCTTCCGAGATAGAGCAGTTCAAGAGGGAGAACGACAGACTTACAGAAATGCAGGTAAATGTCGGACGTATCTCTGCGCTTCTTAATCCTGTGACTTACGTTATCATAAATCTCGCTGTAGTTTATCTCATTTATCGCGGCGCCAATTTTGTTGATAAGGGATCATTAACCCAGGGTCAGCTTGTGGCTCTTGTTAACTACATGTCCCAGATTCTGGTTGAGCTTATAAAGCTTGCAAACCTTGTGATCCAGATCACTCGTGCCATGGCAAGTATGAACCGAATCGACGGTGTATTCAGCATCAAGCCAAGCGTTCAGGATCATGCCGGAGTTTCTGCCGGCTCTGTTTCAAATGGTATTTTTGCGAAGGGCGCAGACAGCAGCTCATCAGAAGCTCCGGTTTCTGCAGGTATCTCAAAAGAACAAGCTGCTTCAGATATTATCAAAGGAGCTCAAACCGGCTCATCCTTGGGTGAAGGCAATATTTATTCATCCCCCAAGGTTTCCTTCCGTGACGTATCTTTTGCCTATACAGAAGGTGCGGATCCTGCACTTTCCGGAATCACCTTTGATGTCATGCCCGGTGAGACTGTAGGCGTCATCGGAGGTACCGGTGCAGGTAAGTCAACACTCATTAACCTCATCCCGAGATTCTATGATGTAACCGGCGGTGAGATAGATATAGAAGGAAAGCCGGTAAAAGAATACGGACTTACAGAGCTTAGAAAGAAGATTGGTGTGGTTCCCCAGAGAAGCGTTCTTTTCAGAGGGACCCTCAGAGAAAATATGCAGTGGGGCAAGGAAGATGCAACGGATGAAGAAATCTATGCAGCATTAAAGACCGCCCAGGCTTATGATTTCGTGGAGCAGAAGGGCGAAGGCCTGGAGCTTAAGGTGGAGCAAGAGGGAAGAAACTTCTCCGGCGGACAGAAGCAGAGACTTGCCATCGCAAGAGCCGTGGTCCGTAAACCTGAGATCCTTATCCTGGATGACTCCGCTTCCGCACTTGATTTTGCAACGGATGCGGCACTCCGAAAGGCCATCAAGAGGGACACCGAGAACATGACTGTTTTCATCATTTCCCAGAGAGTCTCAACTGTACGTAATTCCGACAAGATCGTGGTTCTCGATGACGGTAATGTTGCCGGTATCGGAACCCATGAGGAACTTTTCAACTCCTGTGAAGTATATAAGGAGATCTGTCTCTCTCAGCTCAATAAAGATGAAGCAGGAAAACCCGCCGGAAACACACAGAATCCTTCGGCAGAAACAGTTAGTTCTTCCGGAGCTTCAAAGGACGGTTCAGATGAAGCTTTAGAGGCGAAAACATTGGCAGAAAACGGAAAGGAGGCAGAGTAATGGCAAAGGGAAAACCAAGAAAAATGACGGCGGAAGACCGTAAGACCATTGCAAGAATCCTTCGATATATCAGGAAATATATGCATCTTGTTATCATCTCCATCCTTCTTGCAGCGGTTACCGTGGTGATGACGCTGTACCTTCCGATCCTGACAGGATATGCGGTGGACACTATAGTCGGAGAGGGTAATGTTGACTGGGTGAAGCTTATGGACATCCTGAAGCTTATGGGAGTCCTCATAATCCTCACGGCCCTTGCCCAGTGGCTTATGAACCACATCAACAACATCGTTACCTTCAGAGTTGTTGAGGATATCAGAACAAAGGCCTTTAACCATGTGGAAGAGCTTCCCATAAGCTACCTTGACAAGCACCCGGCGGGCGATCTTACCAGCCGTATCATTACGGACATCGACCAGTTTTCCCAGGGACTTCTCATGGGCTTTACCCAGCTTTTTACAGGCGTGCTCACCATACTGGGAACCTTAATGTTTATGTTCTACATTGAGCCTGTCATCACTGTGATAGTTATCTGCCTTACACCTCTTAGCTTTGTTGTGGCAAGCCTTATAGCAAAGTACACCTACAACTTCTTCCGGAAGCAGTCGGAAAAAAGAGGAGAGATAACCGCATTCACAGAGGAAATGCTTGGAAACCTAAAGGTGGTGAAGGCATTCTCTCATGAAAAGGATGCCCAGGAGAGATTTGAGGATATCAATGAAAAGCTGTCAGGCTACAGCTTTAAGGCAGTCTTCATTTCCTCCCTTGTAAATCCCGCCACAAGATGCGTAAACAATATCGTTTATGCGGCAGTAGGCGTGAGCGGTGCCTTCATGGCCATAAAAACCATGATCACCGTCGGCGAACTTGTGTCCTTCCTTAGCTATGCCAACCAGTATACAAAGCCCTTCAATGAAATCTCAGGCGTAGTGACCGAGCTCCAGAATGCCATCGCTTCAGCCTCCCGTGTATTTGAGATCATCGATGAAGAGGCTATGGTACCGGACGCTCCGGACGCGAAGGTGCTTGGAGCAAACGGCGAGCTGAAGGGACAGATAGATATAGAACACCTCTGGTTCTCCTATGATAAGAGTAAGAAGCTTCTTACCGACATAAACATTCACGTTAACCCGGGTGAGACTGTGGCAATCGTCGGTCCTACGGGCTGCGGAAAGTCCACACTTATAAACCTCCTTATGAGATTCTACGAGCCTGATCAGGGCGGAATCCTGGTAGACGGCTATGACAACCGCGCTGTTACCCGCGGAAGTCTCCGTGACAATTTCGGAATGGTGCTCCAGGAAACCTGGCTTAAAGCTACAACCATCCGCAGAAATATTGCCTACGGAAAGCCGGATGCAACAATGGAAGAAATAGTTGAGGCTGCAAGGAAGGCACACTGCGACGGATTTATCCGGAGACTTCCTCAGGGCTATGACACGGTTCTCGGTGAAGACGGAGGGTCGCTCAGCCAGGGACAGAAACAGCTTCTCTGTATCGCGAGACTCATGCTGCGCCTTCCGCCGATGCTCATCCTGGACGAAGCTACCTCCTCCATCGATACCAGAACCGAGCTTCATATCCAGCATGCCTTCGACCGAATGATGGAAGGCAGGACAACCTTTATAGTTGCCCATCGTCTGTCCACCATCAGAAATGCAGACCTTATACTGGTACTGAAGGACGGAAACATCATCGAGCAGGGTAAACACGAAGAGCTTCTCCAAAGAGGCGGTTTCTACTCAACTCTCTATAACAGCCAGTTTGCAAAGGAGGCATGATAAATGGAAAAAATCAAAACCATGTACACAAACCCGAAAGGTTTCATAAAAGATAATATTTACTGCCTCTGGCTTCTGTACCTCCCCTGTTACCTTTTATATTTTGCGCGTTTACAGTTAAGGGAAGTTCCGGCAAGCGAAGTCCAAATCATAGAGTCACCGATTGACAGAATGATCCCCACCATCCCCGCATTTTTCATACCCTATGCCATGTGGTGGATCATCTTCCCGGGGGCCCTGGTGTTTTTCCTGTTCTGGGGAACCAAAAAAGATTTCCTGAAGCTCTGCTTCATCCTGTTCGGAGGCTATACCATCTGCATGGTGGTGTACACAATCTGGCCAAACGGACTCGCCCTTAGAGAGCCCCTTGAGTCCACGGACTTGTTTTCGGCTGCGGTAAACTGGCTCCGTTCCATCGACCCGCCCCGCAACGTCTGCCCCAGCATGCACGTCTCCAGCACCATAGCCATCGACCTGGTAGTGCGAGAGTGCCGGTACATAAAGCTGCGATACAAGAACATAGAAACCATAATCGCAGTTCTCATTTGCCTTTCCACAATGTTTATAAAGCAGCATTCAGTAATAGACGTTATTCTCGGCTGGGCCATGAGTGTTCTACTCTGGTTCATTTGGAAAAGATTTTTCGAGAAATAAATATTATTACGCCCCAATTCGCTATAAAAATTTTTTCCAAACTCATTGAACGCCCGAAATATTGATGTTAAAATGAAGGCAGATAGTTCGTGAAACAACACTCCGGAAGAAGGTGACAGTATGAGTATTAAGTATGTAACAATTTCAAGAGAATATGGCTCCGGCGGAAGAGAAGTAGGCAAAAAGCTCGCCGACAAGCTGGGAATCCCGTTATATGATAAAGAAATCATCGAGCAGACAGCCTTTAAAACCGGCTTTGCAGAAGAATATGTAAAAAAACAGGGTGAGTATGCCAACGCCAAGAACTGGATCGAGTATTCATTCTCAGCCCGCAACAGCTACGGAATGAGTCCCGAGGATTATCTTTGGTCAAAGCAGAGAGAAGTGATCCTTGAACTGGTTGCAAAAGGGCCATGCGTTATAGTAGGACGCTGTGCAGATTATATTCTCAGAGACAGGACAGATGTTCTCAACGTATTTATTCATGCTGATCTGAGTGTAAGAAAGGATCGTATTACTCGTATTTACAAGGATCCTGAGCATACAGACAAGATGCTTAAGGATATGGATAAAAAGCGTAAATTCAATTACCGCTACTACACCGAGCAGGAGTGGGGCAAATGCCAGAATTATGACATTACTCTTGACAGCGGAAGCCTCGGCATAGACAGCTGTGTTGATATTATTTATGACATCTGCAAAACAAAGGATGTAACCAAGACTCCAAAGGTTGACTAATATAAATTCGTTCAGTTAAGACATATGAAGGGGAGAGCCGGCGGCTCTTCCCTTATCTGGTTTCTGCATATTTTCGCATTTTGAGTTCCTATTTGCTCCTTCTTAAGTTTTTATAAATTTCTTGAAATATTCAAAACAATCTATTAGTATAGTACCATTGCGCCGATGATTCATTTGTCGGCGCCTTTCTAAATATATGGCGCAGATTTGCCAGCACCCGGCGCTATACGCTGTTTTCACGTGTCCCATATTCGGACAGAAATCATATTACGGAAGGAGATAAAATGGACGTTGTAAAAACTCTTTCAAAGTCCATAAGAGAGTTTAAGAGTGTGGCGTGGAAGTCACCTTTTTTTGTTGTACTTGAATCTCTTGTGGAAACCATTATCCCATTTGTTACTGCCGAACTGATAAATCAGATCAAAGCAGGATGTGGTATGGATGTCATAACAAAGTTTGGTATCGTTCTGATAATCCTTGCAACCATGTCACTGACCTTCGGCGTCATCGCCGGTAATGCCAGCGCCACAGCCGCAACCGGTTTTTCAAGGAACCTTCGTAAGGATATCTTCTATAAGATACAGGACTTTTCTTTCGAGAATATCGACAGATTCCAGACCAGTTCCCTGGTTACCCGTATGACTACAGATATCCAGAATGTGCAGCTTGCATTTATGATGCTGATCCGTATCGGTTTCCGTGCTCCTATGATGCTTATCTTTTCCTTTGCGACAGCATTTATCATGGGCGGAAAGATGGCATGGATCTTTGTTGCGGTCATTCCTGTCCTTGGTATAGGTCTTGCCCTGGTGGTAAGGACTGTCATGCCGCTGTTCCGTGCAGTATTCAAAAAGTATGATGCCTTAAATGACTCTGTCCAGGAAAATGTCACCGGCATGAGAGTTGTGAAGTCATTTGTACGTGAAGAGTACGAAAAGAAGAAGTTTGAAGCTGCCGCAGCAGATGTACAGAAGGATTTCACAAGAGCAGAGAGAATACTTGCCATCAACAATCCTTTAATGCAGTTCTGCCTTTATGTGGTCATGCTGTTTGTTCTCAGTTTCGGATCCTACCTTATCATCACAACCAGAGGCTCAGCCCTTGATGTAGGTCAGTTTTCAGCCCTTCTTACTTACAGCTTCCAGATACTCATGTCACTTATGATGCTCAGCATGATCTTCGTTATGGTGACTATCTCAGCCGAGTCGGCAGAACGTATCGCAGAGGTTTTGAGAGAAGAGAGTACTCTTACAAATCCTGAAAATCCCGTCATGGAGGTTCCCAACGGTTCCATAGATTTTGATGATGTAAGCTTTAAGTATTCAAAGAATGCGGAAAGATTTGTTCTTTCAGACATTGACCTTCACATAAAGTCAGGTGAGACTGTCGGTATCATCGGAGGCACAGGTTCTTCAAAGTCTTCACTCGTCCAGCTTATCCCGAGACTGTATGATGTCACTCAGGGTACTGTCAGAGTAGGCGGTCTGGATGTAAAGAAGTATGATCTCAAGACTCTTCGTGACCAGGTAGCGGTGGTGCTTCAGAAGAACGTTCTTTTCTCGGGCACTATCAAAGAGAACCTTCGCTGGGGAAATCCTAAGGCTTCCGATGAGGAGATCGTTGAGGCATGTAAGCTTGCTCAGGCGGATGAATTCGTTCAGAGATTCCCTGACAAGTACGATACCTTCATCACTCAGGGCGGTACCAATGTTTCCGGCGGACAGAAGCAGCGTCTTTGTATAGCAAGAGCCCTTCTTAAGAAACCGAAGGTTCTCATACTTGATGACTCAACCTCTGCGGTAGATACAAAGACAGATGCTCTTATCAGAAAGGGCTTTAAGGAGTTTATCCCGGAGACCACAAAGATAATCATTGCTCAGCGAGTATCTTCGGTACAGGAGGCAGATCATATCATCATCCTTTCAGGCGGTAAGATACAGGATATCGGAAATCATGAGGAGCTGCTTTCAAGAAATACTACATATCAGGAACTTTACAAGGCTCAGAACAAGGCGACTGAGGAGACAGCATCCGATCCGGATGCCTCAGAGAATATAGAAGGAGGTGTCAGATGATGGAAAAGAAAAAAACACTTCCCAACAGTAAAGTTCTGGTGAGACTGATAAAGCTTTTATTTTCCTTTTATCCGAGGCTGATACCCTTTACCCTTGTATGTATTTTTATCAATGCCATAGTAAGCGCCATACCTTCGATGTTCCAGCAGAAGGTTATCGCTATCATTGAACAGAACTGGCAGAGCGGGAATTGGGATGCGGTTTCAGGAGAGATACTGGGACTGGTTGCGACTCTTGCGGTACTTTACGGAATATCACTTACTGCAGGTATAGTTTACAACCAGTGCATGGCTGTCATCACACAGGGTTCTCTGAAGAAACTCCGTGTGAAGCTTTTTGACGGAATGCAGGATCTTCCCATAAGATTTTTTGACCAGCATGAGCACGGAGATATCATGTCTCATTACACCAATGACGTTGATACCCTGAGACAGCTCATATCCCAGTCCATTCCTCAGCTTATGGTTTCTGCCATCTCTGTTATCACTATTTTCAGCCTTATGCTATACTACAGCGTCTGGCTCACCATCATAGTTGTAGGCGGAGTTTTCGTCATGACAAAGGTAGTAAGGAAGGTTGGCGGCGGCTCAGGAAAGTACTTCATGAAGCAGCAGGGAGAGCTCGGAAAAACTGAGGGTCTTATCCAGGAGATGATGAACGGACAAAAGGTCATCAAGGTGTTTAACCATGAAGAGGCTGCCAAGGCAGACTTTGATAAGGTCAATGACGAGCTCTTCAGAGTTGCCGAACAAGCCAATAAATATGCCAACACCCTGATGCCTATCCTTGGAAATATAGGAAATATCATGTATGTCATACTGGCTTTCGCAGGCGGTCTTTTGCTGTTCCTTAAGGTTCCTAACATAAGCTTCAGCGGACTTGCCCTGGGCATAAGCATTACCGTTCCTTTCCTTGGTATGGAGAGGCAGTTTGCGGGCCAGATAGGCGGTATATCTCAGCAGATCAATGCTATCGTCATGGGTCTCGCAGGAGCAGGACGTATATTTGCCATGATGGATGAGATACCGGAAGAGGATGAGGGTTACGTAACTCTTGTGAAGTGCAAAGAGGAAAACGGACAGATAGTGGAAACGACAGAACCTACGGAAATGTGGGCATGGAAGCGTCCTAAAAAGGATGGCGGTTTTGAATACAGAAGGTTAGCCGGTGATGTAGTTCTCAAGGATGTTGATTTCTCCTATGACGGAAAGCACACGGTTCTTCATAAGGTCAATGTTTTCGCCCGTCCGGGACAGAAGGTTGCCTTCGTTGGTGCTACCGGTGCAGGAAAGACAACCATTACTAACCTTATCAATCGTTTTTATGAGATACAGGAAGGTTCCATCACCTATGACGGAATCGATATAAAGAAGATAAAGAAAGCGGATCTCAGACATTCCCTCGGTATCATCCTTCAGGATACAGTGCTTTTTACGGGAACTGTTATGGATAATATCCGTTATGGAAAGCTGGATGCCACAGACGAGGAGTGTATGGCAGCGGCAAAGCTTGCCGGAGCCGATGACTTTATCCGGAGACTTCCGGAGGGCTATAACACAAAGCTTTTATCCAATGGATCCAATCTGTCACAGGGACAGAGACAGCTTATTTCTATCGCAAGAGCAGCAGTTGCAGATCCGCCTGTTATGATCATGGATGAGGCTACCTCCTCCATTGATACACATACTGAGGCGATAGTACAGAGAGGTATGGATGCCCTTATGGCGGGACGTACGGTATTTGTTATCGCACACAGACTCAGTACAGTCCAGAATTCAGATGTCATCATGGTTCTCGATCATGGTAATATCATTGAGAGAGGTTCTCACGATGAGCTGATAGCTGCAAAGGGAAATTACTATCAGTTGTATACAGGTGCATTTGAACTTGAATAATTGAAGATATGATGGTATAAGTTTAAAGTCCATCTTCCATACTTGATATGAACAAGTGGAAGATGGACTTTAACTGCGCTTGGGGGATATTATGGAGCGCCGAGGAATGGCTCAGACCATTGAAAACTAATTATCTGAAGAGGTAAGGATTGAGAGAGCAAACGGGGAATGATCGCCTCAGGTCACATTACAAAGGACCAAGGGCTGAGAGAAATATTGGGGAAAGAGATAATGATGCGGGTCACGTAAAAAAGACGGAGCGCGTAAAAAAGAAGGTTCATATAAAAAAGAAGGACCATATAAAAAAGACCGGATATGTAAAAAGGAAAGTGACTTCTCCTAAAAGAGTATTGTTGTCTGAGGTGGAGGTTGAAAGGTTTCTGGAACCGGACTATCACGGAGAAAATTCCGAGTATACAGGACCGGGAAGACAGATAAAGGTTGAGAGTATCGGAAAAACCCTGGGAATCGATAAAAGCGAAGAGTATAATGCAGAGAAGGTTGACCGCTCGGAGTTTGGCAGAAGCCGCAGAAAATCCGGAGGAAAAGGAGTTAATAAGAGGAAAACTCCGGCCTTAAAAAAGCCTTATAAGAGGGAAAAGACCGATAAGAGCCATATCTATGACAGGGAAGTTGATCTGATTTTCGGAGAAGATCTTACAAAGAGTACGACCGGAAGAAACTCATATGATAGCACAGGTTTTCCTTCGGGCGGTGATTCAAAAAGCAATTTAAATCAGGGTTCCGGCAGCGATTCAACTGTAGATCAGGACAGAACCAGAGTATTTATCAATACCAGACAGAGCAACTATTCCGGTGCACGTTCCGAAAGAATGCAGCAAAGTCAGGAGCGAAGGGAAACAGAAGAAAGATTCAGTGACGTAAGACCTTATCTGGAAGAGGACGAAGAGGAAGAAAGACTGCAAAGAAGAAGTCGTTGGAAGCTGCTTCTCATGGCGATAGGTTTGTTCTTTGTAATATATGAGATCATTATGATCACATTGGTTACCCTGAAGCCTCAGTCAGGGGACAAGGCAAGATCGGTTATGCTTCAGCTTCAAGGTGCTGTTACGGATAAAACTGAAAGTAAAGATGATGAAACATCCGATACTGAAGGAGAAACGTCTGAAGCTGCTACAGAGGCTGCAGCAGAGGAATCATCTGAGCCGGAGACATTAACAGAAGAAACCACAACTCATGTTAATGAAAGCGGCGCCGTTTTTGTGGAAAATCCTGTTATGACTGTGGAGGCCGGAGCCATAGGCGTGTCAGAGTTTGAACCTGTAGAGCTTGTGTTTTCGGGAGATGTGTATCTCAGTGACCACGTTATGGAAGCATATCAGGCATCCGGGGACATTACGGGAGTGGTTTCTCAGGCATATCTTGACGAAATGAAATCGGCAGATTACTTCGTTGCCAATGAAGAGTTTCCATTCAGCAACAGAGGAACGCCGGAAAAGGATAAGCAGTATACCTTTGAGGTTGATCCTTCAAAGGTTGACATGATTAAGGAAATGGGTATCGATCTGGTTACTCTGGCCAATAATCATACTCTGGATTTTGGACCGGATGCTCTTCTGGATACGCTGGATACTCTGGATAAAGCCGGTATCAGTCATGTGGGAGCCGGGGAGAATATAGAAGAGGCGGCAGAGCCTGTCATGGTAAGCATTAAAGGCAGGAAGATCGCGTTTATCGGAGCGACCAGAGTTATGCCTGAAGCATATTGGGCAGCAGGTGAGAGTTCACCGGGACTGCTGGCAGCCTACGATCCGTCAAACCTGATCGAGGAGATCAAACAGGCTAAAGAACAGGCTGATCTTGTATTGGTTTATGTACACTGGGGTGAGGAGCGTAAGGAAATGCCTAATGAGATTCAGACGACACTGGCCCATGATATAGTGGATGCCGGTGCGGATCTTGTGGTGGGGGCTCATCCTCATGTCCTTCAGGGAATTGAGTATTATAAGGATGTTCCTATCGTGTACAGTCTCGGAAACTTTGTATTCGGAAGCTCCATACCGAGGACGGCACTTCTCAGGGTGACCATCGATAATACCGAGGATGGTGCTGAGAATCTGAAGCTCCGGCTGATACCCGGAAAATCATCGGCAGGATATACAAGAACCCTGTCGGAGGCAGCAGACAAGGCGGAGTTTTATTCATATCTGGAGAGCATCAGTAAAGGAATCTCCGTTGGAGAAGACGGTACAGTGTCGAAATCCTGATGATTCGGCCACTAACCCCGTCCCCCGGGTCCACCGGCTGCGCTGTCTATACTATACCCATAAGCCTGACACTCCACAAAATGGGGAGCCGCGGTATTGGACACTATAAAGTCACAGACATATAAATTCAGGGCTTGTATTTTTTCCCGGGGAGGGTCATCCGCGGTTGACAAGCCCTTTTAAAATCGGTAAACTTATGTGGCATGAAAAACAAAGGGCAGAAGGAGCTTTCTGCCCGGGTCAGCTACTGTAGCACAGTCGGTAGTGCATCTGATTCGTAATCAGAAGGTCACCGGTTCAAGTCCGGTCAGTAGCTCGATATTCTCTTGTGACAGCAGTATTGCCAACCAAACCATATTGGCTACCGTTAAATCGTAAAGTGAATATTACCGAAGACAGGTCCTGGTTCCGGATGCGAGGAATCAGGACTTTTTTTGCTATAAATAAAATGTATATCCTGCCTACTTGCATAGATAAAGTAATTGAGGTTAAACTAGCAAAGTCGTTGTTTAAAAAATTATTTAGGAGATTTATGAAAAATATTAAAGGAATTATAACCGGTATGCTTACAGTGATGATGATCACAGCAGCATCGGGTCTTGCATTTGCGGATAATTTTAATATCACCTGGATGGACGCCGACAGTGATGGCGTTTCAGAGCCCTATTATTTCAATGTTGACGGAACATTGGCATTGGCCTCCGATTGGGTTGATGCAAACGGATCCTTTTCTTTTTCTTTAGGCGATACAGTACAGAATGGAGCTGATGCCGGGAGCACAGATGCAGGACAGAGTGTCGGTGAACTCACAGGCTCTGCAGAGGCAAGCATTTCCACACCGATTGTGGATGTGACCATGGGCGCAACTGTTTCAGCAGGTCAGGCTGAGGCTTCGGTTACTTCAGCAAATACAGCCGGACGTAAGGATATAGTTGATTTTGCGAGACAGTATGTAGGTGTGGGTGTTTTAAGATACGGAACCGGCAACAGTCTCAGCGGTCCTGCGGATTGCTCCGGATTTACGCAGGCTGTATTCAAAACCTTCGGTATATCACTTCCGAGAAGCTCCAGAGAGCAGGCTGCAAGTGCTCCGAGATATGTATCAGAGGCAGAGATGCTTCCGGGTGACCTGATTTTCTACGGCGGAAGCATTGGCAGCGTAAGACATGTGGCCATCTACACAGGAGATAATTCCATTGTTCATGCCACAAACAGCAGCCGCGGATGGGTATTTGAGGATTCCGGCAGCAGTGCCATACATTATGAACATATAGCGGCTATCGGAAGATACTGGTAAATGAAAAAAGTCTTGATCCACAGCTATGCAGTTTCCTTCGGGGGACTGCATTTTTTGCGTCTTTATATGCTATAATTTTAAGCGTACATTATCTTAAAGAAGGACAGAGAATAATGTTTTTTATCTTTGGAATCAATAACGGCCGTAAGGACCTTGAATATAATCAGCAGATGACCTGCGATGTTTGCGGGAGGATGGGAAGATACAAGGTTTTTATGACCTATATGACTTTGACATTGTTTTTTATTCCTGTTTTCAAATGGGGAAAAACTTACTATGTGGAAACCTCCTGCTGCGGATCCCTGTATGAGCTCAGACCCGAGACCGGAAGAGCCATCGAGTGGGGGGATAATGTGTCCATCAGTGCAAACGATCTGTATCTCCGGCAGCGCGGAGCAGGAGCAGGGAGAGGGAAGACTGCGACTAAAATCTGTTACGGATGTGCTTATGAGACATCTGAGGATTTTGAATACTGCCCGAAGTGCGGGAAGAAGTTTTCGGAAGATTGATGCAATTCATAAGGGAATAAATCCGTAGAAGTTATGATTCACGGTACTCTATGGTCAGTTTATACGGGTAGCCCGTAGAAGTTTTTTCAGGTAAAGCTTATATGGTAGGGGATGATGAGATATGGAGTTGAGTTCAGCAGCTTTGGGACCGCTTTTGAACCTGGCGGTTTTTGTAATAGTGGTAGGTTTTATATCTTATAAAATATGGAGATTTAGAAGATCCATCATGGGACAGGCTTTGCAAATTCTGGCGAAGTCCATTGTGACCGGTGAAGGAGTTACTGACGAAGAGGAAATATCCGCAACACCGAAATCTCTGTCTTCTATGGATTCACTATATATTCCGAGGATAGAAAAAGATTTTCCTGAATTCAGCTGGAATGAGTGGAGGACACGCATTCAGAATGCAGTGGTTCTCAGAATGGAGGCAATTGACGAAAGAGCCCCCGAGCTTCTGATTGAGTATCCGGAAATAATGAAGGAAGTTGAAACGCTCATCACAAATGACAGTGAAGTTTCCTCGGGAATGGCATATTCTGAAGATAAGCTTGAATATAAAAACAGATATGCTTATAAGACCGTAATTTCCGGTTATGTCAGGGGAGAGGCCGCCTGCACCATACATGCCCAGACTTCCGCAAGCTATGAAAGAAAAGTCAAGGTGGGCACCAAAGCAAACGCTTCCAACGCACCGGATTCGGGCTGGAAGATGAGAAAGATACAGACTGTTTTCCATACAGAGCTTGTGTATGTTCAGGACGCTGAGAAGACCAAAGGGAAGATGCTGGGGTACAATTGTCCTAACTGCGGAGCGCCGGTTAAGAGCCTCGGTTCAAAGGTATGTCCCTATTGCGGTACCGGACTGGAATCAATGAGTCTGAGAGTCTGGAGAATCAACAAGATATTTGAAGACAGGAAATAACACCCTCGGAGACAGCATCTTTCCGGAAGCTGTTTTTAGCGAATGCATCGTAATCTGCAACAGATATATAAGAGGTTTGGAAAAAACATGCAATAAATCATGGAGGTGACACATGAGATTGAATAAAATTTCAGTAAAATTTATGCTGACTCTTTTGGTTACAGGGTCAATGACGGTTCCGGCCTTTGCAGGAACCAAAACTATAGCAAAGGGCGTTGATTACATCAACAATACTTCCGGTGTTTCTGCACCTTTAAGCATGCAGGAGTCGGAAAATATACCAGAGGCTTCGCAGGCAGAAGCCCCAGGCAGCAGCGATAACACAATCGCAGCGGATTCCGATGCCGGTTTAGTGACCATTATTGATGGGATACGTGTACCGAAATATGTTAAGTCAGATGCGGATATTCAGGCGGAGCTTTCACAGCTTTCCGGTGGAGGCGCAAATTTGGACTGGGGAAACTATTACCCGGCTGCCAATACAGCACCTGTCGGAAATGCAGACGAAGGGTGGCTCAGATCCTTTGGTGCATATTCAAAGGATATTACCGCGGATAAGGTATGTTATCTGACCTTTGATCTTGGTTATGAGAACGGGCATACGGCTTCCATCATGAACACATTAAAGAAGCATAATGCTCCGGCAACCTTCTTTGTCACCGGAGCCTGCATTAAGTCTGATCCCGGTATCGTGCTGAGCATCGCTCAGAACGGCTTCACAGTCGGTAATCACACTCTCAGCCATAAAAATATGTCAACTGTCACTACAAAAGAGTTGTTCTATACAGAATTACGAACTGTGGAGGAACAGTATGAAGTGCTGACCGGGCACCCTATGAACCGTTATTACCGTCCGCCTGAGGGAAAGAGCTCCGAGACACAGCTTATGCTCGCCCGGGCTATGGGCTACAAGACCATGCTCTGGTCAGTTGCCTACAAGGATTATGATGAAAAAGCACAGCCAGGCCGCAGCAGTGCACTGGCAACACTTAACAAGCGCATCCATCCCGGTGCCATCGTGCTTTTACATGCAACCTCCGCTACCAATGATGCAATCCTCGACGAGCTTCTCACCGGTTGGGAAGCAGCAGGTTATACCTTCAAATCACTGGATGAACTTCCGTAAAAAATGAAAGGGGATCAGAGCCCCTTACACTTTACAGCTGTGAGCCATCGTGGACGGTTCCCGCCGGCGGGAACCGTCCATGATGGCTAAAAAAAAATACCGACAGATCAGGATACATCTGCCGGTATTTTTTATTATATACGAATTTTAATTGTGGAAACTATGTGGCTTTAAAGCTGAGGAGTTGTTTCATGCAGGTAACGGATAAAGGTATTTACCTCATGCTGGCTGCGGAGTTTTGCCACATATCTGGTGATGGCAGTGCCGTATTCGTCTGTTTCTTTCCGGCGCACCATGAGAACGTCATGGAATTTGTCTGCAATGCGGCTTTCCGGATGAACATAAGAAGGACCTTCCTTACGGCTTGCATATACACAGAAGCAATCGTCATCATCTTCGGAAGTATGATGTCCAAGCTCCGCTGAAGTCTGAAGACGTCCGTCCAGGTATCGCCGGTCTGTAGTGATCATATCCGCCCAGATTTTGTAAACATCCACAGAATGAGCGTAATTCATCATGTCGGGAGCATCACCACCGGCAGGACAGATGGAAGCATTAACGGCAACATAATCACCGGCCTTGCCAAGCTGACCGTGATCCTTTGTAAGATGCAGAAACTCGACACGCACAAAGCGGGAACCGGTTCCGATTGCTTTCAAAGCTCTCCGGCCAAGCAAACGGAGTTTTGCAGGCATCTTAGGGCAGGTGTAGTAGATTTCTCCGGTATCGATCAATACATCCGGATTCTTTGCGGGAGCCCATACGGTCATGGATTCGAACAGAGGGTTACAATGACTGTCGGCAATGGCATCATATGAACAAAGCTCTGCTTCCACAGGGGCTGCCGTGGCACCAAATGCATCAAGGTCTCTTGTGAAAACCGGGATGTCGGTTCTTGAAAAACGATCCAGAAGTTGTATGGAATCCTTCACCCCTTCCAGTTCATCACTTTTCAGACCGGTTTTGATATTGAAATCGTTACGAAGAGAGGCATCCTGGCTGAGCCAGTATTCATTCATGGACTCAAGGTAGTCAATTCTTCCGTATTTGTAAGTAAAGAATGCAACTGCCCTGTAAACCTGATCGTAGTCGGACAGATCCGAAACCTTGTAGTATTCTGTCAGACTGTCCTGAAGCTCCTGATCCAGTTCAACAAAAGAAGCATCGCCGATTCCTAAAACATTAACGCCATTTTCTCTGAGTCTTTTACAGAAATGCCGGTAGTTATGAGGATAGTTTGGAGATATAAAAACGAAATTCATATAGAAGCCTCCTGGATTGTATTTTTGAGGTGGGTGACGAAGGAATGCTTCGCACAAGGCGCACACTTTACTTATATTATAACCATTTTTATTCAAAATTAATATGGTAAGGGAGTAAAGAAAGAAAAAACATTTAAAATTTTGTAATAAAATTGCGCCATATTGTCATATCATGGTATACTCTCTTTATCTGTATAGTAATGTTCGTGAAATAAAAAAATATATGGAGAGACTGATTATGAAACAGGAGCTTTATACTTGGCACAGTAAGCAGTTGGATAAAGATATGTCGCTTTTCGTGTATGGTCAGAAGGGTATTCCTATTTTGGCTTTTCCGAGTGAGAATGGTTCGGCCAATGATTGGGAAGAGCACGGAATGGTTGAAGCAATTGAAGAATATATCGAGAAAGGCCGTGTCCAGCTATTTACGGTTAATACTGTGGATTCGGAAAGCTGGTTGTGTGAGAATGGTATAAATCCATGGAGAACGGCAAGACAGGAAGCCTATTATAATTGCATAATAGAGGAAGTGCTGCCTTATATTCATAAGAAGAACAAGTCAAAGGTCATGCCTATAGTGGCCGGGGTCGGTATGGGAGCAAATCATGCTGCCATCATTTTCCTGAGGAGACCGGATCTTTTCCAGTCGCTCATGGCGCTTTCGGGAATTTACGATGTCAGGTATTTCTTTGATGATTATATGGACAGCAATCTTTATGACAATGCGCCTGAACGTTTCCTTGAGAATATGCCGCCAGATCATGCGTACATAGAGCTCTACAATAAGAGAAAGATGATTTTCTGCGTAGGGCAGGGATATCAGGAGTTTGACGGTGTCAAGACACTGAAAAGTCTTGAAAGAATTTTCATTACCAAAAGTATTGATGCCTGGTGCGATTATTGGGGATATGATGTAAGTCATGACTGGTACTGGTGGAAAGAACAGATTCAGTATTTCCTCCCGGAACTCCTGGGTGATAATGATAATTTAGACTGATACTCAGAAGGTATTGCAGACCTCTTTGGCGGGGTCTGCTTTTTTTTACGCGCTACGACCTTCAAGCGAATACTTGTATTTATTTGAAGACCAACGCGACATCGAGTGGGGGAATGAAATCTGCCCTACTCGATTTGAAAAAGGAGTTCCACCGGGGACGACCCCGGTGGAATCTTCACAATTTCTACACATTTTTTCAGGAATTCTTTCAGCTTTCTTTCAGCTTCGTTCTGTATGATACAGCCATCCTGAGAGGAGGGAATGACATGGCAGGACAGATTTTTGAGAGAATAGAAAAGAAATTCATGCTTTCAAGTGAACAGCTGGAGAAGCTTCAGCCGGTACTTGATAAGTATATGTCTCCCGATAAATTTACAGATTACACCATTTGCAACATATATTTTGATACGGATAATTTTCAGCTTATAAGGACATCTCTGGAAAAGCCAAAGTACAAGGAAAAGCTTAGACTCAGATCCTACGGGGTTCCGACAGAGGATCAGGAGGTTTTTCTTGAACTTAAAAAGAAGTATGCAGGTATAGTTTACAAGCGTCGGGTGTCAATGAAGATGAGCGAAGCAAGAAAATATCTTTACGAGGATAAGACACCGGAAATTGAAATGAACTTCGCAAACAAACAGATTTTAAAAGAAATCGACTATGCGAAAAAGCTTTACGGATTAAAACCCAAGGCATTTATAGGTTATGACAGAGTGGCACTTCACGGAAATGAGAACAGCGACCTGAGAGTCACCTTCGATAATGCCATAAGAGCGAGAGAGAATGACCTGGAGCTCACACACGGTGACATGGGAGAGCACCTGCTTCCTGAAGGAAAGACACTAATGGAAGTGAAGATTCCCGGAGCCATGCCTATGTGGATGGCACAGGCATTCGCAGAGCTGGATATCAGCATGATGTCCTTTTCAAAGTATGGAACCTACTATCAGCAGCATTTTGCCGAACGGACAGGCCGGGAGGCAAAAATCATAGCACTTAAGCAGTTTAATGCTATCGAACTCAGAAAGAATGGCGAGGCAGAGGCATTGAACCACGTCGGAATAGCAGGCCACAGAGCCATGGCGTGAATATTACAGATAAAAACAGTATCATCAGATGATAAAGGTTTAAAAAACTGTTCAGTATGGATTTTGGAGGTATAAAATGTTAGATACAATAATAAACGGAAACAATATCACATCAGAAGGCTTCATCGTATGCCTTATGGCATCACTGGTTTTGGGAGCGGTCATCGCCGCCTTCCACAGCTTCAGAAACAGATACAGTAAGAATTTCCTTATCACACTGGTTCTTCTTCCGGCCATCATTCAGTCGGTTATCATGCTGGTGAATGGTAATGTCGGTACCGGAGTAGCTGTAATGGGAGCCTTTTCTCTCGTGAGATTCAGATCGCTTCCGGGAAACAGCCGTGAGATCGCATCTATCTTCCTGGCTATGGCAGTGGGACTTGCCACAGGAATGGGGTATATTTTGCTTGCGGCAGTTTTTACTGTAGTCATCGGAGCAGTTACCATGGCTCTCGTTGCAGCCCCCATAGGCGAGACTAAGGAGCTTGAAAGAGAGCTTAAGGTTGTGATCCCCGAGAATCTTGATTATGCAGGTATTTTTGATGATGTTTTTGCAACTTATGCAGAAGGAACGCAGCTCGTCAAGGTAAAGACAGTTAACATGGGTTCCCTCTACGAGCTGATCTATAAATTGACACTTAAAAATGACAAACAGGAAAAGCAGATGATAGACGATCTCAGGGCAAGAAACGGAAATCTCGAGATAGTTTGCGGAAGAATTCCGGAAAAGACAGAATCACTATAAAATATATGAAATCTCAGTATTCGGTCGGAAATTCAGGTTGAATACAGAATATCAGTTATTAATAATCGGAAAAACCAAGATGGAAAGGATGCCCGGTTTTTAGTATCAGGGCAAAGTAAAAAATGAAAAAGCAGAATATTTCAGAAAAAATGTTTAGAAGAACCTTCAGAGGTGCCGCGTCAGTTCTGACACTGGCATGTGCGGCAGCTATGTTTGGTACCGGCTGCAGTAAGAAGCAGGCAGAGACAACAGCTGCTGTTGAGACAGAGGCTGCAAAAGCGGAAGATACAAAGGCAGAGACTGATAATGTATCAAAGGATGAGACTCTCATAACAGTGGAGTCAGGTGAGATCAAGGTTTCGGGCGCCAATTCAAAGGCCGTAAGCATTAGCGGTACAACCGTGACCATAACAGATGCCGGAACCTACAGGTTAAGCGGTGAACTTCCGGAAGGTCAGATTTCGGTTGAGGCCGGGGACAAGGATGATGTGAGGCTTGTACTTGATAATTTCAGCATTACAAACAGCGAGACTGCGCCGATAAACGTCGTGACTTCCGGAAATTTCTTTATTGAGCTTGCGGAAGGCAGTGAAAATACGGTTGAGGATAAGCGTGAGGCTGCCAAGGACAGTGGAAAGGACACATCAGATGCCCCTGACGCTGCTATATACAGTAAATCCGATCTTTATATCACCGGAAGCGGTTCGCTTACAGTGAAGGGAGGCTATTGCGACGGTATTCACGGAAAGGATGCACTGGTGATCTCAGATGATGTGAAGCTTGATATCACTGCAGCAGAGCATGGAATCAATGGAAAGGACAGTCTGGAAATACAGGACGGAAGCATCACCATCACATCAGGTGAGGACGGACTTCATTCCAAGGGAGATGTTATTATAAGTGATGGAACTATGGAAATCCACGCAGAGGATGATGGTATCCATGCGGAAACTGCCCTGATAATAGATGGCGGAACAGTGGACGTTGCTGAGTCTTATGAAGGTCTTGAGGGACTTTCCGTAACCATTAACGGCGGTACAGTCAGTGTCAGGGCTTCAGATGACGGTGTCAATTCCGCCGGCGGATCTGATGAAACCGATGACATTTTTGCTGTTACCGAAGGCGCTGCTATCACAATCAATGGCGGTAATGTCTATGTTGCGGCAGCAGGTGATGGCCTTGATTCGAACGGAAATGTGGTTGTTAACGGCGGTGAGATCTACATAGATGGTCCGGAAATCGGTGCAAACGCTTCCCTTGATTATAACGGAACAGGAACCATCACCGGTGGTACCTTTGCTCTGACGGGAGCCTCAGGCATGTTACAGAGCTTCAGTGAGGATTCAACACAGATTCAGCTTGTTGTTTATTATACTGAGCAGCAGGCAGCAGGAACCAGGATTACCGTGAGCGACTCCGAAGGTAATGTGATCTACGAAAATGCCGAGTCTACCCAGGCATTTGAGGCATTCCTTCTTTCAAGTCCTGAGCTTAAACAGGGTGAGACTTATACTGTTAAGACAGGCGATCAGGAGGAGACCGTGACTATAGACGGAAACATCGCCACTATCGGTGAGAGAGCCGGAGGCATGATGGGTGGATTCCGGGGACGCGGTATGCGCGGACAGCAGGAAAATGGAGAACAGGGCGAGATGGGCACACCACCGGAAGGCATGCCTGAGATGAATGCTGCCGATGGCCAAAACGGTGCACCGGAAGGAATGACCGGCGGCTTTGGTCAAGGCGGCCCCGGTGGACAGGGTGGCCCCGGAGGAAAGGGTGGTCCCGGTGGACATGGCGGAAATCCACCTGCTGACATGGGCGGAACCCCTCCCGATATGAACGGTGCTTTCGGCCAGACCGGAGCCGGAGAGACTCTGCCTGAGACCAGCGCAGCAGCAGGATAATCAATATAATTTATAATTGGGCTTTGGTAATGTACATTTAAACAGATATGTCACTCTAACAGAAAAAATATACTGTTTGAAAAACACCTTCTTGTGTTACACTTGAATACACAGGGAGGTGTTTTTATGTTGGCAGATGAAAGAAGATTAGCTGCAATAGAGAGAATAAAAGACCTTATACCACTACAAAAAAAGTTGAGTTTTGCCTTTCCGGAAGATGTATATAATGTGTTTGTATTTGGGAGTTACCCTACAGTGCGTTACGAAAAGGGCATAAGTGATGTGGATATAGCCGTCTATGCAGATGATATAGATATTTACATGAGAATATCCGTAATCATAGAGGAGTTTTTTGAGGAAAAGGGAATCCCGCTAGACTTATTCTTTATCGATGTAAGAAATCCGGCTCCTATATATCTTGCACCATTACATTCACAGATACAGTTTACTGATTACTATCCGGAAGAATTGATTAGATTTGAACAGGAATGTGAAGCTATGCTTTCACAGGTTATTTGAAGAACCATTCAGAACGAGGCATGTTCGTGTGGCTCTTTTTTTGTTGCCATTTTTTGCTTCTTCAGCATGGTTTAAGCTTCGCAAATTAAGATACAGCCATACAGGTCATGAGAAGAGATGGAAACTTATGATCTGGATTTTATTTCTACGAATATGTGAAACAGCGTTTGACCTTCTGAAAGGAGCAGTAATTATGTATATAGAAACAGCACTTATAAAGATAGCGGTGATACCGGCATATGAACCGGATGAAATGCTTATAGAAGTTGCATCTGAGGCAGCAGCTTCTGGCTTTGAAGTTGTAGTGGTGGATGACGGATCTGCGTCAGGAAACTCTGTTAAGTACGGAAAAGTTCCTGTAGAAAAATATGACAGAATTTTCGGAGACGTCATGAGTTTTGCCCATGTGATACGTTACCCTGAAAACAGAGGAAAGGGGTATGCTATGAAGCAGGCTTTTGCCTACATCAAAGAAGAGTACAAATATGAAGACAACTATGCGGTAGTAGTCATCGACTCTGACGGACAGCACAGGATTGTTGACGCTGCAAGACTGGTGGAGCATGCAGCAGTTCATACCGGAACTCTCGTACTGGGTAGCCGTAAGCAGGGACCGGATTCACCGATCAGAAGCCGTATAGGAAATGGAATAACCAGAAATGTGTTCAGACTTCTTTCCGGAGTCAGCATTTACGACACCCAGACCGGACTCAGGGCCTTTTCCAAAAAACTTATGGACCGGATGCTTTCGGTTCCGGGGGACCGTTATGAATACGAGATGAATATGCTCATGGATTTTGCCCGGGAGCAGGTGCCCATGGTGGAGCTGCCCATAGAGACTATCTATATCGACAACAATGCCGGCAGTCACTTTAATCCCCTTAAAGATTCGATACGTATCTATAAGGAACTTTTCAGATTCAGCCTTTCGGGGTTCGCCGGTTTTCTCATAGATTTTGCCATTTTCGGATGCATCGTAGAACTATTTGGAAAAACAGCCTCTGTCATGCTTTGTGCCAATGTTTTCGCCCGTTTGATCAGTGCCACAGCGAATTACAGCATCAACCGGAATTTTGTTTTCGCAGGTACCGATAATGAATACATTGAGGCTGAAAAAAAGAATAAAGAGAGTGTGGCAAATTCCGCAGGAAAGTATATTCTCCTTGCAGTAACAATTCTCGCTTTGAATACAACACTCCTTTGTGCAGTAACAAAATTTATTCCGGTGAACCCAATGATCGCAAAAGTCTGCATAGAGATACTGATGTTTTTTGTGAATTTCACACTTCAGAGACGATTTGTATTTGCATCATCGGGAAAGGGTGTTGAACAAACTAAAGTTTCTGCACAGCCTATGAGGGTTGCGGCAAAACAGACCGGAGATAATAAAGACCTGGCGAAAGGAAAACATAATTCCTTTCAGGATTACGGGGTAGCATAAAACAGAAATGATACTGACCTGAATGCCATGAACCAAAGCCGGACTAATACCGGAACCGGATATCAGAAAATGAATAGAAAATAAGGAACAAGTTATGAAGGAATTTTTCAGCAGCCGGAAATACAGACTGACAGCATTTCTGGCTCTCACAACATTTACGGGATATGCTCTTTTGGACACATTTGTAATTCCAAGAAGCTATACAGAAGGAACAGTGCAGCAGTCTGTGGCACTGAATACCGAAGGAACGGTAGAGGTCGATAAAAGCGTGTTTGAAACCGCAAAAGGAACCGGTGCCAATGCCGGGAACCTGGGTAAATCGGAGGAGGATGCTTCCGAAGCTGAGAGTGGATCTGAAAGCGACACAGAAAATGCTTCAGAAGGGCATTTCAAAAAAGGCAGACCGGAAAGACCTGAAGGCAGCAGCGAAGGAGAAAGCACTGAAGGAGAAAGCAAAAAAAGGATGAAACCGGAGGAGGATCTTTCCGGCTTCCCGCCTTCAGAAAACGGAGAGAGACCATCAGGAATGCCTGGGAAAAAGCCTTCTGGTAAGCCGGGAAGTAAATCTTCCGGAACATCCGAAAATAAGGAAAGCAGCACTTCCAAGGCTGAGGAGACAGTATCAACAACTATAGATACAGTAAGTTCAGATGAAGTCATCGGAACCTATACTGACAGCGTTAAGACCATAACCTTAAGTGAATACAGGGCAAATGATACCTCCATATATGTTGCGGATGTACATTTACTTGGAGACGCCACTGAATTTGACGAATCAGCTTACAGTGCCTCGGACCTCATTCAGACCGCCTTTGCGGATGATACCTACGGTAAAAATGTAAAGGAAGCCACCTCTGTTACTGCAGAAGAGAATGATGCAATTCTTGCAATCAACGGAGATTTCTACGGGGCGCAGAATGACGGATATGTTATAAGAAATGGAGTACTTTACAGATCCACATCGGGAGGAAATGAGGATCTGGCCATACTTGCAGACGGAAGCTTCGAGATTTTCTCGGAGAATGACCTTTCAGCAGAGGAGGTTCTGGCTGCCGGAGCGGTGGATGTCCTCAGCTTCGGACCTGGTCTTGTGGAGAGCGGAGAAATAGCTGTAACAAAGGATGAGGAAGTAGGTAAGGCCATGGCCTCCAATCCGAGAACGGCTATAGGTATTCTGGAGGACGGACACTATGTATTTGTGGTTACCGACGGAAGAACCGATGAGTCTGAGGGCCTGACATTGTACCAGCTTGCGGAGTTCATGCAGAGTCTGGGCTGCACAACTGCCTACAATCTTGACGGCGGCGGCTCAAGCACCCTGTATTTCAACGGAGAGATCATTAACAAGCCAACCACAGGCGGTAACAATATAAAGGAAAGATCAGTCAGTGACATAGTTTACCTGGCGAAGGAGACTGTGTCTGAAGCAGAGAGTACCTGACGGAAGGAAGACAGAAAATGAAAGAAAACAATATCAGATATGATAAACAGGACGAGGGTGTAAGCAAAAAGAACGAAATGCTGACCGCGAAGAGACGGGAAAACTCCGGCGAGGCAACTAAAAAAGTCATGGGCTATGTTCTGATCACCATAGCTGTAGCTGTTTTCGGCGCAGTTTACGAGTATTTCAGCTTTGGGGTTTATTCCTACTATATGATATATGCCTTTGCCATCCCATTGATTTTAGGCGTATTGCCGTGGATTTTTATTGCGTCAGACCGAATGGGAATGGGAGCAGCGGAAAAAGATTTTCCGCCAATGTACACCATAAACTTATGGGGTTCCGGCATTGCCACCCTGACTGTGGGTTCGGTTTTTCACGGAATACTTGATATTTACGGAACCACCAGTTCGCTGTCAAAGGTTTATTTCATAGTGGGAGCCGTACTCTTGCTGGTAGCTGTAATGACTTTTATCGGTGACAAGGAAAAAAGAATGACAGACGCGAGAATAGCGTAATTGTAAAAAAATTGTAAATCAGATCAGATATAACCCCTGCGGATGAAGCGTTGATGAAAACGTTTCACCGCGGGGGTTATTCAAAGCCGGATTATTTTTTTTGATACATATTTCGTATTGTTACTATTTTTTAAAAATATATGTTATTTTTTTTATGCTTTCTATAAAATCACACTATTTTAATAGAGAATAGTGAGATATACTTAATGAGAATGGCGTTTTTGCAAAGTTCACAAAAACAGAACAGAGGAGAATCAAATGATTTCGATTTTGGTGAGCCTGATAGGAGGACTTGGTCTTTTTATAGCAGGTATGTACATGATGAGTCATGGTATCGAAAAAGTAGCAGGTAACAAGCTGCGAAAGATACTGGAGACGTTTACAAGAACAAGACTGACGGGAGTGCTTGTCGGAATGTTCTTTACAGCTGTTATCCAGTCGTCCAGTACGGCGACGGTTATGGTTGTAACCTTTGTTAATTCCGGTTTGATGGCCCTTTCCAATGCCTGCGGAATCATACTTGGTGCCAACATCGGTACCACAATTACGGCAATGCTGGTAGCCTTCAGGCTGTCTGCCATAGCGCCGATATTTGTTTTCTGCGGTGCCGTGATGATGAATTTCATCCCCAACCCCACGGTGAAGAAATCCGGTGAGATAGTAATGGGATTTGGACTTTTGTTTGTGGGTATATCCACTATGTCCGGTTCCATGGCAGCTCTCAGAGAGATTCCTGCAGTCATAACCTTCCTTTCAAGCTTCACCAATCCTGTGCTTGGCGTACTGATGGGATTCGTCATAACATCGATCGTACAGTCATCTTCGGTTACGGTATCCATTCTCGTTGTTATGGGTTCCATGGGACTCGTGGATCTCAGGATATGTATGTTCATCATCCTTGGATGTAACATCGGAGCCTGCTCAAGTGCGGTTCTCACTGCAATCCAGGGCAACAATAATGCAAAACGTGCAGCGCTCATTCACCTGCTTTTCAATATTTTCGGTACAGTCCTGATGTTTGTCCTTCTGCTTCTGTTCGCACCGCAGATTGAAACCATCATCAGAACTATCTCAGGAACCGGAGACGATCCGGGATCCCTGGGTAGAAACATAGCGTTTGCCCATTTTATCTTCAAGGTATTCCAGGTAATTGTATTCTATCCGTTTATGGATCAGATCATAAAGCTTACCTATATTCTTGTTAAAGACAGCGAGGAGCCGGAAGAAAGCGAAGATATCTTCAAACTCAGATATATCAATCTTAACAAGCTTCCAAACCCTGCAGTTGCCATCTATATGGCTAAACAGGAAATGGAGAGAATGGCTAATGCTGCTTTCGCCAACCTTACCACAGCCATGGATTGTCTTCTCAACGAAGATGTTTCGGGAGTTGAGAAGGTCTATGAAACAGAGAAATATATCGACTGGCTTTGCGAGCAGATCAATACCTACATGACAAAGATCAATCAGAATGCCATTCCTTTGCGTGATGCGGATCTCATCGCAGGATATTTCCACGTTTGCTCGGATATTGAGCGAATCGGAGACCATGCAGAAGATATAGCTGACATAGTTAAGTATTTTAATGAAAAAGACGTTCATCTGTCAAAGACTGCAAAAGAAGAGCTTACAGGCATGATGTCTATTGTTAAAGAGCTTATGAAGGATTCTCTGGATATGTTTGTTACCGGAGATATGACAAACATGGAGAAGGTCAGAGATCTTGAGAATCAGACAGATAAGCTTGAACGTGAGCTTCAGGACAAGCATATACAGCGACTCAGCGAAGGTTTATGTTCCGCTCAGGCAGGTGTATTCTTCTCAGATATCATTTCCGGAATTGAGCGTGTGGGAGACCATGCTACAAATATCGCATTTTCACTTTATGATGCGAAGAACCGCAGAAATGATAAGGCAGGCTAAAATGTAATATAAAAGCAGCCATGTGATTGTTGCATCACATGGCTGCTTTTTTGATTTGAAATACTTTTGGGAGTAATCCACCGGGGACGGTTCTCGCCGGCGAGAACCGTCCCCGGTGGATTATTGCGGCTTTAGCCGCGGTTAGTAATTATTCGGTGAATAATTCAGGATTATGCAATTGAGAATTGATAATAACGGACGGTATCAAAAAAGGCAGGTCTTTAGACCTGCCTTCCGGTGTTTATAGATTTATCCGGCAACACTTTCTGCTGCATTGCCGCTGGCATCGATTCCGCCTGCTGCAAAGTCTGCGGCAGCTGCCTGTGTATCAACAGCGGTCTCAAAGCCTGTGCTGTTGTCTATGGCTGTTTCTGCCTGAGTTTCCATAGCGGTTTCTGCTACGGTCTCAGCAACAGTTTCTGCAGCAGTCTCGATTACAGCGGTTTCTGCTGCAGTGGTTTCTGCCACAGCAGCGGCAGTTTCTGCTCCTGCGGCAGCAGTAACGGTTTCCTTGTGAGTGATTACCTCATTTGCAGATCTTGTAGGAGCAACCTGTGTTCTGATTCCTGTCTCGAGGTTTCCTGAGTCATCATTTATAACTTCGTACCACTCGCCCTGATAATACTCATAAAGTAAACCATCGATATACTTTGTATCACCGTCCCGGTTTCCTTCGGGAGCAGCAGTCTCGGTTTCCTCTGAACCGGGACCTCCGGATCCGTTTTCATCTTCGGTTTCACCGAATAACGCTCTGATTTCTTCTGTACTTAACTGATGAATCTCCTTTGTTTCGAACTCATCATAGGACATAGGGAGCTTAACATTACCTGAAACGATGATACCTGCAAAGGTATTGGCCTCGTCAGCTGATCCGAAGGATACGGTTATGGTTTCTGCCGGCTCAAAATCATCGTTGATAAGTGCGATATGCTGTTCTGATTCTGTGCCCTTAAAATCCACTGTGGAGCGTCCGAAAGGATTGCCGTCAACAGTAACGTAAACATCATTGGAGCCCGGAAGATATTCATAGTCGATTGCAAGTAGACCTGAAACAGGATTATCGTTATCATCACGGATGTAATCTGCAAGATACACATAAGTAGTGTCATCAATCTTCTCAAAGTCACCTGCAGATATGTAAGTAAAGTTTTCAAGAGCATCTGAAGCTGCGTTGAGGGTTTCTGACGCAGTATCGAGAGTCTCACAGTTTTCCGAGTGCTCACGGATTGCCTTAATGATCGCATCCGAAACTGCTGCATTACCGTCAGCATTCTGATTTATCTTATCATCAGCAACGGTATCTGCCGCATTGCTGCCGTTTGCTTCCATAAGTTTTGCTACATCTACCGTCAAACCGTAGTAGTGATCTGTGATGTTCTGAATTGCGGAAGCATTGTCATCGGCGTAGCCTTCAGGATTAGTGACAGAAGAAGGCTCGACGAGAGAAATGAGGGTTGCTTCCGGGCATCTCTTTGCAAGAGCACGGATGAGGCCTTCATAGAAAATTCCGAAGCTTGAAGGCTCGTCGTGGTTTCCAAAGCTAAGAATAACCGCATCATACTCCACATCCTCGGGGAGCTGCTTTGCAACAGCATAGCCTGAGTAAACCGTGTTGTCTGAAGGAAGAGAATAGTTGTCCAGCAGAACCTCGGAGCCGAAGGCCTCTGTTATCTTTGAGGAAAGAAGCTCAGCCCATGCTGCAGAGGAATCCTCGAGATTGCTTCCCGCAGCAAATCCATCGCCTATGACTAAAACTGATACAGGCTTTCCGTTATTGAGCTTCGTGTAAAAATCTCCGGTTTCGGCGCTCTCGTTTGTCTCTTTCTGCTGACCGGCAGAGGTTTCGGCTAATGTTGACTCCTGAGGTGTCACGGCAGAGTTGTTCTGACTGCTGACGGCGGCGATGCCAAGCAGTATAACCGCTAAGCCGGCGGCTCCACCGATACAGGCTTTTTTGTTATTCTCAAAAAAAGTTTTGAAATCCATTGTTATCTCCTTAATACCAATGCTGTGAAAGGCTAATGCTTTGGCCATCCACGGTTGATGCGCAATGTTTTTCATTTGTGCGCAAGGTGCTGATTAACACAGTGATTAATAATACTTTCATTAGCGGTAAAAATCAATTAACTTTATTTAAATATTCTCGCGGATTGCCCGAAAAAACAGAGCCTCCGGTCAGCCTTAGCTGACAGGGGGCTCTGAAAGATCGTTATTGAATGATTAAGGAGTGACTGTTATGCCTACGGTTGGACCTGCAGTATTCCACTGACTTACATCTATTCCCTGACCGGCTTCAACAGTATAGGGGACTGTAGGCACTACGATGGTGGCAGAGTCGGCAGGATCACTGATAACAGCCTGTTCGGTTGCTTCAGGTGTTTCTGCTGCTTCGGTTTCGGGGACTACTTCTGCCTCTATCTGCGCGGATGTTTCTGCGGCAGTAGTCTGAACAGGTGCTGTTTCGGGAGCAGCGGTTTCAGTGGCTTGAGCGGATGTTTCGGCAGGAGCTGAAGTCTGCTTCGGAGCAGCTTTTTTCGCAGGAGCCTTGGTTTCGGAAGCTTTGGTTTCCTTTTTGGTCTCTTCCTGCTTTTTCTTATCCTTTTCTGCTTCGCTTTCGGTCTCTTTCTTTACAGTATCAGCCTTAGTTTCTTCTGCAGTTGTTTCCTGAACCTTGGTTTCCGCCGCAGTAGTTTCCGCCGCAGTAGTTTCTGCAACAGTAGTTTCCTCTGCGGTAGTTTCTTCTGCAGTAGTTTCCTCAACGGTGGTCTCGGGAGCCGTAGTTTCCGGTGGAAGAGGAAGCTTCTCGTACTTGTCATGAGGCTGATCGAAATTGAGATTTCCGGTTATGATGAGTCCATGGAAACCGTCTGCCTGTTCCTTTGTGGCGAAGCTGACTGCGATACTGTCATTAATTGAAGCATCATTATCAACTATACGTATATGTCTTTCGGGAGCTGCATCCTCCTTTTCAAAAGAAAGACCTCCGAAGATGTCATTGTCGATAACTACCTGGGCGGTGTTATTTCCGGTGAGATAGTCATAATCAAGGCCGATCATACCGACGGTTTCCGAACCGAGAGCCATAAGCTCCTGTGCGCCGATGATGAAGTTGCAGTCATCGAGACGCAGGAAACTGTCTGATGCGATGTAGTAGTAATGATCGTAAAGAGTAGCATCAGGGTTAACAGGTGCTATGGTTCCATCGGCATCCACTGTTGAAACTGTTGCCACCCCGGCATTATCCTCCTCCGGAACATTGTCCCCGGGATTTCTGAGTCTTTCATCAATCTTACGAACTATCCAGTTTGCATAGAGCTTCTGGCCGTCGGCATTGGGAAGAAGACCGTCATCTGTGAAAGTGTTCACATCCTGACCTGTAACCATAAAGGCTTCACCCATGTTGGCAACGATGGCACCATAGTGCTCAAGAAGGTTTTTTGCATAGGTGGCGGTTTCATCTGAATATCCGCCCGGCTCTGTTAACGATGCTGATTCGATCAGGCCAATGATCTCTGCGGAAGGATATTGCAGCTTTATGGAACGAAGCAGACCCTCATACTGAAGGTCAAAAGTAAACGGCGCATCATAGTAACCTAAAGCTACGATAACCGCATCATAGACAGAATCCTTATTGCCGGCTGCCTCATTCATGAGAGTCACATAGGCAGAGTAGGCGTTGTTTCCGTTAGGAAGAGAAAGATTATTTACCAAAGCCTCTGATCCGAATTTTTCTTTAATATTTAAAGCCAGAAGATCTGTCCAGTTTGTTCCGTCCTTAGCGCCTGCGCCTGTGCCGAACACATCACCGATAACAAGAATGGAAACCGGCTCCCCGGCATTAAGCTTATGGAGAAAGCTGTTTTCCTCCGGAAGAACAGCAGAAGCTGCCTCTGAGCCATTACCCTTTGTGATGATATTTCCGTCTGCATCTGTCTCCGGCTGAAGTCTTTCATTTGCGGCATTGATGCGTTCTGCATTAACAGATTCATCGATGGCATCTTCAGTGATGGCGGTGTGTACCATATAACCGAAGGCACCGATTATGGCAACTATCATCAGTATAAGCACTGTAAGCAGTGTTGTGCCTTTTTTTGTAAGCGTGGAACCGGTGTTGTTACCAGAGCCGGGTTCATTTGGGGAAGCTGCAGCTGACTCGTTTGCTGTTTCAGGAACATTGTTCTTTTCGTCTTTACTCATAATTAAAAATCCCTCATTTTTTCATACTTTCTCAATTATAAAAAGGAATAGGTTTTTTTTCTAGTTTTTTTAATGCTTTTTCAGTCAATGTGGTATCATGGTAGCTATGTTGTACGATAGAGACATTAGAGAACCCCTGTTTTCCTTTCTTGAAGATACCTATGGGAAAACCAGAATAATAGAAGAAAAGATCATGGGCAGCAGCCGGGCGGATGTGGTTATGGTCACGGAAGACAGCCTTTACGGAATAGAGATCAAGTCGGATGCAGACACCTACGTGCGGCTTTCCGGGCAGGTGAAGGATTATGACAGATTCTTTGACTATAATTACATTGCCGTGGGAACAAGCCATGCCATGCATATAGAGGAGCATGTACCTGACTACTGGGGCATCATAACCATAGAAGAAGTGGACGGAGAACCGGACTTCTACATATTAAGGAAACCAAAGGAAAATCCCCATATCAGATATGAAGAAAAGCTGAGTCTTCTGTGGAGACCTGAGCTCCAGCGCATAGTGGGACGAAACCTCGAACACAAGTATGATTACCTCAGTAAAAAAGAGGTGATAAAAAGAATATCTGCCCAAATTAGTTATGATTGTCTAAGAAAAGAGATATCGACAGAGCTGTTTGAGAGAGACTATAATACTGTTTTGGATGAGATCAACCGGTTTCGTGTTGAAAAAATGAAGGCAAAACCCAGGCGAAAGAAGAGACGTCTCAAAGGCAGCTCTGCAGTTTTGACTTCTGACGGAAAAACGATCAAAAAGCCGGATCTTAAGGTATCGCACATCGTGAGACCTAAGAAGAAAAAAGCATCAAAGAAGAGGTAGGGACATAATATGGAAAGCTTTTTTATAGCAGCCAATGCAGTAATACCGTTTATTTGTTATATGATGTATGGATACATCATAAGACATTTGGGATTCGGGGACGAAGCTTTCTATAATAAGCTCAACCAGATCGTGTTCAAGGCATTTTTCCCCTTACTGATGTTCAACAATCTCTATACTGCGGACGTGGACATAGGGGGTAATGCTTCCCTCATAGCCATATTCGCAGGCGTTCTCATAGCCATTATCCTTTTATGTATCCTGCTGGTTCCGGTTTTTGTAAAGGAAAATCCAAGAAAGCCGGTTATCATACAGTCAATCTGGCGAAGCAATACTCTTATGTTCGCTTATCCTTTATGTGTCAGCATGTATGGAGATGATTATGGAGCACTGGCAGCACTGGTTATAGCCACAATTGTACCTATATATAATATCGGTGCGGTTATCATTTTTTCCCTTTTTGACAGAAGCGCAGGTTCAAAGGTTGATGTCAGAAAAATCGTCATTAATATCCTTACAAATCCTCTGATAGTAGGTGCCATTGCCGGAAGTATATTTAAATTTGCAGGCTGGCAGATTCCGACATCTGTAATGAAACCCATCGGTGATTTTGCGTCCATGACTACACCGATTTCCATCTTCATACTGGGTGCAACACTTTCACTGCCTGATATAGGCAAGAATGTCAATGTTATCGTGACCACCTTATTCTTAAAGCTTATAGCAGTTCCTGCATTTATACTTGTGCTGATGTATATGATCGGCTACAGGGGACCTGAACTTTTTATCGCTTTCAGTCTCTATGCCACTCCTATTGCCGGGGCTTCTTTTCCTATGGCTCAGAACATGGGCGGAGACGGGGAGCTTCAGGGTCAGCTTCTTGCCATAAGTACTGTTTTATCACTGTTCACCATATTCTTCTGGATAATGAGCCTCACAGCGGTGGGCATTTTCTGATGCCATAGTCTGTCACAAAATGGTTGATTTTGATGGCTGCTATCATTTTCAACTATATCAAAAGCATAAATCATCAAAGATATAATAAACCGTGGGAAATCTATGAAAATATGGTAAATTAGTCAGGTGGATCATGATATTTCAACGGGACATTAATGATACATGAATGAAAGAATATCTAAGAATTTCAGATGTTTTTTCGCGTTGACTACGAAAGTCAACATTTTTATAATGTTCCATGAGATAATGACAGATTTTTATCAGTTTATATTCGGTGGGCATTTTGTTCCCGGACACAGGAGGATATACCAATGGATCTTTCATTTAAAGAAGGCGTTTTAAAAGCATTTGAAGAGAAATTCGGTGCATCAGATGGCGTAAAGTGCTATTTTGCACCCGGACGTGTAAATCTCATCGGAGAGCATACCGATTATAACGGAGGTCATGTTTTCCCCTGTGCACTTACTATAGGAACTTATGCAGCGGCAAAAAAGAGAGATGACCGTAAGCTTCGTTTTTACAGTGTGAATCTCGACAAAACCGGTGTTATAGAAACATCGCTTGATGAGTTCAAACCTTTAAAAGATGATAATTGGACATCCTACTTAAAGGGAGTTATGTGGGCCTTTGAAAAGAGAGGCTTTAAGATGGACCGGGGTCTTGATATAGCTATCTATGGAAACATTCCCAATGGTTCAGGTCTTTCCTCCAGTGCATCCATCGAGGTTCTTACAGGCTTCGTTTTGAGAGAGCTTTACGGCTTTGACGTGACAAATGTTGATCTTGCCATCATCGGACAGGATGCGGAGAACAACTACTGCGGAATGAACTGCGGAATCATGGATCAGTTCGCAAGCTCCATGGGTAAAAAGGATAATGCTATCTTCCTGGACTGTGCCACACTGAATTACGAATATGCTCCCGTGGTTTTAAACGGAATGAAGCTTGTTGTTACCAATACAAATAAGAAGCATAAGCTTGTGGGTTCAGCTTACAATGACAGAAGAAGAGAATGTGAGGAGGCAAGAGAGATACTTGCTTCTGTTGCAGGAATCAAGACCCTTGGTGACCTCAGCAACGAGGATTTTGAAAAGCATAAGGATGCTATCAAGGATCCGGTTGTTCAGAAGAGAGCAAAGCATGCTGTATATGAGAATAACCGCACTCTGACAGCTGTTGCGGCATTAAAGGCCGGAGACATTGAGACCTTCGGAAAGCTTATGAATGCTTCACATGTTTCCCTGAGAGATGATTTCGAGGTTAGCTGTGAGGAGCTTGACGTTCTTGTTGAAGAGGCCTGGAAGGTACCCGGAGTTCTGGGCTCACGTATGACCGGCGGCGGATTCGGCGGCTGCACAGTTTCCATCGTAAAGGATGAGGCGGTTGAAGACTTCAGGAAGCTTGTAGGTGAAGCATATAAGAAACGTGTCGGCTATGATTGTACATTTTATGTTGTAAGCATCGGCGACGGACCACAGGTGATTTAAATCATGCAATGGACTAACAGATAAGTAGTTTATGTGGCGTCAGCTCATGAGAAGCGATTCTTAATGCGCTGTCGTTCCTATTATGGAGAGGAGACTATATGAGAATTCTTGTAACAGGCGGTGCCGGATACATCGGAAGTCACACATGTGTTGAGCTTCTTAATGAAGGCTATGAAGTAGTTATCATTGACAATCTTTATAATTCCAATCAGAAGGCAGTTGACCGTATCGAAGAGATAAGCGGCAAGAAGGTAAAGTTCTATCAGGAGGATCTTCTGGACAAAGCGGCCGTTAAGAAGATTTTTGATGAGAATGAGATAGATGCGGTTATCCATTTTGCGGGACTCAAGGCTGTAGGTGAGTCAGTTCACAAGCCGGTTGAGTATTACCGTACAAATATCGGCTCAACGCTCAATCTTGTTGAGGAGATGCGTGCTCACGGGGTAAAGAATATCATTTTCTCAAGTTCCGCTACTGTTTACGGAGATCCTGCCGAGATTCCTATCACAGAGAACTGTCCTAAGGGAACCTGCACCAATCCTTACGGTTGGACAAAGTGGATGCAGGAGCAGATTCTCACAGATGTTCATACAGCAGATCCTGAGTGGAATGTTATCCTCTTAAGATATTTCAATCCTATCGGAGCTCATGAGTCAGGTCTCATCGGTGAGGATCCTAAGGGCATTCCTAACAACCTTCTTCCTTATGTTGCACAGGTTGCCATCGGAAAGCTTCCGGAGATCAATGTATTCGGAAATGACTACGATACACCTGACGGAACCGGAGTTCGTGACTACATCCATGTAGTTGACCTTGCAAAGGGACATGTTAAGGCTATCGAGAGATTTGCAAAGAATGACGGTGTATTTGTATGCAATCTCGGAACAGGACATGGTTATTCTGTTCTTGATGTTATCCATGCTTTTGAGAAGGCCTGCGGCAAAGAGCTTCCTTATGTTATTAAGCCTAGACGTGACGGTGATATCGCAACCTGCTATTCAAGTCCCGCAAAGGCAGAGAAGGAGCTTTCGTGGAAGGCACAGTTCGACCTTGAGGATATGTGTAAGTCTTCCTGGAACTGGCAGCAGAAGAATCCGAACGGGTATAACTCTTGATTCATAGTGAAATGGTACAGAAAATGCAAGGGATGCGTGGCGGCCCACGAGATTGAAAGTACAGCCAACTATACATGTTCGTCCCAGCTGCACTGACGTGCATCTGTGCCGTACATGTATAGTCGTCTGTTCTTTCATCTCGCAAGCCTGGCCACACATCTCTTGCATTTTCTTCACATTGTGACTTGTTAGACTTTGCCGGTTTAATGGTTACTAAGTTAATGCATTATGTCTCGGTTATAGTAAGATGCTGTACAAGAAATGATGACAAATTATTGAATGATTTTGAAGGTGTAAAACGATGGATATACAGAATGGAATAAAGAAGCTTGTGGCGTATGCTTACAGAACTGCTCTTATTGAGGAAGAGGATATAATATGGGCGCTTAATACGGTTGCTCTCAATCTGAAGGTGGATGAAGTGACATGCACCAAAGACGAGGTTATGGAAGAGGCAGAGAAGATTCCGTTTGATGAGGTTGAGGCAGAGGAGTTTAAGACTACTACGGAAACCGGGATTGTTGATGATGGGTCATATCTTGAGAATGTTCTGAAGGTGCTCAATGATTATGCGGTGGAGCATGGTCTTACGGAGGGGGATTCCGTTGTATACAGAGACCTGTTTGATACAAAGCTTATGGGGGCTCTGACGCCCAGACCTTCAGAGGTTCAGGCAAATTTCTCGGATCTTTATGAGGAGGATCCGAAGGTTGCTACTGACTGGTACTATACATTCTGCAGAGATACTGATTATATAAGACGCTACAGAGTAAAGAAGGATCTGAAGTGGAAGACTGAAACAGAGTATGGGGAGCTTGACATTACCATAAATCTCAGTAAACCTGAGAAGGATCCGAAGGCTATCGCGGCTGCAGGAAAGGCAAAGCAGACGGGGTATCCCAAGTGTCAGCTTTGCTGTGAGTGCGAGGGTTATGCCGGACGTGTTGATTATCCGGCAAGAGAGAATCACCGTATCATCCCTATCGAGATCCAGGGCCAGGAGTGGGGATTCCAGTATTCACCATATGTTTACTACAACGAGCATTGCATCGTTCTGAATACCAAACATACTCCGATGAAGATCGATAAGAGCGCATTTTTGAAGCTTTTCGATTTTGTCCGTCAGTTTCCGCACTATTTTGTGGGTTCCAATGCTGACCTTCCCATAGTCGGTGGTTCCATCCTTGCACACGAGCATTTCCAGGGTGGAAACTATGAATTCGCCATGGCAAAGGCTCCTGTGGAGAGAAGCTTTGTTGTACCGGGCTTTGAGGATATTAAGGCCGGAGTTGTAAAATGGCCGATGTCGGTTATCCGTCTTACCGGTGAGAATATTGCAAAAATAGCTGATCTTGCGGATCATATCCTCGGGGCATGGAGGGGCTACACTGACGAAGCTGCATTTATCTTTGCAGAGACCGACGGTGTTCCTCACTCAACCATCACTCCCATAGCGAGAAAGGTTGGGGAAGAGTACCAGCTTGACCTGGTGCTTCGAAACAATATCACTACTGATGAGCATCCTCTTGGGGTTTATCATCCCCATGCTAAGCTTCACCACATAAAGAAGGAAAACATCGGACTCATAGAGGTTATGGGCCTTGCTGTTCTTCCAAGCCGATTAAAGCAGGAGATGGCAGAGCTTAAGGAAGCATTCCTTTCCGGCAGGGATCTTCGTGACATTCCTGAGCTTGAGAAGCATGCCGACTGGTTCGACGAATTCATGGAGGAGTATTACAGACGCGATATCGAGGTTACTGCCGAAAACTTCGATGAAATCCTTCAGGATGAAATCGGAAAAGTCTTCATGCATGTCCTCGAGGACGCCGGAGTTTACAAGCGTACCCCGGAAGGTCAGGCTGCCTTCGACAGGTTTATAAAAACACTTTGATGTGAAAATGAATTAATACGAAACACAGAAAAAATGAGGCTTCAATGCCAACGGCCCAGGTTATCGAACGCCCAAAGAAGGCGTTCGATAACCTGGGCCGTTGGCATGAAGCCGCATTTTTTCGTCCGCGGAGCCAACCATGCTACGGTTTCAGCCCGTTTAGATCATCGAAATACCGAAGGAATTAACCAGCCCGTCGATAGGCTTTCCAGCCTTGCAAAGCGGGCAATCATTGTAGTCGGCAAAAGTATAGTCCGGAAGATCATTTGTGCCGTAAACCGAAACCACAGGGATGCCATTGTAGGAGGTGATGGCACTGAATACAGCGGAGACTCCGCTTAACTTGCCGCCGTAGTACTTCACAGCCTCGATAACCTTGTTGATGGATTTTCCGGTGGAAACAGAGCCTTCAAGGATGAGAACATTCTTGCCCCTCACCATGGGCTTGATGTTGTCTCTGAATATGATCTGGGAGTTACTGTTGAACTCCGGTTTTATGATGTAGATGGTCTTATGGGCATTGGTATTCATGGCGCCGCTCTTGGTAAGCTCCTCTGCAACAAAAGCGCCGATGACCTCTGTTCCTTCGTCACAAATGATGGTATCCACCACTAGACCGAAAAGGTATCTCTCCACAAGCTTGGCAGCTACCATATGAGCTTCGGATGCTCTGGTCTTAACTGTTGTGAGGTCTATGTAATAGTTTGTGTGAGAGTGGTTTGTGGCAAAATGTCCCCTTGTAACCTTCAGTGGTAATGATATTCCCGTAACTTCGATTTTCTGATAGCTGTTTTCCATTTTTACTCCTTATCCTGTTTCCCGATGAAACATAATTTGATCATATTCTATGATCCGTGTCACGTAACCTGATGAATTCATTATATCATCTCGGTTAATAAAATAAATATTATTTTCAAAAATACATAAATTTGGAACATCATATCCCTGGATGGGATTTCGGATGAAGGAGACTGACGGATATGTAAGAAAAACGTAAGTATAAAAAAGAACGTACGTGTGGAAAATTCAGAGAAGAGAGGGTATTATTAAGAAAGCAGGTGGTTTTGATAAAATGCCACAGCTTGATAAAAATGTCATATTTATGATATAGTTCAAGAAATTGCGTGCAAAAAAGCAACGGGATTTTGCTGTATTTTGATATCTCAGTACCGCTGAAAGGAAGATATCAGCTTTGCGGACAGACGGTCTGCAGACAGGTAGGGGGAAAGCATTCCCTGCCTGATCAATAATGATTATTGCATTGCATTTTGCAATGCACGAGTTTTAAGGAGTTTTAAATGGCAGAGAAATACGATGCGTCGAGTATCACGGTCCTGGAGGGACTTGAACCGGTTAGAGTGAGACCCGGTATGTACATCGGTTCCGTAGGTTCCAGAGGTCTCAATCACCTCATCTACGAAATCCTGGACAATTCGGTGGATGAGCATCTGGCGGGATATGCCAAGAATATATGGATAACATTGGGAAAGGATGGCTCCTGTACCGTCCGTGATGACGGTCGAGGCATCCCTGTAGGCATGCATCAGAAGGGAGTTTCCGCAGAGCGAGTAGTCCTTACAACCCTTCATGCCGGCGGAAAGTTCGACAGCAAGGCATACAAAACCTCCGGTGGTCTTCACGGTGTAGGTTCATCAGTTGTTAATGCTCTGTCATCCTACCTGAGAATCCGTGTTTATCAGGACGGAAAGATTTCAGAAGATACTTACGAGCGCGGAAAACCGACAACAGAGCTTATTAAGGGACTTCTCCCTGTTGTGGGAAAGACAAAGGAGACAGGAACAGAGACAACCTTTATCCCCGATCCGGAGATATTTGAAAAGACAAGATTCAAGGAGGACTGGCTTCAGTCAAGACTTCATGAGACGGCATACCTTAACCCGGAGCTTACCATACATTATCGGGATGACAGAGATGAGATTCCTGTTATTAAGGAGTTCCATGAGCCTGAAGGAATCATAGCTTTTGTCAAGGATGTAAATAAAGAGAAAGAAAAGGTCACTCCGGAGATATACTTCAAGGACGAGTCTGAGGGTACAACCCTTGAGTGCTGTATTCAGTTTACGGATGACTTTGAGGAGAATGTTCACGGCTTCTGTAACAACATTTTCACCCAGGAGGGCGGAACACATATCACAGGCTTCAAGACCAAGTTTGCCCAGCTCATAAACAGCTATGCAAGACAGCTTGGTCTTCTCAAGGAAAAGGATGATAACTACACCGGTGCCGATACCCGTAACGGTATGATGGCTGTAGTTGCGGTAAAGTATCCGGATCCTATTTTTGAAGGACAGACCAAAACCAAGCTTGCAAGCCAGGAGGCAGGAAAGCATGTTGCAGCCATAGTGGATTCCGAGCTTCAGCATTATTTCGACAGAAATGTTGAAGTTGTAAAGTCCATCATCACCTGCGCAGAGAAATCAGCGAAGATCAGAAAGCAGGAACAGAAAGCCAGGAGCAATATGCTCAGCAAGTCAAAATACAGTTTTGACTCAAACGGTAAACTTGCGAACTGCATTTCCAAAAATCCGGAGGAGTGTG
>Ga0256404_1001184_pt1 | contig 65337 bp, 50 predicted proteins | sample RumenRJG_01DNA_FD_185990 | JGI IMG/M metagenome (GOLD analysis project Ga0256404, IMG submission 185990) | Bovine rumen microbial communities from Lethbridge, Alberta, Canada - RJG_01 | ecosystem: Host-associated > Mammals > Digestive system > Stomach > Rumen | place: Canada: Alberta | collected...
ATATTCCAGCTTTTCATATTTAAGGAAACTGAATTGATTCAACATAGAAACATTCGGTGAAACATCCATAATGCGATATGCCCTAAGCAACCCATTCATAAGATCTTTGACTTTTGAAAACTTCTTGTACTTCTTGTTATGTCCAGTCTCAATCAGTTCCTTCAAATCTTCGTCTTCGAAGTCAATCTTCATGGCTCTTATTTCTTTGCTGGCAAAGATAGTAATAAATTACCAAACAATGGTAACTATTGGTATATTTAACAATTGATTTTCCCTCGGAATACCGCATCATGTAATAGCAACCGCTTTACGACTTTACTATTATTATGCACAGATATTTCTTAGATAGAGCAGACGGGATCATGACAGCTATCCTAAATTGATTGTTTCCATGGACGACATCCCGCGCATGAATTACAATGGTATAGAGAACGTTCAGGCCTGGAAGCTTGAAGAGAGGCTGATGGCCTTGGTACGCTGACAAAGATGATGTCTCTAACGACATCTCTATCGGTATAAGAATAAACATCCACGCCCCGACAACTGCGGAGCGTGGATGTTTGCTATATGAGTTGATGTGATTGCGGTTATCCTACCTGGCTTCCGGGCTTGACCTCGCCGAGTGTCGTCGTGACGCTGAGCGAGCCGTCGAAGTTGAGTGCCGAGAGGATCATGCCCTGACTCTCGATACCCATCATCTTACGCGGGGCGAGGTTGGCGATGAAGAGCACGTCCTTACCGGTGAGCTCTTCGGGCTTGTAATATTTGGCGATGCCCGAGAGGATCGTGCGGTCTGTGCCACTGCCGTCGTCGATAGTGAACTGCAGGAGTTTGTTCGACTTCTTCACAGCCTTGCACTCCTTGATATGTCCCACGCGGATGTCGAGCTTTTCCCACTCGTCGAACGGGATGTTCGGCTTCACGGGTTCAGCCTTATAGTCTTTGGCAGCCTGTGCCTTCTCGTTGGCTTCCTTCGTGGCAGCGAGCTTGTCGAGCTGCTTCTGGATGGCTTCGTCCTCAATCTTCTCGAAGAGGAGATGTGGCTCACCCAACTGGTGTCCGGGCTTGAGGAGGTCGGTGCGGCCGAGCTCTGCCCAGTCGAAGTCGTCCATGCCAATCATCTTGCGCAGGTCACGGCTGGAGAACGGGAGGAACGGCTCAAAGGCGATAGCGAGGTTGGCAACGAGCTGAAGCGAGATATAGAGGATGGTCTCCACACGCTTCGGGTCAGTCTTCCATACCTTCCACGGCTCGCACTCCGTGATATACTTGTTACCGATGCGGGCGAGGTTCATGGCTTCTTTCTGTGCCTCACGGAAATGGAAGCCGTCGAGCAGCTGCTCCACCTTGTCCTTCACATCCTTGAACTCATCGATGGCTTTCTTGTCAACATCCTGAAGTTCGCCGCATGCAGGTACCACACCGTTCCAGTATTTCTTCGTGAGCTGCAGCGCGCGGTTGACAAAGTTGCCATAGATAGCCACGAGCTCTGAGTTGTTACGTTCCTGGAAGTCTTTCCAGGTGAAGTTGTTGTCCTTGGTCTCCGGGGCGTTGGCTGTGAGCACATAGCGCAGCACATCCTGCTTGCCGGGGAAGTCCTTCAGATATTCGTCGAGCCATACCGCCCAGTTGCGTGAGGTCGAGATCTTGTCGTTCTCCAGGTTGAGGAACTCGTTGGCAGGCACGTTGTCCGGGAGGATATAGCCGCCGTGTGCCTTCAGCATCGTGGGGAAGATGAGACAGTGGAACACGATGTTGTCCTTTCCGATGAAGTGGACGAGTCGTGTGTCGGGATCCTGCCACCATTTCTGCCACGATCCCCACTTCTCCGGCTCAGCGTCGCAGAGCTCCTTGGTGTTACTGATGTAGCCGATAGGCGCATCGAACCAAACGTAGAGCACCTTACCCTCGGCTCCTTCCACCGGTACGGGGATACCCCAGTCGAGGTCGCGCGTCATGGCCCGCGGCTGCAGATCCATGTCGAGCCAGCTCTTGCACTGTCCGTAGACGTTCGGGCGCCATTCTTTATGGCCTTCGAGGATCCACTGCTTCAGCCAGTCCTGATACTGGTTCAGCGGCAGGTACCAGTTCTTCGTCTTGCGAATCTCCGGCTTGGCACCACTGATGGTAGAGTGAGGGTTGATGAGCTCCATGGGCGAGAGGTCGCTGCCGCATTTCTCACACTGGTCGCCATAGGCATTGGGGTTGCCGCAGTGAGGGCAGGTGCCCATGATGTAACGGTCGGCGAGGAACTGCTTGGCCTCGGGGTCGTAGTATTGTTCCGACTCTTTCTCTACGAGCTTGCCGTCGTCGTAGAGCTTGCGGAAGAAGTCGGAGGCAAACTTATTGTGCACCTTCGAGGTGGTACGACTGTAGATATCAAAAGAGATACCGAACTCTTTGAAGGAGTCTTTGATAAGCTTGTGATAACGGTCGCACACGTCCTGCGGTGTCACGCCTTCTTTCTTGGCGCGGATGGTGATAGGCACCCCGTGCTCATCACTTCCGCCGATAAAGATGACGGGTTGTTTCTTCAGGCGCAGGTAGCGCACGTAGATATCAGCCGGCACATACACACCGGCAAGGTGACCGATATGCACGCCGCCGTTGGCATAAGGCAGGGCGGCAGTGACCGTGGTCCGTTTGAAATGTTTCTCTTCCATTATTTATGTTTATATGTTCGCTGATGAATATCTTTGCAGATGATAATAATGTGGAACGCTTGTTACCAGCGTGCAAAATTACAAAATAATCAGCGATTTAGCTTCTTTTCAGTAAGAAATTCCCATATACGGTCCAGATAAGTATAGCTTCCGGTGCCTGGCGATGCCGCAATCTGGAAACAGTGCTTCCTCAGGGCAAAGGTATGGAGCTCACTCTGTATGCCCATGGCACGCATCTTTTCCCAGCATTTCACGGAGCCCATGGCGGCATAGCCATCAGCATCACCGTGAAGGAAAAGCGTGGGAGCCGTCTTGAGGTCAAAGGAGAATTCCGGGGTGATGACATCACGATCTTCGTTGCCTCCTTCTTTGTTTAACCCGTCTGATCCGTCAGACAACACATAAGCGGGGTAAACGGCTATGCCCCACTGAACATTGCACGGCAGCTTGTCAATGCTGTCGACGGGCAGATAGCTTTGATGCAAGGATGACGTGATGCCCAAGAGCGTGAGATGGCCGCCTGCCGAGCAGCCGGTGATGCCGATGCGCTGAGGATCAAGTCCATAGCGCGGTGCCTCACTGCGCACGATACGGATGGCGCGCTGCAGATCCTCCCAGGCCGTGGTACATTTGTCGAGCCCCGTTCCTTTCTTTGGGCGCGGTGTACGGTATTTGATGGTTACCACAGTCATCCCTTTCTCATTGAGGTAGCGTCGTACAGGAGCCACTTCGAATCCGTCCGGATCATTGTTTTGATAAGAGCCTCCGGAATAAGCTATTTGGATGGCTTTGGTCTTCAATACTTTCGGGAAATGCCATTCGAGATAAGGCTCGCACTGATCAGGCTGGCGGTCAGGCATCTTGCCCTTGGGCCAGACGGCTTCTTTCTTGTAGTTGCCACGGGCTTCATCACTATTGAAACGGTCCATAACCCGTACTTCCTTCTCCAGCTTTCCTAAGAATCCCATTTGGCGCATAAACTCTATGGCACGGTCCAGTCCTAATGCCTTGTGTCCTACATCAGGATAGAGATGAAGTTCGGCAGGAATCTTCATACGTCTCAACTGACGATAGATGAGCGTGGAACCATTGGGTGAGTACGGATCCAGTCCGCCTTGATGCAGGCTGATGGGGCACGTGTGTCCGTCGAAATGGAAAATGGTGTCAAGCTTTACGTCCGGACCATAACCTTGACGTGTCGACTCAGTACCTTGTCGTCCGTCAGTGGTCACATAAGCTGGCGCATTGAGAACAGCCCAGTTGATGTTACAAGGAGTATCGTCTATCTTGTCTATCGGCTTGTAGGCCCTTGTCTCCGAACTGGTTGCAAGCAACAGGCCCATGTGCGATCCGGCCGACATCGATATGATGCCAATCTTCTCGGGGTCGTAGCCGCGCTTCTTAGCTTCACTGCGCACCAGGCGCACGGCACGCTGTCCATCCTCCCACGCAGTCTGATAGATAGGGATCCCCTGTGGACGCGGTGTACGGTAGACAAGACTGACACACTGGATACCCTCTGCCGTCAGACGCTCACGCCACTGCTTGATATACCCCACGTCAGCTAAGTTATAATACGCTCCGCCGCTGATAAGGATCATGCAGGCTCCGTTGCGCTTGTCTTTTGCGGGCGCATCGAACCATTCAAGGTAAGGCAAACGGTTCTTGTCAGCATTGAACCCCTTACTCTTCACTTCATTGATCATGGCAGCAATTTGGTGTGGCTGGTTGTCAGGCATTTGTCCTTTAGGCCAGAGATACTCTTTCCTTGTCGATGAGAAAGATAATGTGAAAAAGGCGGCGAGGAGCAATATCACAGCCGTCGGTCTACGGAAAGTATTCATAATATTGTGTTAGTTTTAGTTTCTTAGAATCGTGCTGCGTACTTGATCTTTCACGCGTAGCCGTTAAGGTCAGTCTGCTGCAAAGCTTAGCGCAGCGCCTTGTTGCATTCCTCACAGATGCCTTTGACGACAAAGTTGTAGCCGTTGCGTGTGAACCCGGGAGGAAGCGGAACGTCGGGAATAGGTGTGTCGTGAAGGCAATAGATCTTATGGCATTTCTCACAATAGAAATGTACGTGAAGGTCGTCGTCATCATCGTCGGCTCCATGACTGAAGCACAGTTCATAGCACATGCCACCCTCGCCATCCTCAATTGTGTGTACGAGGTGATGGTCACGAAACAGCGTCAATGCCCGGAAGATGCCGCTCTTATCAACGCTCCACAGCTGTTTCTCCAGCTCCGGGAACGACAAAGGCCGCTCTTCATCGGCAAGCGCCTTCACCACAAGAATGCGGTTGCTTGTAGGCTTGATGCCATGTTTGCTTAACAGATTGACACTTGTTTTCTCATCCATTGCAACAAAGTATTATCTTTATTGCAAAATTACGAAAAAGTTAGTAGCAGGCAAAAGAATAAGGCAAGAATGTTCAGCTTGGTTTCACTTGCAGTGGCCGCCTCCAATGGCGGCCACCATCCGCAGGGAAATCAATACCTGTCGGTTGGTGGCCGCCATTGGAGGCGGCCACTGCAAGCGGGGAAATCAGAACGTCACACCGATATTAAGATTAAGACATCCCGTGCGTGTGTCGTCGAAGTCGTCGTGGCCAATGTTTGCCAGGCCAATGTCATAGCTCAGGCCGAGATAGAGCATGTCGAAACTCGCGCCGCAGCCGATGCGCAGACCTCCGTCGAAACGCTTGAAGGCAGCGTCGTTGTCACTGAAACTTGAATAGGCCTCACGGGCACCGTAGTTCTTGATCTTACCACCGACACCAAGCGCGAGGTAGCCGCCCGCAAAGGGTTCAATAGTGATGTCGGGAGCGACGGGATACTTGTATTTGATCGTGAGCGGAAGCTCAAGATATTCAAGCCGATAGGTGAATTTGTTGCCTTGATAGTTACCTTTGCCGCCTTTCTCCGTGTAGGACAGTCCGGTCTCGAAATAGAGCGGAGCCGCGGAGGTGAGACGTGTGCCAATGACGGCCCCGAGGTCGAGACCCGTACGCGAATCACTGCCGTCGAGGATCGCGGCATCGGAGTGTACGGTGGCTACATTCAGGCCGAGGCGGAAACCATAATAAGTATCGTCAAGGAACGAACCCGAATGACGATGACTGTTGTTGTAACCATAGCGATGTCGCGGCGGAATAGGTCTGCCGTCAGGATAATATTGGGCTGATACGCTCAGCGTAGCGATAAGCGCTAACGAAAGAAGGATAATTTTTTTCATGGTCATATCATTTATTAATTCTGTTGGCAAAGATAATTCACGAACACGAACGGAAAGAGGGAAATAGCCTAAAAGCAGGTAGGATTTTCCCTAAAACTATTCTTCGCTGAATATCGTCACGTCATCAAAATCTTTCAGATACTCGAAGAGCGCATCGCGCCGCTGGGTGCGCCGCATGCGCACCTCTATCTGCACGTCGTAGAGGTCGCCGTTGGAAGAGTGCCGGTTCTTCATCTCAAAGCTCACAACATCAGCCACCTCGTTGCGGATATTTTCCAACGCCTTGTTCACCGTCTCTTTGGATACCGACGAGAAGGAGAGCCGCACATTGGTCATGCCGCCGAGCTTCGGGATGAGATGTCCCAGCACCTCCAAGCCTACGAGCATGAGCACCGTGACGAAGACTGCTAAGTAATACTGGCCCGTACCACAGGCCATGCCGACGGCTGCCGTGACCCACAGACCGGCTGCGGTAGTGAGCCCACGAACGACGTTCTTCTGGAACACGATGAGTCCGGCACCGAGGAAACCGATGCCCGAGACGACCTGCGCCGCCACGCGAGAGGTGTCGCGCACGCCGTCTGAAAAGCCATACATAGACAGCAGCGTGAAGAGCGCCGAGCCCACTGCCACGAGAAAATGGGTGCGGAATCCCGCGTCTTTAGCACGGTAGTCGCGCTCCAGGCCAATGGCGCCGCCGAGAACCATGGCAACGACAAGACGGAGGCTCATAGCAAGAAGATGACTGTCTAACATTAACAATTAAATGACAATTACGTAAGATTCTGGGCAAAGTTATCAAAAAAAACAGTAAAGCAACGGCTTTTAGCGAAAAAAAGTGTAAGTTTGCAGTCCAAATACAGGGGCACACCCTTGCAGCTGTCTACATTCACGGATAATAAAACAACATACGATACAATATGACACAGAACCTCTTAATTTACAATACGCTGACGCGCCAGAAAGAGCTTTTCAAGCCGTTGCATGCGCCTTATGTGGGCATGTATGTCTGCGGTCCCACCGTTTATGGGGATCCGCACTTGGGTCATGCGCGTCCCGCCATCACCTTCGACGTGCTCTTCCGTTACCTCCGCCATTTAGGCTATAAGGTGCGTTATGTGCGCAACATCACGGATGTAGGCCATCTCGAGCACGATGCCGACGAAGGCGATGACAAGATTGAGAAGAAGGCACGCCTGGAGCAGCTCGAGCCGATGGAGATAGCGCAGTACTATACCAACCGCTATCACAAAGCCATGGAGATGCTCAACACGTTGCCACCATCAATAGAGCCGCACGCCACAGGACACATCATAGAGCAGGAGGAGCTCGTCAAGGAGATTCTCAAGAACGGTTATGCCTACGAGAGCCACGGCTCCGTCTATTTCGATATTCAGAAATACAACAAAGACCATAAATACGGTATCCTCTCCGGCCGTAACCTCACCGATATCATCAACAAGAGCCGCGAGCTTGCCGGCACGGATGAGAAGAAATGCCAGGCCGACTTCGCTTTGTGGAAACGCGCCACACCGGAGCATATCATGCGCTGGCCGAGCCCGTGGGGCGACGGCTTCCCCGGATGGCACTGCGAGTGCACGGCTATGGGCCGCAAGTATCTCGGCAACCATTTCGACATTCACGGAGGCGGTATGGACCTCATCTTCCCGCACCACGAGTGCGAGATAGCGCAGGCTGTGGCCTCACAAGGCGACCAGATGGTGCACTACTGGATGCATAACAACATGATCACCATCAACGGCCAGAAGATGGGCAAGAGCCTCGGCAACTTCATCACCTTGGAGCAGTTCTTCACCGGCAACCATCCGTCTCTGGACCAGGCTTACTCGCCCATGACGATCCGTTTCTTCATCCTCTCAGCCCACTACCGTGGCACCGTCGACTTCAGCAACGATGCGCTCAAGGCAGCACAGAAAGGTTACGAGCGGCTTATGGACGGCCTCTCAGGGCTCGACCGCATACAGACCGCGAAAGGCTCACAGCCCGATACACACAAGTTCGTCAGCGAACTGCGGCAGCGTTGCTACGACGCCATGAACGATGACCTGCAGACACCGCTCGTCATCAGTGCCCTCTTCGAGGCGTGCCACCTCATCAATATGCTCCTCGACCACAAGACGAAGATCTCTGCCGACGACCTCAAGGAACTGCGCGACACGATGAACCTCTTCACCTTCGACATCCTCGGACTGAAGTCGAACCGGGGAGCTGGAAGTCCGGAGCGCGAGAAGGCTTATGGCAAGATTGTGGACCTCGTGCTGCAGATGCGTCAGAAAGCCAAGGAAGCTAAGGACTGGGCGACAAGCGATGAGATCCGCAACACCCTCACCGATGCCGGCTTTATCGTGCAGGACACCAAGGACGGTGCCACGTGGAAACTGAACAAATAGGTTTCAGAAGAGAATTACAAGCTTTATGTCGAATACTGTTTCGGCAAACGACATGACCGTGGGCAGTCCTGCCCGCGGTATCATCAAGTTTGCCGTGCCTTTAATATTGGGATACATCCTTCAACAGATGTATCTCATCATCGACGCCGCCATTGTGGGGCGTTGGATCGGAGTGGGCGCGCTGGCAGCTGTCGGCGCGTCCTCTTCTGTTATGTTCCTTGTGATGGGGTTTTGCAACGGAGCGTGCGCGGGTTTTGCCATCCCGATCGCCCAGGCCTTCGGTGCCAAGGACTATAGTAAGATGCGTGTCTATGTTGCCAATGCCATCCGCATATCGGTCGTCTTGGCGGTCGTCGTCACCTTCTTGGCATGCATCTTTTGTTCCAGGATCCTCTCGCTGGTCAACACGCCGAAGGATATCTTCGGCGAGGCTTACATCTTCCTCTTGTTGCAGTTTCTCGCCATCCCGTTCACGATCTGCTACAACCTCTTTGCCGGATTCATCCGTGCTTTGGGCAACTCGAAGCAACCGTTCTATTTCCTCATCTCCTCCTCGTTCGTCAACATCCTCTTGGATGTCCTGCTCATCCTCGTGCTCGGTATGGGTGTGGCGGGCGCGGGCCTGGCGACGTTGCTCTCACAACTCTTTGCCTCGGTGCTCTGCGTGTGGTATGTGGCACGACACATGCAGCTCCTCATCCCGCATGGCGAGGAACGGCGGTATAACAACAAACGTATCTCGATACTGCTCAACAACGGGATGCCGATGGGCCTGCAGTTCTCTATCACGGCTATCGGTATCATCATGCTGCAGAGTGCCAACAACGCCTTGGGAACGGTCTATGTGGCATCGTTCACGGCAGCGGTCCGTATCAAATATCTCTTTACATGTGTTTTTGAGAATATCGGTGTGGCAATGGCTACATATTGCGGTCAGAACATCGGGGCGAAGCGCCTCGACCGCGTGCGCCGGGGCGAGTGGGCAGCCGTGAGGATCATGCTTGTCTTTTTTGTTTTCTCGGCACTCATCATCTTCCCCTTCGCCACCGACATGATGGAGCTCTTTGTCAACGGTAAAGGGCAGGAAGTAGCCGACAACGCCGCGATGATCATGCGCATCAGTTGCTATTTCTATCCAGCTCTCGGCATGCTCACGATCTTCCGTTACAGTATTCAGGGACTGGGCTACAGCAACCTCTCGATGCTTTCGGGTGTAATGGAGATGATAGCGCGCAGCGGCGTGAGCTTGTGGCTGGTACCAGCCTTCGGCTTCTTAGGTGTGTGCTATGGTGACCCGATGGCATGGATATTTGCCGACCTCTTCCTCTTCCCCGCTTTCTTCCTGCTCTACAGGCATCTGAAGAAAGTGGTGGGGTAGTTACAGGTTGTCTGCGATGCGTTTCACTTTCTCTACGTAGTGTTTGTCTTCGGCATAGCCGATTTGCTTGAGAAAGCGGTAATAGTCACCGTCGGTATATTTATATTGCACGTAGTCGCGATAAGCCACCACCGACTCCTCCCAGTTGTTGAAAGCGTAATAGGAGCCGTCGCTCGGCCGGCGCAGCCCAAAGAGATTGTTGAGCTCCAGGCAGACCTTAGAACCGAAGTGGCCGGTCTCTAACAAAGCCTGGGCAGCCACAATCTTCGGGAACTTCACGCCCTCCTTGTCCAGGGCTTTGTAGAGGTTGTCTAGCGTGAGCTCTGCGTCGGCGAGGTCTTCAGCGCTTGGAAGCACCATCTCGGCAGCCGGCCGGCTCTGCTTTCCCGCCTTGGCCTTCAAAGGCATGGCATCGGGTTCATAGGCGTAAGAAGCGGCAGTACACAATAATGCCGCAAAAAACATGCAAGTTCGTTTAATAAATATCTTATTAGCCATTATTTCAGAAGTGTTCTCTTATGAATAACGACAACTTTGTTGCCTTTATTGTGCCAGGCAGCCATTTATTTCCTGACTTCGCCAATGCGTCACCCGAATTTAATCTGTTCGTCAGTCTATTCTGCTCCAACCCCATGAAACCCTTGCTATGATGCAAGTCGATTCTCGCAGCGGCGTATATATTTTCTCGCAGAGCCGCGGAGTTTATTGAGCCGCTGAGTTATTGTCTCTGAGAATTAGAGAACGCAGAGAGACCTTCGGTCTTTCGAGTGTCGTATCGGCCATTTGCAGGGCGCGGCCCTTGTGGCCGTCCGCACCCCGGATGGGAAATTGGTTACCCTGCCATGGCGGACGGCCACAAGGGCCGCGCCCTGCAAGAGGATCGGAATGTACACGAAGAGCATAGTTCCGCACTACGCGAGCGAAAGCGAGCATAAGTCGTGAAGAGTCGTGGAAAGTCGCTGCTAAATCATTCATGCTTCTCCTTTGCGACCTTTGCGGCTTGGCGAGGAAAAATATCCTGCGACAGTTGCTCTCCTCATAAGGCCGAAGGCCTCTCAGCGATCTCAGCCTCTCACGCGTATCATCTCCGCGGCTCAATAAACTCTGCGGCTCTGCGTGAAAAGTCTGATAATCAAAGGGCTGTATTTGGTCTCAATAAAAAAGTGATGAAGTCAGGAGAAGAGCACTGCCTGGAAACACACAAGCTGTTGCAGTGGCCGCCTCCAATGACGGTCACCAACTTGAAAGGTAATCAGACAACGAATCTTACAGCGATTTGTCTCTCTCTTCGCTTGGCGGTAAATGCCCGCGACTGGATTTAACCAGTTAGGTTACTGTCATGCCCGATACACATGAAAACAGGGTCGGCAGTTGCCGACCCTGTTTGTTTAAAGCAATTTGTATTACCTGATGACAATCTTCTTACCGCTCCGGATGTAGACACCCGGGCGAGAGGGATTCGCTTTCAGACGTATGCCGGAAAGCGTGTAGTATCCTTCATGAGCCTCAGACGTTTGCCGCTTGAGACTGATGATAGCGGTAGGAGTTGACTTTACCTTTGTAATGGTTCTGGTGAAAGCACCATCAACATAGTATCCCCGGTTGTGGAAAGACAGATTTTTCGTCTGATTGCCATTTCCATCATTGAATATAATACCAGCTTTTTCCGTGCTTTCAGTCTCAGAAGGCATGTCTGTCATCTGGTTGGCAGAGAAGGTGTATTTGTAGACAGGAACTCCAGCTGAAGTCTCACCCACCTTTGTCATCTGCGCACCCGGCCATGAGCCTGCGATGGCGGTATTGGATCGGCTGAAGGCGTAGATGTACGATTTAGTACTGCTTTCTAAGAACACACAGTTCTCGTCGTCACTCTCCAATTCCGGTTCAAAAGAGTTGTCATTACCCGGACGATTGTCCGTTACCGATGCTGTCCCGTCACTGACCTTATAATACACGTCGGAAGTAACGTCTTTAATGTCGGCTGTAAGCTTGTCAGCGTCGCTGGCACCCGCTTTCGTCGTAAGAATGAAATTAATCGACGACACTCCTTCCGGAGCAGTGTACACATACCATCCGCTCGTATATGCAGGCATTTCCTTCATAGTGGCCCACGACCCATTAGGTTCTACGACATTATTGCTGGCATCGGTATACCATACATATATGTAAGGTGCCGTGGAAGACTGTACAAAAACGCTGACAGCTGCATTTGGATCACGCTTAGTAAACGTTACAGAGCCTGTTTTTTCCTTGCCCTCACTGTTTGCAGCGCCCCATGACAGGGTAATGTCCGTGCCGTAGTCGATGCCTGCGCCGATGGTTACCGTAGAGGTCGTGTTGGCAGAAACCGTTGTTTTCCCGCCGTCGCCGACCTGGTACCAATAAGAAGTGGTATTGGCGTTTGGAGTCAGCGTAACGTCCTTAGTATCTGTGGTGAACACTCCTCCCTCAGGAGAAACCGTCATCCCCGCGTCATTGGACGGAGCCCCATAGAGTACTGCTATCCCCGTTGCGTCGGTGGTTCCGCTGATCGTAGTCGTTGTGATCGTCCATGTGTTGCCCGACACGCGGTCCGTATACGTTCCCGGAGTGGCGTATCCGCCGCCATTGGCGATAGAGACATTTCCTGCTCCGGCAAAGTTGACGACAATGGCACCACCATCCTTACGGGTTATCGACGCTACGGAGCCGTTGGCACTGTAGTAGTCAGCCTTACCGTCCATGGCATTATGGAAGAGATTTACCTCTGCCACCGGTTTTGCTGTAAAGTGCGTCGACCCCTTCTGTGGGACCTGTGCTGACGGACCGTCGGTAGTACTGTTGTCATCCGGACGCGAGAAGTAAAGAGCCGGTATATCGTTATGGCTCGCTGCCACGGCATAGGCTCTGTCGACAACCTGCTGTGAGACACCGTTAGAGGCACCACCGTTATTACAATAGGTGTCATGGCTCTCGCCCCAATAGACAACTTTGTTGGTTTTATATGACATTGCATAGTTTCCATAGCCATAAGGAGTAGCCTGTCCATTCTTTGCCGAGCCCAGAACGTTGTTGGTACCGTATGGGCTATCGGTAACGCTCATATACTGCATATACTCCGGGATGAGCTTGGAGTCATCACCGCCGGTGTTGTCCAGTATCTCCCCGTAATTGAACATATCCTTGTCTATGACCACCTTCCAGAAATTATCGCCCTCAGAAGGCAGTCCGATATGTTTTGCGGCATCCCAGCGTATGCCATCAACGCCAACAGCCTTCAGGGCCTGGACGTATGTCTTGAACTTCTCCTGAACGCGTGGATCCTCCGTCTTCAGGTCCTTCATTCCTATTTCGCCGTGGATAACTTGATTTCGGTCATTCCAATTCGACACAGAGCCTAACGTATGGTACAGGTCGGTATTTTTCCAGTAGTCAGCCACCCAGTTCAGACTGCCGTCGGTGTGGTTGGCGACAACATCGACAATGACCTTTATGCCCATGGCATGAGCAGCGTTACATAGAGCCTGCAGCTCTGCCTTTGTACCGATGGAGTTAGGACCTATTTCCGTATCGCGCGGACGGTACAGGGTGCTCCATGCCGTAGAACCCGTATAGTTCGACTGTGCCGGCGATGTCTGCACAGCCGTGAAGCCGGCATCCTTGATACTTTGCAACGATGCCTGTATGTCCGTATACTTCCAGTCAAAGCAGTGGAGAATGGTTCCCTGCTGGATGGTTTCCATCTGGGCGAATGTAGCGCCCTGCCAAAAGAGCATGAGCGCAAAGAGAAGACCGAGTCTTCTAAAAATCTTCTTCATTTCCGTTTTTTATTATAGGTTTCTATTCGTTGTGCTTATCTGATGACAAACTTCTTGCCGTTAATGATGTATATGCCGGCCTTCAGTATGAAGTACGCAGCGTCAAGACTTCCCACCCGAGCGGCAACACGCCCGTTGAGGTCGTAAACGGTCAGCAAGCCGGTCTTAGAGGTTGTCGCCGGTCTGATGCCGTTAGTTATTCCCTGCTTTGTATAGTATCCTCCATTATTGAAAGCGAATGTAGCGGTCTGGTTCTCACCATTGCCGTTGTTATTCCAAATGATGTTGACAGGCATGTCGGTGAGCGTTCCAGTGTACGTCCATTCCCATATATCATAACCCTCGGCAGTCTTTATATTCAGCTTGACGGCCTTGTCTCCCGGCCATTCTGTAGTGTTGTAGCTTACATTGTCTGACCATACCCATGCGTGAACGTCGCTCCATCCGCAGTTGTCAATGAAGTATGCGTGAATATTCTGGCTGTCAGATTTCGTGTAGGTGGCGGTCTTCACGTCCGATACCTTTCCGTCCTTCAGCGCCCCCACCTTTAGAGTTGTCGTGGAAGTGAAAGTGAATGTCTTTGAGCCCTCGAATGTGCTGCTGCCCGCATTAGGCTCCGTACCGTCGGTGGTGTACACACCCGTTGCGTTCTTAACAGTAGCGGTGACAGAGATGTTGTCCTTGAAGGCCGTTGACCCTTCGGAAAGCGTAATGCTTATGGCTTCCGGGTTTGCAATAACCTCATGATCCCAAGTGCCGTCAATATAGTATCCATGGTTCTTGTAGACCAGATCCGCACTCTGACCGCTTCCTGCCGGTACGAAGATAACATTGGCAGGCATTGATGTCTCGGTGCCGTCATAAGTCCACTTATAGATCTTTCTGCCATTGGCGTTCACACCCATATACTCCATGTTTGGCTTGCTATCCCATACTCCGCCTGTAAAATTCTTGCTGGCGTTCCACACCCAGATGGCAACTGAGGATGCATCGGTCTCATAGAAGACACTCTTCTCGTCATCGGCAACAGAAGGTGTGTATACGCCGACCTTCTTGTACGTCTGGCTTCCAGTCTTCTCCGCCGAACCATCGGAAGGCGTTGCGCCCCATGTAACGGTGTATGTAGTGCCGGCGGCATCGCCCTGTCCGATAGTGAATGACGTATCGCCGGTAACATTTACCCGCTCTCCACCGTTAATGCTGTACCATCCGCTTGTACAGTTGACCAGCGACAATTTTACTGTAAGGCTCTCGGCAGTGAACACAGAGGCAGCTGGTGAGAAACTGATGCCCGCCGTACCGACAGCATCGTCAGGTCCAATCCACTTCTCAGCACCCTCGTCAGTTGCAAGAGCACTGTTATCCGCAGAGGCGGCAGTCGACGTATAGAGGAATGGTCCGTCATCACCAATCTTCCCAGGTCCGTTGAGCACGTAGACGCGTGCATTTCCCTGGTTTGTAGGACATGAGACCGTGAGCGTTCCGTTCGTAACAGTCTTTGAGTCGCCCGTTACACAGTCAGTGTATGTACCGTTCGGGATGTTTGAGAACGTAGCCGTCCCTGCCTGCTGTGCCACACAAACGTAACTATTCTCTCCATTGGCGTTGTATGCCTTCGACCATGCCCATCCGGAGGTACTCTGCTGTTTTGCGTATTGTCCTTTTCTCAGAGCCGGTACAGCCTGACGTATTCTGTTCAGACGCTCCAGATGTTTTGCCAACGGATGATTAAGCGTCTTCTCGATTTGCCCCGAGGCCGTGAACTGTCCGAAATCCGTTGCACTCACAGTACCCGTCAGGTTCTGTCCGAAATATGCACGGCCGGTATCAGAGAGCGGTCCGTTAGGACCGTTGTCAATTTTCTTTCCTGCCTGGAATTCCACCTCCGAGCCATAATAAAGGCAAGGGATGCCGCGGAAGAGGAACATCCACGTAAGATTTTCCGCCCATTGGTTCGTACCGCCGGAGAATCGGATGCCGTCGCTCGGCTGCGGACCATAGTCATGGGAGTCGACGTAAACGACATTCCATGTGGCATCATTGTACTTATTATCCTCGTCGGTCATACCCCAAACGGAGCCGACGCTGGTGAAGTTATAGTGTACCGGGAAGTCTATGACATTGAACCCTGACGACTGGGAGTAATCAGGCGTATGGTAAGCTCCGTTCTCGAGCCATGCGTTGTTGCTCGTTCCCTTCTGTGCGTCGTCGTTAGTGCAGGTAACCATGTTGCCCAGCGGTTCGGCACCCTCCTTAACGGTCTGGCTTGCCCACCAGGAAGCATCGTAGTTACTCCATTCATCCTGAAGCGTTGAACTGGACTTCCATGTGTAGTAGTAAGGCGAGAGAATAGGCTGGTCGCGATAGGTCACCCCTCCGAAGCGTGCACACACCTCTCCAAACATATAGAAAGGAGCCGGTGTTGTCTGTCCTGCTAACAACCGCTTTGAAGCGTATTTCTCTCCAAGAGCCTTGAACTCCGGAATGAATGCCGTGTTAAATGTCAGCGGAGCGATATGTCCGGATGTGTCGATGCGAAAGCCGTCGACGCCCATCTTAATGAACTTCTCGTAACACTGTATGAGGTATTCGTCGACAGCAGGGTTCTCAGTGTTCAAGTCCACACAGTCGCCAGCTATCTGTCCCCACCACCGCGTAGGCTCATCCCAGTTCCATGAGTTTGCCACGTGGTGCCAGTAGTTGTTCTTGTCGTGGTTCTGGCCGTCGGTGTTCTTCATCAGTGCGAGGCGTGCCTGATACTGGGCAGTACCATTTTCCTCCAGGTAACCGGAAGGAAGGACATCATAGTTTGGCTGCATGCATACGTCTATTGCAGCCTGGTTGCGTATATCCTGGTCGCGGGAGAACTCCGGCATGAGCTTTGCCTCGCCGAAGTTTCCGGTGTGGTTGAGCACTATGTCAAGGATAATCTTTATGCCCTTGGCATGTGCGGCGTTGATCAGTTTCTGGAACATCTCGTCGCCCGTCTTCCCGGCATCCTCACCGGTAATGCCCTGGTAACGGCAGTCCACCTTCGAGAAGTCCATGGCATGATATCCATGATAGTCGTAGCCCGAGGCGTTCTGCACGACCGGCGTAATCCAAATAGCGGTAAATCCAAGTGCTTTAATGTAATCGAGACGGTCGATGAGTCCTCGGAAGTCACCACGCCAGCATGGATCCTTCGTGTTGACTTGCGATGCCTGGTTGTCCCAGCAGAGCACGTTGTTGCCTGGATCACCGTCATAAAAACGGGTAGTGATGACAAAATATATGCTCTCGTCGCGGAAGTCTGTTCGGCCGCCTACAAAGCTGTCAGCCATCATGCCCTGACTGAAGAGCAGAGCAGAGAGTGCCAGGGTGGCGACCTGTCGTGTAAAGTGTTTCATGTATGGTGTTTTTAAGTGAAGATATATGCTTGTGAAACCTAATACAACAGGTTTCCGGTTACAAAGTTAAATCAAAAGCAAAATTGTTGCTATAAATCAATCGAAATTGTGCATGAAAACTTATGCAATCGATTACAAGGAATGAGCTCTGCAACAGCTTCGTGTTTGTTGACCTCTACGTCAACTACCGTGACACGATGCTTGCCCGACTCGATGCCAAGAACAAGCCGCTACAGGCGGCTGAACGATTAAAATTAGTATGGGGAAAATGATACATTAATAATATAGAACAGATGATGAAATGCAATATATTCTTTCTTACAGGTCTCTTGAGCTTAACAACTTGCTCACCGTCGAAGTGGGCGATGCCGTAAGCCGTGGGCAGCGCTTAGCCGTCATCCATAGCGAGGAGGCTGCCGGTGTCATTTTTTTAGTCTTTCTCCTTTGCGCTCTACCGATTATTTCCTAAATTTACGTAGTGGTCTCAACTTTTTTATCCAACTGGTGTAAAATCAGAATAATTTTATGTAAGTTTGCAAGTAGTATTAAAAAGCAGCAGACGATGAGGTATCCTATAGGCATTCAAGACTTCGCAAGTATCATCAATGATGGCTTTGTCTATGTTGACAAAACCGCCTTGGTCTATGAATTGACCAGGGACAAAGGCGTGTATTTTCTCAGTCGCCCGCGCCGCTTCGGCAAATCATTGCTTGTCTCTACCATCAAATACTATTTTGAGGGTCGCCGTGACTTGTTCAAGGGCTTGAAGATAGAGGGCATGGAGACGAAGTGGGAACGCTACCCCGTTTTTGAAATTGACTTCAATGGCTCCAACTACACCGAGGCCGATGCTCTGGAGCAGACGCTCAACGGCTACCTGACGAAGTGGGAGCAGCAATACGGTGTGAAACCCGCCACCGATCAGCTCGGCCGCCGCTTTGCCGACGTGTTGCACCAGGCCCATGAGCAGACGGGCAAGACCTGCGTGGTGCTCGTCGACGAATACGACAAGCCGATGCTCGACGTGATGGATACAGGACAGAAGACGGTCATCGACGGCAACGAGCAACTCATTGAAGAGCGCCACCGTGAGACGCTCAAGGCGTTCTATTCTGTCTTCAAGCTCGCCGATGCGGATCTGCGCTTCGTGTTCCTCACGGGTGTCACCAAGTTCGCGCAGGTGAGCGTGTTCTCGGGATTCAACAACGCAAGGGATATCAGTATGAATCCACGCTATGATGCTATCTGCGGAATTAGCAGAGAAGAGTTAGACCATATTTTTGCTTCTTCAATAGAAGAATTTGCCAAAGCTTCCTCTCTGACAGTTGAGGAGGCCAAGTCACAGTTGAGGCAGCGGTATGACGGTTATCATTTCAGTAAAGGCATGACCGATATCTATAATCCCTTCTCCCTGCTGAACGCTTTTGCAGATGAGGATTTACGTGACTACTGGTTCGCTTCCGGCACGCCGACCTACCTGATGCGGCTGCTCAGCCACAGCGACGAGAACATCCGGGACATCATCGACCGCAGCTATGAGGCGCAGGAGTTCGTAGACTACCGTGCCACGGTGGAGGCTCCCGTGCCGATGATTTACCAGAGCGGCTACCTCACGATCAAGGGTTACAACCGTGAGGATGAGGAGTACAAACTCGACTTCCCCAACCACGAGGTGGCCTCGGGCTTCTTGGCGCTCCTGGCCTCCGGCTATTTCCGTACGCCCATACAACCTAACAGCTGGGCCACGAAGTTGAAGAAGGCCTTGCATCATGGCAAGCCCGATGTCTTCCGTGATCTGTTGAACGACTTTCTGGCCAGCATTCCCTATTCGGTGAGGGTGAGCAATGGCGAGCGGAGCCATGAGCGGCAGTTCCAGTACACCGTCTATCTCATCATGCGTCTCATTGGCAGCACCCGTAACACCGTCTACCACGAGAAAGCCTCGTCGAAGGGCCGTGCCGACTGCGTGATAGAGACTCCGCGCTATGTCTACATCTTCGAGTACAAGCTCGACCGCCCCGCCACAGAGGGCATGGCACAGATCGCCGACCGCGGCTATGCCGAACCCTACGCCCACGACGGCCGCACGGTCTACGCCATCGCCTGCTCCTTCTCATCCGAGACGGGGACGATCAGCGACTGGATGGTGAGACAGGAAGAGAGGGAGTAGATACATGAGGTACGATCGTGACACAACTGAGGCAGGATCGTGACACAACTGAGGCAGGATCGTGACACAACTGAGGCAGGATCGTGACACAATTGAGGCAGGATCGTGACACGTATGTGAAAAGATTGCAAGACGGGCATGGCGCGATGACAGAACTCAGAGATTACGCTGAATAGTTGCCAGGAAACCTCCAAATAATAATAAATATTAATATTTCTCTCGCTGACCTCAGTGTTTCCGCAATACTAACCTCCCGGTAACTAAGCATTTTCCCAGAAACCATTTGCTAGATTGGAAAAATTACAATACCTTTGCAACCGATAACAATAAAGAACAAAATTATGACATTAGAAAAGGATTTTCTTCGCAACCAGGACTTAGGGTTACTCGTGTTGAGAATAAGTGTGGGCGGGCTGTTGCTCTTCCACGGTGTTGCCAAACTGCTGCATGGTGTCGGATTCATCGAAGGCATGTTAGCGGCGCTGGGCTTGCCCGGATTCATTGCTTATGGTTGCCTCTTAGCAGAGCTCGTAGGTGCCGCTTTCATCCTTGTTGGTCTGTGGACGCGTGCCGCGTCGGCCGTGGTCGTAGGTAACATGCTTGTGGCGATCCTCATGGCGCATGGCGCGATGATCTTCAGCCTGGATCCGACGACCGGCGGTCTGGCCATTGAGGACCCTCTGTTGTTCCTCCTTGGTGCCCTCGCGCTCTGCTTCACGGGCGGCGGAAAATATGCCGTCACGAAAGGCAATCTGTTCAGTTAATGAGCGCGGAGCTCATTATATAGACTGCATATTATCATTATATAAACTGTATATTAGAAGTTCGGAAGTTCAGAAGGCCGGGCGTTCAGTCATATGCTTAAGTGTCTGTTAATCAAATACGTTAAGATGACTGAATACCCGGCCTTCTGTCTTCCGGATAACAGTCTCTATGCTTTTTATCTGGGAAGGTTGAGCCAAAGGATAAGGCGGAGTGGAAAGGGCAGTCGCGTCCATGTTGTAATAATAATTAAAATTATATTAAATTGAAAGTTTTGCTTGTTGATAAGAAAGAATCTTCTTATATTTGCGAACAAAACAATAAGAAGAAAACAATTGTTTCTTTCATAACGCAATACTATGAATACACCTTTACGCTCCATTGCCTTATCTATAGCAATAAGTTTCATGCTCTTATCAGGAGCCGCAACGCTTAAGAACCCTACCGTCAAGCAGGTCTTTAGCTTTGCCAAGGCCTCCGGCACGAGCACGCAGGACATGGTCATTTATGGCGATACGGCCATCAGCTTCAGCGATGGCTTGAAGCAAGTCAGTCTCATCAGTCTTTCACAGCACAAGCTGATTGGAACACTCTCTGCCACTGTCAGCACAGATGTCCATTGCAACACCGTTTCCTTTGGCCCGAAATATGCGCCAACGGACAAGTTGCCACTCATTTATGTCACGCAATCCTCCAACAAGCATGCCACAAACGTCTACCGGGTGGTAGACAACAGTCTTAAGTTCATTCAGACCATCAGGTTCAGCGGAGCCAAGAACACCCTTACATGTTTTGACAGCGCCTCTAAGGATTATATGTACGTCATAGCCTGGAACGGAAGCAGCGACCGCACGCCGAACATTTACAAAATCGCTACTCCGAGTACAAGCACAAGCTCTGTCGATTTGTCGAAGGAAACTGATTTTTTCTCTATCTATTACGTCAATTCCTATGAGGTCATCCAAGGCGTTACCATCAAGGACGGGATGATGTACCAGACCCGCGGATATAAGAATGGCGGACAGCTGGCAGTCATCGACTTAAAGGAAAGAAAACCGGTCCAGCTCATAAGCCTGTTGAACAACGGATTCGAATACGAGCCGGAAGGCATTGATTTCCAGGGCGACAAGCTGTGGATATGCGATCAGCCGGGTAACTTCTTTGAGGTACAGGAGCAGGAAGCCTTGAAACCCACGGAGACAAAATCGGTTCGCACCCTCTCCTTCCCCGACGGATGGAGGCAGAGCTATGCACAAAATGGCAATGAAGGTTATTGGAGCAATGACTCCTGCAACGGCTACACCAAGCCCTGGACAGCAGCCACGCAGGACCTCGCCTATACGTTCACGATGGACAGCATCAATCACTATGGCAGCATGAACGACTGGAGTTTCGTGCGCATAGGAAGAAAAGGACATGCCAGCAAGGCATTCATCACCACAGACCAGCCTGTCAGTGAGCCCGTATCGAGCGTAGTTGTCAACGTGCAGAAGTTCTCACAGCCCGACAAGGTGAAAAGCATCTATCTCGATGTGGCCTCCAATCCCGACTTCACGGACCGTCAGCGCATCGAGCTCGACAAGTCGGCTTACACAACAGGATATATGGTGTTCAACATCGCTAACCCCAAAGCCAACCAATACTACCGGCTTGTGTTCGACCTCGATGCCGTCAAAGCCAACGGCTCTATACAGTTCTCCCGTGTCAGCTTCTACGCCCAGCCCTTCTCAGCGGAAAGCATCAAGAACACGCAGGACAAGCCCTACACGGTCAGTGAGGCGTGCAAGCTCTACGACAAGGGCGAGGGACTGCTCGACACCGTTTATGTTGCAGGTAAGGTTATCAGTGCTGAGGCAACGTTGGAGACAGGCACAGGAAAAGGAAAACCGAAGACCACGCGCGCTACTGCCTTTATCAGCGATGACGGCTCTTCGGCCTCGACGGTGCTGAAGGTCTACGACAGCGCGTTGTGGAAAAGTGGCGGCGATTATTCCGACGACACACGTAACGAGAATCTTGCCTCCGGCCGCAGCGTCATTTTCTATGGCACGTTAGCCAAGTGGCACAACACCTACGAGATAGGTACGGGTAGCTGGCTGGTGTCGTCAAGTGAATCTGCAGGAATAGCATCAATCTTCTGTCGCCAAAAGCAGGCGGCGGTGTATAATGTCCAGGGACAGAAAGTAGCAGAAGGGCTGGATAAGCTTTCCGCTCCCGGCATCTATATCTCCGGTGGAAAGAAATACGTGGTAAAATAATGTTTTCGGAGCCACACCCTTTTTTATTGTCGTAGTTCCTTGCTCTTGTATTATTTCCGTTATCAGCAAGTTTAGTGTGCTTCTTTTCGTTTTCATGTCGATAAAATAGAAAAGAAGGAGAAATTCATGATTTTGGGGGTCATTGTGGCAAGCAGACATAGCTACCTCATCGTCAACAATTCTTTCGGATGATTCGCAGACTGACAAGGGCGCTGACAGCGCACAGCACGATGCCGGCAGTCCAATAGATGAGCGGACGGTCAAGAAAGGTGAGGGCATAAGCCAACAGTCCTATCGGCAGCTGAACGACGACGTTTCTTATCACGCGGCGAGAAACGTGAAAACCGTATCTGTACTTGGAAAAGGGGAGAATGAACCCAAGGTAGACGACGGTGGTCAGCGTGATGCCGGCACCGGTGCCGACCAGCCCGCAGCTTTGGAAGCCCACTATGACGGCTCCAACAAAGAGAATGGCGTAGACGGCCTGGATGAGGAGATACGACAGAGAGTCACCCCGGGCAAGGGTGATATACTCGATCGGCACTTCCAAAGCGCGGAAATACATGGCTAAGACTACAATCTGTGCCATGCCCAATACCGGCATGAACTTCCCGCTGTAGAGAAGCGGGAGAATGATGGGGAGAAAGATGATGAAGGCCACTAACAGCGGGGAGACCACTAAGAATATCATTTCTATCTGCCGGTTGACCGTCGTATTGAAGGTGAACCCGAGATTGGGGATGGCTGACAGCCGTGGGAAATAATCGGTGTCCATCGCTGAGAATACCATGCCCACATAGGTGAGGGTCATCATGATGCCGGCATTGTACAGACCGACCATGTCCAGCCCGGATACGTTGTTGAGATAGCTGCGTATCAGAAAGTTGGTACCAGAGGTGAAAATGGTGGCAGCCACAAAGGCGGTGCCGAGCTTTATCATCCCTAAGCCGTCGTGAAGGAGGCTCTTGGAGAAGTTCAGACGAAGCGGATAGAGATGGTAGGACACGTGGACGGTGAGCAGAAACTGTATCAAGGCCATGAGCACCAGCGACGGCACGATGCCTTTCATACCCCAGAGATAATAGATGGGTACGGAGACGATCAGAGCTCCCACGATATTGTAGAAAGTAACCATGGCTAAGCGGCGGAGCTCACGCACGGCTTTGATAATGGCAGTCTCGCCCAATGTCAGAAGGCTCAGACCCACGATGGGCGAGAGACAGATGAAGTGAAAGGTATGACCGTTCCAGGAGAAGGTGAACCAACTGAGAAACGGACTCAACACGATGCAGAGCACGGTACCCATCAAAGCCAACAACGCACACCAGCAGCGCACGACACCGATGGTATGGGATATGCGCTCCGTGTCGCCCTGGTCATAGGCTTGGGATATTTTCTGAACGGCACTCAGCCCTATGCCAAAGTTTGAAAGGTCGGAGATAAGGCTGACGGTGGAGGTGAACAGCGACACAAGACCCATGCCGCCGGGACCGAGAATCAATGCCACAAGCTTGTTGCGTACCAGAGCTACGCCGATACTCATGGCCTGCACACCCCCAAAGAGACCGATGTACTTAAGAATATGGGAATAACTGTTGATACGTTTTTGGTTTGCCATATCTGTAAAACGCATCTGGTAGACTTTTATTTTGCCAATGGTGTCAATTTGTGCGATTATTATTGACAGTAGAGATAGGCAACGCTAAGTTTGGTGCACTTCGATATTAAACCCAAAGACCCTCTGCGACGAGACATCGCAGAGGGTCCTGTGCATATTAGAATCCGTAGGTTACCGTAAGATTGATGTTGCGGGGTGCACCAGGGAAGGAGCGTAGCTTGTCGTAGCCGCCCACCACCTCTTCACCGATTTGCACCATAAGGTCTGGGGTGCCCTCGTCAGGGGACTGTAAGGACGATTATGAACATTGCAAAAACCTGCAACTTTTGAAGGTATTCTTCATACTTCTTTCCGATTCTTGCCCAACATTAACACCCCATTAACACCCCGAGAAAGAAAAATCCCTTGCAAATCATTGATTTACAAGGGATTTATAGTATAAAAGGGTACCTGGACTCGGGCTCGAACCGAGATGCCTTGCGGCACTGGTGTTTGAGACCAGCGCGTCTACCTATTCCGCCATCCAGGCGTAGCATGCTAACCTGCTTTTGAGGAACATATCTACAAAATGTGGTGCAAAGGTAGATGTTTTTTTTGAAAAGAGCAAATGCAATGGGAGTTTTTTTGATATTTTTGTATGAACCCGATGATTGTCCCTCAGGTCACGCATGTCCATCCCTTGCACTTTACAGCCGAAACTTATATCCTATTGTGATACAGATAGGATAGTTGTGGGCTGTCTGGTCCTCCGAGAAAGAGGTCCAGTTGTTGGATGTGTCAAGACTTACGGCCTGGCGCAGTACCTCTAACGTGTAGGTGGCATCAATCATCACATGGTGATACTCATAGCTCAGTCCCATGGGGATACCCGCCACGACGTTGCGGAACTTATCACTCACCTTCTCCGACTTCTTCTCCGTATAGTTCTCCCACAGATACATGGAGGACGTGCCGTCGCCGAGATTCATCGTGCGGATCGACTTCACCGTCGCCTTGTCCTTGGCGTTGACGAGGAATCCCGCCTGCAGGCCGAGGTGAGCCGACAGGCCCCTGAGCCCTTTGAAATAAGCCTTCAGTTGCAGGGGCACCGTGACATAGGTCACCGAGAGCTTCTCTTTCATCGAGGCGTGCGTCTCTTTTTGCTCCTTAAAACCTGTGCCGATATTGCTGATGTCTGCCCCCGTGGTGAGCGAATAGTAGTCGGACAGCGGAATCTCTACTTCCACGCCTCCCGTGCATCCTGCCTTCCACGTCTCGGATAAGTTCAGCGCCGATCCGCTCATCTTTGCGATGGTCATGCCCACGCGTGGTTCGAGTGACACACGGCGGCTCTCATTCTGTGCCGAAGCCGTCAGCGGCAGGAGCATCATTAAAAAGGAGAATATCTTTTTCATTATTGCTTGCGTTTATAGGTATAGATTTCGTAACTGCCGGTCCATGACTCTTTAAGGATCAGTTCGTCGTTCGAATGGGAAACAATGCTCCAGCTTTCCGTGGAGGAATTGTTGATCAGATCATCCATCGACTCCGCGATCATAATCGTATTGTTGTCTACATAGAAAGTCCGGTCTGCGGCGTCGCCGTCCCTTCCTTTTTGTTTCAGCTGATGGTCGGACGAGAAAACGAGCTCCCGGTAGAACTGCCGTGTCCAGTCGTTTTCATTGATATCAAAGTCTTCTGAGCTGCCAATGCCACTAACCTCTTTTTTATAGTGTACCGCCTCCCATGTTGTGCCCAGCCAGTCGGGGACGTTACTGTTGGCTATTTTTTCTGCGCGCTCCATCTCCTGAGGAACCGCCTGACGTACGAACTTCTCTATCTTCGCTCCATCGTTATCAACGACGAGCATCACGGTGTCGTTCACGCCATAAAGCGCATACCTCGTTCCGTAGTAAGGGATCGTACAGAGATAAGCGTTGAGCGTCACCTTGTCGGAGTGGTATTGTACCGTCCGACGCAAGGAGGAGAGCCAGTCGAAGATCGTTCCTATCTGCGAGACATTGCCCGCTTGGTCGATGTAGATGCCATTATCCTTCACCCTCCCATCATCTCCCGTGCATGCCCAGTACCCGGTGAGATCACTCATCTTGAAGTTGCTCATCTTCATGCTTTCGAGCAGGCGGAGCGTTGCGTCGCCGTCGCCCGGCAGCTTAGCCAGCCGGTGGAAGGGAACGACCGAGGTCTTACCGTTGTAAGCGAGATACATCAGCGAGTCGTTGTTGCCCGCTACCGTCACCTGGTAATAGCTGCCTGCACTTTTGGGGAGCTGCATCTCATAGTGGTTGCCGTTGACAGACCATTTACCGGTCTTGAAAGAGAACTTGTAAGGGTCTTGTTCAGAAGCGGTGTACAACCATCCGGTCACCGTTCCGTCTTCGTGAACCACGATTCCCTGTATGGCTCCATCCCCATTCAAATCTTCTCCTGCAATCTGCCAGACACCCACAATAGTGTTGTTGACATCCGGCGAAGGTTCGTTGTTGTCATCACCACATGAACTGAAAGTGAGAATGCCGGAGAAAAGCAGGATCACTGTCAGGTAATAGCTGAGTTTCATCGTTGTTTTTATTACGTTCTTTTTTATTTCCCGCAAAGTTACGTATTTTTTTTTGTTACGCAAGCATAAAACGAAAAACAGTATTTAATTTTAGCTGTCTCATCACTCCACAACCTTCGCAAGTGAATGTTTTTCCTGTATTCATCATTGGGACACCCAAGTCGGCGGTTCGAGCGTGTCGCAAAGTTTCTGGCCTTTGTAGATGAGTTGTCCGATATAAGCCCCGGGCTGCGGAGGTATTGGAGGAACGTGCCGTAAGAAAACGCTTTCCCGAAAGGTATCGGCATATTTATGCTCACCAAAACTAACAACTAACAACTAACAACTAACAATAAGGTCGGAACACATGTTCTGCCGCCCAAATTCACCACCCCCAATGGTAACAAGTAACAAGTAACAAGTAACAATAAGGTCGTTCCACATGTTCTGTCTCCCAAAAACACCACCCCAAATGGTAACAAGTAACAAGTAACAAGTAACAATAAGGTCGTTCAATAGGTTCCAAAAATTTTTTTGAACCTCGCGAACATTATTATATATATAATAATAATAATGTATATAATCTATTTATATCTCTTGTTCAACGTTCAAAAATTCTTTCCCAACGGACCCGCCGCATGTATGTTCCGACCTTATTGTTACTTGTTACTTGTTACCCTTAATTGTTAAAATTGCGCCCGCGCAGGGCTGCCTCGTCGGGGGCGAACAGACATGTGTTACGACCTTATTGTTAGTTGTTAGTTGTTAGTTGTTAGGATTGTGCCCGCCACGCACGGCAATGCGCGCCCTTGTTGAAGGAGAAAATGTTTCACGGTAGTTTGCGATTCAACCGCAATCGCAGGCCGTTTGCACTGCAATCGACCCGCGATTCCATATCAATCGCGATTTCGATGTTTCACGCTGCGTGAAAAGTCTGATGATCAAGGGCAGCATTGGGTTTCAACAAAAAAGTGACGAAGTCGGGTGGTCTTCTCTATTTTCCACGCATGCAAGCTTCAAAGGTAACTTCTCAGCCTTTTTGACATGAAGATGCGGAACGACAGAAATTGCCATTGCGTCATGCCGTGTCACGATCGTGCCTCATATGTGAAACGGTCGTGCCTCATATGTGAAACGGTCGTGCCTCATATGTGGCACGAAGAAGAAGTTGGGAGTGACGCATTGACGAAGTCAGAACCTATGGATGATATTCTTTGGTGAAAAAGATGTACCTATCCGTTTTTTTTATTAATTTTGTAGCATAATAAAAGAAAGGCACAGTTATGGCACGAAGCGATGAATGGCATGATGACTATTGGCTGTTGCTCATACAGCTCTATTTGAAAAAACCGCAAGGTGTAAAGCATCTCTACAGCCGCTCACTGATCGACGTGGCGATGGAACTTCATATCCATCCGGCGGAGATCCATCAACGACTGTTCCGCCTGCAGCAGATAAACACGCCACGACTGCAACGGCTTTGGGACACCTACGCCAACAGCCCTAAAAAACTGAAGCGGGGCATCAACTTGCTTCGGCAAATGAAAGGTTTTGGCAATGCCTCGGTCTTCTACGACGGTGTTGAGATTAACGAGTCGTGGGAAAAAGACTTCAAGCCCATCGGTACAGGAACGCTGACCCCCGTGAAGCTTATCCTCATCCTCGACCTTTATTTCCGACTTACGCCGATAACGATGGTGGAGGACACGCCGGAGGTGCAGGAGCTGTCGAAGCTCATCCGCGAGACACCGAAGACGATCGTGGACGTGATGGATGTGTTCCTCATCTGCGACCCTTACATCAGTGAATACAACCACACCGATTCGCCCTTTCTCCCCGCTTGCAATAATATTTGGAAGCGATTCGGCAATGAGGACTTAGAGGCTTTGGCTGCATTGGCTGCACAGCTGAAAGAATACTTCGTGAACAGTCGATGAAGTCTTAATGAACAGTTGTGTAGGCAGTCACATAGTGACTGCTTCCCTATCAAAAAAAGATACTTATGGCACAAAAACTCATACAGACCCAGACCCAGCAACAGGTTCAGCAACAAAGGCTCTCACAGCAGCAGATGCTGCAGGTGAAGCTCTTGGAGATGCCGCTCGCTGAGCTCGAACAGAACATCAGCGCTGAGCTCGACGACAACCCGGCGCTCGAAGAGAAACGCGACGACGACCCGTTGGACACGATGCCAAGCAGCGAGGACGACACTTACGACGACAGCGTCTCCTCCGACGACGATTCGTTTGAGGAGAAGTCGGAGCGCGAAGAGCGCGAGGAAGCGCTTGACAACGCCCTGGAGGATTTAGGCAGTGATGATGAGATGCCGGAACCGACGCATGGGAGCTCACAGGCCAACCCTGACGCCGACTATGAAGAAACGGTGTGGGGCGACACCACCTCTTTCTACGACAAGCTCAAAGAGCAGATGGGCGAGACGGAGCTCACCGATCAGCAACAGCAGATCATGGAGTATCTCATCGGCTCCCTTGACGGCGACGGCCTGCTGCGCAAGAGTCTCGATGATATCTGTGATGAGCTCGCCATCTACCATGGCATCGACGTGCCGGTGAAGGAGATAGAGAAGGTCTTGAAGATCCTGCAGACCTTCGACCCTGCGGGCATCGGGGCACGCTCGCTCCAGGAGTGTCTGCTCCTGCAGATAGCGCGCAGACCCGACAGTAAGCTCAAGCGCCTTATGAAAGAGGTCATCAGCAACCATTTCGACGACTTCATCAAGAAGCACTGGGACAAGATTGCCCAGTCGATGAACCTCACACCCGAGCAGTCGAACATCATCCACGAAGAGATCAAGAAGCTCAACCCCAAGCCGGGAGCGGCTCTCGGCGAGACGGAAGGCCGCAGCCTGCAGCAGATAACGCCCGACTTCATTGTCGATACCGACGACGACGGCAACGTGTCGTTCACCCTCAACAACGGACGTATCCCCGACTTGAGAATCTCTCCTTCGTTCACGGAGATGGTCGACACCTACCGTACGAACAAGCAGAACATGAACCGCAAGGAGAAGGAGGCGCTGCTCTATGCCAAAGAGAAAGTGGACAAGGCGCAAGGATATATCGAGGCCGTGAGGCAGCGCCGCCACACCCTTTATGTCACGATGAAAGCCATCATCAACTGGCAGAAGAAGTTCTTCCAGAATGGTGATGAGGCTGACCTCAAGCCGATGATCCTGAAAGATATTGCAGAGAAGACGGGACTGGACATCTCCACCATCTCCCGTGTGAGCAACATGAAATATGCGCAGACGCGATGGGGCACGTTCCCGCTGCGCTTCTTCTTCACCGACGGCTATGTGACGAAAGACGGTGAGGAGATGTCGACGCGTAAGATCAAGCTGGCGCTGAAAGATCTCATCGACCATGAGGACAAGCACAAGCCGCTCAGCGATGATGTTCTGGCTCAGGAGATGAAGAAGAAAGGCTTTCCTATTGCCCGACGTACCGTTGCCAAATACCGGGAGCAGCTCGGACTGCCGGTGGCAAGACTGAGAAGGAGCTGAGAGGAGTTAGGAGTTAGGAGTTAGAAGTTAGGAGTTAGGAGTTAGGAGTTAGGAGTTAGAAGTTAGGAGTTAGGAGTTAGAAGTTATTTAATTAGAAGTTCTGAGTTAGAATCCTATTATATATTGATAAGTAAATATGCGCGAGAAAGATATAATCATAGCGGCACGTGTCGTGAGCATGGTGTTCACGCCCTTCTACCTGCCTTTGGCGGGTCTGCTGGCGTTGTTCATCTTCAGCTACATGAACCTTATGCCGTTTGCCTACAAAGCCATGGTGTTGCTGATGGTATACCTCTTCACCATCCTCCTGCCCACGCTTCTCATCCACTCTTATCGCTCCTACCAGGGTTGGTCTAAGTGGCAGTTGGGCAAGCGCGAGAGCCGTATGGTGCCTTACATCATCGCCATTCTCTGTTACACAATGTGCTATTTTGTAATGACCTATCTGCACATTCCGCAGTTTATGGCCAACATTCTCATAGCAGCCCTGTTGATACAGATCGTGTGCGCCATTGTCAACGTATGGTGGAAGATCTCCACGCATACGGCGGCCATCGGAGGATTTGAGGGTGCCCTTGTAGCCTTTTCCATCCTCTTCGCCTTCAATCCGCTGTGGTGGTTCTGCGTCATCCTGCTTATTTCCGGGATGGTAGGAACCAGCCGTATGATTCTGCGACAACACACGCTGGCGCAGGTCGTCACGGGGTTCCTTGCCGGCTCGGTCTTGGGTTTCTGGGCTATCATTTGATCTGTGCAACAATAGTTATGCAAGGGCGACTCTTGTGGCCGTCCGCAACCGGATATATTTCAATATTAAATAATTATGCAGCCGTTAGTAAGTATTATCATGGGTTCTACAAGCGACCTTCCTGTTATGGAGAAAGCTTGCAAATGGCTTGAGGATCAGGAGATTCCTTTTGAGATGAACGCCCTCTCCGCCCATCGCACGCCCGATGCTGTGGAGCAGTTTGCCAAAGGAGCCAAGGCCCGTGGCGTGAAAGTGATTATTGCCGGAGCCGGTATGGCCGCTGCCCTGCCGGGTGTCATCGCTGCCTCTACCCCACTGCCTGTCATCGGTGTGCCTATCAAGGGTATGCTCGACGGGCTCGACGCTATGCTCTCCATCATCCAGATGCCTCCAGGCATTCCCGTGGCTACCGTAGGTGTCAATGGCGCTCAGAACGCGGCTATTCTCGCTGCGGAGATGATCGCGCTCGGCGATGCAGAGATTGCCAAAAAGGTCGATGCCTGGAAAGCAGGATTGGGAAAGAAGATAGAGAAGGCCAATGCTGACCTCGCTGCTATCAAGGACTATAAATTCAAGTGCTGAATGGATCTGTTCAATTATCACCGGCGTCAGTCCTCAGTGGTCCATATCGGTTCCTTGGATATGGGCGGTGACAACCCTATCCGTATCCAGTCGATGACGACGACGAGTACCGACGATACCGCGGGCAGCGTTGCGCAGGCAGAGCGTATCATCAAGGCGGGTGGTGAGCTTGTCAGGCTCACCACGCAGGGCATCAAGGAGGCGGAGAACCTGAAGAACATCAGTGCAGGCATCCGCAAGGATGGCTTTGCCACGCCGCTCGTGGCTGATGTCCATTTCAACCCCCGTGTGGCGGATGTCGCGGCACTCTATGCAGAGAAGGTGCGTATCAATCCGGGCAACTATGTGGACCCTGCGCGTAAGTTTATCAAGCATGAATACACCGATGCGGAATATGCCGAGGAGTTGCAGAAGATCGAGGACCGGCTGGTGCCGTTCCTCGACATCTGCAAGGAGCATCACACGGCGATCCGTATCGGCGTGAACCACGGGTCGCTCTCCGACCGTATCCGTAACCGCTACGGCGACACGCCGGAAGGTATCGTAGAGAGCTGCATGGAGTTTCTGCGTATCTGCAAGAAGCACGACTTCAACGATGTCGTCATCTCCATCAAGTCGAGCAACACCGTAGTCATGGTGCGTTCCGTGCGTCTGCTCGTCGAGACGATGGACAAGGAAGACATGCATTATCCCCTTCATCTCGGCGTGACGGAAGCCGGTGAGGGTGAGGACGGCCGCATCAAGAGTGCCGTGGGTATCGGTGCGCTCCTGGCCGATGGTATCGGCGACACCGTGCGTGTGTCGCTCACGGAGGAGCCGGAGGCAGAGATCCCTGTGGCCCGTCATCTCGTCGATTACATCGGTCGTAAAGCGGGACATATCCTTATCCCCGGTGAGACTTATGAAGGTTTCGACTGGCTCCATCCGGAGCGTCGTCTGACGATCCCCGTGGGGAACATCGGAGGTAAGAATGTACCGGTGGTCATCGCAAGTCGTAACAAGGATACTGACGAAGCCGACGCACCCTCTAAGGCCGACTATCTCTATGTAGGCTCTGAACTGCCGGAGACACTCGTGAAGGGGCAGAAATATATCGTCGACTATCAGCTTTATATGAATGCCGCGGATAAGCGTCAGCTCTATCCTGTCTATCCTGTCACCGCCATGCCGTTTGTCAGCATGAACGAGGCCAAGCTGAAGTTCCTCGTGTTGCAGTTCGGCACCCCTTCAGAGGAGTATCTCGCCTGCCTGAAGTCGCATCCGGAGATCGTCGTCGTCTGTGTGAGCAACCATCAGAACCGTCTGGGCTCGCAGCGGGCGCTCGTCCATGAGATGATGATCGCCGGCGTGAAGAACCCCGTGGTCTTCGCTCAGATGTATAAACTGAACGACAAGGAGGAGTTCCAGCTTGAGTCGGCTGCCGACATGGGTGCTCTGATGATGGACGGACTCTGCGATGGCGTCTGGCTCATGAACGAAGGCAACATCAAGTCTGCCGACATTGAGGATACCGCCTTGGGCATCCTTCAGGCCGGTCGGCTGCGAACCTCCAAGACCGAGTATATCAGTTGCCCGGGCTGTGGCCGCACGCTCTATGACTTGCGAGACACCATCAAGCGCATCCATGAGGCGACAAAGGACATGAAAGGTCTGAAGATCGGTATCATGGGATGTATCGTCAATGGTCCCGGTGAGATGGCAGATGCCGACTATGGCTATGTCGGGGCAGGGCCGGGAAAGATCTCACTCTACAAAGGGAAAACGTGCGTGGAGCATAACATTCCTGAGGGTGAGGCCGTGGAGCACTTGCTCAAGCTCATCAAGGAAGACCGGAAAGTATAATTGATGCCGTGCAGGGGCTGTCCCTGCATTCAAACGATAATATGATTCAATGACAAAAGTCGTTTATTATCTTCTCTATGCTGTCAGCACCCTGCCTTTCAGGGTGCTGTATGCACTCTCTGACATGCTCATGCCGCTGCTCTATTATATAATAAGGTATAGGCGGAGTATCGTCAGGCGTAACCTCACCTCGGCTTTCCCCGAGAAATCGATGAAAGAGATCAAGACGATAGAGAAGAAGTTCTATCATTGGTTCTGCGACTATTTCTTAGAGGCCATCAAACTGATGAGCATCAGTGACAGGGAGCTGAACCGAAGGTTTCATGTCAAAAACCCGGAGGTGCATGAGGCGTGGTTCCTCAAAGGGAGGAACACGGCGGGCTTCCTCGGTCATTACTGTAACTGGGAGTGGCTCTCGCGTGTCGGCAAGGACATGAATCCCGAACGTCGCGTCTGTCTCATCTATGATCCCCTGCACAGTAAGGCTATAAACTATGCCTTCCTCCGGCTGCGCTCTTATCCGCCGACGGGTGTTCCCACGCCGAAGCGCGATATCCTCCGGCAGCTCTTCACCTGGAGGCGTGAAGGACGCATGAGCCTTTCGGGATATATCGCTGACCAGGCGCCGAAGTGGACGAACATTCATCTCTGGCTGCCGTTCCTCAACCACCCCGCTACACCCGTTTTCACCGGTGCCGAGCGCATCTCGCGGAAGATGAACGATGCCGTGTATTATGTGAAGATGACACGCCCCCGCCGTGGCTGTTACGATGTGGAGTATGTCCTGTTGTCTGATGATCCCGCGAGTCTTCCTGAGGGCGAGCTGACGCGTCGCTTCTTCCGAATGTTGGAGCAATCGGTACGTGAGGCTCCGCAGTATTACCTCTGGACGCACAACCGCTGGAAGCGTACGAAGGAGGAGTTTGACCGGCGCTTCGAGATTGTCAAAGGTAAGGTGGTGGAGAAGAAGAAGCTGTAAGGTGAACTAAAAATGTGTATGGAAAAGGAAAGAAAAAGCTGTATGTTGAAAAGAAAACATTATAAGGAAGACATAAAAAAGATATGTAATCTATTCTTGACGCTTCTGTTACTGCTCGTAGGAGCGGAAACAACAAACGCTGCCGTTGAGACCTTCGACTTTACGACAATGGGCTACTCAAACCAACAAGAAATAAAAGAGGTAAAAGGAACCAATATTACTATTACCTTTAATGCTATACCAACGTCAGCATATGTGCCGAATTGGAATAGTGATCATTCTTCGGTAGTGGTTTATGATCGAAATGCAAACTCTTTCACTATTGCAACCAACCATTCGAATTATTTGATTTGGCAGATAGTGATTACCTTTAGTAAAAACGGTTCCTATATATTGAATAAAGGAAATGAAGCAACCGGCGGTAATGGAACTTATTCACCGAAAGGCAATGTCACAACATGGATAGGAGATTCAAATAGTGTGACATTTACAAATAAAACCGTAAACAAGTGGTGGATTAAAAAGATCGAAGTGTATTATTCTGTAGGTGGTAGTGGTAGGGAAGTTACCAGTCCTTACACGGTCGGTGACATCAATACATTCTTTTATATAGAGCGGTCGCCTCAAAGCGAGCGATATATCAAGGGTATCGTCTCTCAGGTCGGCACATGGGATAGTTCTGCGGGAACAATCAGTTATCATCTCTCCGACAATGGCATAGACAAGAATGCGATCGTGGTGCAGGGAGGAAAGGGGCTGAAGGATGCTAAGTTCACAAACCAGCATCAGATTGCCCGCGGCGACACACTGACGGTCTGCGGTCTTGCGAAAAAAGATGGTGATTCGCTGGTTTTACAGAGTCCTTCACTAACAAGCATGGAAACGTATAAGGATCAGATTACCATCAAGACAGCAGGCTGGGCAACTTATGTCAGTCACAGGCCTATCGACTTCAGCCTGACTAAGGGAATCCAAGCGTTTCAAACAAAATATAATGTTACAACGAACGCTATTGTACTCACTCCGGTTACAACATCTATTCCCGCAAATACGGCTGTCGTACTGAAAGGTGATCCAGGGAGTTATACCTTTACAAATGTAGCAAGCGCTGATCCTCTTAACGATAACGAGCTGACCTTCTACACGGTGGACACGCCCGTTACCGAAGAACGGACAGTTTATGTCCTATCTATGAAAGAGGGGGTGTGTGGCTTCTTCCCGTACGCTAAAGGCAAGTCGATGCCGAGCTATAAAGGCTACCTGCTGATCAAAAAAAACACGGCAGCCAAACCATTCTATAGGGTAGACGCGAAGACTCCGACAGACATCAGGAGCATCAAGCAGCTACAGAGCCAAGCCGTACGCTATAATCTTGCGGGAGAGCGTGTCAGCAACAGATACAAAGGTATTGTCATAGAGAATGGAAAAAAGATCATCGTAAAGTAACCGCAGAACTACGAATAATAAAAGAACAATGCTATGAAACAAATATATGAAGCACCGAAGATCCGTGTAAAGGATGCGAGTTTAGACACTAATTTGTTAGCTGCATCTGTAGAAGGCTTATTAAAACAGCCAAATGGAAAATATTCAGAAACATTATCAACAAGAAACTCTATCACCGTCGACGATCAAAATGAAGTTCTTGCCAAACCGATCCAATCTCTTTGGGAAGATAGCGAAGGCGAATAGAAAAAGTCGTGTGTGCCATATTGTGTCAAGTTGTCAAATGCGGTTGAATAAGTCTTGATTTATCGCAAGAAAAGCCGGATTAGGGAAAACTCCCTGCCAAAATAGGGTTTTTCCCCACCCTCACTTGTAACTTTGGCCTTATCTTTGCGTCGTTATTAGAAAACGAAGGTAATATTCGTTCGACAAACGACAGACAAGAAGATAATTAACAATATCATAAAATAACAAACGACTATGAAAAAGTTTTTAGCTTCCGCTCTGATGCTCCTCGCAGCATCCACAGCAACATTCGCTCAGCACGCAGTAGGTTCCTTCACCCTGCAGCCGAAGGTGGGTATCAATGTCTCTGACATGACCGATTTCAGCAACACTACAAGTCGTGTAGGCTTTGTCGGTGGTCTTGAGGGTGAGTATCAGGTATCTGACATCTTCTCGCTGAGCCTCGGTGCTATCTACTCTCAGCAGGGAGCAAAGATAAAGAACTCAGATGACAAGTTCAAGCTCGACTACATCAACGTTCCCGTTTTGGCTAACGTCTATCTGACCAAGGGTCTGGCCGTGAAGCTCGGTGTTCAGCCTGGTTTCAATGTAGGCAACAGCGTCACGGTTGCCGGTAACACAGTCAGCCAAAGCAAGAAGGAAGGTGATGGTGTGAAGTCTGTTGACCTCGCTATTCCCGTAGGTCTTTCTTATGAGTACAAAAACGTTGTGCTGGATGCCCGTTACAACTGGGGTGTCACAAAGGCGTACGATGGCTTGGATTCCAAGAACAGCGTGTTCCAGATCACACTCGGTTACAAATTCGAACTCTAATCGATACATAACATAACGCAAACAGGGCGGCCCGAAAGAGCCGCCCTGTTTGCGTTACTATAGATTCTATAGATGCTATAGATTCTATAGATTCTATAGGATCTATAGAATCTATAGAAGTGGGCATTAGTGCTATTCTCCCTTTTGGATCTTAAAGCATATCAACCCTCTCCCCTTGGGGGAGGAATTAAGGGAGAAGGCGCTGAAGAGTTTCTATTTCACCGTGATGAGGAAATAGTTCTTCTTGCCTTTCTGCAAGAGGAGGTACTTGCCATCGATGAGGTCGTCGGAGGTGATCACCTGGTCGAATGCCGTCAGCTTCTCTTTGTTGAGGCTCACGCCGCCGCCTTTGACGAGCTTGCGCATCTCACCCTTGGAGGGGAAGATGTTCCAGCCATCGGTACAGAAAAGGTCGATAGCCTTTCCACCGAGCTCGGCCTTCGGGAGGTCGTAGTGAGGCACATCCTTGAAGACATCGTTGAGTGTTGCCTCGTCGAGCCTTGCCAGTTGGTCTTTGGTAGCCTTTCCGAAGAGGATGTTGGAAGCCGCGATAGCCATGTCAAGGGCTTCCTTGGAGTGGACGAGAGTCGTCACCTCCTCAGCGAGCCGGTGCTGGAGGATACGGCGTCCAGGGTCCTGCTTGTGCTGCTCTGTGAGATCCTTGATGGTCTCCTGGTCGAGATCGGTGAAGATCTTGATGTACCGCTCAGCATCCTCGTCGCTCACGTTGAGCCAGAACTGATAAAAAGCATAGGGTGTGGTACGGTTCGGATCGAGCCATACGTTTCCGCTCTCTGTCTTGCCAAACTTCTTACCGTCGGCCTTGGTGATAAGCGGGCAGGTGAGGCAGAACGCCTCTGCATCATTGCCGAGGGTGCGGCGGATGAGCTCTGTACCTGTCGTCATGTTACCCCACTGGTCGTTACCGCCGAGCTGCAGGCGTACGCCATAGTGCTGATAGAGATAGAGGAAGTCGTATCCCTGGAGAAGCTGATAAGTGAACTCCGTGAACGACAGACCGTCGCGGGCAGTACCGTTGAGGCGCTGCTGCACGCTCTCCTTAGCCATCATATAGTTGACCGTGATGTGCTTGCCGATGTCGCGCACGAAGTCGAGGAACTTATAGTCCTTCATCCAGTCGTAGTTGTTGACCAGCTCAGCCTTGTTAGGCTCGTTGCCATCGAAGTCGAGGAACTTAGACACCTGCTTCTTGATAGCCTCCTGATTGTGGTAGAGCGTGTCACTGTCGAGGAGGTTACGCTCGAGGCTCTTGCCGGAAGGGTCACCAATCATACCCGTAGCGCCACCGACGAGGAGGAACGGCTTGTGGCCGCAGCTCTGCAGATGGCGCAGCATCATGATGCCGCACAGATGGCCGATATGAAGTGAATCGGCGGTAGGATCTGTGCCGAGATAGGCTGAGACGAGGTGCGACTGTAAATACTCCTCTGTTCCCGGCATGATCTGGGCAAGCATGCCGCGCCATTTCAGTTCTTCAACAAAGTTTTTCATCGATAATTCTTTTGTGTCTCAAATAATCAGTTGAATGAATCGCCTGAAAGATGTTTTATTATTGAGACAAATGATTAATTATGTTACTGGGGCGCCTCATATTCTATTGAGGACAACTTACGGCACCGGATCATAGCCGCTGCCACCCCAAGGGTTGCATCTTAAGATTCGCCAAATGGCCAGTGCAAGACCTTTGACCGGTCCGTGCTTAAGAATGGCCTGACGCGCATATTCTGAACAGGTGGGCGTGAAGCGGCACGAGGGCGGAGTGTAGGGCGTGATAAACTTCTGATAGAAGATTATCGGAAGGACGAGCAGCCAGGAAACGGCATGGCTGATAAGGTGGAGAACATGCCTAAGCGTCTTCATGACCAGCCTCCTTCGTATTCAATTCCTGGCTTCTCTTCTCCATGACCCTGTTGAGCAAGCTCACGACACGCTGTTCCACCTCGGCCGATGTCCACAGCTTCGCGTCAAGCCAGATGAAAGCCAAGGCAAACGGATGGTCATCAAGGATGGTCTTATGCCTGCGGTAAGCCTCCCTCACCTGCCGCTTGACGCGGTTGCGCTTGTTGGCCCGATGGAGATTGCGCTTAGGCACAGAGACGAGCATCGCGCTGACAGGCACCTGATCTGCTGCCGTTTCCGAACCGTTTGTTGTTTCCAGAGGCATATAGACCAGCCGGAGCGGAAACGCAGTCATGCTTCTGCTCTTGCCGCCACCGAAGAGGCTGTCGATGAGCTTCTTGTGGTACAGCCGTTCTGTCTTGGGCAAGGTCTGGCCTGAGGTCATGGTCTGTATCATAGCCTGTAATCGTCGGCGCGGGCTTATGCCTGCTTGCCGTTCTCCTTCTCTAAGAAGTCTTTCAGCGCATTGATCATCGAGGGGTGCTCGGGCGTGCCCGCCATGAGGTCCACGTTGAGATGAGCATCCTTCACGGCCTTTGCCGTAGCGGGTCCGAAGACACCGATCTTCACCTGATCTTCCTTCATGTCGGGGAAAGCCTGGGTGAGATACTTCACGCCGGTAGGGGTTGAGAAGATGAGCATGTCGTAGTCGAAATTCTTAATCTCTTCTTCGGTGAAAGGATCAGAAAGGGTGCGGTACATCACGCACTCCGTGAAGTTCAAGCCTTTGGCTGTGAGCTTCTTGGCGATATCCTCATTGTGCACGCTGCTCAGCGGCACGAGATATTTCTCTGTCTTGTGCTTCACCATGAGCGGGATGAGATCATCGATGCGCCCTGTAGTGCCAAAGAAGACCTTCCGCTTGCGGTACTGCACATATTTCTGGATGTAAAGAGAGATCGTCTCAGTTACACAGAAGTACTTCATGTCCTCCGGGATATTGAGCCTCAGCTCCTTCGCCAACTGGAAGAAGAAGTCGATGGCATGGCGCGATGTGAACACCACGGCTGTATGTGAGAGGATGCTCACTTTCTGCTGGCGGAACTCTTTGCTGGTAAGTCCTTCCACCTTTATGAACGGTCTGAAGACCAGCTTCACTCCATATTCTTTCTCCAGCGCGTAATAAGGGGAGGTCTCGCTCGACGGCTTCGGCTGAGAAATAAGAATCTTCTTTATCATCTTGTGCTTTCCTATTTATGTATCCTTAATAATATGCCCGATAAAGGGCATGAAATGTCCTAAAAAATTGCTCGTAAATAATTAGCTGTCATCGTCAGTACTCCCCAAAGGATTCCCAACGGCATCAGTTCGAGTGCACAAAAGTACAAAAAACTTTGCAGAATGGCAGCGCTTCTTGAGAAAAAGATAAGATACGTTTTATAAAAAGACAGAATCTTGGCTAAAATGATCACTGTCAGCGTGTAAACAGCCGCTATACTGTCACTTAAATGGAAGTAGGCAAAGAGCAGGACGACGGGGAAGAAGAGGATGCCTTCGGTAGCGATCATGAAGAGGAAAGACTTCATCCATTGTATATTTTTTTTCTTATCGAAGAACACCCAGTTGACGACGCTGTAGAGCAGAAACTTCACGATGAAATAAGCCGCGAAGATAGCGGTGAAGAGCCCGAGAATCTGGTAATGGGCGATGGAAAACGACTCCTTGGCGAAGTCGCGTGACGAGATGAAGACGATGAGCGCCAGCAGCAGGCAGGTCTGTGCCACGAGGAAGAACTGGAAGCGCAGCTCGCTGCTCGTCTCGGTGACGACCGTAGTGCCTTCGCGCTGCGTGCGGAAGAAGTTCTTTAATTGTCGCTGCAGAAATTTACCGGCCTGGGCAATGGCCACCGCGGCGATCATGAAGCAGAAGAGCAAGATCGAGGTCACGATGGGATCGCCGGCTATTGTGTAAGGCACAGGATCGCCCGCTACACCCCGCCGGTAGACAGCATACTCAGGGCGATAGATGGAGTCGGGCTGAACAAGCGAGCGCGTATGGTAGAGCGGCTTCGTGAAGCTGCCGGTCAGCTTCGGATCCGCCTTCGTTGTCGGCGTGCGCATGGGGTTGTGCATGTGCGCCCAGTCTTTCTCCACATACTGATAGTTGGCTCTGAGAGCCGAATCCTGTTGCCATGGCGTGGCTGTCTCCGGCAACCTGGACATAATCTGTGCCGGAGAATGCCATCCTTTATGATGCGACGGAGCCGCATGCTTCGCTGCGGCCACCGGTGCTGCTGTAACCTGTGCTGAGTCTTGCTCTATCATTATATATCATTAAATGGCCGACATCAGGCCGGCCACTGTCTCTACGGCTATAAGCCGAACTCTTTCTTGATTCTGTCCACCTGGTCAAGCTTCTCCCAGGTGAAGAGCTCCACCTTCATCTTCTTCGTCCGATGATAACGTGAGGTGAAGGTCTTCTCCACGATCTCGTTCTTCCGTCCCATGTGGCCGTAAGCGGCAGTCTCAAAATACATCGGCTGACGGAGCTTGAGCGTGCGCTCTATGGCATGCGGACGGAGGTCGAACATCTGCTTGATCTTTTCGGCAATCTCGCCGTCGCTCATGTTGACATGGCTCTTGCCATAGGTGTCGACATAGACACTGACGGGCTCTGCCACACCGATAGCATAAGCGAGCTGCACGAGCATCTCATCGGCCACGCCGGCTGCCACCATGTTCTTGGCGATATAGCGGGCGGCATAGGCTGCCGAGCGGTCTACCTTCGACGGATCCTTGCCCGAGAAGGCCCCGCCACCGTGCGCGCCCTTGCCACCATAAGTGTCGACGATGATCTTACGGCCTGTCAGACCCGTGTCTCCGTGAGGGCCACCGATCACAAACTTACCTGTCGGGTTGACATAGTATTTAATGTTGTCGTTGAAGAGTGCGAGCACTTTCTCACCGAGCTGAGCCTTCACGCGCGGGATGAGGATATTGAGAACGTCGGCCTTGATCTGGGCAAGCATAGCCTCGTCAGCCTCTTTCCGTGCCTTTTCGCTGCGGTCCTTAGGCTGGATGAAGTCGTCGTGCTGTGTAGAAACGACAATGGTATCAATGCGCTGCGGCACACCGTCGTCGCTGTACTCGATCGTCACCTGGCTCTTGGCATCGGGACGGAGATAACGCATCTCCTTGCCTTCCTTGCGGATGTCGGCGAGGGTGCGCATGATGAGGTGAGCCAGATCGAGGGTGGCTGGCATATAGTTCTCTGTCTCGTTGACAGCATAGCCGAACATCATGCCCTGGTCGCCGGCTCCCTGGTTGTCCTCTTCCTGACGGGAGACACCACGGTTGATGTCGTCGCTCTGTTCATGGATAGCCGTGAGCACGCCACAGGAGTTGCCGTCGAACTGATACTCCGATTTCGTGTAGCCTATCCGGTTGATGGTCTTGCGGGCAATGGTTTGGAGGTCAATATACTGCGAAGACCGCACCTCGCCCATGATGATTACCTGGCCCGTAGTATTGAACGTCTCGATGGCGCAGTGGGCCTGCGGGTCGAAGGCGAGAAACTGGTCGAGCAGCGCATCGCTGATCTGATCGGCAACCTTGTCAGGATGCCCTTCTGAAACTGATTCTGAGGAAAACAAATAACTCATAATTGCATTACTTTTTTACGTGGACAAACGCAAGTAACCGTGAAATCTGAGGGACATTTCGCAGTTTTAGCATTTTTTTGTGTGGTTGCAAGCAGCCAAATTCTTCCACAATGAAACAATATTTTTTATTATCGGGTGCAAAGTTACGACTATTCTATGTAAAGACCATGCGTTGTCCCGACTTTTTTTGCTCAAGCAAATATTGCGTGGAAAAAGTTTTTGGGTACTTTCAGGATAATGGCTGCCACTTGGCACGGCAAAGCTACAAATTCTACATTACCACAAGCTCAACCTTTTTATTTTCTTGGAATTTATATTGACAAAAAGTAAAAAGTCTTGTCAATGGAAATATGCGAAAGAGAACGTAAAAAGAGGGTATAAAAGGCGGAAAACAGCAACGGAGAGTGAAAAACAAGGTTTGGGAATGGACCTTACTACGGTTATGTCACCTACCTTTAACGGTTAGGTCGGTGAGATAACCGTTAAAGGTAGGTGACATAACTGCGTTAGGTCAGTGACATGACCGTAGTAAGGTCCGCGTATTGAAAAGGACGAGAAGGTCTCCGCAGAGTACAAAAACATAATCTATTGATTGACAGATATTTACCAACCTGCCTCAAGAATCGATTCTTTTCGTCCAACCTCCTCTTCGTTGAAAAATAATCGATTCTCAGAAGGGGTTGAAAAAAATAAATCTTGACATTTACATCACCTCATATATGTGAACACCCAATAGCAGGGTTCCCTGCAAAACGTCCAAGCCCTCATTGCAACATTCGCATGCGTTTGCCAAATGATATCGGGCCTGCAATGCCGGGCGTTTCGTTCCAAACAATGTATTTTTCATGCCAATACCACAGAAGCTATCAAACTCAGAAACAACAGATAGCGCAACAGACTGCGCAAAAATCAGAAAAAAGTGGAAAAATTCCCTTAGGAAGAGTCTAAACTGTTGTTAACAAGTGTGTTCTAATATATTCAGATTTGATATAAGTCAATAAAGATTGGAAAAATTACATAAACATCATGATTTTATTTGGTAGGTATTGTTTTTCTTCCTACCTTTGCATCGTCAAAAGGAACAAAGGTCTTCGTGAGAAGATTTCCCGAGTAGACTTTTTTTCATATACACAGTTTAGGTTAGTAGATTGTTTCATATAGGTTTTTAGTTTTTAGGTTTAAAAGTTAGTTTTTAGGTTAGCACAAATCCCCGTCTCAGAGCGCTGAGTCGGGGATTTGTCGTTTGTATACTCTTGGAAGTTTGGAAGTTTGGAAGTCCGGAAGTCCGGACTTCCAAGTTCTTTACTTCCCCTGCGCCGACGCGAGGACGAAGTCGAGCTGGCGCTTCTCCACATTGGCTTTTGCCACTTTGATACGGATGGGATCGCCGAGCTGGTACTTATGATGATGGCGGCGGCCACGAAGAAGGAAGTTCTTCTCATCGAAGTCGTAGTAGTCGTCGTCGAGGTCACGCATCGGCACCATACCCTCACAGTGGTTCTCGTCAATCTCTGCATAGATGCCATACGACGTGATGCCAGAGATGTGGGCATCATACTCGTTGCCGATCTTGTCACCCATAAACTCCACCATCTTGTATTTGATGGAGTCGCGCTCTGCGTTCTGTGCCAGCTGTTCCATGTCGGAGCAATGCTCGCAGAGGTCTTCGTAGTGCTTCTCGTTGGCGGAGCGTCCTCCTTGCTGATATTTCGTGAGCAGCCGGTGAACCATCGTATCGGGATAACGGCGGATCGGCGAGGTGAAATGTGTGTAATAGTCGAAGCCGAGGCCGAAGTGCCCGATGTTGTGCGTCGTATATTTGGCCTTCATCATGGCACGGAGCGTAACGCTCTGCACGACCTTAGCCTCACGCTTCCCGTCGACGTCGTCCATGAGCTTGTTGATACTCTTGATCATCGCCTTGCGTGTGCCGTCGGTCTTCACCTTCAGGCCGAAAGGCACGATAAACTTACGCAGCGTCTCCATCTTCTCGGGATCGGGGTTGTCGTGAACACGATAGGGGAAGACCTTGGCTTTCTTGCCTTTGGGCACACGTCCCACGGTCTCTGCCACCGTACGGTTGGCAAGGAGCATGAACTCCTCGATGAGCTTGTTGGCATCCTTGGAGCGCTTGAAATAGCAGCGGATAGGGTGTCCCTTCTCATCAACATCGAAGTGGAGCTCCTCGGTGTCGAACTTCACAGATCCGTCCTTGAAGCGTTTCTCACGCAGTTTCTTAGCCAGGCGGTCCAGCGTGCACAGTTCCCAGCCATACTCATCCTTATATCCCGCCTTGCCGGGGTCCGGTGCGGGCTGGCCGGTGCCGTCGACCACGCCATTGTCTTCTAAGACCTGCTGCGCTTCTTCGTAAGCATAGCGCCGGTTGGAGCGGATGATGGTGTGGACGATGCGCGAAGCCTTGACCTCACCCTCATCGTTGAGCGTGAAGACCGCGCTGTAACAGAGCTTGTCCTCATTGGGACGGAGCGAGCAGACGAAGTTGCATAGCCGCTCGGGCAGCATCGGGATGGTACGGTCGACGAGGTAGACAGACGTAGCACGCTTCTGCGCCTCCTTGTCGATGACGGATCCCTCGGTGACATAGTGGCTCACGTCGGCGATATGCACGCCGACCTCATAAAGCCCGTTGTCGAGCTTCTTGATAGAGAGTGCGTCGTCGAAGTCCTTGGCATCCTTCGGGTCGATGGTGCAGGTCCACGTGTCGCGGAAATCCTCACGCTCCGCCACATCCTTGTCGGTGATCTCGCCCGTGATCTTCTCAGCAGCGTCCTCCACCCGCTTCGGGTACTTGTAAGGCAAGCCGTACTGAGCCAGGATGGTGTTCATCTCCACATCGTTGTCACCCGTCTTTCCGAGCACGTCCACGACTTCACCAATGATGCTCTTATGCTCGCTGTCGGGCCAGGCCGTGACCTTCACCACTGCTTTGTCATCTGTCTTTCCGCCCTTGAGCTTATTCTTCGGGATGAGGATATTCTGCGCAAAAGTATTCTCGGGCGTGACGAGGAACGCGATATCCTTGTCGACGCGCAGCCGGCCCACAAACTGGTCTTTGGCACGTTGCAGGATCTCTATGACCTGAGCCTCCTTGATATGATTGCGACGGCGTGCCATCATCGACACACGCACGCGGTCGCCCGTGAGGGCTGACATAGAGTTGCGCTCCGAGACGAAGATGGGCTTGTCGCTGCCGTCGGGGATGAACGAGTTCTTGCCGTTCGACTTACGGATGAAGCGGCCTTCCTGCACCTGTCCTTTGGTGTTGAGCTTATAAGCGTTGTCGCTCACCTTCGTGATGGCATCGTCCCAGGTCATCTCCTCTAAGGTGTCCATAGCGAGCATCTTCAGCGGATGGGTGTCGAGATGGAGCGAACGGAAGATATCTTTCAGCGTCAATGTCTTGTCTGGCTGCGAAGTAAACAGCTCCGACAAGGCCTGAGCAAGCTGTTTCTTAGACATTCGCTTGCCGCCACGACGCTGCTTTTTGGATTTGTTAGACCCACGGTCTTTCTTGTCTTTCTTTCCCATAGCCGTAATGGTTTAAATTGTTTCTGTTGATATTTATGTGCAAATTAACGAAAAACTTTTGAGGATTCATCATTAAATCGCATTAATTTTGCCTTAGGATGCAAAATATTCTGATTAATGTATTAACTTTGTAACCTGATTGATTATGAAGATATTAATAACCGGTGCCAGCGGTTTTATTGGCAGTTTTATCGTAGAGGAAGCGTTGCGGCGCGGCTTCGAGACGTGGGCGGGTGTGCGCAGCACCAGCTCGCGACGCTATCTGCAAGACGAGCGTATCCATTTCATCGACCTCGACTTCTCCTCGGAGGACGCACTCATTGAAGCGCTGCGCGGACACGACTTTGACTATATCATTCATGCAGCAGGCGTGACCAAATGTCTGCACAGAGACGACTTCTTCAAAGTCAACTACGAGGGCACAAAGAATCTTGTCAACGCTATCCTCAAGCTCCACATGCCGCTCAAACGCTTCATCTACATGAGCAGCCTGAGCGTCTTCGGCGCGATCAGGGAGAAGCAGCCTTATCAGGAGATCGAAGAAAACGACACGCCAAGGCCTAACACGGCTTACGGCAAGAGTAAGCTCATGGCCGAGCAGTTCCTCGACTCCATCGGCAACGACTTCAACTATATCGTGCTGCGGCCCACGGGGGTCTATGGACCGAGGGAGAAAGATTATTATGTCATGGCGAAGAGCATCCGTGACCACGTCGACTTTGCCGTGGGCTTCCGCCGTCAGGACATCACGTTCATCTATGTCCTGGACCTCGTGCAGGCAGTGTTTCTCGCCCTCGACCGTGGCATGTCGGGACGCAAATACTTCCTTTCCGACGGAGAGGTGTATCAGAGCTCCACGTTCAGCAATTATATCCACGAGGAGCTTGGAAAGCCCTGGTGGATCAGAATCAAGGCTCCCGTTTGGGTGCTGCGCCTCGTCACCCTTGTAGGAGAATACGCAGGACGGGCCACGGGAAAGATGATCGTGCTCAACAACGACAAGTTCAATATCTTGCGGCAACGTAACTGGCGCTGCGACATTGAGCCGGCATGCGACGAATTAGGATATACGCCTCAATACAAGCTCCACGAGGGAGTGAAGGAGACGATCAAATGGTATAAAGATAATAAATGGCTTTAAGCCTTTAACAACGTGAAGATAAAGGATTTATTCACTATAGATGAGCGACCGCGAAAAGGACTGCTGGCGCTCGAATGGGTGATATTGACTTATGCCGTCATCACCTTGCTGATTGTATTGTTCTGTTTCACGAAGGTTGCCAACCCCGATGAGATGGTTTGGGGCCGCGTGCGCATTGCCGCCATCACCTTGGGCTTGTGGGTGGTCTATCGCTTCATGCCCTGCAAGGCCACGGAGCTCCTTCGGATTCTGATAGAGATGTTGCTCTTGGCGTGGTGGTATCAGGATACCGCCAATATCAATGTGCTGTTCCCCAATCTCGATCCTATCGTAGCCCATTGGGACCAGATGATCTTTGGCTTCCAGCCCGCGCTCGTCTTTGCGGAAAAGTTCACACAGCCCGTCTTGAGCGAGTTTCTCGAGATATCCTATGCCATGTATTACCCCATCATCCTCGTAGTGTGTGTGTATTATTTCTGGTATCGGTACAAGGAGTTTGAGAAATGCTGTTTCATCGTGACAGCCTCCTTCTTTACCTATTATCTCATCTTCGATTTCATCCCTGTGGCCGGTCCGATGTATTATTATCCGGCCATCGGCATGGAGAATGTAGTCAAAGGCATCTTCCCCGCCATCAGCGACAAGATATCGCATACCGCCCTGATGAAGGCACCGGGATGGGCAGACGGCATAGGTTATCAGCTCATTACGGATATCCATGGCGACGAACGGCCTACAGGCGCTTTCCCAAGCTCACATGTCGGCATCACCATCGTGAGTCTGCTCCTTGCCATTCGCTCACGGAGCAAGAAGCTCATCCTCTTTGTGCTGCCTTTCTGCATCGGCATCTGCTTCGCTACGGTTTATATCCGCGCCCACTATGCCATCGATGCCATGACAGGTCTCGTCTCCGGCATCGTGCTCTACGTCTTCTGGGCGTGGGTGGCAAACAAACAGAAAATTCAAACATCATAATTTCAAACATCATAATAACGAACGAATAAAATGAAGAAACTATATATAGAGACCTACGGCTGTCAGATGAATGTAGCCGACTCCGAGGTGGTAGCCTCCGTAATGAAGATGGCAGGCTATGAACCTACTGACAACGAAGCGGAAGCCGACGCCGTGTTCCTCAATACCTGTTCCGTTCGAGAGAATGCAGAGAACAAGATTTACCAGCGGCTCGACCAGCTGTACGCAGAAAAAGAAAAGAGAGAGAAAAAACTAAGAAAGCGTGAAGAGTCAAACATGAAAAATCAAAATGATTCTTCACTCAACCCTCGTCACTCTTCACTTATCCTGGGTGTCCTCGGCTGCATGGCAGAGCGCGTGAAGGATGATCTCGTGAAGAACCATCACGCCAATATCGTGTGTGGTCCCGATGCTTACATGAGCCTGCCCGAGATGATGGCAGCCGCTGAGCAAGGACTGCCGGCTGTCGATGTCGAGCTCTCTACGACCGAGACCTACCGCAATGTCATTCCTACGCGTATCGGCGGCAACCACGTCAGTGGCTTCGTGAGCATCATGCGAGGCTGTAACAACTTCTGCCACTACTGCATCGTGCCTTTCACACGTGGACGCGAGCGCTCACGCGACGTGGAGAGCATCCTCGCCGAGGTACGCGACCTGCACGACCGTGGCTTCAAGGAGGTGACACTGCTCGGACAGAACGTCAACTCCTACGGCATTGTGGAAGGAAAGAAAGAAAAGTTAAGAGTGAAGAATCAAGATGATTCTTCACTCATCAATCATGACTCTTCACTCAGTCATGTCTGCACCTTCGCCGAACTGCTGCGCCGTGTGGCAGAGGCCGTTCCCGACATGCGTGTGCGCTTCACCACGAGTAACCCCGAGGACATGACAGAGGATATCCTGCATGCCATCGCCGACGAGCCCAATCTCTGCAACCATATCCATTTCCCCGCACAGAGCGGCAGCTCAAAGGTGCTGCACGACATGAACCGTAAGTATACGCGCGAGCAGTATCTCGCTAAGGTCGATGCCATCCGACGAATCATCCCCGACTGCGGACTGACGACAGACATCTTCGTGGGCTATCACGATGAGACGGAAGAGGACTTCCAGCAAACGCTCTCACTGATGAAAGAAGTGCGGTTCGACGCTGCCTTCATGTTCAAATACTCGGAGCGCCCGGGAACCTATGCCGCCAAGCATCTGCCCGACAACGTCACGGAGGAAGAGAAGATACGACGGCTCAACGAGCTTATCCACCTGCAGACACAGATCTCCGCCGAGCGCAACAAGGAAGACGAAGGCAAGGTGTTCGACATCCTCATCGAGCGATTCGGAAAACGGAGCCGTAACCAGCTCATGGGCCGCACGCAACAGAACAAGGCGGTCATCATCCCCAAAGGCAACTATCACATCGGGGACACCGTGCGCGTCAGAATAACCGGCAGCACCTCGGCCACCCTCCTGGGAGAGCCCGTGGAATAACGCATTCCTCATCTTTCTTCCCTCATCGTTCTTCCCTCATCGTTCTTCACTATGAAAGAGTTTTTGCAAGTCCTGCGGCGTTTTCTGCCGCCCTACAAGAAATACCTCGTATTGTCGATTGTGTTCAACATCCTCTCTGCGTTGTTGAACATCTTCTCGTTTGCCGCGCTTATCCCCATCCTGCAGATTCTCTTCCAGGTCGACGGTGGATTGCGAGCCAACGACCTCGAGCCTTGGGCGCTGAACAAAGAGGTGTTGCAGAACAATATGTCCTACTATGTGCAGGAGATGGTCATCAACACATCAGCCACAACGACGTTGCTTGTCATTGGCCTCTTCTTAGCCTTCATGACGTTCCTCAAGACCACGGCGTATTTCCTTTCCTCAGCCAGTGTCATGCCTATCCGCACCGGCGTCGTGAGGGACATCCGCAACCAGCTCTATCATAAGATAACATCGCTCTCACTGTCCTTCTTCAGTGATGAGCGCAAAGGCGACATCATCGCCCGCATGAGTGGTGACGTGCAGGAGGTGGAGAACAGCATCATGTCGTCGCTCGACATGCTCTTCAAGAACCCGATCCTTATCGTGGCCTACTTCGTAACGCTCGTCTTCATCTCCTGGCAGCTGACGATCTTCACCATCATCTTCGTACCGTTCTTCGGATGGTTCATGGGCTTCGTAGGAAGGAAACTGAAGTCGAGGAGCATCCTGGCGCAGAGCCTGTGGAGCGACACAATGAGCGTCGTGGAAGAGACGCTCGGCGGCCTGCGCATCATCAAGGCGTTCAACGCAGAGAAAAAGATGAACGCCCGCTTCGACCGAATCAACTCTTCTTACCGCGACCAGCTGCTCCGTGTCACGATCCGGCAGCAGATGGCGCACCCGATGTCGGAGTTTCTCGGCACTGTGATGATCATTGTCGTCTTATGGTTCGGTGGCATCCTCGTGCTCAACAAGTCACTGCTCGACGGACCCACCTTTATTTATTACCTCGTCATCCTCTACAGTATCATCAACCCATTGAAAGATTTCTCCAAGGCAAGCTACAACATCCCCAAAGGTCTGGCGTCCATGGAGCGTATCGACAAGATTCTCAAGGCAGAGATAGAGATTAAGGAGAAGTCCAACCCCATTCATATCAAAGACTTCCAACATCAGATTGAGTTCCGGCACGTCTCCTTCGCCTATACAGACAACCACACGCAGGAGCTCCATTACGTGCTCAAGGATATCAACCTCATCATCCCCAAGGGCAAGACCGTGGCGCTTGTCGGACAGAGCGGCAGCGGCAAGTCGACCCTTGTCGACCTCATCCCACGCTACTATGATGTACAGGAGGGTGAGGTACTCATCGACGGCATCAACGTCAAGGACCTCGGCATCCATGACCTTCGCTCCCTCATCGGCAATGTCAACCAGGAGGCTATCCTCTTCAACGACACCATCAAGAACAACATCAAGTTCGGCAAGGATGATGCCACGGACGAGGAAGTCATCCGGGCGGCGAAGATCGCCAATGCCTACGACTTCATCATGGAGACGGAGCATGGCTTCGATACGAACATCGGCGACCGTGGCGGCCGTCTCTCGGGTGGTCAGCGCCAGCGCATCAGCATCGCGCGCGCCATTCTCAAGAACCCGCCGATCCTTATCCTCGACGAGGCTACGTCGGCGCTCGACACAGAGAGCGAGCGCCTCGTGCAGGACGCCCTCTTCCGTCTCATGAAGACGCGCACCACCGTCGCCGTGGCGCACCGCCTGTCGACGATCAAGAACAGTGATGAGATATGCGTCATTCATGACGGAGAGATCGTGGAGCGAGGCACCCATGACGAGCTTATGGCGAAAGACGGCTACTACCATAAGCTGCACGATATGCAGCAATAAGAAGCCCTCTCCCTTAATCCCTCCCCCCAAGGGGGAGGGTTGATATGCTTCAAGGGCTGATTGTGGTTCTGTGCGCTGCCCTTTAGGGCAGCGAGGAGCCTCAGGGGTCTGCAAGGCTCTGCGAGGGCAGCAAGTCCCTGCTTGCCCTGCGTTGTCAGTACGTTGTCTTCCCCTTGTCGCTGCTCCACATCTCGAAGGCGCGCTTGCCTTCCTCGGGCAGCAGCTCAACGATGGGCTTCTGGCGGTCCCGCATGTCGCGCAGGATCTCGTCATAGATGAAGTTGTCGCTGAAGCCGATGGCTGCCGCATCCTTCCGGTTGTTCGAATAGTAGATCTTGCTGATGCCCGCCCAATAGATAGCGCCCAGGCACATCGGACAGGGCTCGCAGGAGCAGAAGATCTCACAGCCATCCAACTTAAACGTACGCAGCCGCTGGCACGCCGTGCGGATGGCATTGACCTCGGCATGCGCTGTCGGGTCATTGTCGAGTGTCACGCTGTTGCTTGCCTCGGCCACGATGACCCCATTCTTAGCGATGACGGCCCCAAAAGGTCCGCCACCTTTCTTCACACTCTCTTCACTCAGGCGGCATGCCCGCCGCATCAGTTCTTCGTTTGTCATATTATATCTTTCTATTTTCTTGCAAAGATAATAATAAAATGTAACGGAACCATGCAGTACGACCACAATGTGATTGGGTGATAATCACCCAATCACATTACTTAACAGCAACTCACTTAACAGCAACCTTGCTGAACCTCTTCAGTACATCGCAGCGGGTAACGAAATTATCAACCCTTGAACTATTGTCTTTGGCGAAATCAGCGAGATTAAGCATTGCCTTATATTGTCTCGACTGTGGCATGAGACGGAGGTTCGTCAGGTCGTAATACTGCTGCGTCTTGGCATCCCAGCCCTCGAAGTACCAAGGCTCACCGTGACGGATGAAGGCAAGGCCGAGAAGGCTCTTTTCCTTCAGTTGGAAGTTCGAGCTCTTTACACTTTCATCCAAGAAGCTGAGGGCATGGGCGACAAAGTCGACGGTACCTACGGTGACGCTGTCCTGCGTGTTGCTGATGCCGTATTGCTTAATCCACCAGCAGTCGCCTTCGTAGCTGCCCTGATACCACAGAGCAGCGAGCTTGTAAGCCTTCTCCATGCGCTCCTCCGAGGGTTTCATGAGTGCATACTCCTGAGAGAGACTGACCATGTCACGGCAATACTGCAACTTCTTGTTGACCGTTAGGCGCGGCAACGTCGCACGCTTGGCGTCCGATACATACTCTGGAACGGCAACGAGCTGCTTGCCCATCCAGCGCTCTTTGTTGAAGTCGCGCTGAGCTACATAAGGCTCGATGGCCTGCGTGTTGAGGAAGTTGATGCTCACCTTCTCAAGGTAAGGGATGGCATCAGCGAAACGCGCCTGAGCCATAAGGCGTGTGCCGATATAGTCGTTGTAATAATCGGCATCGCGGTAAGCTTTCTGCCAGGCATAGCGAGCTAAGGAGTCGGTGGGCTCATGGCGTAGATAATTGTTGTAAGCCATGAGACTGTCTATCGGCGTTTTCTCCAAGGCATCGAAATAGAAGCCTTGGTAAGCCGGCTTGTCGCAGCCCTCCTCCATGCGGCTCAGCAGGACGAGGGCGGTGTTGGTACGGCCTGCAGCGAGGAAAGCAGGCACGAGGCCGTTGTAGACCATGCGCTCCTCTACGTCGCGGTAATGATCGGTGTCGTAGAGTGTAAGGCTCTTGCGCTCCTCAGCCGACTTTGCGTCGAGCCAGCGCAGCTCACCCGTCAGCCACTTGTCATAGTCGGCCGTATGCTGCTCGGCAAAGACGGAGTTGGCTGCATAGATGGCGCGAGCATTGTTTTTCATGCGCGGCGTGCCGGCTTCCTTCATGGCTTTGGCGAGGTCTGTCTTTGCCAGGTCGTAGCGGCGCAGCTGATGCTCGATGCAGCCGATAGCCGACTGCCACATGCAAGGCACCTTGGTCTTGCCCTCGCCCACCACGTTGCGGGCGAAGGCAATGAAACGGTCAGCCTCAGCAGTGGTGATCTTCTTGGCATCCGTCTCCTGCATCCACTCGTCGTGATCCTTCTCCGTGTTCTCATAGGAAGCGAAAGGGAAACTGTTGAGCTCGTAGACATCCATCGTCTCCTGCACATTGTTCACGAAGTCCTGCACGAGATAAAGGAGTGTAGCTGAGTTGGGATTGATGCTATACACTTTCTGTATGCCGGCTAAGTTACGATAGCCGCGCACACAGTATTTCAAACTCTGATAATCCTCCTGCGAGGCGTAGATCTCCACGGCCTGACTCTTCTTGCCCGTGCGCCAGAGGCATCCGGCATAGAGGTTGCGCATCATGTCGCGGTAGACGCTCTGCGGCATGCGCTGACCGACGGTCGTCCAATAGGTCATCGCCTCGGGGTAACGCTTGAGACCGAAGAGCGCACGCATGCGCAGCAGATTGTATTGCGCACGGAAGCGCTTGCCCTGATAGGTCTTGGAGACATTGAGCAGATTGCGCAGCACAAAGTTACGCTTGGCGATGCGCTGCTTCGTGGGATAGTCCCAGGCATTGAAGTTGACATCGCTCCCGAGGTAGGCATTGAGCCTGCGGCAGTAAGTGGCAAGCTCCGTGTCTTTCTGCTTCACGGCTTTCTTCAGCACCAAGTCGCGGTAGTAGTCCCACTGATAGTGAGCGTTGTTGTCGCCGAGATACTGTTGCCAGTATTTGTCCGTCGTCAACATGAAACGGTCGTCCATCAGAGAACGGTTGAAGACTGAAAAAAGATAATTGTTGTGGCGGGGTGCCTCAGAGACGCAAGCCCCAGCTGATAATGAGAAGGTAAGGAGCGCTGCAACGAGGCTACCGGTACCTATAAATCTTTTGAAAGTCACCATAGCTAAATCGATTAATATTCTTATCACTCAAATCATAAAGTATAATCTCATTATTGTCCTCCCCTTGCGCCTTGTCCACGGCTTTCTGTGCCTTGAAGATGTCTGCAAGCTCCGGCTGTCTCACGACGATGCTGTCGCCGGGGAGCACAGGCAGGTCGTCGTCGCCATGCATGATGCCCACATACCGGCCGCCGCGGAAGAGCACGCGCCACGTAAAGAGTGGATAGGCAGTGGAGAGCGGCAACTTATACCCGGAAAGAGCATGCAAATAAGGTGCCACATCCTTCATGTCGAGGATGGGTTTCTTCACGGAGAGCTTTGTCACGTCGCCCGTATTGTACATCATCAGCACGCCTCGGTCAACAGGTGGCACAGGCTGCGAGAGCTGATGGAGTCGGATGGTGGCGGAGAGCGTCATGTTATGACTGTGGCACATTGCTTCAAGTTCCTTCATGAAATCGAAGAATGCCACGCGCGTAGATCCCGTCCAGTCGCAGTCGATCTGCAGTTCCTTCGGCTGCGCAAGATTATTCGTTTGGTTCATCTGCAAGATGCGGTTGAAGATTTTCTCCGCCAAGCCTTCGTGCGGCTCCGCCATGCAGTCGTTGACGATATAGACCACGGGGATGACCTCCACATCCTTCGGGAACGCCCCTTCGAAAGACAGTGTAGCATTGGGTTGTGGCGTTCCGTCGTCGCCCGGCACCACATCGAAGTAGCGGCAATAGACCTTGCTCACGCCATGCTGCTTGAGAAACGCGCGCTCCTTGGTACCAAGCTTCAGCGTCGTCTGCCAGTAGTAGACGGACCTCACTGCCGTATGATGACCGCAGGAAGCGAGCAACAGACAGGCGAAGAGAAGAAAAAGAACATTACGCATAGTACATTCTTTAATCGACCTTTAATAACCGACCTTTTAAAATCGGCGCAAAGATATATCCTTTCGATGATATCACCAAGCAAATACGACGGAATTTTTACACAAAAAGATGGTTAAAGATTTGGAGGCCTAAGGGGAAATGATTACATTTGCTGAAAACATAAATTCTACATGGCAATAAGCAACAAAGTTGAGTTCGGATTTGCAGAGAGTCCGTTCGGTAGCATCATCGTGGCGCGCACATGGGACGGCGTGTGCGACCTGCAGTTTCTCGACTATAACCGTCTGGAGACCATCCATGAACTGGCGATGCGCTGGGGCGAATACACACCCACGACGCAGAGCGATACCATGGCGCAGACCGTGGAACAGGTCATTTTCGAAGGTTTGGACCACCCCGTGCCGCTCGACGTGAAAGGCACGGAGTTTCAGTTGAAAGTATGGAACGAGCTTCGTAAGATTCCTTTCGGCACCACCGTGAGCTATCAGGAGGTGGCCCAACGTATCGGTGAGCCGAAGGCCGTGCGGGCCGTCGCCTCAGCCATCGCCGAGAATCCGGTGGCGATGCTCATCCCCTGCCACCGCGTCATCCATGCTGATGGCACCATCGGAGAGTACCACTGGGGCAGAGACCTGAAGAAGAAACTCATAGCGTGGGAGAGAGAAACGGCACAAAAATAATGATAATTGACAGGGTTGCCCGCCACCAATCACCCAGTCTGCAGGCTGCCCTGCCACCAAGAGCCAATGCATACCGATCTTTTCGATAATCTACAGACCATCGCCGGCGCTCCTTCGCTGCCCCTGTCCTTGCGCCTCAAGCTCCTGCATGAGACGCTCGTGCTCGTGTGTGCCGAAGCGCTCAAAGCATCCAAGTATGGCTTCGGCGACCTCAATGCCCAGCTGGAGAGCGTCATCCGACTGTTTAAGATCCCCAACGACGAAGCCAATGCGCTCCGGCAGGCACGCCGCGACAGCAACCACAGTCAGCTGACGGACGGCGATGCCGAGACCATCGTCCGCTACGACTGCGCTGCCGTAGCACGCCTCATCAGTCGCGTGTTCAAGACCGACATCCCTTCAGAACTGACCAGCACGCTCCCCCACGACCTCAAGCCGGCAGCGGACCGACTGAAGCAGAACGCGCCCGACAAACGGTGTATCGTGAAGGCATTTGACGAGCAGACGATCACCGTCATCATCGACGAGGACGGAGCGGAGACGGAGAAGACGGTCTACTACACGCGCCAGACCCAGTATGCCCACATGGACTATCTCTACGACATCCTCCGGCCCGGCATGCATCTCAACCTCCTCGGCTGTCAGACGGAAGGCGACACCATCACGCCAAGACTCATCATCGTGGAGCCCGACTGTCTCATGGACATCTCCGTCATCGCCTCATGCTTCGAGGACTATGGGCACCACCCGCTGATGTATTTCCTCTCCAGGATCCGTGAGCGCGCCAACTCACAGGCTATCCTTCTCGGAAACTATGCGGGAGCATGCCTGGACGACATCATCAACGACCCCCATTTCTCCGCCGCACGCACACTCATTAAGAACTTCCGCGACAAAGCACTCGAATATGCGACCTGCCCCGACTTCGATGGCACAAAGTTCAAGACTGACGCCGCACGACAGGCACAGAACCTCGTGGGGATCGTCAACGAACTGCAAGAGAACTATGATCTCTCAAAGGCGATCCTGGAGCCGACATTTATCTGTGAGAAGCTCGGACTGCAAGGACGCGTGGACCTCATGACAACAGACATGCGGCTCCTCGTGGAGCAGAAATCGGGACGTAACATCTTCCTCGAGCGTAACATCGCGAACCCGCATGGCGCAAAGGTCGTGGAGAAACACTATGTGCAGATATTGCTCTATTTCGGCATTCTCTATTACAACTTCGGCGTGCAGCATTCCGACATCCGGCTGCTCTATTCCAAATACCCCCTACCCGACGGCCTGCTGAACGTCACGTCGCTCATGAAACTCATCTACGAAGCGCTCCGCTTCCGCAACGAAGCCATAGCCTTGGAGTTTGACATGGCAGAGAACGGCATAGAGCACATTCTGCCGAAGCTCACCGAGCAGACACTCAACTGTGCACATCTCAGCGGTCATTTCTACGAGACTTACCTCCGGCCACAGCTGCTGAGCCTCATTGCTCCGTTGAACGCAATCACACCCTTGGAGCGTGCTTACTACTGTCGCATGACACAGTTTGTCATCCGTGAGAACATCCTCGCACGCGTCGGGGTTGTGGAAGGTACGGGCAACTGTGTGGCGAACCTTTGGAACATGCCGTTAGCGGAGAAGAAAGAGACCGGAAACATCTATACGGGGCTCACCAAGCCTGAGGTGATCGACGAAAACGGCAACCCGCAGCCTGTCACCGGCGAGGGGGTCTGCGACACACTGTCGTTCACCGTACCTGACCAGGGCGTGGACTTCCTCCCCAATTTCCGCCGCGGCGACATGATTTATCTCTATGCCTACAACGAGTCGGTAGAGCCCGACGCACGCCGCGCCATCCTCCTCAAAGGCGGTCTGCAGGAGATCCACAGCGACAACGTGGTGGTGAAGCTCATGAACCCCTTGGCTCAGACTTTTCTCGCACAAAACAAGGATCAAGTGTGGTGTATAGAGCATGGCAGCAGCGATGCGGGCGGCGGAGCGGCCCTGAGCGCACTCTATCAACTCGTCACAGCGCCACAGCCCCGTAAAGATCTTTTGCTGAGCCAGCGCGCGCCACAGGCGGACACGCACCTCACGTTGTCGAAAAGCTACAACGCAGGCATCGACGAGATCATCCTCAAAGCCAAGCAGGCACGCGACTATTTCCTCCTCGTGGGACCTCCCGGCACCGGCAAGACCTCCATGGCGCTGCAGTTCATGGTGCGCGAAGCGCTCACGGAGCTACGTCCCGACGACGGCAAGGGCCTGCTGCTCATGGCTTACACCAACCGCGCCGTAGACGAGATATGTGGCATGCTCACCGACAACGGCCTCGACTTCCTGCGTATCGGCAGTGAACTGTCGTGCGCCGAGAGCTACGTGCCTTATCTCTTGCAGAACCGCGTCGAAGAGAAACCGACACTCGCCGGCATGCGTCAACTGATCGTCAAAGCACAGATCATTGTCGGAACAACCTCGATGATACAGTCGCGCGCCTACCTCTTCTCTTTGAAGCATTTCGCCCTTGCCATCGTCGACGAAGCCTCACAGATCCTAGAGCCGAACATCATCGGACTCTTAGCCAGTCACCGTGCCTCCGAAGCCACCCTTGCCGGGAACAGCTGCAACATCGATAAGTTTATTCTCATCGGCGACTATAAACAACTGCCTGCCGTGGTGCAGCAGAGCGACACCGACAGTGCTGTCAACGACCCATTGCTGCGGAGCATCGGCCTCACCGACTGCAAGCGTTCACTCTTCGAGCGTCTCATCTGCCAGGAGCTGCATGCCAGACGCACGGCTTTCATAGGGACGCTGCGGCGCCAGGGACGCATGCACCCCGACATCGCCGACTTCCCCAACCGGGCGTTCTATTTCCGTGAACACCTCGGATGTGTGCCGCTACCCCACCAGCAAGCTACGACGATCGGTTATGAGCTGCCAGCTCAAGACGCTGTCGATGACCTGCTGAAAAAGCACCGCCTGCTCTTCTTCCCCTCGAAAGACTGCCGACAGCCGGAGATATCCGACAAGGTGAACATAGCGGAAGCACGTATCGTAGCGGACATCATCCGCCGCATCTGCCGTTTCTATAGCACAGCCTTTAACCCCGACAAGACCGTGGGGGTCATCGTGCCTTACCGCAACCAGATAGCGATGATCCGCCAAGAGATAGAACGGCTCGGCATACCCGGTATCGACACCATCAGCATCGACACCGTAGAGCGTTACCAGGGCTCGCAACGCGACGTCATCATCTATTCGTTCACCATCCAACAGTCGTATCAGCTCGATTTCCTCACTGCCAACACGTTCACCGAGGACGGCCACGTCATCGACCGCAAGCTCAACGTCGCCCTCACGCGTGCCCGCAAGCAGCTGATCCTCACGGGCAACGTACGCACGCTCGCGGCGTCACCCCTTTTCCGGGAACTGATGCAATATATTCAAGAAAAAGGCGGATGGGCGGATGGCATCGCACTGCCTTAAAACGGTGCCTTTGCCGTGAAACTCCTGACTTCGTCACTTTATTATTGAGATAAAAAACCACCCTTAATAATCAAGCACTTGCAAGAAAAATTAGGAGATTCAGGGTAACGCATCTCTGCGACTTTCCCTTGAGACCAAAACCAACAAAACCCTTTGTGCCGGCGCCAAGGGCTTAGGCCCTTTGCCCTTTGTGGGGTGAGGGTTTGTGAGAGGCAAAGCCTCTCCCCACCCTCACCCCACAAAGGTCAGATCCTCCTCCGTTGGATCTTGGCGCTGACACAAAGGAAAACCTTAAAAACAGGCTCGCGCGGTGAAAGTGAAGAAAGGTGAGAGAAGAGTGAAGAGAGACTCTTAATTCCTCACTCTTCACTCTTTTTGCGTCAGCCTGTTTTCAAGGTTTTTCTTGCTGTGATGCAAGCCTGAGGAACGAAGGCTGTTTCTTCTCCGTCACCGGCTTGCCGAAGCTTGCTTCGGAGCAAGCCGGTGACGGAGAAGAAACAAAGGGCGCAGCCCTTGCGTCACAGCAAGGGTTTTATGGGTTTTGGTCAAGAAAAGAATGCGAATGATTAAACATGGGTGACGCATTGACGAAGTCATCACCCCTTTTCCGGGAACTGATGCAATATATTAAAGAAAAAGGCGGATGGGCGGATGGCATCGCACTGCCTTAAAACGGTGCCTTCGCCGTGAAACTCATCGTACGCCCATTCGTCGGATGGCGGAAGCAAAGTTTCTCGGCATGAAGATAGAGACGGTCGCACGCCGTGCCATAAAGCATGTCACCTTTGATAGGATCATTCAGACCGAGCTCGTGCGCACAATGCACCCGCAGCTGATGCGTACGTCCCGTCTTCGGCCAAAGCCATAGCCGATCGTCGGACACCTTATTATATATAGTCACTGCTTCGCGACCATACTTGTCATCCACCAACTGCCGCGGGCGGTCATCGAGATCGGGGCGCAGCGGCAAGGAGACTGTTCCCGCTTGAGGGACATTCTTGGCGAGCGGCTTACTCAACACGGCTACATAGCGCTTGCTTATCTCACGGTTGGCAAACTGCTGCTGAAGAAGATGATAAGCCACAAGCGTCTTGGCGATGACCATCAGTCCGCTTGTCGCCATATCGAGGCGATGAACGATGAGCGGAGAATCACTGTCGGGATAACGCTGGCGCATCACAGAGAGCACACTCGCGCGCCCACTCTTACCGGGCACAGAGAGCATGCCGGCAGGCTTACTGACGACACAGATATCATCATCCTCATAGAGAATCTTCAACTGAGCAGCAAGCCGCCCATCGTCTTCCTTACGCTCCAAGGGATTGGCATCGACATCTATGCCTTGCAACATCCAACGGAGGATAGGCTTGCACTTACCGTTGCAGGCGGGATAGAACTGCAGGTGATGACGTATCTCGCCTCGTGGACTTTCGCCCCACCAGAACATCGCCATCGATACGGGGCGTAACCCATGCTGAAAAGCATATTGAAGCAGTTTGGGCTCACAACACTCTCCGCTCCCCGCCGGCGGGATAGCACCCTCCCGGATCGCTATCAGGTCCTTGCGCTCTCCCTGTCCATTGAGCATCAGGAAATGGTGGAAGAGCCAGCGCTGAAGGGCATCACTCTTCTGTCGGCGCAAGGTCTTAAGGACTGTAATATGGTTCTCGGATTCCTTTCTTTCCGCTTCTATCTTCCGTTGTTTGAGCTTCCACCGGTGTCGTTCAGCGTTCTCAAACTGTCGGCGACGGATATATTCCTCCTCGCGCTCGCCCTCGAGGCGCCCTTTGGTATAAGGGATGGGAGGCTGGGTGTCGGAGAAGGAAAGTTTGTCTGCGGATAAGGAAGCGGCGGCATCATCGATCGCACGATTCAGCTGCGTTATCTCCGCCTCATGCTGCTTGAAATAGCCGTTGGGCTGGAGATAGTCGAAGACAGCAGGCACAAACGCGGGCCAGTCGGAGCGACCACAGACCTGACCGCTGTAACCGGCAAGATAATGAAATCGCGTGCCTCTCGTAAGGGCTGTCTCACCTCCTTCCACGACCAATACGCCGAACATCTTTCCCCGGTCTATCTCCGCACGAAAGGCAGGGTCGACAGGACGATAGCAGAAAGCCGAGAATCGGCCTGAGAGCCAGGCTATGAGTTCATCGGCTGCCGCACGACAATCGGGGGATGGCGTATAATAAAAGGGGTTGTTCATACAAAGATCATGATGAGCATCTGCGCTATCACGACTCGGATGAACATGCCCAAAGGATAGACCGTGGCGTAAGAGATACTTGCCGTATCACCTTTGCACGTATCGTTGGCATAGCCCAACGCCATGGGGTTGGCCATTGATCCGCAGAGTATGCCACAGATCGTGCCAAAGTCGTATTTGTGGGTATGCAAGGCGATGACGCCAATGATGAGTACGGGGATGACGGTGATGAGGAAGCCGATGCCGACCCATGCCACACCCTCGGGGCGCATGATAGTTGACATGAAGTCCTTACCTGAGTCGAGGCCGAGACAAGCCAGATAGAGCGCCAGGCCGAGCTTACGCAGCATGAGCGAGGCCGAGCGCGTGGTGTAGGAAATCATGTGGGTCTTCGGGCCTAAGGCTCCGACGATGATACCCATGATGATCGGCCCCCCAGCGATACCGAGACGGAGGCTGCTTGCCATGCCCGGGATGGCGATAGGGATGGTACCGAGCGCCAGACCGAGAAAGATGCCGAGGAAGATGCTGCCAATATTAGGCTCTTCAAGGGTTTTCACGGAGTTGCCGAAGAAATGCTCGGCATTGTCGAGGTCCTCGTGCTTGCCGACGATGGTCACACGGTCACCGTATTGCAGCCGCAGGTCGTCACTGGCCAGGAGCTTGACATCTCCACGCACCACGCGACTGACATTGACTCCATAGGCTGCCCGCATGTGGATATCGCGCAGGCGCTTACCGTTAAGTCCCGGACGTGTCACCACACAGACGCGGCTCTCCACGTTAGCGTCGATAGCGTTCCAGTCCACATTGTTCCGGTTCCAGTTACGGTCTTCCTTCTTTCCGAAGAGCAGCAGCATAGGTTCCTCCTCATTTCTGTTTGTGACGACGAGGACGGAGTCGTTGACATGCAGCACCGTGTCGGCTTTCGGAAGAATCACTTCCTTGCCGCGCCACAGACGGGAGATGATGAACTTGCGGTTCGTCATATGGGCGATGTCTCCTATCGTCTTGCCGACGATAGCAGGGTTGATGACATCGAACTGGGCTATATAAGTATGGTCATCGTCAGAAAGCGACTTCACCTCCAAGTCGGCAGGCTTGACAAAAAACTTACGGATGATGACCATGGCTATGATGACACCCACGACACCGAGCGGATAAGTCACGGCCGTGGCCAAAGCCAGACTGCTGTTCGGCAGTCCGAGGTGTGCCAAAGCCTGTGTGGCAGCACCGAGGGCCGGTGTGTTCGTCGTAGCGCCACAAAGCAAGCCGACCATATTGGGAAGGCTCACGCCCGTGACGGGGATGAGCAAGAGCGAGAAGAGGGTGCCGGCGATGATGACGACAAGGCTCCAGAGGTTCAGCGCCAGACCTTCCGACTTCAGGGATCCGAAGAAGTTGGGACCGACATGCAGGCCTAAGCAATAGACGAACATCGACAGCCCGAAAGTCTCTATATAGTCGAGAATATTGTGGTCAATGGACAGTTTCATCTCTCCGGCAAGAATACCGACGAAGAAGACCCAGGCGATGCCGAGCGAGATGCCCTTGACCTTAATCTTACCCAAAGCGAGACCGAAGGCAATGATCAGTGACACGATGACCACCGTCTGTATCGACGAATGAATGGTAAAAAGCGAAGCTATATAGTTCATAAGATACCTAAATAGTTCTCCAAGGGTATTCCAGCATTCTTGTCCTCATTGTCCTTGTTGCGGTCAATGAGCGTATAGACGGCATCCATCGCCTTGCGCGTAGAGGGTTTCAGCATCATGCCATCGAGCAGATGACCGATGAGCACCGCCGAGAAGATGTCGCCCGTACCGGGGAAATGGACGGGAATCTCCGTGTAGCCAAGCAGAAAATGTTCATCTGTGAGGTGGTTGTAGCCTGCTACACAATGCTGGCCGTCCACGGGGATAGAGGTGATAAGCACCGACTTGGCACCTGTGGCATGGAGCTCATTCAAAAGACTGAAAGCCTCGTCGCGTGTCACGCCTTCCGGGTTATACTGTGTGCCTGTGAGATAGCAGGCCTCCGTGTAGTTGGGGTAGATGAGGTCTGCCACGGCAATCATCTCCTTCATGCTCTGGATCGTTGCCGGCGTGACCCCATTATAGAGTTTCCCCTCGTCGCCCATGATAGGGTCGACAAAGATAGGCGTGCCGAGATGCTCCTGCTCCAGACAGTAAGCCGACACAATCTTCGCCTGTCGTTCCGAAGCGATGAAACCCGTGGCGATGGCATCGAAATGGAACCCCAGCTCCTTCCACACAGGAAAGACACCCGTGATATAATCGGTGGTATCGAGGAGGTTGAACTTGCCGTAGTCGAGCGTGTTCGACACCAGTGCCGTCGGCAGGTTATAAGTGACGTGCCCCATGTAAGAGAGAATGGGGAGCATGGCGGCTGAGGCCACCTTGCCATAGCCACACATATCGTTGATGAGCAAAATCTTTTTCTTTGCCATGAGATAGCATGAGATAATTTGTCGGCAAGACAGATGCGCTTGTCTATTTGCCTGCAAAATTACACAAAAAAGAAGAAACGACAAAGAAAAGAGCACGTTGTTAAAAGGACTTTGAGCCCGCTTCCCCATTACTTCCATAAGAGGGATAAAGGTTTGTCGCGATCCTGTCTCAACTGTGTCACGATCCTGCCTCATCTGTGTCACGATCCTGCCTCAACTGTGTCACGATCCTGCCTCAACTGTGTCACGATCCTGCCTCAACTGTGTCACGATCGTGCCTCGTATGTGGTACGATCGCATTTCGTAAAGAACGTCACCCTATAAGCCTATTGTAATATTAAAAATATAGAAATGTTTCAACCATTCTTTTGCCCATTCGATTGAAATATGTATCTTTGAACTGCCAATAAAAAGAACTTAAAAGAATCGAAACAGAATTGTAAAACAAATCTAAACTATATGGCATTTGTTGATTCAAACGTTGACAAAAACTATTGTCTCATTCTTGCAGGAGGCAGAGGACAGCGCCTGTGGCCGTGCAGCCGTGAGCGTTGTCCAAAACAGTTTATAGATTTCTTTGGAATCGGTCGAACGCAGGTGCAGCAGACGTGGGACCGCATGACGAAGGTCATCGCGCCCGATCACGTCTACATCAGCACCACCGCCCAATATCTTGATCTTCTGCGGGAGCAGTTGCCGCAGGTGGCACAAGACCATATTCTTGTAGAGCCTATTCCCCGCAACACGGCTCCCAGCATGGCCTGGGCCAACCATCGTGTCTCTGAGATCGACGACGACGCGGTGCTGATTGTCGTGCCGAGCGACCAGCTCATCCTCAACGAGGATGCGTTCCAAAAGGATGTGGCCGATGCCATGGCTTTCGCTGCCACACACGACAAGTTCCTTGCCATGGGTGTCAAGCCGACGCGTCCCGAGCCGGGCTATGGCTATATCCAGACCGACGGCCATGTGGAAGGCAGCATCTGTCAGGTGCGGAGCTTCACGGAGAAGCCCGACCGCGAGTTTGCTAAGGTCTTCGTGGACAGCGGCGAGTTTCTGTGGAATACGGGTATCTATGTCTCCAACACGAAGAACACACGCACGATGTTCTCTAAGTTTTTGCCGCCCGTCCTGCGCAATCTCGACAGGCAGCACGCGCATGCTGCGTATGAGCAGGAGGTGGCCTACATGAATGAGTTCTTCCCCTCTTATCCCAATCTCTCTGTGGAGTCGGAGGTGCTCGACAAGCTGGATAATGTCTGTGTCATGAAATGCGACTTCGGCTGGGCTGACCTCGGCACGTGGCATGGCATCTATGAGGCACTGCCGAAGAACAACGACGACAATGTCGTCGTCGACTCCGAGGTCTTTATGGAGAACAGCCACCACAATGTCATCAAGCTCCCCAAGGATCGCATCGGTGTCATCAACGGTCTCGACGGCTTCATTGTGGCGGAGAAAGACAACGTGCTGTTCATCTGCAAGAAGGAAGACTCCTCCGCCCTTGTCCGCAAATATGTCAGCGAAATACAACTGAAGAAGGGAGAAAAATACGTATAGACCGAATCACAAAAACAACTATATCCGACCCATGAAGTATCTCTGTTCGTTGCTTATACCGCTTCTCTGTCTCTCCGCCTGTACCGGCAGCCATTCGTACCGGTACCGCATAGGTGTATCCCAGTGTGTCGGCGGCAAATGGCGGGAGAAGGTGAACGACGAGATGCTCTCTGCCCACC
>Ga0256404_1001186_pt1 | contig 65257 bp, 62 predicted proteins | sample RumenRJG_01DNA_FD_185990 | JGI IMG/M metagenome (GOLD analysis project Ga0256404, IMG submission 185990) | Bovine rumen microbial communities from Lethbridge, Alberta, Canada - RJG_01 | ecosystem: Host-associated > Mammals > Digestive system > Stomach > Rumen | place: Canada: Alberta | collected...
AGAACAACAACTGTAGTAAAAAAAATAGATACACTTATGACCGAAATTAAGGAAAAACAACTGGAATATAATAAAGAACCCATGAACGCGATAATAGAAGACAACACAATAATACCAGGACTATATGGAAAAAAAATAAACATTCAACAAACCTACGATGAAATGAAAAAAATAGGGAAATTTAACGAAAAATATATAAAATATGAACAAACAAAACCAGAAATAACATTGGAAAACAACTACGATAAATATATAATAAGTGGAAATAAAGAAAAAAATACAATAAGCCTAATCTTTCTATTATATAATGATGACAATGTAGAACAAATAAAAAAAACACTAAAAAAAACAAATACAAAAGCAACATTCTTTATAGATAAAACATGGCTAGAAAAACATAATAAAGAACTAACAGAACTCGTTAACGAAGGACATACCATAGGAACCCTAAGCTACAACCAAGACTATCAAAATATAGAATACACATTACTCAACGACACACTAAAAAAACAAACAAAACAAACAAACAACTACTGCTACGACAAAAATAAAAATATAAAAACATTAAAAAAATGTGCGCTAAATAAAAACTATACAATAAGACCAACCATAATAATAAAAGACCATCCACTAAAAGAAATAAAACAAAAAATAACTAGAGGAGCACTAATAGAATTACCAACAAATGACAAAACAAACCAAGAATTAGAACTGATAATTAAGTACGTAAAATCAAAAGGATACAATATAAAAAATTTAGATGACCATATATCAGAAAAAAATAATAATTAAAAGTTTCAATTATATAGACTTTTAATTTTTTTTGTACTATAATAAAGCCAATTTCAAGGAGGCATAAAAATGATAAAAACAGATTTACCAGTCATAATACTAAAAGGAATAATATTGCTTCCAAATAACGATATAAGATTAGAATTTTCAAGTGACGATAGTAAAAATATAATAGACGTATCAGAACTATTCCACGACAGTGAAATATTAGTAGTAAGTACAACAGAGATGACAGATAAACCAGATACAAAAAAACTACCAAGAATTGGTGTAATATCAAAAATAACACATAAGATGGAACTACCAAATGGTAAAACTAGAGTAATAATAACCGGAGAAAAAAGAGCACATATACATGAATACTTAAACCTAAATAATAACTTTGAAGTATTAGAATCAATAGTATCACAAACTGAAGAAGAAAAAATTGACAACAAAGAAGAAACCGTAATGATAAGAAAACTATATAGAGAAATAGAAACATGCATAAAAACAATACCAAATATGTCAAATAGTGTTCTAGCACTAATAATAAACTCGACAGATATATCAAAAATGACAGATATAATCGCACCATTTTTGCCAATAGAAAATACAAGACTTAAACAGTATTTAGAAGAAACAAAATCAACAATAAGAGCAAAAATGATACTAGAAGATATATATAAACAACAGGAACTATATGAAATAGATAAAAAAATAGACTCTGACATAAAAAAAACATTAGACGATAACCAAAAAGAATTTATATTAAGAGAAAAAATAAAAATAATAAAACAACAACTAGGGGAAACTAACTATAAAGATGATGAAATAGAAGAACTAAGAGAAAAAATTAAAAACCTAGAAGCACCAAAAAATATAAAAGAAAGACTAGAAAAAGAATTAAAAAAATATGAAACCCTAACATCAATGTCACCAGAAATAAGCGTAATTAAAAACTATATAGACTGGCTACTAGAACTACCATGGACAAAAGAAACAAAAGATAATGAAGACCTTCAAGAAGTAAGAAAAACACTAGATGAATCACACTATGGACTAGATAAAGTTAAAACAAGAATAATAGAATTCCTAGCAGTAAAACAGATGACAAAAGAACTAAGAGGACCAATAATATGCTTAGTAGGACCACCAGGAGTAGGAAAAACATCTTTAGCATTCGCAGTAGCAAAAGCAATTAATAGAAACTTCGTAAAAATGTCAGTAGGTGGAATAAACGACGAAGCAGAAATAATAGGACATAGAAAAACATATATCGGATCAAGCCCAGGGAAAATAATATCAAGCATGAAAAAAGCACAAAGCACAAACCCTGTATTTCTAATAGACGAAATAGATAAAATGACAAAAGACATAAAAGGAGACCCAGCAAGTACACTACTAGACGTATTTGATCCAGAACAAAATAAATACTTCACAGATAACTATATAGAAGAAGAATACGACCTATCAAAAGTAATGTTCATAACAACTGCAAACTATGTAGAACAAATACCAGAAGCACTTAGAGATAGACTAGAAATAGTATATTTAAGTGGATATACAGAATATGAAAAATTAGATATTTGTAAAAAACACCTTATTCCAAAACTAGCAAAAGAACATGGAATAGAAGAAAATTTAATAGAATTCAATGATGATATACTACTTACAATTATAAGATACTATACAAAAGAAGCAGGAGTAAGAGAACTTGAAAGACAAATATCAAAAATAATAAGAAAAATAGTAACAGCGATTGTAATGAAAGAAATTAAAAAAGAAAAAATTAAAATTACAAAAAAACAAATTAAAGAATACCTAGGAAACGAAAAATATCATTATATATATAAAGACAATAAAGGACAAGTAGGAGTAGTAAACGGATTAGCATACACAACATATGGTGGAGACGTATTACCAATAGAAGTAAACTTCTATAAAGGAAAAGGAGAACTTGTATTAACAGGATCATTAGGCGAAGTAATGCAAGAAAGCGCTAAAATCGCACTAAGCTACATCAAATCAAACTGTAAAAAATTTAAAATTGACTATGACAATATAATAGAAAAAGATATACATATCCATGTTCCAGAAGGAGCAATACCAAAAGATGGGCCATCTGCGGGAATCGCATTAACAACTGCACTAATAAGCGCACTAATAAATAAAAAAGTATCAAGTGATATAGCGATGACAGGAGAAATAACATTAAGAGGTAATGTTCTAGCAATAGGCGGACTAAAAGAAAAAAGTACAGGGGCATATAGAAATAATATTAAAAAAGTAATAATTCCGCACGATAATTTAGCGGATATAGATGAAATTCCAGAAGAAATTAAGAATACAATTGAATATATCCCAGTAAAAAATTATGAAGAAGTATATAAAATAATATTTGGAGAATAAATGTGATGAAAGATTATTCGAATAATATACAAGTATAAAAAAAATATGCTAATAATCTGAAAAAGAATCAAAAGATAAAACAAATAATATTAAAAGATAGAATAAACTATCTTTTTTTTAATACAATTAATTAGGAGGTTAAATATGAAAAAACTAATACCATTTAAAAAAGAATTAACATTTAAAACTAATGTGAGTGAAATAACAAGTATTGCACTAGAAAATACACTAAAAGAAAATAATAATATAATACAAGGAGACTTAATAATAAATGGAACATACAAAATAACAGAAACGAGCACGAAAGTAGATGAATTTGAATTTATAATACCAATGAATATTGAAATAGATAATAAATATCTAACACAAGATGTAATAATAGACATAAATGACTTCTACTATGAAATAATAAACAACAACATATTAGAAGTAAACATCGAAATAGTAATAGATAATATAATAGAAAAAATAGAAGAATCAGAACAATCAGAAATAACAACAATTCCAGTAGAAAACATAAAAGTTGAAAAGGAAGAAAGGTGTGTAGAAGAAGAAACTATGGAAATGAATGAACAAAGTCTAAAACAAGAACAAATAAAAGAAAAAATGGAACAACAAGAAATAAAAGAAAAAAATATAGATATATTCAATGACTTTTCAGAAGAAACAGATGAATATTCAACATATCACGTATACATAGTAAGAGAAGGAGATACATTAGAAACTATAATGACAAAATATGAAACAACAAAAGAAAAACTAAGCGAATATAATGATTTAACAGAAATAAAATTAGGAGATAAAATAATAATTCCAGAAAAACAAAATGTATGAAATAAATGAAATATTAAAAAAATATGACCTACATCCTAGAAAATATAAAAAGAATAAGAAAACAACATATATAGAAACAGAAAATGGAAAATATATAATAAAGAAAAAAAACAATAAAAATAAATACATATATGATTATTTAAAATCAAGAAACTTTGACTATATACCAAAGATAATAAATGAAAATGAAGAATACGAAATAACAACATATATAGAAGAATATAATATTCCAAAAGAACAAAAAATGATAGACCTAATAAACTTAGTAAGCCTATTACATAATAAAACAACACACTTTAAAGAAATAACAGAAGACAATTATAAAGAAATATATGAAGATATAAACAATAATATAGAACACCTTCATAGCTATTACGAAGACCTAATAACAATGATAGAAACAAAAGTATATATGAGTCCTTGCGAATACTTAATAGCGCGTAATATAACAAAAATATTTGAAACATTATATTTTTCAAAAAAAGAACTAGATAACTGGTATGATCTAGTAAAAGAAAAAACAAAACAAAGACTTGTCGTTTTGCATAATAACCTAGAATTAGAACACTTTCTAACGAATGAAAAAAAATATCTAATAAGTTGGGATAAATCAAAAATAGGAATGCCTCTATTTGATATATATAAACTATATAAAAAACATGCATTGGAATTTGAATTCAGCGAAATCATAAAACTATATGAAAAGAATTACCCACTATTAGAAGAAGAAAAAAGACTACTATTTATTCTAATTTCAATACCACAAAAACTAGAACTAAATAAATCAGAATACGAAAATACAAAAGAAGCAGGAAAATTGATGGATTATCTTTATAAAACAGAAAAACTTATTTCACCATATTATTCTGATAAAAGACCAGAAAATAATACCCATAAATAAAAATATTAAAAATATATTAAACCTAGTCAAAATAAAAAATGTAAGCAACAATTGGTAAAATAATAAAATAGAAAACGCAAATAAAAAAAACCACCATTTTCCTCTTCCACACCACCATCGTCTATTCATAAAACCACCTATAATAAGATATACAATATAAAAAATAATGATTAGGCAAATATAACCAATTGACATTTATTAATTATATGTTATAATTTTATTACGGGGCTGTTCAGGTTTCGACAGGGACTATTTGGTTAAATGGCAAGTCGATGTGAATCGTTAAATCTAAACAAAAATAACTGGAAATAAAATTAAAAACGCATTTGCTTCAATGTTCAAAGGTAACGTTGTAGCCTACGCTTAATCAATAATTAAGAAATGCAACTTTCTTTTTAGCTTCTCCCATGAGTTATTAAGAAGGTTCGATTTAATGGGATATACTAATATCTAGCTTAGAGATATTAAAGAATTTTATAAGCTTACTATAATATAGTTTGTTAGTTAACAATTATTATAGGACATATTATAACTAACTAAACTTGTAGAAATTTAATTGGAGATGTCTTTGGACAGGAGTTCAATTCTCCTCAGCTCCACCAATTTTGATAATTTAATGGACAAAATGGTCCATTTTTTTGTTATAATGAATATAGGTGATTAGATGAAAATAAAATTTATGTCTTCGTTATTATTATTGTTATTATTAACAGGCTGTTCAGGGAAACTATATACTTACGAAAAAGTTTCTAGCGAAAGTAAAGAGAAAATTGCTAGAGATATATTAGTAGAAAATCCAGGTTCATTTAATAGAAATAATGGCCTAAAAGCATATACAGGATATTTAGAAAGAGATAGGAATAAAAAAATAACAATTATTAATGCACGAGAACAGTTATTACCATTTGACCAAAATATTATATGTACTGACTTTGCAGAGGTATACTTAGTACCTAAATTTTATGAATTTAAAAATAAAAATAGAAACAATTATAAAATTTTAAATAATATGGAAGTTAGTACAACAGCAAATGGAATACACCCTAGATGCAAAAATTTGAAAATTACTATTGACTGTAATGATGAAACTAAATATTTAGAGATAATAGACAAATATATTGAATATTTGAATGCGGATGGAATGTATCTAAATAAAAAAGGAACTAACAGATACGAAGTCTATTGCAAAGATGGAAAACAACTTTATCAAGACTAAAGTCTCAAAAGTTCTTTTTTTTTAAGTAAATATAAAAATATAGATAAAAATCTGTTATAATGTATATATAAGTAAAACATTAATAGAAAGGTAAGATAATATGAAAAAAATAATAATTAAAACATTAATAATCCTTTACATATTTTTACCAATTATAAATATAAAAGCACTAGATATATATTCAGAAAATGCTGTTCTATATAATATGAATGAAGATACAATTCTATATGAAAAAAATAAAGAAGAAAAAGTAAAAGTTGCGTCTCTAACTAAAATAATGACAACTATTATTGCCTTAGAAAACATAAATAATATAAAAGAAGAAACAATTATGCCAGAAGAAGCATTTAACGGGCTAGATGGATATGTATTATCAGGGATAAGACCAAACGAATTAATTACATATGAGGATCTATTATATGGAACGATGTTACCAAGTGCAGCAGACTGTGCAAATGCAGTAGCTATAAAAGTATCAGGTAGTGTTGATTCATTTGTAGAACTGATGAATAAAAAAGCAATAGAATTAAATATGAATAATACCCACTTTTCAAACCCTGTAGGGATAGATGATAATAATTATTCAACAGTAAATGATATCGCAATACTACTAAAATATGCTTTAAAAAATGAAAAATTTAAAAAGATATTTACAACAAAAGAATACACAACAACAAATAATATAAAGCTAATAAGTACAATAATCGAAAAATCAGAACCATACGGAATAAATGTAACAAATATATTAGGCTCCAAAACAGGCTTTACAGATGATGCAGGCAACTGTTTAGCGTCAATAGCTAAAATAAATAATGTTAAATACCTATTAGTAACAACAAATGCAAATATTGATAAGTCATATCACATAATGGACGCTGTAAATACATATGACTACTACTCAAATAACTATAGTTATAAAAAAATAATTGATGAAAGTAAACTTATAAAAACAATAAAAATAAAAGATATTATAAATAAAGAATATAATATATATTCAAATATTGATAAATATATGTATCTAGAAAATAACATAGATACAAATAATTTAATATATGAATATGAGGGATTAGAAGAAATAACAAAAAATACAAACCAAGAAGATAAAATTGGAACACTTAATATTAAAAATAATGATGATATATTATATTCATTTGATATATATATAAATAAAGAAATAAGTTTCTTTGATATAAAAAAATATGCACTAATAATAATCATAATATTGATAATTTTATTAATACTATTAAAAAATAAGCAAATAAATATTTACACGAATAAAAAAAAATGATATAATTTAGTTATGATAGTCGGAGGGTGGTGAATATAAATGAAAGAAGCAGCAGGAGAAGCAAACATGACTGTAATTACAATCGTATTAATCGGTATAGTTGCAGCAGTAGGAGCGCTAGTAGTTCCTAGAATTTTAAATGGAATTGAAAGAAAATCATGTTGTCAAGAAAATGGTGGAGTATGGTACAGTAGTGGATGCTACAATAGAGCAAACTGTTCTGTTAATGCAAACGGACAAATAACAAGTTGTAGTGGTGGCCAAATCTCAACAACATGCTAGTAATATAATGTTATAATTATATGCTATTTATAAAAATTAACATTAAATAATGTTAATTTTTTCTATAAATATGTATAAATTAATGAGGTGATTTATAATGAAACAAGCAACAGGCGAAGCAAATTTAACAGTAATTGTTGTAGTGATACTTGGACTTGTAGCAGCAGCAGGTGCAATCATCCTTCCTAAAATATTAGGTAATACAATATATGTATCATGTTGTAATCAATCAGGTGGTAAATGGTCTAATGGATACTGTACAGCTAATACCCCTACAACATGTGCAGAAAGAGAAACTATGTGGAAACAATATGATGCATGTGTAATTGAAAACGGAAAACATAATGCAAACGAAAAATATAGAGCAGCTAGTTGTTCATAAAAATATCTGAAAAGATATTTTTTTCTTTATAAAGTCTTTTTTTCATGTTATAATCATATATAGGATAGAAGGGATATTTATGATACTAAAAAGACCATACGCTTTTTTTATTAAAAACTTTAAATTATTTCACTTAATAATATTTACATTGTCAGCTATATTACTATATAGAACATCATTAATATATGATTTTCTTAAAATATATAATAAAACAAGTCCAAATGTAATAGGAAAAGATCTAACTTCATCATTGTTTTCACCATGGTTATATATATTAATTTTATTAATAATAATAGTAAATATAATAATAATTTATATCTTAATAAGAAAAGATAAACCATACATGTATTATATAGTCAATATATCACTATATATTGCAGTACTAGTAGTATATATAATATCGCATGGAATTATATATGATTTACAAGAATCAATAGTTGCTGCTAAAACAACTTTAGCTATAAGGGATATAACAAATATAGCCCGTATGCTACAAACAATAAGTATAATTTTTTACCTTATAAGAGCAACAGGCTTTGATATTAAAAAATTTGACTTTGTTAGAGACCTACAAGGATTAGATATATCAGAAGAAGATAGCGAAGAAATAGAAGTAGGACTAGATTTTGAAAAAAATGTATTTATAAGAGATATCAACAAGGGAATAAGAAACGCAAAATATTACTATAAAGAAAATAAATTTATACTAAATATAATAATATTAGTTTTTATAGCAGTAATATTCTTTCTAATTTATTTAGGAACAAATAAATATGATAAAGTATATAATGAAACACAATTTATTAATGCTAGAACAATAAGTTTAGGTATTAAGGAAACAAATGTAATAACAAAGAATTATAAAAATAGTATAATTGCACCAAAAGATAAAGCTATAGTAGCAATCAAAATATCATTAAAAGGAGATTCTGAATTACAAACAACAAGAGCGGTATTAGCAGTAAATGGTACACAATACTATCACATAAATGCATATAAAAACGATTTAATAGATATAGGAAATGTATATAATAATGAAAAACTAAATGAAGAATTCACAGATTATGTATTGGTATATCAAATACCACTAACAGACGCTAAATCAGAAATGAAATTTAAGTATATTGATAATGTAGAATACCAAAGAGGAGAAACAAAAATACAATCAATAGACATAAAATTAAATCCTAAATATCCAGATGAACAAAAAGAACTATCGACACAATACAATTTAAATGATGAAATTCAATTAAACAATTACAAAATAACTGTAAGAAACTATGAATTAAAAGATAAATTTGTTAATACATATAACAACTGTATTACACAAAATGAATGTTATGACTTTAATGAAATAATAGTTCCATCAATAAGAGAAAAATCAAAAGCAGTCTTAAAGATAGAAGGAAACTTAGAATACACAGAAAATATAAATAAAATATCAAATTTATATGATTTTATAGAAAAATATGGAACAATAGAATATACATATAATGGAAATACATATAGAGAAACAAGCGACTTTAACGAGATTAAAGCAATTAAAACATCACAAAATAATATATTCTATATAGAAGTAGATAAAGAAGTATTAAATGCAGAACAAGTTAATTTGTTATTCAATATTAGAAATAATGAATATAAATATACACTAAGGGGTGAGGCAAATGAATAAACTTAAATTATTATTACTATTATTAATACCTCTTAGTGTAAAAGCAACTTGTTCAAACCAGGAATTAGCGAGATATAAAGCACTCGGAACTAATGTTAATAGTTATTATGAATATGATAATAACTTCAATGTAACAATATATAATCTATCAAGTGATTTAAAAATAGTTAATAAAAATGATAATTCAACTTATACAACTCCAAATGGTATAGGAGAAATAAAAATAAATAATATTAATCCAGGAACATCGCTTTCATTAGCGATATATCCTAATAATGGAGAATGTTCTGATTATAGAATAAGAACTATATATGTAAATCTTCCATACTTAAATAAATATTATGGAGAAGAAGTATGTATAAATAATGATAATCAATTATGTTCAAAATGGGTAAATACAAATAATTATACTAAGGAACAATTTATAAATGAAGTTAAAAAAACAAAAGAAGAAATAATTGAACCAGAATCAGAACCAGAAGTTGAAAACTTTTCATTTTTAGAATTCTTAGGTGATTATTATATAATAATATTATTAGTTATAATAGTATCAGGTTCAGTAGCAATATACTTTATAGACAAAAAACAAAAATTTGATTTCTAATTTACACTTTTTATAGTAAAATTAACCCAATATCCATAATATTCCAGTTAAAAACTTGACTTTTTAGTTAACTGGTGTTAATATATGGGCAAATAGGCGACGATTATGCTTATTAAAAGGGGAGATAAATATGGAAAAAAGCAATTTAAAAAACTTAAAAATTAAAACAAAATTAAAAGCACTTGCATTATCAGCTGTCACATTAGTAACAGGTATTTCGTGTGGAAAAAGTAATGAAGTTAAAGCACCAGAACAAGAAAGTTCTATAATAATGGAAGCAGAAACAAATACTAAACCAAACAAAAATACAATTGAATCAACAGTTGATAATATGATTAAAGAAAAAGGAACAAAAGAAACAAAAGAAAACAATTATGTTGAAAACTATAATTATGAAAATGAAGAAAATAATTATGTTGAAGAAGAAACAAATTTAGAAACAATAGAAGCAAAAACAGAAAATAAAACAGAAGCACCATCAAAAGTATATGAAGAAGAAATTGTAATACCAAAAAAAGGTGCTAATAAAGTACATAGTTCAAATCCATCTGCGACAACAACAAAAATTAAAAATAGTGATATAAAAGTAACAACAACAAAATCACATACACAACACCCAACTACAACTAAAAAAGTTACAACAACACAAAAACATACAACAGTAAAAGTAACAACAAAACCAGTTACAACAACTGTAAAAGTAACTGAACCTCCTGTTGTAACACAACCACCAAGAACAGATTATAATAAGTATGACTTATTAAGTGGTGATCCAGCTGTAGCAGCGAAAGCATTTGAAAAGTTATCAAGTGAATTAAGAGATGAATTATATAGTTATTATATTGTTAGAGGAGACTGGGGAGTAACAAATGGTGCAGACCAAGCAAAAGTTATTTTAGCGATATTAAACTATAATCAAGGTATTTCCCCAGAAGCATTAGCAAGTGACGAAGCATTAGGAAAATTTTCAAAAGATGATTTAATTAAAAGTTGTAAAGAAGCAAACATTCCTGAAACACAATATTTTTATGAAAGTAAAATTGACATGCACAAATATGTTATCGATGAAGATACAGCAAATTATCTTGAAGATATAACAAATAAGTATTTTGATTGGAAAAATGGTAACCAAGAAGAAATGAATGCAGAATTAAAAGAATATTTTAAAAACTGTAATGCGTTTAATACTGAAAATGTAGATAATTTTAATATCTTTTATATAATGGAAAGAATATCATTAAATAAAATTGGTGAATATGAATATGGAGGAGAACTAGATACATATATTGAAAAAGTAATAGACCCACTATATCAAAGCTATGAGCCATATAAAGGACGTTCATATTCAAGATAGTGTTAAAAATTACTAAATATAATAAAAAGAAAAGTAAAATGACAAAAAGTTATTTTGCTTTTTTTGTAATTATGATATAATTAATGATAAGGGTAGGCGATTAAGATGAATGTAAAAAAGAAAATAATGATAGTTTTAACAGCTATGATTACTCTTATACCAAATATAAATATAAAAGCACTAGACGAAAATTTGGAAAAAATTACAACGATGGAAGAAAAAACAGAAGGTAGAAGTAGTAAATTTGAAGAACTCGACCCATGCGGACCTGATGAAAACGGAAATTATCCGGATGGATGTGTTATATGGAGCGAAGATTTAGTAGTAAAAATTTCACTTGTAGATAAGAATATGTCTATAGTTGAAAATCCGACAACACACCAATCAACAAAAACGGTAGAGTTTAGGCCATATAATCCGTATAGACCATGGGCATCAGACGGACAATACACAAAACATGAAGACGGTACATATGGTGATGGAACATATATGCTGCCAAAGACATCAGAAAATTTAAGAAATACACAGAGTAATGATGCATTGAACCCAAATTTGCCTACAGGACAATTAGTAATTAAACCGATGTATACTGTAAATTATAGCGGTGTAAAAAATAATATGTCAGTAACAGCAACAAGTGACCAATTAGCGGAAGTAGGTTATTATGTGTATATGGGATTTGGCTATTGCAGTGGAGATAGTGATGAAGAATGCGATGCAGCAATGGTAAAAAATAACTTTTCTGATTATGAAAATAATCGTTCAAAATTTATTAAATATATAACATCGTTAGAAAGAAAACAACATGTAATTGATGGCGATTTTGATGGTAATATATCCTTTCTAGATTTTTTCTTAAAAGTTAGCGGTTATACAGATGAATGGAATTATACTGAAAAACCGGATGCTTTAAAAAGCCTTGATGGATATTTTTTGGCAATAGAGCCAGTATATATGTTTGGTCAAACACAAAATGGAAATGACCATATATATATTGGAACAGCAAAATTCTTAGGAAACATTTTGTGGCAAAATAGTTGGGCATGGAATGAATCTAATAGTAAATATTGGCTTTGGTTATTTAATGGTGCAAGAGAACCAAGGTTCAACTTCTTATGTAACTTTTATGATAAAAGTGAATTATATCGTCAAGATTACAGAACGGGAATGACAGGATATTGGGCAAACCCAGAAACATATTTATCAGGAAATGAATGGTTATGCACAAATCCAAATAATGCAGAGAAACTAACTACAACAACAATGTCAAACCTACTTGGATATGTTCAGTCGCCATTTGGTGTAAATATAATAAAAATAGGTGAAAAGGTAAGCACATGGGGCGGCCTAACATCATCAGTATGTAATATAAATGTTAATACATGTCAAAATGATTCATATAAATTCGAATTAAGTCTAACAGCTTCAGGGACAAATAAAAATGGAATATATGATTGTATATATCCAAATAAAGTTGAATCTTCAAAATTAGATAATTATTTTTTTCACATTGGTGAAAATGAAAAAGAATTATGGTGCTATGACAACATAAGTTACGATTTTAGTGAACTTAAGGAGTCATTAAATCAAAAAACAATCTTTGGTGGAAAACTTAGAGAAATTCCAAATGGAAAATTAACAGTAAATAGAACATGCTATTCAAAAGAAAAACCATTAAGAGATTCTTTAATCAAAGTATTTCACAAAGATCCAGGAACATATCAAGATACATTTGAATTTAAACTTGGAGATGACACATATCAATATAAAAGAAACAATAAAATGTACCATGATAATGGATATTATAATGAAAAAATAGTGTGTGAGAATGAATCATGCCGCAAATATCACTATGAATATACATCAACAATCTATTATGACTATGAAATAAATAATTCTTTTGATAGCAGGTCTAAAATAGGAATTAATAACCAAAACATTGCAATGGGTCTATCAAGTTCATCATCAATACAATATGAATCACAATATGATAATAAATCGAGAATAATAATGGTTAAAAATCAACCATTAAATCTTGAGGTATATGGCAATGCATTGTCAGGAAATACAACAAATGCATATGGATTATCAAATAAACTTTATAATCAATTAAAAAGTAAAGCTAAATCAACATCATCTGACAGAAATGACACAAATAAGTATACATCAAATGGAAGAATGCAGTCAGGCGAAAATGTACTAAACTTGTACTTAGATGAAACAACAAAACAAACATGCGAAGTACAAACAATAATAGAAAATACAGGAGGGGATTGCCCACCAGGAGATCCAAATTGTATAACAGGACCAATTGCGGGAGCAAGATTTAGAGTAATTTCGTTAGATAATCCATTCCCAGGTAGAGATGGTACATTACGTATGCCTAGTGCTAACTGGGTTAATGAAACAGAAAACAATGTATATGATTACATTCAAAATAACAGAAATGTTAAAACAGAAGAAGTTTATAATAAAGAACCACTATATAAAATTACATTAGATGGAACAGCAATGATGAAAATAAGGGAATATAATAAAACACATTCATATGGTAGTCATGATATAACATGTGAAAATGATACAGGAAGAAAATGTATAAGTAATTTCTTAAAAGATAAAAACTATATAAAAAATATGACAGGCACATGTGCGAATATTAATTCAAAGAATACAACAAATTATTATTCATGTGCAGATAAAACAGAAAAAAGTGGTGGATAGGAGGTAAACAAATGAGTGAATCGTTTTGGGGAACATTTATTATAGGTGCAGGAGTACTTATAATAACAGTAATATTTTTTATGCAAAAAGTAACAAATACTAGTGAACAAAACTATACATTAATAAAAGAAACAACAGAAGCAGCAATGAAAGACTCTTTTGATTATGCAACATACCTAAAAGATGGAAATATAAGAATAAACAGAGAAGTTTTTGTCGAAAGTTTTATTAGAAGATTTTCACAAAATGCCTCTTTAGCAAACACATATGTAATAGAAATATATGATGTAAATGAATATCCACCAAAAGTAAGTTTAAAAGTAAAAACAAAAGAAGGTAAATTTATCGCTAATGAAGAAATAACATTTGACATAACTAATCAAATAGATGCAATTTATGAAACACCACTATATTAGAAAGGAGAGTAAAAATGAAAGAAAGTATAAGTTACACATTCCTTTTAAATATAGTAATTATATTTATATTCACTTGTGCAGCGATAATTATGGGAATATTGAGTTACTATAAAGCATTTAGAGCAAATACAATAATATCAAATTCAATAGAAAAATATGAAGGATATAACTGTTTATCAAAAGAAGAAATTACAACAAAACTAAATGGATTAGGTTACAATACGCCATTTAAAGTTTCATGTAAAAACTCAGATGGTAAATGTGATGACTCTGGATATTCATATAAAGTAACTGCATATAATCTAGATTTTGAAGGAAAACTTGTATACAGTAAAGAGAATGGCGTATCACAAGATGAACAAATGAATTCCACATATAAATGTGAAAAAGATGCGTCAGGTCATACAAGTAAATGTACAACCAACAAACATTATCAATATGGTATATATACATACATGTATGTTGAACTACCTGTAGTATCAAAACTAATAAGAATACCAGTATTTTCTAAAACATCAATATTATATGACTATAAAAACTTCTACATAGATACAAAAGGAGATACAGTAAGAATAACAGATGTTGAACAAATTTTTGATAAAATGTATGATAGAACAGTTACAGATAAAAAATTATATGTAAGTGATGCATATTATGGAAAAGAATCAAATTATACAGGAGAAACAAGAACAGATTTAACTGTAACAGATATTTTGGTTGATAAAGTTTCCGCCATATATGTATCAAAACAAACAGGAGGAACTGTCACAGAAAGTTCATTTATGGATTTGACAAAGACAGGAAAAGAAAGTTATAAAAATAGACTGATATTTGAAATGATAAAAGCTAGATCTAATGGAAAACTTAATGCAGTCACATCTGCGTACTTACTAAACGGTGTAAATGGAAAAGAAAGATTAACATGTGGATATAAATTCGACTATAGTAAAATAAATGATTAATGGAGGTTAGAAAATGAAAGGTGCAATAGGAAATGCTTTAATACTAAATATGGTAATAACATTCATAATAATTTTCTTCTCTCTATTAATAGGTTCTATGGCATATAGTAAAGCATATAAAACAAAAAATTTCTTAATAAACTTGATAGATAAAACAGAAGAATCAGGAGAACATGATTTTGCATCAACAATACCTGGAAAAAGAGATAAATGGGATGCACAAGCAAATGAATATCTAAGTAAAGTTGGATATCCAATAAGCTCAAATCAAACAAATAACTGTCACATGACAAGAGCAGGTGGATATAAACTATATTTAGGAAATGGAAAAGGCAGATATGATTACTGTATATATCTGAAAAATGAAACATTTACATCATCAGAAAGTCAAGTAATAAAAAGAAGATATAACTATATGGTATTAGTATATATGAAATTTGATGTTCCTGTATTAGGACAATTTATAAAATTACCAATAACAGGAGAAACAAAAACATATACAATATTAAGATAATATAAAGAAAAAGTTGAGTGAACAATAACTAGTTCACTTCTTTTTTTGTAGAAAAATATAAAAAACAAGAAATTTATACAAATATAGTTCTTGCAATATTCAAACATATAATGTATAATAAATATGATGCTAGAAAGCTATCAAAATATTTAACAAAAGAATGGAAGGGAGATATTATGAATTCAATAGTTAGATTTTTGAAAAACAAAAACACAGTAACAGTAATAGGAGTAATAGCTATAGTAGCAATACTATGGGGAGGATATTACTTTCAATTAAAAAGAACAGTAGATCCAGTACAAGTTCCAGTAGCTGCTTCAACAATACAGCCAAGAACACAAATAACATCTGATATGATTAAATATGTAGATGTTCCAAAAGCATACATATCAGATAATGCAATAACTTCACAAGATGCATTAATAGATAAATATGCTAATTACAATACAGTAATCCCTGAAGGAAGTATGTTCTATAAAGAAACAATAACTGAAAAAGAAGCAATGCCAAACTATATTCAAACTCAATTAAAAGAAGGTGAATATGGAGTAGCATATACAATTAATGTTGCAGAAAATACAATTGGATGGGGAATTATGCCAGGAGATAAAATTGACCTTTACATGAGAGTAAAAACAGATGAAGGTTCAGTAATGCTTGGAAAATTACTTGAAAATGTTGAAATACTTGCAGTAACTGATGATGAAGGAAATAATGTTTATGAAGTAAGCGATGGATCAAGAACACCATCAAAACTAGTATTTGGAGTAAAAGAAGATATATTCCTACTATTATTAAGATCAAATTACATTGATGTAGAAATGTTCCCAATTCAACATGGTGCTTGGATTGATGACAAAGACGCAACAACAAAATTAACAACACAAGAATTAATAGACTACATTAAAGCAAGAACAGTTCAATTATCTACAGATCCAGTTAATAGTACAATAGAACAAGCAAGGTGATAACATGCATGAAAACATGTTCTCCCAAATTGACTTTGGGCCACTTTTAAAATATCTACAAGAAGATGACATAACAGATATCTCATATAGTAATGGTGGGCAAATATGGTTAAAAACCCTATCACGTGGTATATTTAGAATTGAAGATCCAGAAATAAATAACGAATTTATGGAGAAACTAGCATTCCAATGTTCCAACGTAATGGGAAAATCATTCAACTCTGCTCACCCACTACTAGATGCAGAAAGTGCAGAACTTCGTTTTAATTTCGTACACGATTCAGTAGCTCGTAATGGTATAGCTGCTGTTTTGCGTAAAACACCTGCAAAAATAAGACTGGAAAAAGATAAATTACTAGAACAAAAATATGTAACACTAGAAGTACACGATTTTCTATTAAAATGCGTTGAAGGACACTGTAACATAATAGTATGTGGAGAAACAGGTTCCGGAAAAACAGAATTCGTAAAATATCTAGGAGCACATATAAAAGAAAATGAAAAAATAATAACAATAGAAGATACACTAGAACTTCACTTAGATAGAATATTCCCACATAGAGATATAGTTGCCATGAAGACAAATAATATTGCATCATATTCAGATGTATTAGTTGCCTGCATGAGACAAAACCCTAAATGGATATTACTATCCGAAGTACGTAGTGCAGAAGCCGTAATGGCAGTAAGAAACTCTATATCATCAGGACACTACATCTTGTCAACAATACATGCCGATAAAGCAGAATCAATTCCAAACCGTATGTACAGCTTACTTGAAACAAATCAGGAAATAGACCAATTCTTAAAATCAATTTATAGATATGTTCAAATAGGTGTATATATTAGAGGATATCAAAGCAAAGAAACAAAGAAGTTTGTAAGAGAAATTGCTGGAGTAACAGAATTCTATGTAGATGAAAATAATAATGCAATATATAATAATATCTATAAAAAAGGTATAGAAGGAAAAGTAACAAAGAAAAATCCTTCAAAATACCTATTAGATTACCTATCAGCACAAGGAGTAATCCTACCTGAAGACTGTATCGTACCAGCAAGTCAAGAAATAAAAGAACAAGACGATTTTGTATTTGAATAATAAGGAGGTAATATGGAAAAATTAATGTTTGTAGCAATAGCCTTTATAATAGTATATGTATTACTATATAGAAGAAATAAAGGAGAAAAATTTTCAGCATATGTAACAGAACAAATAGGAGCCTTATATGACAAATATGCACCTTATTCATTCAAAGAAGTTAGATCAAAAGTAAAAGAACTTGGACAAGAATATACAACAAAACAATATGCATTGCAAGTAGCAATATTTGGTGTTGGATTTTCAGTATTAGGATACTTATATTTCTATAATATAATAACTGCATTAATATATGGAGCAATTGCAATATGCTTCGTTCCATATTTAGCATACCTTAGATGTAAAAGAATATATAGTGAATTTATATTTGAGCAAATTCAAGTATACACAACAAACGTTATAATGGAATTTGCAACAACACAAGCATTTGTAAAATCACTAGAAGGAGTTTACGCATCAGGAGTATTAGAAGATCCAGTAAAATCAGATGTAAAAGTAATGATAGATATGTCATATGCAAATGGAACAATTGATGCAGCACTAGAATATATGAATAGTAAATATGACTACTTTATAGTAAGAAATATGCATCAAATCTTCCTACAAATAACAAATGAAGGTTCAAGAGATGCTGGTGAATCACTAGAAAATATGTCACAAGATATAGATATGCTTGTAGAATCTGTATATAGAGATAGAATCGATAGAGCAGCATTCTATAAAAAATTCGTACAATTTGGTATAGTACTATACTTAATGGTAATGCTTGTACAATTTATACTAGGAGTTCCAACATATATTGAATCACTTAAAGAATTATACATGGTAGTATTATTACATATCATAGTAATTATTAACACATGTTTCCTAATAAGTGGAACAAAATTCTATAATGAGAATGTAGGTGCTGAATAATGGATATAACAGTATGGATGTTTATAGCAATAGCGGTAATAATATTTGCTATATTAATAATTAATAAAAAAATTGACCATAAAAGATTTGTTCAAGAGTTAGTACCATATTTTCAATTTCTTAAAGAAAAAGACTATGAATTTTTATTAAAACTAAAATATGGAGACGACATTGATAGTACAAAAATGTATAATAAAAGATTAAAAAATGCTGCACTAGGATTCGGAATGGCATTTATAGTAATATTTATAGCTAATTTCGGTTATATATACTTACTTATATCAATAATAGTAGGATTCTTATTATTCAAATTAGAATACATTAACCTAAATAGCTATAAAAAAGCACATATGCATAAAATTGACTTATTGCTACCATACTACTTAAAAAGTTTGGAAATACTTGCACAACACTACACAATACCTGTAGCATTAAGAAAATCAATCGATGCGGCCCCAGATGTATTTAAAAAAGGATTAGAACACTTATGCGATAGAATTGAAGCCGGTGATTCAAGTGTTGACCCTTATATGGAATTCGCAAGAGAATACCCAGTAAGAGACTCAATGAGAATGATGCGTTTATTATATCGTTTAGGAATAGGTTCACAAGAAAATAAACAAGAACAATTATTAATGTTCTCAAGAACAATATCATCACTACAAAATAAAGCCCGTGAACAAAAATATAAAGAAAGACTTGAAGCAATGGAAAAAAGAACACTTGTAATGCTTATCTGTACAGGTGGTGGAGTAATGGGTATAATGATGATAGCGATGATGGGAATGATGACTGCATACTAAAAACTAACTTTAAAAAAAGTTAGTTTTTTTAGTTAGAAAACCGCAAAAAAATGTAAAATATGAATAATCTTTTGAACATACTTATTTACTAAATATAACTAATGTGTTAAAATTAAGATAATAGAAAGGATGAAAGGTATGAATGTTATAATATCAGGTAAAAATAAAGAAATACTAGATAAGTTAGATATTGAAGTAATAAAGAGAATAGATGGGGAATATTCAGTAGACGAAATAATAGATATATTTCAAAACCTTTTCTACAATAAAATGATAATTGATATAACAGCAATCAAAGATTATCAAGACATAAGAAATATACAAAAACTATCAATATCATTTGATATGAATAAAGTAATAATGCTTCTTGACCCTAATTCAAATATGGCAACTCCAGAATATCTATCAAAACTAATATCAATGGGAATATATAACTTTACAACAAATGCAGAAGGATTAACTTATCTTTATAATAATCCAAATTCATATAAAGATGTAGCGCAATACCATAGTATAGATAGTATGATAGTAGAGGAACCAGAAGAAAAACCTAACTTACTAGATACATTTAATATAGAACCAGAAGACGAAAAAGAACATTTTATACAATCATATGTGCAAGAAGAACCAGAAGAAAAAGATACTAAAAAACCTGCTAAAAAGAGAATAATAGGTATTAAAAGTATAACACCAGGAGCAGGAGCAACAACACTTACATATTTGATGAAAAAACAACTAGAAAAAAAATATAATGTATTAGCAGTTGAAGTAGAAAAAAGAGACTTTATCTATTACAATGATAAAACATTATTATCCCTAAGTAATGGTATAATAGGGGAAACATTAAAAACAAATAATGATAAAGATGTTATTCTAGTAGATTTAAATGCTAGTCCAACAGCAGAAAACTTCTGTGATGAAGTATTAAACCTAATAGAACCATCAATAATAAAAATAAATAGATTACTATCTATTAAACCTAAAATATTACTAGAATTAAGAGATAAAACTGTAATATTATGTCCAAGCCTTTTATCAGATAAAGATGTAAAAGACTTTGAATATGAATCTAGATTAAAAATATTCTATAACTTAAAACCAGTAGATGATCACTCAAAAAGTGAAGAAATAAGAAAATTATTAGTTAAATTAGGATTCAATAAATTAAAATAATTGACAAAAAGTAAATTTTATTGTATTATATAATCAAATGAGGAGGAGTTTTTATGAATTTTTTGGTTAATGGAGTACAATGCGGAGGATTAACAAATCCAATCCCATTTAAACTTGTGTATGTTATTCATTTAATTATTTTACTAATTCAATTTGGTGTACCACTATTATTAATTATCTTTGGTATGTTAGATTTAGGAAAAGCAGTTATTGCTTCTAAAGAAGATGAAATTAAAAAAGGACAACAAATGTTTATTAAGAGATTAATAGCAGCTGTAATAGTATTCTTCGTAGTAGCAATCGTTAAATTAGTAGTAGGATTAGCAGCTGACGATTCAGAAAGTATTGTTGGATGTATTAATTCAATAGTTAACTATAATGGTGATGCACAAGGTAATGGATATACACCATATGTTGAAAAATAATAATTAATTAACGCATTAAGCGTTAATTTTTTTGTTTTATAAAAGTTTTTTTTTAAACTATAAAACTTAATAATTTGTAATATTCAATATACAGATATTTATGTTTTCAAGGGTTTTTGACTATTATCTAATGTATATACCGTGCAGATTTTGAAAAACCTTCGTTTGACCTTATTTTTCTGTTATGTTAGTCTTTTTATGAGGAAATTTATGGCCATTATTTCCAACATAGAAAGGACTGATATTTATTTGTAAAATAGGTGACATTATAGTTGTAGAAAAGTTTAAAGATGAAAACAACGACATTATATCAAAACATTCATTTATAGTGATAGATGATAAATCAAATTGTATCCAAGGATTAAATTATGATTATGTATGCAATATGATGTGTAGTTTTCATAGTACTAAACATAAGAAGAACAAGTTAAAATATCTACAGAATATACTTGTAAAAGAGGGACAAGCATATGGCGAAAATATCAATGGTAAGGAGGGATATATTAAGGCAAAATGGAGAAGTATTAAAAAAACTATTTAAAATAATATCAATATTATATAATAATAAAAGACTTGAAACGATAACTACAAATTTATAAAATTTATTGACATTAAATATTATATTTGATATTATAAAGTAAACTACATGTTTATTAAAAAAATGTGATTAAATGAGGTGATTATAAAATGAGAAGATTTTTTTCAGATAATTTTTTTTCTAATATAGTTTCTGCAAAGATTACAAAGGAAAAAATAGAAGACAAAATTCCATTTAGATGGGATAAAAAAATTGTAAAAAAAAATCAATCTAAAAAGAAATAAACAATATCATTGAAAAAAATTAGTATTATTATCTTGAATTAATTACAAAGAAAAAGAAAAGTTAAAGGTATAATTTGATACTTTTTTTTTATATATTATTAAAAAAATAACATACTAATAATGGTGATAAAATGTACTATTTAAAATACTTTTTTGTAACATCAATATTAGGATATATATTTGAAACATTAATATGTAAAGGATATGAAAGTGGAATATTATACGGACCATGGACACCAATATATGGAATAGGTACAATTATAATTATTATTTTGTCAGATAAAATATTAAAAAAGAAAAATATAAATGGATTTTTAAAATTTATAATATTATTTATATCTTGCTTTTGTATTCTAACACTTGCAGAACTAGTAGGTGGACTATTAATTGAAAAAATATTTGGCTATGCATTTTGGGATTATACAGATCATAAATTTAATGTTGGAAAATATATATGTTTAGAGATATCTCTAATATGGGGAACAGTATCTATATTATTTGTTTTTATAAGGCCAATAATAGATAAGATAATTAAATATATACCAAATGTAATTATTTATATAGGAATAATACTATTAATAATAGATATTAGTTGTACTATTATTTTTAAAAAATAAAAGTTTTGAACATAAATAAAAAAAGTAGAAAAGTATATATCAAGTATACTTTTTTAATTGTGTAAAAAATAAAAATTAAATCTGAAACAAATTAGAAAATTAATTGATAAATTGACTAAAGTATGATATTATAAGATTGGGAAAAAAGGACGTGTATAAATATGATATTAGATGTTAGTAATGTATGCGGAGCAATAGATAATAATTTAGCAGAATTAATACACACACTTATAGTGATAATTAAAATAGGTGTACCAGTATTATTAATAATATTTGGAATGTTAGATGTAGCAAAAGGAGTAATAGCTTCAAAAGAAGATGAAATAAAAAAAGGACAGCACATGTTTATAAAACGTCTTATTTCAGCAGTATTAGTATTCTTCGTAATAGCAGTTGTACAATTATTAATAGGACTAGCTGATGATAAAAATGATGAAGGCGAAAGCGATGCATGGAAATGTGCAAATATGATAATGAATGGAAATAAATAAAGAGAGATGATTATATGATATTAGATGTTAATGAAATATGTTCAAATGTAGGAATTGAGTTGTCCACATTTATTCACAATATAATAATGGTTATAAAAATAGGAGTGCCTATAGTCTTAGTGATATTTGGAATGTTGGACCTAGGAAAAGGCGTAATCGCATCAAAAGAAGATGAAATAAAAAAAGGTCAAAGCACCTTCATAAAAAGGTTAATAGCAGGTGTAATAGTATTTTTTATGATTTCAGTAACTCAACTTGTAATTTCATTAGTTGACAAAGAAAGCGGTGGAGAATTCTGGACATGCGCCAATAAAATAATGAACGGAAAAATTGACGAACCATTAACAGAAAAAGAAAAAGAAGAGGAAAGATTCAGAATAATAGAACAATGTTGTATTGCAGCTGAAGGAAAAGTAATTGAAGTTACAAGAGAAGATGGAACAGATGCAAGAAGCTGTAATCTCTTAAAAGAACAAGAAGAAAAATATAATTCTTGTTATGACAGAAAAATGGGCAAATAAAGGAGGAATAGTATGAATTTTACTGTAGAAGAAATTGAAAAACAATTTAATGAACAAACTAAGAATTTGGAAAACATAGAACAAAAAATAAAAGCATCGTATGAAGAAAGAATATTGATTAATGAAATAACAGAATTTATACAACAAAATAGAGATTTAGAAGCAGAAATAGAAGAATGCAATAAAAAGATAATTCAAACTGATTCATATAATCTCCATGACCTAAAAAACGAAAAAAAGGCGGCAATTGAAAAACTAAGAGAATTAAAGAAATATCAAAAATATTTAGAAGAACATCAAAACGAAAACACACCAAAAAGTAATTTAGTACAACAATTAAAAGTTGAAAATATAAAAAAAACAAATGATTATTTGATTCAAAAAAATGAGATAGTATCAATAACAAGAAATTTAATAGATGTATGTGAAGAAACTATTACTGATTTAAGACATCAAAATGGTAAATCAGTTGACTTGTCAAAACTATTCTCAGAATTTGGGGCTGTCGAGAAAAATATAAAGAGTTTTGATAAATATAACAATATATTATCGAGAAAAAATGCATTGGAACTTGAACAACTAAAAATGCAAAAGAAATGTATAATCGAACAATTGAAAGATAAACTACCTAATCTTGGAGAAATGATTGTAGAATCGGTAAAACAAAATATGTATGAAGAAGAACGAGAAAGAGTTTTGAAAGCAAAACAAGAGAATAATGAAAAGATAGAGCAACTCAATGAATTAAATAAAAAACTTAAAGAATTTGATAAAGAATTAAGAAAAAATAAGTTTTCTGAATTAACTATAAGAATATGGGAACAAGAAAAAAATATTGTAAGAATAAAAATGAATATTCAAAATGCAGAAAAAGAAAAAATTTCAGAGGAAACACAAAAAAAAGAGTTACCAGATGAAATGACAAGAAGGGCAGAAAAAACACTAAACGAACCAGTTATAGAATATATAGAAAATAAACAAGAACAACATTTAAAACATTTAGGTGAATTTAATGCAAAAGAAGCAAATAATTATGAAAGAATGAACGTTAAGGATTTTATAGAACAAAAAAATAATGGGATACAATCACAAGAAAATAATGAACAACCACGTCAAGAACCATTATTATCACCAGAAATGATAGCTCAAATGGATGAGGTAGTAAATAATGTAACAAAAAGTGAAGAAAATCAAATTATACAAGAACAACCTAACAAATATGCAGAGGTAATTGAAAGAGTAAAACAAAAAGAAAAACAGAAAGAAGAAAACCAAAACGATAAAGAAAAAGAAAACACAATTGAGATTAAATATAAATCGGAACTTGAAAATATTAAAAAGTATTTAAAAGGTCAAGAAGAAAAAACTGAAGAAGAAATAGATAAGAAAATAAAAAGAAAAACATTAAAGAATAAATTCACAGAATTAGGAAAAAAAGTATTGGAAAAAATAGGTAATTGGTTTAAACAAGAAGAAGAATTTGAAGAAGAAAATGCACTATTAGAAACAAGTATAAAAGAAGAAAAAGGTAGGTCAAAATAATATGATTGATGAAAGAATATATAAGTTAAAAAATGGTGAAGAAAAAATATTAATGTCATATGCAACTTATGAAAACAGAAGATACTTACTTCTTTCTGATGAGAAAACTGAGGATTTTCAAATAGCGTATGAAGAAAATAATAAACTTATTTATTTAGACAGAAATGATGTTATATATGATACAGTTCTTTCATTGTTAAGTGATAAGCTTAGAAAAGAAATAGATCAAATTTGACACAGATAAAAAAATATAGTAGAATATGCAACAAAAAGGAGGAATAACATGCCTGAAATAGAAGAAAAAAATGCAAATAATGAAAACACAATAAATTTATCGGATTTAAAATTAATAACACGAGGTACGAGATGGGTATATGATATCCCAGTTACTAGCCTATTAATAGTGAGAGATAAAGTATGTAATCGTAAAAATAAGATTAGGATAGTAGAACCAGGAACAGGAAAATTGCTAGGAAACGCATTCGTTTTCCGCGGTCTTCAAGAAGCATACAACGTAGATACTCAAAAATGGAATGTAATAGTGCCTAATCCTGATACAAAAGATGGGCGTTATTATCATGATATTGGTGTGGGTGATGACATATCATTAACAATAAGAGTAAATCTAGAAGTTGATAAAAACTATAGGAACCCAAAAAATCTAATGCTGCAACAGGGTGCATACATTCAAGCAATTAGAGCCAAAGCAGAAACAATAAAGAACTTACTAGTAAATAAATATTATCAAAATAACTCACACGAATCAAATTTAAGTGAATATAGAGAATTAAAAAAAGAACCATTTGATTTAACAAAAATTTGTCAGGAAGCCTTAACAACAGACGATGAAACAATAATTAAAATTGCTAAAGAAGTAATTGAATTACAAAGAGATTATGGAATTACCATGAATAAGTTTGAATTTACTGATATAGATTACTCAGATAGAATCAAACAGATAATTGCAGATGATAAAGAAAAAGAACATCAAAGACAAAGAGAAATTGCTGATGCAAAATCTAAGATACAAATTGCTAAAGATGAAGCAATTGCATTCAAAACGAAGATTACAGCTGAAATAGAAGCTTTAAAGGAAAAAGGATTTACTAATGAACAAATAGCATACTATATGAATTTAAAAAATTTACCAAAGAATGCAGTAGCATTAGTTGGACAGCCACAAGGAAATATGATTTCTGATGTTATGGCAGCAAATATGGTAACAAATGGAATGACTTCTGAACAAGAAGAAGATGTCTTAGATTTATATAGACGCTCAAAATAAGGAACAAAATGTTCCTTTTTTGTCTTATTATTTGAAGTTTAATATATACTAAAAAAAAAATATATGTTATAATAAAGAAAATGAGTTAGTAGGAGTTGAGTAACTTGGGATACAAGAAAAAAATAATTATTTTACTGACAATGTTTATATTATTTCCAAAAAACATTAATGCAAGTGGTGCTGAGGCAAATATATATAAAAAATCAGTAACAGAAACAGATGTAATATCAGAAAAAAATAAAAATCCATTATCAAAAGAAATAATCATATGTTCTTACGGATGTACTGATGAAAATGTAGGCAAGAATGGCTCACAGTGCGGTAATGAAAATGAAAGCTTTAGTGCAATTCTTTACAATGCCGATACAGGTATACAAAATAAGTGGAGTATAGAAATGAATATATTCTTACAACCTTTAAAATTTAACCCAGGCGCAAATCCTTTTGATAAATATGCACAATATAAAAAAGATGAAGATGCACCAGCAAGTGTATATAATTATAAATGGACTCCTATCGGGAGTGCTGTGCCAGTAAATGGTATATACTATGAAAATCCATCAAAAAAGAATGATTTAAATGAAAGCTGGGAAAATACAAAAGCATATACTGATTTAAAAGATAACTTTGTATGCCCACAAAAAATGTTTTATGACCATACAATTGATACCGGAACAGAAACAGAAGAACATACAAGTTTATTTGGAAAAGAAAAATCCAAAACATATACAATATATAAGAATAATAATATGGAAATATGCTATGAAGATAACGGGGGAAGTTGTCTAACTAGAAATGAAACTAATAAGACAATATTTGGTAAAGCTAATAAACTAAATTATAGCTTCGCAGACGAATTAGGTAGAGCACTTGTAGACATAAATAATGACATAGTATATTCAGATTCCGATAGTTTCTTATTAGAATACTATGTGACAGAAGATGATGTATGTACTGCTATTAGAACTTATAATGGAAATCAATTAGTTGCTGATTTGGAAAAGGAAAATTATGAGAATTATATAAATGAATCATTAAAAAAATATATACAAAATAGTCCTAATGAAAAACTATATACATATGAAACATTATCGAAAATAAGTACTCATCTCAATAATGATCTACAATCACAATTTGAAAGCTTAAATACAAATTATAGTACTAAAATAGGAGAATCAGCAGAATACTATGTAAAAAAATGTATGCCAGAAATGGATAATGAATATGCAGATTCTTATAAAAATGAAGTAACAAATGGAATGACAAATAAAATTAATAAAATAGCTGAGGAATACATAAAAAAGCTAGATTTTGATACACTTACTTGCGACGAACTATTAGGTGATATTGCTGATATGATAGGCAAAGCATATTTCATGCTTGAAATAGCAGCTATAGTGATTGCAGTTGTACTAACAGCTCTAGATTACGCTAAAGTAATATTAAGTGATGGACAAGATGCAATGAAGAAAACTAACCAAAAACTAGTAAAAAGATTAATTATTGTGGTTGTAATACTTTTACTCCCAGCGTTAATAAATTTAATTTTAACAGTATTTAATATACAAAATTTCAATTCAGAAAATCCATTATGTAAAATAAATAAATAAAAGAAAGGAGATAGATATGGGAACAACTCTAATATCAATTGCTAGATTTCTATGTGGACTAATTGATTCTATCGTATATAAAGTGATATCAAAAATATATGATTTGTTTTTTGATGTAGCAAACGTGATACTATACAGCGAAGAAGCAGTAGATGCAATAGGACAAAGAATAGCGTTAATTTTAGGAATATTTATGCTATTTAGAATAGCAGTTTCATTAATTTCATATTTGATTTCTCCTGATAAATTAAGTGACAATTCAAAAGGTGGCGCAAAATTAATAACAAATGTAATTGTATCACTAGTATTGCTATCTACAATAAATATAATTTTTGTTGAAGCATATAAAATTCAAATAAAAATAGTTGACAGTAAAATAATTGAAAAAATATTCTTTGGAAAAAAGGCTACAGTTGAAAATGTAGATATCGCATACATACTTTATTCCTCATTCGTTACACCAACTGATCCAAAATGTATAGATTTATTTGATCCGTATAAAGAACCAAGCGATGAATGTTCAAGCGCATTAACAGCCGTTATAAAGAATCAAGATGTAATAGATATAATAAATAATGATGTGCTTAGAGATCACAAAATAGATAGGTTACTTTCAAATTATGATACAATAAATTATAAAAATTTAGATGTATATGTATTTGATTATTTACCAATTATATCAACAGTATCGGGTGTAATTGTAGTATTGATATTAATAAGTTTCTGCATGGAATTAGCATTAAGAGCAGTAAAATTATTATTTCTACAAATTATCGCACCAATTCCAATCATAGCAAATATTGATCCAGGAAAAGGGTCTGAGGTATTTAAAAAATGGTCAAAAGAAACAATAAATACATATATATCAATATTTATTAGAATAATAATAATTAATTTTGCAATATTCATGATAACGCTAGTAAAAAATGAATTTTATACAATGTTCGAAGGGAAAAGTGTGTTTCTTACAATAATACTTGTAATAGGATGCTTAATGTTCGCAAAACAGGTACCAAAACTAATTGAAGATATGTTAGGAATTAAATTAGATGGAATGACTTTAAAACCAATAAAGAAATTCCAAGAACAAACTCTTGGTGGAAAAGCAATAACAGGAACTGCTAAAAAAGCACTAGGTGCTACAACAGGATTAGCAGTAGGAACTATGGCAGGTGCTGCAGGACTAGCAACAGGTCAAGGACCTCATAGAGCATACCTTTCAAAAGCAGTAATCGGAGGATGGAAAGGCGATAAACTTGGAAAGAACTTTATGACAGCATACAATGCTGGTAAACTAAGACATAAAGAATTACAAGAAATGGATGCTGATGGTATATCAAGAGGCGATGTACTAGGAGCAAATTTAAGAGAAACATTTGGAGCAGAATCTAATGCGACAAAAGTTCAACGTTTAGTAAATCAAGCTAAATCAATACAAACATCATTTGATACAATAAAGCAACAACTTGTTGCATGTGACATGGATGATAGTGCAAGCTTGGTATATAAAGGAAAATCCTACAATAGAAGTTCTAAAACAATAGCCAAGGAATTAGATGAGTTAAAGAAAACAACTGTTGAAAAACAAGCATATAGAGATCAAGCAATAGAAGCACTAAAAAGAGCAAAAGTACAAACTGCAATAAATGATATAGAACGACAAGCAGGAAGAAAATTAAGAACAGATGAAATAGATAGGCTAAAACAAACAATTGACAAAGAAAGTATTAATGAAGATGCAATTCAAAACAGAATGGAACAATTATATGATGCAGCCGTAACAGCACAAAAACAAAAAATTGCAGACACTGAAAAAGAATTAGAAGGTCGTATAAATGCAGCAGTAGCTGGTATTAAAGAAGGAAATGCAAAAACTGAATCTATTGCTGCATCAGCAAGAAAGATTGTTAAAGAACAAGCTGATAGAATTGTTAGCCTAAAAGATAAAACAAATAAACTTGGTCTTTCACTTGATGAAAAATATGAAGGAATTAAGGATGTAGATGATTCTGACATCGTTATGATAATGAAAAAAGCTAAAGGAATCGAACCACAAACACATTCTGGAGTATTGGAAAAATACTCAGATATTGGAAAATATACAAAAAAAGGAAATAAATAAAAAGGGTGTGATATATAGTGAATTATTTAATACCTGCAAATACAAAGAAGAGCCAATTATATTTTGGCCTCTTCAATGGATTTGATTTAATACTATTTGGAAGTGGACTAGGAGTATCATTACTACTACTATTGATACTACCTGTTGAAACACTAAAATGGGCAATAATTGCTATTATGCCTGGATTAGTAACAGGATTTCTAGTATTCCCAATTCCTTATTACCACAATGTATTAACAGTACTAAGAAATGTAATAACATTTTATACAACAAGACAAGAATTTATATGGAAAGGTTGGTGTGTGAAAGATGGCGAAGAAGACAGTAAGTAAATATACAGTAGATGATATTCCAGTAAAAAGTATAGTCGATGGAACAATACTTTTAAAGAATAATCAAAAGGTTACAGGAATAAAAATAGCGCCTAGAAATATTTTTATCCTTGAGCCAGATATGCAAAATATGATTATTTCAAATCTAAAAAATGTATATAACATTATTGATTATGAATTCTGGATAATAGCTGCAGATAGACCGGTAGATATAAATGTTTACTTATCGCAACTTCAACTACTATATAATTCAACAAGTGATGTTGCCAGAAAAAAACTTATTTTACAAGATATAAACAAAGCAAATATGTTTGTAAATAATAACGTAGTAGATACAGAATATTACTTATTATTTAAAGAAAAAGATAGTGATTTAATTGCTAAAAGAATAAGAAATCTAATTAATAGTTTTGCTTCAGCAGGACTTTCAACTAGACAAGTTACTAATGATGATTTAAGAATTATATTAGATAACTTCTTAAATGGTGGACAAACTACTACATTTGGGACGGTGATGAGTTAATGGATATAAAATCACAAATAGCTCCAAAAGGTTTAGAATTTAAACCAGGACACTTTATAATAAGTGATAAGTATGCAACTATATTAACAGTTGTATCGTTTCCAAAAATAATCGCGCCAGGTTATCTATCAAACTTAACATCATTAAGTGGAGTAAAAGTAGTAATTAAACACATACCAATGCCATTCAGTGTTATCACAAAAATGATTAACAAAGAAATAGCAGATTTAAAAGTAAGATATCAAGAAGAAAATGACAAAACATTACAAGAAAGAATTAGATTAGATTATGAATCACTAGAACAATTCATTACAATGTTAGCTTCAACTCAATCAAAAATATATGACTTTCAAATGCATATAATGATAACTGCTAACAGTGAAGACGAGTTAACAGCAAAAAAACTTCAAGTAAAAAATTATTTAGAAGCAATGGAAATGCATGCAATACCACTAAGATTTGAACAAAAAAAGGTATTACATTCAATTATTCCAATATATCCAAAACAAGATATAGAAGATAGAATAGGTACACCAATACCTTCTCCAACAATTGCTGCGATGTATCCATTCATATTTGATAGTATTAAAGACCCAGGTTTAGCGACTCTATTAGGAGTTGACTTCTCAGGTGGTGTAATACTATTCAATCAATTCTTATATCAAATTAAGAAAGAAAATAACAGAAATAACGCTAATATGATAATACTAGGTACAGCAGGTAGTGGTAAATCTACAGCAGCAAAACTATTATTAAGAAGTCATATTAGAAATAATAATCAAATAGTTGCCATCGATCCAGAAGGCGAACTAGAAGAAATGTGTTCAAGATTTGGTGGAGATTTCATAGACCTTGGAAAAGGCGGAGAATTCGGTATGATAAATCCACTAGAAGTAGTAGTAGATGCTGATGAAGATGAAATTGCTCAAGGATTAGGATATACAGTACTAACAAGAACAATTCAAACAGTAAAAGCATTCTTAAAATACTATGATCCTTCAATTGAAGAAGATGTTTTGAACATGTTTAGTGAAGTATTACAAGATACATATAAGAGATTTGGAATTGATTTCAATGTTGATTTTACACAATTTAAACCAACAGACTATCCTACATTTAAAGATGTATATGCTACAATTAAAGGTAGAATAGTATCAATGCCAGAAAAAACAAGAGAAAAAGATATTCTTGAAAGACTAGAATTAAAAATAAGACCAATTACAAAAGAATTAAGATATTACTTTGATGGACATACAACAATTGCTCCAAAAAGTGACTTTATAGTATTTAATATAAAAGAATTAATGAATGTTGATACAAATATCAGAAATGCATTATTCTTTAATATATTAAAACATGCATGGAGCCTAACACTAGATAAATCAATTAATACAGTGTTAGAAGTTGATGAAGCACATATCTTGTTAAGTGGTAATAATGTACTAGGAGCAGACTTCTTAGCACAAGTACAAAGACGTGCTAGAAAATACAATACTGGAACAATTATTATTACTCAACAACCAAGTGACTTCTCAGATCCAAGTGTAATAGTTCAAGGAAAAGCAATATTTGATAATGCATCATATTACTTAGTAATGGGACTTAAAAAACAAGCAGCAGAAGATTTATCTAGATTAATAGACTTAAATGAAAGTGAAATAGAAAGTATTAAAAAATATTCTCAAGGTGAAGCATTATTTGTATGCGGAAATAAACGTATGAGAATAAATGTTATATTAACAGAAGATGAATTAGATTCCTTCGGTACAGGTGGAGGATTGTAATAAGGCGGTGATTATAGATGTGGACAAGACTATTAAATGCTATCTCAAAAAAAGGAAAAAATAGTAGTGAGGCCACATCTATTTTTTTTCCTAGTAAGAATAAAGCCTTACTAATATCACTAACATCGCTTATCCCACTAATAATTATAGTAGTTATAGTAATAATAATAATGTTACCAGTTCTATTAGTACAACAATTCATTGCCGATGCAAGTTCAGAAGATCCTTCATTATTTAAAAAAGTAGATGAAACATTAGTTTTAAATGACTGGTGTACTAAAAATGATAATAGTTGTAATAAAGAAGGTGTGCAAAAATATTATGAAAGACTAAATGAGGTTAATAACGAATACAAAGAAAAAGGAGTAACACTTGATATTCAATTATTAACTGCAACAATTTTTTATTCAAATACTCAAAGGGCAGATTTGTTTATAAATGATGAAGAAGAAGACGAAATTAAAGAAGGAAACATAAAACTAAGTGATGTAAACAAACTAGCTTCTAACATGGTTAATGGAAGTAGTATAGACTATACAAAATATAGAAAATATTTAGTTGATACATTTATACCGAAAAGATTCAAAGATTTATATGAAGGAAAGCAAGATAAAGAAGCGGCAATAAAAAACATAGCAGATGAAATAATGTCGTTCGCTAGTGGGAAAGGAACAAATAATTCAAATCAAATTATATACTCTGGATCAACAACGTATACAGTTAATGGGTTAAACATAGATGTATCTAGGGTTCCAGTTGTATTAACTACATGCGATGGAAAAAAGGAAATAGGAAGAGTTGACTTTGAAACATACGTAAAAGGTGTAGTAAAAGGTGAAACATATGAATGGTATGCAGACGAAGTAAAAAAAGCACAAGCAATAGAAGCAAGAACATATGCATTAACAAGAAATTTAACATTATGTCCTGGAAGACCAAATAACTGTGAATATGGATATAACCCAAATTCAAATGAAATAAGATTAAGAAACTGTGAAGCAGACCAGGTATATTGTGATTATAAAAAAGGGTGTCAAAGATATAAGGATAGTGCAACAGGCTATATTGCCGCTACTATGTCATATGACATCATGCCAACAAACTATACAGAATTAGAATCAGCTGTGAATCCAATGACAGAAGAAGAAATAAAAAAATATGAAGAGAATTTAAATCAAGTAACAGGAATAGTAATAAAAAATGAAAAAGGTGATATTACTTCTACAGGATTTGATTCAAGTTCACAAACTACATGGCAACAAATGCATTTAGATAATCCATCTTTAGATTATAACGATATATTAGTAAAATATCATTATAATAAATCAGGAGCAAATATTGTATTGTCAGGAGGATTTACAATTTTCGATGGAGAAGCAGGAGAAGCATCAACATGGAAACAAGCAGATCCTAGATGGTCAAACGTATATATAGGCCCAGTTAATATGGGTGGTTATGGATGTCTAGTAACATCAATTTCAATTCAATTTGCTCGTACTGGAACAGTAAATCTACCAGACTTTAATCCAGGAATATTTGCAAATGAACTAACAAAACGTGGAGGATTTGATAACGTAGGAAATTTACAATGGCTTCCTCTAAAAAATACATTAAACGATTTATCAAATGGAAAATTCGAAGCTGTTAATTTGGATTATGCATTGTATGGGACAAAACAAAACAAGATTGACACATTACAACAATTTATAAATTCTGGATATCTACTTGTTGTTGGAGTTAATTGGGAAGGACACTGGGTAGCAGTCAATAAAATTGAGAATAATGAAGTATATATTTTCGATCCAGCTGGTGCAAACTACCAAACAATAACTGAAGGATATAGTTGGGAAGGAGTTAAAAAAGTACAAACTTATAGAATTGTACCTTAAATACTATGATAGAAATAATTGAAAAATATAAAGCATATATTATACTTTTTATAATACTAATTACATATTTGTTAATTGCATTCATATTCTTTAAAAAAAACGAAGATAATGAAAATCAAGCAACAGAATCATATCTCGTTACAAATAATTCCAAATATACTTATAAAGACAAAAAGTTTGAAAAGGTTGTAGATACAGAAAAATATAATTGGAAAGATTACAATATATATATTAATAATGAATTCTTTGGAAAATATAAACTTCAATTTAATAAGAGATGGTATATATATAATGAACAAAGGGATTCAATAAAATATGAGGGAGACATTATAGCAACTTCAAATATTGACATGAATGTTTATGGATTTGATAAATCAAATATAACAGAAGAAGAACAAACCAGAATCAACAATTATTTAGAAAAACAAAACATTGATTTAGTACAATATGAAACAAACAATTCAAAAATAGAAATAGACCTAGATAATGATAATAAAGAAGAAAAAATATATATAGTAAACTCTCAGATAAATAATAATCCAGAAAACAAGTTTTCACTTATTTTAATTGAAAAGAATAATAATTTTGAGATACTAGTATCAAAAGTTATTGCAAAAGATGTAGTTGATAAAATAGAACTATTCAATGTATATGGTTTTATTGATATAGACAATGATGAAAAAAAAGAAATACTTGTTAGCAGAATGATATTTAGTCAACCAGAAAAAGATTGCGAAATGATATTTAAATCAAAAAATAAAAAATATGAAAAAATGACAGATTGTTAAAATATAACAGAGAAAAAAATTTCTCTGTTTTTTTGCGAAAATACTAATTTTATTAATTTGTAAATTTTTTTAAACAGATAATAAATTTTGGCCTAGGCAAATTTTTATAATCTGTTTTAATTTTGCTTACAGATTTTTAAAAACCTTCATTTGCGCCATTTTTTACTATGTGATATCTTCTTTTTAAGACGTCTTAATATAGAAAAAAGGAGGCAACAATGAAATTTTATACTTGCAAAAATGATAAGTGTTTTAAATGTTTATTCCTGAATCCACTAAATCAAGATTTGCTTACATTATTGATAAGAGAGTCGACAGATTTAGTTTTTAAAAATATCACATATTCTAATATAGAAAAAAATGTAAACATGTATATTAGAAGAAAATATTTAGATTTAAATTTAGATAGTAGCGAAGCAATTATTGGAATTGAGGTTAATGGATATGATAGAAAATACATTAAACCTAGAAATACATCTTTTATATGTGATAGTTATTCCAATCATACATTAGTAAATAACGAATACACAGAAGAAAAACAAATAATACAAATAAATTATACATATGGTGTAAAAAGTAAAGTTCCAATAAAAAAATATAAAATACTAAATACAGATAGGAGTGATAATAAACCTTTTGTAAAAAATTTCATTATTTATGAAGTTTATATGGAATATATAATGAAGTTCTGGTATAATAGAAATAAACAAGATGTTAATACAAAAAACTTAGATAATATCAGAAAATATAAATACTTCATAATGATGAATCTAGGATTAGAAGAACTTGAAGAATTAATCAAAATAACTAATAATGATGAAAGGATAGTGAAATTTATGGAAGAACTAAAAAAAGTAAATACAATTCCAGAATATAGACAATATATAACAGATGAGCAGGATTACCAATTTAGATTAAATAGTGAAAGACATGAAGGAGAAAAACGAGGGTTTGAGATAGGAGAAAAACGAGGTCTTGAAATAGGAGAAAAACGAGGTCTTGAGATAGGAGAACAAAAGCAAAAAGAAAAAACAATACTAGAAATGTTAAAAGAAAATTTCCCTATAGACGTAATATCTAGAATATTAAAGATACCAGCAGAACAAGTAAAAAAATATCAACATAATAATTAAATAATTATGTTCAAAACTTTATAAACAGACAATGACTAAAAAGAATTATTTTTTAAAAAGTTTCAAATTAACCAATTTACTTATATTAATAATACGTGTATAATATAAGTAGATTATAAATCTTATTATAAATTTTAATGGAGGGTTAAAAATGAAACTAAAATTTAGAGCAGAACCAAAAGACATCGCGATTTTTTTAGTCTTTAGTTTGTTTTTATTATATCTAGTTTGCTTAATTATATTAAATCTTTCATCATTTGCCCAAAATGGAACATTACACGGATTAAATCCATTACCAGCATTTGAATCAAAATATGTAATAGCGACATTAGTCCTTTATATAGTAATACTAGTAGTAATAATAACAAGTGTATCATCACATTTCTATGAAAGAGAAAAGGGAATAGGATTCTCAACAGGACCAAAAAAAGAAAAAAATTATTCAAGATGGTTAACACAAAAAGAAATGAAAAAAGTATTAAAGATGATCCACCCTGCAGATGAAACAGCTCAATATGCTGGTATTCCACTAATAAATAATGGAAAAGAAATGTGGGTAGACAATGGTGAATACCACAACTTAATAATAGGATCAACAGGATCAGGAAAAACTGAAATGATGGTTCAACCAATGGTTAAGTCACTTGCAAAAAAAGGCGAATCAATGATTATAACAGACCCTAAAGGAGAAATATATGAAAACAACGCAGTTGAATTAAGAAAAAAGGGTTATAACATTGTTGTATTAAATTTCCGTGATCCACAAAAAGGAAATTCATGGAACCCACTAGGATTACCTTATTCACTATATAAAAATGGAAATCAAGATAAAGCAAACGAATTATTAGACGACCTAGCAATGAATATCTTATATGATGAAAAATCACAAAATGCAGATCCATTCTGGGAAAAAACAAGTGCAGATTACTTCTGTGGATTAGCACTAGCGCTATTCGAAGATGCTAAAGAAGAAGAAATAAATCTTAACTCAATAAATTTAATGACAACTGTAGGAGAAGAAAAATTTGCAGGAAGTACATATGTAAAAGAATACTTTAATACAAAAGATCCAGCTTCTCCAGCATACGTTAATGCATCAAGTACGTTAATGGCACCAAGTGATACAAAAGGAAGTATCTTATCAGTATTTAAACAAAAAATAAAACTATTCACATCACGTGAAAACTTAAGTGAAATGCTTTCAAAAAGTGATTTTGATATGAAAGAAATAGGAAGAAAGAAAACAGCAGTATTCCTAGTAATACAAGACGAAAAGAAAACATATCATTCACTTGTAACAATATTTATAAAACAATGCTACGAAACATTAATCGATGTAGCGCAAGAATCAGGTGGAAAACTTCCATTTAGAACAAACTTTATACTTGATGAGTTTGCCAATATGCCACCATTAAAAGATGTAACAACAATGGTAACAGCAGCACGTAGTAGAAATATAAGATTTAACTTTATTATTCAAAACTATGCACAATTATCAAAAGTATATGGAAAAGAAGAAGGGGACACAATCAAAGGAAACTGTGGAAATATTATATACTTAATAAGTAGTGAATTAGCCGCACTAGAAGAAATAAGTAAAATGTGTGGAGAAGTTAAATCAAAAGAAAAAGAAAAGACATCATCAATGCCATTAGTAACAGTAAGTGATCTACAAAGACTACCACAATGGACAATGATAGTACTAAGACTAAGAATGATGCCCTTTAAAACAAAAATGAAACCAAATTGGCAAATGGAAAAAGAAAATCTTTGGGGAGTAAAATATCCAAAAGCTACATATCCATCTAGAGAAAAACATCATATAGAATTATTTGATATAAAAGGATATGTTCAAAAGAAAAAAGAAGAAAAAATAAATGAAATGATGAATGGAACAGGTGGAATGCCATTTATGCCACCAGGAGGAAATTCGGGATTTATTCCACCAATGTTTAACAGAAAACCAGAACCAAATAATTCATTCAACGTAGATGATTTAGTAAAAAGAATAGATGCCAAAATTGCTGAATTAGAAGCAGAAGAAGAAAGAGAAAAACAAGAACAATTAAAACAAAAAGAAAAAGAACAAAAGAATGTTCAAGAAAAAGAAACAAAAGAAGAATTAGACTTAGAAGAAGACTTAGGTATCTATGAAGATATAAAAGATGACTTTGATCTGAAATCAGTACATAAAGAAGATGAAAAAGATACAAAGAATAAAATTACAGATGACCAATTCTTCGATGATTTCTTTGCAGATGATGAATAATTAGACTCACTCACTAAAAATTATATGTATAAAGCATATAATATTATGGGTGAGTTTTTTATGATATCAAATATAAACATAAATGAGTTGTTAAACTTAAAAGAAATAAATATAATAGACATTAGGAGTACGGAAAAATATAATCAAAATCATATACCAAATTCAATAAACATTCCACAAGAAAAAATAATAACACAACCAAATAAATATTTAGAAAAAGAAAAAAGATACTACATATACTGTCAAAAAGGAATGAGTAGCTATAGTGTGTGCAAAATATTAACAAAATTAGGATACAAAGTAACAAATATAAATGGAGGATATGAAAGTTATATAATGAACCAGAGAAACCGTTAGGTTTCTTTTATAATATACCAACTTATAATTGTAAATAATTGGATAATTTGTTATAATTTTATTAGGTGAGAAATATGTTTGGAAGAAAAAAAGATGAAACAAAAGAAGTAGACAAAAAGAAATTAAACGAATTAGTAATACTATCAAGAAATACTGTGAAAATACTATATATATTCCTAATAATAATAGGAATATATGCAATCATAAGATTAGCAAAAGAAATAAAAATATTAGAATTTATTTTAATACTATTGAAAGTTATGTCACCATTAGTTATTGGATTTATAATAGCGTGGTTATTTGACCCACTAGTAAAATGGTTACAAAAAAAAGGAATAAGAAGAAGTATAGGAACAGCTATAACTTATGTAATACTTATAGGAGCAATAGCTCTAGTAATGGGCGGATTAATACCACTTCTATCAGAACAAATCAATGAATTTATAAAAGTAATACCTAACATAATAGATAAAGCACAAGTAGTATTAGATGAAACACTAGGAAGATTAAGCGTTATAGATGGATTAGATATAGAAGCATTAAAAAAAGAAATACTAGATAAAATCATAGAAATAGGAACAAATATTACATCAGATATCCCATCACTATTAGTAACATTCGTAAAAAACATATTTTCAGGAATGGGATCAATTGTAGTAGGATTAGTAATAGGATTCTACCTATTAATGAGTTTTGACAATGTAAATGAAACAGTAATAACATTATTACCAAAAAGAATTCAAAGAAATACAAATGAAATATTTTATGAAGTAAATGGATCACTTAGAAGATTCGTACTAGGAGCAGCACTAGACTCACTACTAATCTTTATAGTAAGTTCAATAGGATTTACAATAGTAGGACTAAAAGCTCCATTCCTATTCGCACTATTCTGCGCATTGACAAACGTAATACCATACGCAGGACCATATATTGGAGGAATACCAGCAGTAATAGTTGGATTCTCACAAGGTGGAGCAGTAGGAATATTTACACTATTAATAATAGTAATAGTACAATTCTTAGAAGGAAACTTTATACAACCATTAGTAATGAGTAAAACAACAAAACTACATCCAGTAACAATTATGACAGGATTACTAGTGTTTGGACATTTCTGGGGTATAATAGGTATGTTTATTTCAACACCTATAATCGCATCATTAAAAGCAATATTCACATACTTTGATGATAAGTATAATTTAATTAAAATAAAAAACATAGATGAGGAATAAAAATGGAATTTATAAAAAACAACTCCAAAATAATAATACTCACAGGAAAAGCACAAAGTGGAAAAAATGCAACAGCAAACATAATAAAAAAATACTATGAAAAACAAAATAAAAAAACAGTAATAATTTCTTATGCAAAATACTTAAAAGACTATGCAAAAGAAATAATAAACTGGAATGGAAAAGAATCTACAAAACCTAGAGACTTTTTGCAACAACTAGGAGTAGAATTAATTAAAAATCAAATAGACGAAAACATGCTTATAAATAGAATTAAAGAAGACATAAAAGTATATGAATACTTCTTTGATGTAATTATTATTTCAGACGCAAGATTTAAAGACGAAATAGAAAATATTAAAAATGCTAATACAGTTGTAATAAAAATAAAAGGAAAAGAAAATAAACTAACAAACAATCAAAAACAACATATAACAGAAACAGCACTAGACAATTATAGTAAATATGATTATATAATTGAAAATAAAACAACAAAACAAAATTTAAAAAAACAAATACAAAATATAATGGAGGAAATAAAATGAAAAAACTAGTCGCAATAGTAGGAATGTGTGGAAGTGGAAAATCAATCGCAAGTGAATATTTCGAAAAACTAGGATATAAAAAAATATACCTTGGTGGAATAACAATGGATAAACTAAAAGAAGAAAATCTAGAAGTTAATCCAGAAAATGAAAAAATGATGAGAGAAAGATTAAGAAGAGAATATGGTATGGGAGCATATGCACTTCTATCAATACCTAAAATAGAAGAACTTATAGATAAAGAAAATGTTGTACTTGATGGATTATATTCATGGGATGAATTAAAAATACTAAAGGACAAATATCCAGATATAAAAGTAATAAGTATAGTAGTAGATAAAAAAATAAGATATGAACGATTAACAACAAGAGAGATTAGACCATTAACAAACGAAGAAGCAGAAAAAAGAGATATATCAGAAATAGAAAATGTCGCAAAAGGTGGTCCAATAGCGTTTGCGGATTACTATATTCTAAACAATGGAAATATGGATATATATAATAGTGAATTAGAAAAAATAAAAACAGAAATAGAAAAATAAGATTATCGGCCATCAAAAGTGGTCGATAACTTGACTTTATGATAAAAAGTGATAAGATATTTTAGAACTAAACAGAGGTGAAATACATGAATTTAAAAGACGAATTTATAAAATACTTTGTAGAAAACGGACATAAACAAATTCCAAGTGCACCAGTAGTACCAGAAAATGATCCATCAGTACTATTCAATACTGCAGGAATGCAACCATTAATTCCATACTTAATGGGACAAACACATCCATATGGAACAAGACTATGTGATTATCAAAAATGTATAAGAACAAATGACTTAGATGAAGTAGGAGATAAGACACACCATACATTCTTTGAAATGTTAGGTAACTGGTCACTAGGAGATTATTTCAAAAAAGAAAGTATAACATATAGTTTTAACTTTCTAACAAAAGTTTTGAACATACCTACTGAAAAGTTGGCAGTAACAGTATATGCAGGTGATGAAAGTGTACCTTTCGACCAAGAAGCATATGACCTATGGAAAGATTTAGGAATAAAAGAATCACATATCGCAAGCACTAAAGAAGATAACTTCTGGGCTGCAGGAGAAACAGGACCATGTGGAACAGATACAGAAATATTTTACTTTAGAAGTGAAGAAGAAATACCACACACATTTGATACAGAAGATGATAGATGGGTAGAAATATGGAATAATGTTTTCATGCAATTCAATAGAAAACAAGATGGAACATTAGAACCATTACCAAAGAAAAATGTAGATACTGGTATGGGATATGAAAGAGTATTGGCAGTATTAGAAGGAGTAGATGACAATTATAAAACATCACTTTGGAAACCAATTATTAATAAAATTGAAGAAGTATCAGGTAAGTCATATCAAGGTAATGAAAAAAGTATAAGAATAATTGCTGACCATATTAGAACAGCAGTATTTATATCAGCAGACAATGCTGGAATTAAACCATCTAATACAGATCAAGGATATATACTAAGAAGATTAATTAGAAGAGCAATCAGACACGCTAAAAAATTAAATATAGAAATAAATTCAAATTGGGAACAAGAAATCGCTATCTCAATAATAGAAGAATATAAAAAGTATTATCCAGAACTAGAGAATAATAAAGAAACAGTCCTAGAAGTATTAAAAACAGAAAAAGAAAAATTCAATAGAACTCTAGAAAAAGGATTAAGAGAGTTTGAAAAACAAACAAGAGATGGTATTGATATAGACGCCCTAACAGCATTCCATCTATATGATACATATGGATTCCCGATAGAATTAACAGAAGAATTAGCAGCTGAAAAAAATCTAAAAGTAGATATAGAAGGATTTAAACAAAAATTTAAAGAACACCAAGAGCTATCAAGAACAGCATCCGCAGGTAAATTTAAAGGTGGACTTGCAGGAAATAGTGAGATAGAAACAAAATACCATACAGCTACACACTTACTTAATGCAGCACTAAAAATAACAGTTAATAAAGACGTTCATCAAAAAGGTTCAAATATAACACCAGAAAGAATGAGATTTGACTTTTCTTGTGATCACAAATTAACAGATGAAGAAAAACAAAAAACAGAAAATTTAGTTAATGAATGGATTAAACAAGGAATAACAGTAACAAAACAAGAAATGAGTAAAGAAGAAGCAATTGCTTCAGGTGCAGAATGTATGTTTATAGAAAAATATCCAGATATAGTAACAGTATATTCAATTGGTGATGTATCAAAAGAACTATGCGGTGGACCACACGTTGAAAATACAAATGTATTAGGAAAATTTAAAATAATAAAAGAAGAAGCATCATCAGCAGGTGTACGTCGTATAAAAGCAATCTTAGAAGAAGCATAATGCTTCTTTTTTTGACCTAAAAAAAATTAAATGATATAATAAAAAAAGAGGTGATACCATGACATTTTTGAAAGAATTAAAAGAAAATGAAATAGGTATAGGCACATACTTTAGAATAAGAAAAGATAATACAGTTGAACTAGGATATGAAAATTTAAACAGTCAAGAAGAATATAACAACACAAGATTGATAATAGATCCAATACCTATAAAAAAAGAAAACAAGAGATCTACCTTTAAATGTAAAGTATCATGGTTTAATAGAAATGATAAAGTATATTTTCCAAAAGATGAAAATGGTAATATAGGATATGATGAGAAATCATCAAAAAATATAATTGTTGAACTTAACATAGAAAAATTAGTAACAGATAAAAATTATTATGAATTCTTTATGGAAAAACTAATAAATAAAGAAAGAGTATTAAAATATTTAGAATACGGAATGATAGAAGAACCTGAAATAAAATGTGGCGACTATATTGGATACATAGAGTATGATGAACAAGGAAGATTAAATCGATACTTTGATGAATATTTTGGAATAGAATGTCACACTTTAGAATCAAAACAAATAGAAAGAAATAATAAAAAAACAGAATTATTAATATTTTATAATAATGAAATAGAAAAACATAAAAAAGCAATAGAAGAGATAAATAATAAAATAGAAGAGTTATATAAAGAAGAAAAAGAACAATCGAGAACATTAAAATAAAATGCACAATTATTGTGCAAAAAGACTTAAAAAAATATAAAAATGCACTAAATTTTAAAAAAAATGACAATTTAAATATAAAAATGCACTAAATTTTAAAAAAACAGTGCATTTTTATTAAAATAATGGTATAATAAATATAGAGGTGATACAATGGAACCATATAAAGTAAAAGAATTTCCACCAGAATATATAATGGATAAGGAATTGCTAAGATTGATAAGTGAAGCAAATGAAAAATATGGAGAATACAAATCATATCTAAATAATTTACAATTTGATTCAAAATTTTTTCTAGATTCAATACTTCTAAGTGAAAGTTTAAAGTCAACACAAATAGAAGGAACACAGATTTCACAAGATGATATGTATTATTTAAAATATATGCAAAAAACAGATGAAACTAGAGAAATAGAAAATTTAAAAAGAGTTGTAGAATATGCAGAAGAACAATTAAAATCAAACAAAGAAATAAATTTAAAATTAGTAAATAATATGCATAAAATCTTATTAGATAGTGTTAGAGGTGAAGAAAAAGAACCAGGACATATTAGAACAACACAAAATTGGATTGGTCCAAAAGGAAGTACAATAGAATATGCTTCATTCATCCCACCAATTCCCGAAGACGTACCAATACTATTAAATGAATTATTTAAATATATGAATGATGCGTATATAGATAGTACATTTATAAATCTTGCAATATCACATGCGCACTTTGAGACAATACACGCATATAGAGATGGAAATGGAAGATTAGGAAGAGCATTAATTCCAATACAATTAGCAGCACTTACAGAAGAAAGACCAATACTATTTTTATCAGAAGTAATAGAACTATATAAGCCAAGTTATTACAAATTTTTAAATGAAAGTAGAAAAGGAAATATAACAGGATTTATAAAGTTCTTTCTACAATGCATAATTGAACAATGTAATAGCTACATTACAAAAATTAAAAGAATAAAAAAAATATATGAAGAAGATCAGATTAAGATAAAGCAAATTAAAGGAAGTTCAGTATATTGTATTATGCCAATAATAATGAAACAGATTGTATTTACAAAAACAGAAATATCAGAGATAACAGGAATATCTAGAAACACTACATCAAATATTATAAATAAACTTATAGAACTTGGTATAGTAGAACCAGATACAACAGTATTAAAAAAAGGATATAGATATAAAGAAATATATAACGTTTTTATAGGAAAAAATTAAGAAATGCACAATTATTGCGCAAAAAGACTTAAAAAAAAATAAAAATGCACTAAATTTTAAAAAAACAGTGCATTTTTTTCTATTCAACATACTTCATAGAGGGAATTAAAACATCTAAATTAGAATCTGTCAAAGTAGGTTCAGTACCCTTTATATAATAAAACATTCTCTTATGATTAGTATTATCACCGGCAAGTTCACCACTAATTGGATCAACTAATACACCAACAACATTTACAGGTATATCATACCAGCTATCTTCATTATCCTTTAAACAACTTTCAATAGTATCATACCAAATATTCTTAGAGATAGAACTATCACTAGAAGGACTTTCTCTGTTATCATCATATCCTGTCCAAACACCAACAAGTAAATCATGATTAAAACCAAAAATCAATCTATCGGTATCAGTAGTACCTGTTTTAATCGCATACTTATGAGATAACTTTCCTGATAAACTAATTAAAGTAGGATAATTATAATCAATAAAATCAGAAGAATAAGTACTAGTTAACATTTCATTTAAAATAAATACATCACTTTCATTTAAAACTAACTCAGGTTTAGAGTCATGCTCATATAAAACATTATCATCCTTATCCAAAACTTTTTCAATTAAATAAGGAGAATTCTTATATCCACCACTTGCGAGTGTTCCATACGCTCCAATAATTTCAACCATGCTCATTTCCTCAGTTCCTAACGCTAAAGAAGGAATAGGCTCTAGTTCACTTTTTACCCCAACACGACGTAATAAATTAACCAATGTATCCTCACCTAAAAATAGATGAGTTTTAACCGCGAATACATTATCAGAATAAGAAATAGCAGCACTCATACTTATAGACTTATCAGGATATATTTCACCATAGTTTTTTGGACTATAAGTTTTATCATCAGAAAAAGTAAAAGTAGTTCTTTCACTAATAAAAGTAGAAGAAGGAGTAAAACCATTCTCTAATGCAGAATAATATAAGAATGGCTTAATAGTAGAACCTATTTGCCTTTTAGAAGATATAGCTCTGTTAAATTGACTCTCCTTATAATTTCTACCACCAACTAAACCTAAAATTGCGCCAGTATTTGGATCCATAACAATGCTAGAAACTTGAATATCAGGATTATCACTTAAATTTTTTTTAACACTATTATCTAAATTTTTTTGATAATCCAGATTTAAAGTTGTATAAATCTTAAGACCTTTAGTATCCAAAAAAGAAGAAGGAATACTCTTTATACTCTTTAATTCATCGATAACCGCATCTTGAAAATACATTAAAGAAGAAACAGAACTTTCATTAGAACCAATATAAGATAACTCAACAGAATATGCATCAAGAGCTTCTTCCATAGAAATATATTTATTCTTAACCATGCTATCTAAAATTGATTTTTGTCTGGCCTTTGCGTTACTTTCATTAGAAATAGGAGAATAATTACTAGGAGACTTAGGAATACCAGCTAAAATAGAAGCCTCAGCTAAAGATAATTCAGAAGCATGTTTATTAAAATAATATAAAGAAGCATTCTCAATTCCAAAAACACCGCCATAATTAATTGTATTTAAATATCCTTCTAGTATTTCTTTTTTACTATATTGACTTTCTAACTTAATAGTAATCCATGCCTCTTGTAACTTACGAGACCATGTTTTACCAAAATCTAAAAATAAATTTTTTGCGTACTGTTGAGTAATAGTAGAAGCTCCTTGGACCGTATCATGACTCTTTATATTTGTAGCCATAGCTTTTATAATTCTTAAATAATCAAAACCTAGATGATGATAAAAATGTTTATCCTCAACAGAAATAGTCGCATCAATTAAATAATCAGAAATTTGATCAAGACTAACCCAATTTTCATTATTGCCATTATATAAATTACCATTAGAATCATAGAAATAATAATTGTTCGCAACACCGATAGATAACTTAGTAGAAAATCTAGCATAAACATATAAACCCAAATACAAAAATAAAAAAATAAAGAAAATAATTAAAAACCACTTTAAAAAGATTTTAAACTTTCTCATATTTTCCCACCAATCTAAAATTAGTATTGGTAAAAAAAAGAAAATTAACCATAAAACAAATAAAAAAAAACATTTACAACAAACAATATATCTGTTATAATTACAGACGAAAAGGAGAAATATGTCGAAAGTTAGTATAGAAACAAGTCTGAAAAAGAATAATAATGAAAAATTAAATATTAAAACATTAGGAATATTACAAGAAGAACAAATAAAATATAAAGAAAGCGAAATAATAAGTATATTTGATATAAAAAAAGAAACACTTAAAAGAGAATCGAATGATTATGATTTAACAATTGACTTCAAAAATGAAATAATTAAAACAGAATACTTAGACATAAGAATAAGAATAATTGATAAACAAATAGAACAAAATAGAATTAATATTAAATATGAAATGATAGACACGAAAGACATATTTGAATATAAAATAAATTGGAGGTAAATATGAAAAAGGATATAAGCGAAATATTAAAAAAGATAATAAATAATTTAGGATATGAAATAGAAGAAGTAACAGTATCTAAATCAAATAGACCCGACTTATGTGATTTTCAATGCAATGATATCTTTAAACTAGCTAAAGAGAATCATAAAAATCCAGTTGAAATAGGAGAAAATATAGTTAAAACAATAAACGAATACGAAGACTTTAATACATATTTTAAAGAGATTACATTTTGTAGACCTGGATTCATAAATATAAAAGTAAGCAATGATTTAATTAATAAATATTTAAAAATAATTAAAGAAGATGAAAAAAGTTTACTAAATCAGGAACCAAAAGAAACATATGTAATAGACTATGGTGGACCTAATGTCGCAAAACCTCTACACGTAGGACATATGAGAACAGCTATAGTTGGTGAATCAATCAAAAGAATAATTAATTACATGGGGCATAAAACTATATCAGATGTACACCTAGGAGACTTTGGATTACAAATTGGTGAAGTAATATACGGAGTATTAAGAGATAAATTAAGTATTGATGATATAGATATAAAATACTTAGATAAAATATATCCAGAAATGAACGCAATATGTAAAGAAAATGAAGATATTAAAAATGAATGCGCTAGTATTACAAAAGACTTACAAGATGGAAATGAAGAATATAGAAGATTATGGAAAAAAATATTAGAAGTATCTAAACAAGATATAAAGAAAAACTATGACTTCCTAGATGTATCATTTGATTATTGGTATGGAGAATCAGATGCATATGATTATCTTGAAGAAACAGAAAATATATTAAAAGAAAAAAAACTTGTTGAAGAATCAGAAGGAGCACTAGTAGTAAATGTAAAGGAAGAATCTGATACAAAAGAAATTCCACCATTATTATTTAAAAAGAGTAATGGAGCTTATCTATATGCATCAACAGACTTATCAACAATCTTGCAAAGAAAAAAAGACTTTAACCCAGATCATATTTTATATGTAGTAGATAACAGACAAGAACTTCACTTTACACAAGTTTTCAGAACAAGTGATAAAGCTGGAATAATGCAAAAAGATAAACTAGAATTCTTAGGATATGGAACTGTAAATGGAGAAGATGGAAAACCATATAAAACAAGAAGTGGTAATACTCCGAAATTAGAAAACTTATTTAATGAAGCAAAAGAAATATTTATTTCAAAAAAAGAAGACAATAAAAATATGTCAGAAGAAGATGTAAATAAAATTGTAAACTCAATACTTAAATTTGCAGACTTATCAAATACAAGAACAAAGGATTATATATTTGATTTAAATAAATTCTCAGATGTAACAGGTAAAACTGGACCATATATACTTTACACATATTTAAGAATTAATAAAATATTAGAATCTCAAAATAAAAATTTAGAATTGAGTAATAATATATATAATGAACCTGATAGAGATTTAAGACTAAAACTATTAGAATATAGTGAAGCAATAAACTATGCATATAAAGAAAGAATGCCTCATTATATAGCAGATTATGTTTACAATCTTTGTGTTTCAGCAAACATCTTCTATCAAAATAACCATATAATGAATATGGAAGATGAAATGAATAAAAATGATTGGTTATACGTATTGACACTTACAAATAAACTAATAAAACAATGCCTAAAACTACTTGTTATTGACATTCCATCAATAATGTAACAAAAAACTATTGACACATAAAATAAACATGGTAAAATTAAATAGTCATTATTTAGGAGGAATTTATGAAACTTAAAAACATGTCAAAAGCAGAAATAGAAGCAATGAGTTATACAGATATAACTTACATGCTATTAAAAGAAAATAAAAAACCAATGAATACAGCTGAATTATTCAAAAGTATCTGTGAATTATTAGAACTAACAGAAGAAGAATATTCAGAAAAAATAGGTGATTATTATACATCATTAACAATAGATAAAAGATTCCATATGTTAGAAAATGCTGAATGGGATTTAATGGAAAAACATAAAGTTGAATTACAAATAGATGATGATGAAGAAATGGAAACAGAAGAAGAATCTGAAGACGAAGAAGAAACAGAAGATGAAGAAACAGAAGAAAACATTGATTCATTAGATTCGTTAGATGATGAACTTGATGATGTAGATGATGATACATTAGATTTATCAATTGTAACAGAAGAAGAATTAGAAGAAAATTAAACTGTAAAAACAGTTTTTTTCTTTATAAATAATTACAAATCATGATATAATAATTTAGAAGGTGATAAAATGAAATACTATTGTATAGGAATAAAAGGTTCAGGAATGAGTACACTTGCGAATATCCTACATGACTTAGGAAATGAAGTTACAGGATATGACGATTCAAGACACTATAAATTTACAGAAGAAGGATTAAACAAAAGAAATATAAAAATATTCTATGAACCACACGAAATAGATGAATCTACAATCGTCACATACTCAAAAGCATTCTCTATAGATCATCCAGAAATAAAAAGAGTAAAAGAATTAGGACTAAAAATAATGGACTATAATCAAGTAGTTGGAGAAGTAACAAAAATGTTTGAAACAGTAGGAGTTTGTGGAACACATGGAAAAACAACAACTAGTCTTTTAATTAGTCATATTATAAAAAATGTATTAGGGTGCTCATACTTTGTAGGAGATGGAACTGGACATGCTGACAAAAATGACAAAATTTTTGTAATTGAAAGTGATGAATATAATAAACATTTCTTAGCTTATTATCCACATATAGCAGTAATAACAAACATAGAGCTAGATCATACAGAATGCTATCCAGGTGGAATAGAAGAAATAAAAGAAACTTTTAAAATCTTCGGAAATAAATCTGAACTTGTAGTAGCATGCGGTGATGATAATAATATAAGAGATATTAAATTTGATAAAGAAACTATATACTATGGATTTAATGAGAATAATAATGTTATAGCTAAAAATGTAAAACTAACAGATACTGGAAGTTCATTTGATGTAATTATGAATAATGAATTATACGGACACTTTGAAATACCACTATTTGGGCGTCACATGATATTAAATGCTCTATCAGCTATAATTGTATGCAATCACTATGGAATAGATAAAGAAGATATATTAAAATATATGAAAACATTCCAAGGAGCAAAACGTAGATTTAAAGAAAGAATATATGATGATATAGTTGTAATAGATGATTACGCACACCATCCAACAGAAATAAAAGTAACACTAGAAGCCGCAAGACAAAAATACCCAAATAAAAAAATAATCGCAATACATTTACCAAATACATACTCAAGAACAGAAGCACTAATGGACGACTTTATAGATGCATTAAAAATTGCAGATAAAACATTTGTAATGGATATATATTCAGATAGAGAACGTGAGGAAGACTATCCAGGAGTATCTAGTGATACAATAATAGAAGCAATACCAAATGCAGAAAAAGTATCAGTAGAAACAGTAGACAAACTATTAAAATATAAAAATGCTGTAATGTGCTTCATGAGTTGTGGAAATATTTACATAATATTAGAAAAATATGAAAATTTACTAAAGGAACAACTAAAGGTAACAAACTAGAAAGATAAATCTTTCTTTTTTGTTGAAAAGTGTAAATGAAAATATTAAAATATTTAATAATATTATGGATGATAATAATATTCTTACTATCTAATCAAAAAGCACAAGACTCAAAACAACTAAGCAATAGTTTTATAACAAAAACAATAATTAAAATATATGAAGCAAAACATGGAGAAATAACAGAAGAAAAGAAAATAGAAATAAAAGAAAACTATTCATTTATAGTAAGAAAAGCAGCTCATTTCACAATATATTTAGTACTAGGACTATTAGTATCATTAGTTTTAATAGGAAAAAACTTAAATATAAAACAAATAATTATTTATGGAGTACTAATATGTATGGCTTATGCAATAACAGATGAAATACATCAAATATTTGTAAGTGGTAGATCAGGTGAAATAAGAGATATAATAGTCGATACATGTGGAAGTACTGTAGGAATACTTTTAAATATAATAATAAATAGGAAGAGAATAATGTAAAAATTATTCTTTTTTTGTTGTAAATTTAAGGAAGTTGTATAACTTTTGTTGTATATAATTATTGAGGTGTTTTGATAGATAAATATAAAATAAACTAATGTATTATAATAAAATAATATATTAAAAAATAGAAAGCGAGGAAACGACATGAATGAAATAACAAAATATACAGAAAACATATTTGAAAGTATTAAACATATTGATGAATTAGGACAAGAATACTGGGAGGCAAGAGAATTACAAAAAATACTAGGATATAAGGAATGGAGATATTTTTATAGTGTAATAGAAAAAGCACAAATTGCTTGTGTACAAAGTAATAATAATATTAGTTCCCATTTTGGTGTAAACACCAAAATCGTAAAAGCAGGTGCAACAACTAAAACAATCATAGATTATAAATTAAGTAGATATGCATGCTACTTGATAGTACAAAATGCAAATCCAAAGTATGAAATGGTCGCTCTAGGTCAAACATATTTTGCGATACAAACAAGAAAAATGGAATTAGTTGAAGAATATAAAGAACTAACAGAAGATGAAAAAAGATTATATACAAGAAAAAAAGTAAGCGATGGTAATTATAGTCTAAATAGAACAGCAGTATCAAGTGGTGTAAAAAATCTTGCAGAATTTCATAACGCCGGATACAAAGGATTATACAATGGAGAAACTGCAGATAAAATATTTAAAAGAAAAAAACTAAAATATAGAGAAGATATATTAGATAATATGGGAAGTTTAGAATTAGGGGCAAATCTATTTAGAATTACACAGACAGAAGATAAATTAAAAAGAGATAAAGTGGATAACGAATATACCGCAAATAGTGTTCATTACGAAATAGGAAAAAAAGTAAGAAATGCGATAAAAGATATGGGAGGAACAATGCCAGAAGATTTACCTACACCTTGTATTTCAATAAAAGAATTAGAAAAAAATAAGATTGATAGCTAGCTAAAACTAACTATTTTTTGTTGTAAAAAAAGAAAATTTATAAATTAGCACTCATAACTTGACATTGCTAACATATAATAGTATACTGGTACTAGCACTAAAAAAAGAAGAGTGCAAAAGTGTTAAACTAGAGGTGAAGTAATGATTAGTGAAAGACAAGAAAGACTATTGAAACTAATTATAGAAGATTACATAAAAACAGCTAGACCAATAGGATCAAAATCATTGTGTGAGATATTAAATTGCTCAAGTGCAACAATAAGAAATGAAATGAGTGAACTAGAAGATTTAGGACTTTTAGAAAAAACCCATATTTCATCAGGACGTGTACCAAGTGAAAAAGGTTATAGATATTATGTTGATAATATAATGAAGCCTAAAGAAATAGACAAAGAAGAATTAAATGAATTACAAACAGTATTTAATTCAAAATCACTTGTACTAACAGATGCAATAAGCAAGAGTATGGAAATAATATCAGAAATGACAAACTATACAGCTATAGTACTTGGGTCAACATCAAAAGAAAATAAAGTAACAAAAATAGAAGTAGTTCCAATAGACTCAACAAACTTAATCGCAATAGTAATAACTGATAAAGGGCATGTTGAACATAAAAATGTAAAACTTGAAGAGAAAGTATCAGTAGCAGAAATCAAACAAACAGTTGATTTAATCAATAAACTAATAATTGGTGTTCCAATAAGTGAAGTAAGTAGCTTACTAGAATATGAAATAAAACCAATTATTGCTCAGTATGTTAAACAACACGAAGTATTATATAATGCATTCTATAATGCATTTACAGACTTCAGCGATAATAGTTTTAAAATGAATGGAACAAAAAACATATTAATGCAACCAGAATTCAATAATACAGACAAAATAAGAGATATAATAAGTAAATTTGAAGACAAAGAAATAATAAAAAATATTAAAGAAGAAGATAATGGAATAAATATATATATTGGTAGTGAAAATGAATTTGATGATGATTTAACTATCATTAAAACCAAATATAATATAAATGGTGAAGAAGGAACACTTGCATTAATAGGACCAAAAAGAATGGAATACGATCGAGCAATAACACTTTTAGATTATATAAAGAAAAATATAGATAAAGATTAAGGAGGCAACATGGAAAAAGAAAAATGCCAATGTGAAGAAGAAAAATGTACATGTGGAGAAAACTGCGAATGTGGAGACAATTGTGAATGCACAGAAAACTGTAATTGCACAGAAGAATGTACATGTGGTGACGACTGTAACTGCACTGAAGAAGATAACTGCGGTTGTGGTGGAAAATGTAACCACGATAAAAAAGAAAAAAAAGAAAAAAAGAAAAAAGATAAACACGAAGATAAATTAAATGAAGCATACAATATGATTAGTGAACTAGAAGACAAACTTTTAAGAGAAAAAGCAGAACTAGTAAACTATAGAAAAAGAAAAGAAGAAGAAACTTCTAGAATGCTTATGTATTCAAATGAAGATTTAGCAAAATCATTACTTCCAATAGTTGATAACTTTGAAAGAGCAATCAACATGGATGATGAAAACTTAGAAGATGAAGTATCAAAATTCTTATCAGGATTTAAAATGATTTACTGTAATCTTATAAGTACATTAGAAAAATATGGAGTAAAAGCCATAGATGGAGCAAATAAGCCATTCGATCCTACATACCATCAAGCAATAATGACAGAACATAGAGATGGTGTAGAACCAGAAATGGTAATAGAAGTATTACAAAAAGGATACTTACTAAAAGACAAAGTTATTAGACCAGCAATGGTAAAAGTTAGTGAATAAGGAAAGGTGATAAATTATGAGTAAAATTATAGGTATAGACTTAGGAACAACAAATAGTTGTGTATCAGTATATGAAGGTGGAGAAGCAAAAGTAATCGCTAATGCAGAAGGTGGAAGAACAACACCATCAGTAGTAGCATTTAAAAATGGAGATATGCTTGTAGGTTCAAAAGCAAAACACCAAGCAGTAATAAATCCAGAAACAATCTCATCAATTAAAAGATTAATGGGAACAGATAAAAAAGTAAAAGCTAATGGAAAAGAGTATACTCCAGAAGAAGTTTCGGCAATGATTCTTGGAGACTTAAAGAAAACAGCAGAAGCTTATTTAGGAGAAAAAGTAACAAAAGCAGTTATTACAGTACCAGCATACTTCAATGACTCACAAAGACAAGCAACAAAGAATGCAGGTAAAATTGCAGGATTAGAAGTAGAAAGAATTATAAATGAACCAACAGCTGCTGCTTTAGCATACGGACTTGATAAACAAGATAAAAACGAAAAAGTATTAGTATACGACTTAGGTGGAGGTACATTCGACGTATCAATCCTTGAATTAGGAGATGGAGTATTCGAAGTATTATCAACATCAGGAAATAATAAACTAGGTGGAGATGACTTTGATAACAAACTAGTTGACTACATTGTAGATTCAATTAAAGAACAAGAAAAAGTAGACTTAAAAGACGATAAAATGGCAATGCAACGTATTAAAGAAGCTGCAGAACAAGCTAAAAAAGATTTAAGTAACATGACTACAACTCAAGTATCATTACCATTCATCGCTCAAGTAGACGGGGCTCCAGTAAGCTTTGAAATGGATATTACAAGAGCTAAGTTTGAAGAATTAACAAGAGACTTAGTAGACTCAACACTAGAGCCAGTTAGAAAAGCATTAAAAGATGCTAATTTATCAAAAACAGATATTGATAAGGTATTACTAGTAGGTGGATCTACAAGAATTCCAAGAGTTCAAGAAATAATCAAAGAAGAATTAGGAAAAGAACCATCAAAAGGAGTTAACCCAGACGAAGTAGTAGCAATGGGTGCTGCTATCCAAGGTGGAGTACTACAAGGAGAAGTAAACGATGTAGTATTACTAGACGTAACACCATTATCATTAGGAATTGAAACATTAGGTGGAGTAATGACTGTATTAATCCCAAGAAATACAACAATTCCAACAAGTAAATCTCAAGTATTCTCAACAGCTGCAGATAATCAACCAGCAGTAGATATTCACGTTCTACAAGGTGAAAGAAGTATGGCTGCAGATAACAAAACACTAGGTAATTTCCAATTAACTAATATTCCAGCAGCACCAAGAGGAGTACCACAAATTGAAGTAACATTCGATATAGACGCAAACGGAATTGTTAACGTTAAAGCAAAAGACTTAGGAACAAAGAAAGAACAATCAATTACAATCACTTCTTCAACAAACTTATCAGACGATGAAATTGATAAGATGGTAAAAGAAGCAGAAGCAAATAGAGCAGCAGATGAAAAGAAAAAAGAAGAAGCTGACTTAAAAAACGAAGCAGAACAATTAGTATTCCAAACTGAAAGATCAATCAAAGATTTAGGAGACAAAATTGACTCTAGCGACAAAGAAAAAGCAGAAGCAGAAATCAAAGACTTAAAAGAAGCTTTAGAAAAAAATGACTTAGACGATATCAAAGCTAAGAAAGAAAAATTACAAGAAACAGCTATGGCATTCGCTACAAAAGTGTACGAAGAAGCTGCTAAAGCTAACCAAGCAAATCAAGATTCAGAATCAACAAGTGATGATAAAAATGATGGAGTACAAGAAGCAGAATTTGAAGAAAAATAATACAAAGGGGTCTAAATAGACCCCCTTATTATAGTAATTGATAAAGGAGAAAAAATGGAAAAACAAAGAATAAGAGATGAAATTGAAGAGAAGTATAAATGGGATTTAACAACAATATATAAATCTGATGAAGAATTTAATAAAGAATTAAAAAATGTAAAAGAAGAACTAGAAAAAGTAACAAACTACAAAGGAAATATAGTAAATAGTTCAAAAAACTTATACACATATTTAACTGAATCAGATGCATTAGAAAGAAGACTATATAAACTATACTATTATGCACATCTAAATTTTGATAGCGAGACAACAAATCCAAAAAATCAAGAATTACAAGGAAGCGTTGATAATTTATTACAAACATATGGAGAATTAACAAGCTTTGTAACTCCAGAATTATTAAGTGTAGAATATGATAAAATAAAAGAATACTACAATGAAGAACCACGCCTACTAGAATATGAATTTAACCTTGAATGTATTTATAGATATAAGAGTCATACACTAGATGAAAAAAGTGAAAAAATCTTATCTACATTCTCAAAAGTATTAGGTAGTCCAGAAGACTGTTATGATGCCTTAACAGATAGTGATATGACATTTGGAAATATAACTATAGATGGGAAAGAAACAGAATTAACAGAAAGCAATTATTCAAAATATATTAAAAATACAGATAAAAATGTGAGAAAAGAAGCATTTACTCGCCTTTTCTCAAAATATGGAGAATTTAAAAATACAATAACAAAAACATTCAAAGGAAACATAGATGCACTAGTAGCAGAAGCAAAAATAAGAAACTATAATAGTAGTATAGAAGCATCCCTTTATAGTGACAATATAGATGTAAGCGTATACAATAACTTAATAGACACAGTAAGTAATAACATGGATAAAATATATAAATACTTCAATCTAAAGAAAAAAATACTAGGTATAAAAGACTATCATATATACGATGTATACTTAGATATGATACCAAAGTTTGATAAACACTATGAATTTGAAGAAGCAAAAAGCTTAGTAATAAATGCTTTAAAACCATTAGGAGAAGACTACATAGAAATATTAAATAAAGCTTTTGATGAAAGATGGATAGATATATACAATAACAAAGGAAAAAGAGGAGGAGCTTATAGTAGTGGATTCTATGATACAAATCCATTCGTACTATTAAACTACGAAGGAACATACCATGATGTATCAACACTTGCACACGAACTAGGACACTCAATGCATACATATTACTCATGTCATAATAATCCATATCAACAGTCAAACTATAAAATCTTTGTAGCAGAAGTAGCAAGTACAGTAAATGAACTATTATTAGCAAAATATATGCTTAAAAATTCAAAAGAAAAAGAAGAAAAACTATTTATACTAAATCAATTACTAGAATTATATAAATCAACAATATATCGTCAAACAATGTTTGCAGAGTTCGAACAATTAATGCACAAAAAAGTAGAAAATGATGAAGTATTAACATACGAAAATATTTCAAATGAATACTACAAACTAAATCAAAAATATTTTGGAGACACATTAGTATTAGATGATTTAATAAAATATGAATGGGAAAGAATCCCACATTTCTACTATAACTTCTATGTTTATAAATACGCAATAGGACTATCATGTGCAACAAAAATAGTAGATGACATATTAAACAATAAAGAAAATGCTGTAGAAAACTACAAAAACTTCCTAAAATCAGGAGGAAGTGACTACCCAGCAAACGAATTATTACTCGCTAATGTTGATGTAAAGAAAAAAGAAACAATAGAAAGTGCACTTAATATGTTTGACTCATTAATAGACGAATTTGAAACAATATACAATAGTTAGAAGTAGGTGAATTATGGAAAAAAGAGATTACTATGAGGTTCTTGGAGTTGATAAAAATGCATCAGATGCAGAAATAAAATCAGCCTTCAGAAAACTTGCTAAGAAATACCATCCAGACGTATCAAAAGAACCAGATGCAGCAGAAAAATTTAAAGAAGCTCAAGAAGCATACGCTGTATTATCAGACGAGTCGAAAAGACGTCAATACGATCAATATGGTCATGCCGCATTCGATCAAATGAATGGTGGAGGAGGATTCGATTTCTCTGGATTTGACTTCTCAGATATATTTGGAGACCTATTCGGAGAAGGTGGATTTAACTTTGGATTTGGCGGAAGAAACTCAAATAGAGCCACTAAAGGAAGAGATAAACTTGTAAGAGTTAATTTAACATTTGAAGAAGCAGTATTTGGATGTAAAAAAACTGTAAATCTTGATGTAAATGAAAATTGCTCACACTGTAGTGGTAAAGGTGGAACAGGAGAAACTACATGCTCAAGATGTCATGGAAGTGGAACAATAACTGCAGAACAAAGAACAATGTTTGGAACATTTATGTCAAGAACAACATGTCCAGACTGTAACGGAAAAGGAAAAACATACAAAGAAAAATGTTCACACTGTAGAGGAACAGGAAAAATAAAAACAAACAAAAATCTTGAAGTAAAAATACCTGCAGGAGTTGACACTGGTAATCAACTAAGAATGTCAGGAAAAGGAGAAGCTGGAACAAACGGTGGACCAAATGGAGATATTTACTTAGAATTTAACGTAGAAAAACATGAAATATATGAAAGAGACGGAAATGATATTTATCTAGAACTTCCAATAACAATGTCAGAAGCCGCACTTGGCTGCAAAAAAGATGTTCCAACAATACATGGTAGTGTAAGACTAACAATAAAAGAAGGAGCAGAAACCGGAGATAAATACAGATTAAAAGGAAAAGGAATAGAAGACGTTCATTCATATAGAACAGGTGACATGTATGTAATAATAAATGTTACTACACCAAAAAAACTTACAAGAGACCAAAAGAAACTTTTTGAACAACTTTCTAAAACAGATCTAGAAGATGATTCAAGATACAATAAAATAAAAAAATACTTATAATGTTCAAAACTATACTTATGAACATAGTAAATAAAAATGTAAAAAGTTATGCACACTAAAAAAATAGTGTGCTTTTTAACTGTTTTATGATAAAATTAAACTATGGAGGAATGAATATGGAAAAATTAAATTGTTCATCATGCGGAGGGCATCTAGAAGTAGAAGAAAATAAAGAATATGCAAAATGTAACCACTGTGGAGCAAGATACAAATTAAATAAGGACTTAAATGTAAATATAAAACTTGATGATAATATTAAAGAGGCATTAAGTGATGAATTAGCGATGGGAACAGGTTCTAAACCAACTATCGCCTCAGTAATTGCAATATTAATAATAGGAATAATTATGTGTGTAATAATATTTAGTATACCTGCAATGCACAACGGTAAAGAGGAGAGCAAAGAAATGTTCAATATTCATCTTGAACATGATAATGGAACAAAATCAGCATTTTTTGTAGAAAGTACATTAGACCAGATAATAGAAAGTAATAAAACACATAATAGAAAAGTAGCGCTCGTATATGAAGGAAAAGAAACAACAGATGAAAAAGAAATAATTGATATTAAGCACTCTTTATCTGGAACATATGAAGTATCAATAAATTATGATGATAAAGGATATGTTAGTAAGATTGTTTTAGAAAAATTAGAACAAAAAAGTAATTCTGATTATATACAAGAAAAAATAGAAGAGTCAGAAAAAGCTATTGAATCATCAAATGAAGACCTTAAAAAGAAAGTAGAAGAGATGCAAGAAGAAGCAAGATCATTTTTTGATAATTAATTATTAAAGCATACTTTAAAAAAAGTGTGCTTTTTTAGTTATTTTAATTGTTTGTACTTTTTTTTACTTCATATTGTATAGTAGATAGAAGGTGTATATATGATTAGTTTTTTAAATTTTAATAACATTATCTTCTATTTACTAATAACTGCAATACTATTAGATATATTTCTAGGTTCACTTCGAGCACTAAAAGAAAAAAAGTGGAATAGTACAGTAGGAATAAATGGAATATTAAGAAAAACCGCAATGATAGGAAGTAGTATATTCTTAATAATAATCGACTCAATACTAAAAATAGACTTACTATTCTTTATACCAAAAGAAATAACAAATATACTAAAACTAAACGAAGTAGGAATATTTGAACTATTTGGAATAATGTTTATATTATATGAAATAACAAGTATATTAAAAAACATGGTACTATGTGGATTACCTATACCCAAAAAAATAAAAATAGCAATAGAAAAATTACTAAATAATTTAACATCAGAAACAGGAGGTGAAAAAAATGAATAGTCCATACTATATGAAATTTCGAGTAACACAAACATATAAAAAAGGAGTACACGATGGATTAGACTTAGTAGGAATAGATTCAAAAGACATACACTCAACAATTAGAGGAACAGTAATATTTACAGGATGGGAAAACATAAATAACCCTAAACAAGGATTCGGTAAATTTATAAAAATAAAAAAAAATAACAGTGATGATGTTTACTACTTTGGTCATCTAAGTGAAATATATGTTAAAGAGGGAGACAGAGTATATATAACACAAGTAATAGGAAAAGAAGGTTCGACAGGAAATTCTACTGGATCACACTGTCATTACTGCATAAGAAAAGATGGAATTAGAGGAAATGATTTAAATGTAAGTACAATAAGTGGAATACCAAATAGATTGGGAGTATATGATGATGGATATAGAGAATCAAATAATGGATACTTAGAAAACTCGTCATACAAAGGAAATTCTATAGTAGATGCATTAAAACAAATAGGAGTAGATTCGAATTTTGAACATAGAAAGAAAATAGCTGAAAGAAATAATATTTATAATTATACTGGAACAGCAACACAAAATACAAAACTATTAAATTTATTAAAACAAGGAAAATTAAAAAAATAGATAGCAAAAAGCTATCTTTAAATTTACAAAAAATTAATCAAAATATTTACATAGGATTAATTATAGTATATAATTATATATAGGGAACATAAGTTGTTGAGTGTCTACCTCCACCCAAAAGGAAGGAGGTGATATGGTGAAAAAACGTGAATACGTTTTCAGAGTTTTACTCTACATAGCCATAAATTTATTCCTCCTATTAATGATAATAGTAGAAATAAAAAAATGACACTTAAGCATGGCTTAAATGTCAAACCTTATTAATTTAGGGTAGACATTCAACATGACAAACCGAATGCTCCCTTTTTTATTATATGAAGAATTCCTTCACTAGATACATTCTAACACAGAAATAATAAAAAATCAATAATTAACAAAAAATTAATAGCAAAAACACATGATTTATAACGATTATAGATTGACTTTAAACTCAATAATTTGTATACTTATAAGTAGGTGATATAAATGAATGAAATTTTAGAAGAAACAGAATTAAACATGGAAAGTGCGATAGAAAACATGGAAAAAAGATTTACAAATGTAAGAGCAGGAAGAGCTAATCCAGCAATCCTTGATGGTGTAATGGTATCATACTACGGAGCACCAACACCACTAAAACAACTTGCGACTATTTCAATTCCAGAAGCAAGACAATTAATGATTAAACCATTTGATAAATCATGTCTAGCTGCAATTGAAAAAGGAATTTATGAATCAAATGTTGGACTTACACCAAATAATAATGGAGAAGTAATCATACTAAATATTCCAGCACTTACAGAAGAAACAAGAAGAGAATATGTAAAACAAGTAAAAGGTATGGCAGAAGACTGCAGAATCGCACTAAGAAATGTTAGACAAGATGCAAATAACGATATTAAAAAATTAGAAATAACAGAAGATGAACAAAAACAAGGACAAGACGAAGTACAAGAATTAATAAATAAATATAATAAGATTGTAGACGAAAAATTAAAAACAAAAGAACAAGAGTTAATGACAGTATAGTCATTAATTTTTTGAGAAACAAAACAAACATATGTTTAAAGGAGAATAAAAATGGAGTACATAATAATTACATTATTGGTTATAATACTAGTATTAGGAATAATTAACTTAATAAAAGGTAACAACGAATCAAACATAACAGAACGTCTTGGAAAACTAGAAACAAGTATGATAAAAGAACTAGGAGAATTTAAATCAAATCTAAAAGATGATTTAAACAAAAATTTTACTGAAGCAAATGATAAAATAGACTTTAGACTAAGACTAATAAACGAAAAAGTAAATGAAAGAATAGACGAAAACTTTGAAAAAACAAATAAAACATTTACAAATGTGCTAGAAAGATTATCAAAAATTGATGAAGCACAAAAGAAAATAGATGATTTATCAACAGACATTATATCATTACAAAGTGTTTTAACAGATAAAAAAACAAGAGGCATATTTGGAGAAATAAATCTAAATAATATAATGGCAAATGTATTTGGAGAAAACAACAAAAGAATATATCAACTTCAGTACCAATTTGATAATACAACTATAGCAGACTGCGTACTATTCGCACCAGAACCACTTGGAACAATCGCAATAGATTCAAAATTTCCTCTAGAAAATTATCAAATAATGGTAGATAAAACAAACTCACCAGAAGTAAGGAAAGAAGCAGAAAGATTATTTAAAAATGACGTAAAAAAACACATAGACGCAATAAGTTCAAAATATATAATACCAGGAGTAACAAGTAATCAAGCAATAATGTTTTTACCAGCAGAAGCAATATTTGCAGAAATAAATGCATACCATCAAGATCTAATACAATATGCATATAAGAAAAGAGTATGGATAACAAGCCCTACAACACTAATAAGTACATTAACAACAATACAAGTAATAATAAAAAATATGGAAAGAGATAAATATGCAAAAGTTATACATCAAGAATTAAGACTACTAGATGTTGAATTTAAAAGATATAAAGATAGATGGGATAAATTATATAGAAGTATAGAAACAGTAAGTAAAGACGTAAAAGAAATACATACAACTACAGATAAAATAACAAAAAGATTTGATTCAATTAATCAAGTAGAAATAGACAATATTAAACAGAAAGAAATAGAAGAAGTAATAGAATAATAAATAAAAACCCACAAGTGCTCAAGCACATAATCCCCCAAAGTCTTAATAAAAATATAAAAAAACTATTGACTTTACAAAAATATATGTGGTATAATCAAATCGTTCATTTGACATGGGGGATTAGCTCAGTTGGCTAGAGCACTTGCCTTGCACGCAAGGGGTCAAGGGTTCGAATCCCTTATCCTCCACCATGTGTGAATTCAAACCCCTTAGTGGGTTTTTATTTTTAATAAAAAAAGAAAGGAGAAAAAATGATAACAATAAAAAGTGAAAGAGAAATAGAACTAATGAGACATGCAGGAATGCTTGTATCAAAAATGCATAAGTTTATAAAACCATATATAAAAGAAGGAATAACAACAAAAGAACTAGATAAACTATGCGAAGACTTTATAAGAAAAAACGACGCAACACCAACAGAACTAGGATACGAAGGATATCCAGCATCAATATGCGCAAGCGTAAATGATACAGTAGTGCATGGAATTCCAGACAACTATAAACTAAAAAATGGAGACATCATAACAATAGACGTTGTAATAGGATATAAAGGATACCAAGGAGACGCAGCATGGACATACGCAGTAGGAAAAATAGACGAAAATAAAAAATACCTAATGGAACATACAGAAAAAGCACTATACGAAGGAATAAAAATGGTTAAGCCGGGAAATAGAATAGGTGATATATCACACGCTGTAGAAACATACGCAAAAGCCCATAACCTAGGAGTAGTAAGAGAACTATGTGGACATGGAATAGGACAAGAAATGCACGAAGATCCAGACGTACCAAACTATGGAACACCAAACACAGGAGCAAAATTAAAACCAGGAATGGTAATATGTATAGAACCAATGCTAACATTCGGAGAAAGATATATATATATAATGGATGATGATTGGACAATAAAAACAGAAGATGGAAGCGATGCAGCACATTATGAACATACTGTATTAGTAACAGAAACAGGATATGAAATATTAACTCCAAGATTAGAAGATTAACTCGAATTATGAAGTGATATGATAAAAGTAGACAGAGAAAAAAAACTCTAGTCTACTTTTTATATGATAAAATTTAGTAAAGGATGTGATTATATGTCAAGACCAAAAGGAACAAAGAGTGTAATGAGGACTCC
>Ga0256404_1001187_pt1 | contig 65233 bp, 64 predicted proteins | sample RumenRJG_01DNA_FD_185990 | JGI IMG/M metagenome (GOLD analysis project Ga0256404, IMG submission 185990) | Bovine rumen microbial communities from Lethbridge, Alberta, Canada - RJG_01 | ecosystem: Host-associated > Mammals > Digestive system > Stomach > Rumen | place: Canada: Alberta | collected...
CGTAACAGAAACATCCTTTGTATTGGCTGCGTCCTTTATTTCTGATGTAGTTTTTCCCGCAAATGTAAGAGTTGTCTTCTTACCCTTTACAGTCGCAATCGCTGAAGTGGTCGCTGATACCGTCTTCTCGCCGTTATCGTTGGTTGTAACGGTAACCGCAGCGCTTGATGTTGTTATTACTTCAGTTACAGCCGAAGGAGTTGATGGCTCGACAGGTTTCTCAGGCTCTGTCGGCTCAACAGGCTTTTCAGGCTCCGCAGGTGTTACCGGAGTCTCAGGGTCGCTAGGCTTCTCAGGTTCAGTCGGTGTTACCGGTGTAACAGGGTCGCTAGGCTTCTCAGGTTCAGTCGGTGTTACCGGTGTAACAGGGTCGCTAGGCTTCTCAGGCTCTGTCGGCTCAACAGGTATCTCCGGGTCGCTTGGCTTTTCCGGTTCTGTCGGTGTCACAGGTGTAACAGGGTCTGACGGTTTTTCAGGTTCAACCGGCTTCTCAGGCTCTATCGGCTCCACCGGTTCTTCTTTCTTTACTTCAACTCCCTTAAATTTTACGTCCTTAAGCTCGCAGAGCTCGGTGTTCCAGAAGGAAGTATTGGCTAGGCCTACACCGTATGAAAGCTTATCACACTTAGCCGCAAATGAGAGAATTTCATCAGCTGTTGCGTTGCCTGCGTTTGAAAGGCTAATTAACTTACCGTCAACAGCAACACTTATGCCCTCGCCGCTTGCGACAGTAATCGCGACCTTGTGGTACTCTCCATCCTTCATGGCAGGAGCCATATCAGTACCACCTTCGGCATCATGCCCTGGCTGATTGATATCTGCCCATACATTTTCAGTTCCGGCTGGCAGGCATTCATTTAAGCAAATATATGGCGCTGACTGGAAGGAAATTCTTCCTTTATTTCCTGAGGCTGTCTCGTATAATGAGAAGATGCCGTCCCATCCGTTTGCGGCAGCGTCTGTACGCATCTTTATGGAGTACTCGATGCGCATTTTGCTTAAGCTCTTACCGAAATATGGATTCTCTTCCTCAATAAATGTATCATTACTTGGAAGATCTACGTAATCCTTTACATATTCTATATCATACTTTGTTTCATCCGGTTTCTCCGGTTCTTCAGGCTTTTCCGGGGTAACAGGCTCGTCAGGTACGACAGGAGTAGTTCCCGTCTTCGCCTCGCCGCTTATTACAAGGTCGGTAAGGGTGCAGATTTCGGTGTTCCAGTAAGCTGACTTGGCAAGGCCAACGCCGAGGGTAAGCTCATTGCATTTTGAAATATAATCGATAACCGTACCGTATCCTGCTGCTCCTGCCGTAATTATAGGCAGAGCCTCGCCATCGACCGAAATCTTAGCGTCCTGCTTTGTGATATCAATTACTACCTTATGCTCCTTGCCGTCCTTCATTGAAGGCGCCTTATCTGTCGAAGCATTTGCGGCGGAATTGATATCGAGGTAATCTCCGCCGGCCGGATTAAAGCAGATATAAGGAGCTGTCTGGAATGATATACGGCCTCCTGTCTTTGAATTAAAGAGCGAGAAAATTCCATCCCATCCGTTCGCAGCCGCTGCCGGGTCCATTTTTATCGTGTACTCGACATGAAGGCTTCTCATGTCCTTTCCGTAAAATGGGCTCTCGAGAGCAGTAAATGAATCGTTTGTCTTAAGCTCTACCTTATCATTTTTATACTCTACAGTCTCTAGCTGCTCTCCCGCTTCCTTAGCGTAGAGCTTCACGTTACTGATCTTCGCGTTAGCCGCGTCACCCCACCAGGAACCCGCTCCAAATGAAAGGGTGTCAGCGGTATCATGAAGCCATGAAAGGACCTTGGAGTAATCTGTGAGTGTTCCGGCAAAGCCGGTATCCTTGTTCTCGTAATTTGTCTGATCATAGACCTTAGTGCCATTTACAAGGACCTCAAAGCCGTCACTTAAAAGATTAATCCTTACATGGGCCTTATCGCCTATATAATCCTTATTAAGCTTGTAATCGAGGAGGTTAGCGTCTACGTAGCCGCCGTCAGCGTTGTAGCCCAAATATGAACCCGGTGTAAAATATAGCTTTCCGCCGCCCGTTATGGCAAGTAATGTGCCAAGGACGTTAATATCGCCTGTCTTCTCTACGTCGAATTCTATCGATGCTCCACCGTTAAGATTCATATCAGAAAGATTCTTAACGTTAAACGGATTTGTGATGCTTAGGCTTCCTTCTGTCTTATCGTAAAGCTCTGTCGGGGTGTCCTTAAGATACTCTCCAACTAAGGTATAGCCGTCCTCTGTCTTGACGGACTTAGGCTCTACAGTAACCTGATATTCCTTATCGTAATAGTAGTCACCCTTTGATATTCTCTTCGTTAATGTAACGATCTTTGCGTCTGTTACATTGCCAACCTTGCCATCATTTGAAAGGGCCGATGGATCAGAACTCGTCCAGGAAACAGTGGTATTACCCTTGCCACTTGTAGGAAGGGTGATATCATTTCTGACAATGGTATTGAATAAATCAGAGCTCTTAACCTCTGAAGCTATAGCCTCCCTGTCATCAAGGCCTGATCCCCAAATCGTCTCGCCGTCTGTATCAACAGCCGAGAAGCATTTCACCTTCTTATCGGTTCCGTCAACGCACTCTTCACTGATAACGCCCTTGTAGGTATTGCCATCTATCGTAACATTTATATAAGGACTACCTGATACGAGCTCCCAGGTACCGCTCTTGGCTCCGGTCACTGTGCCGTCAACGTTAAGGCTTATACTAACAGGCTCTACGCACTCAAGCTTAGAGTAATTTGTCTGGAACTTATGCACTATAAGCTGATACTCTCCGGCAAAGCTTGCGATAGTTGAACCTGTTGTGAGTTCGCCGCCGTTCCTGTACTCATAAGGCGCCGTAACAAGCCATCCATCCTCATTTACATAAAGCTCATGAACTCTTATCTCGTGCGTTGCCGTACCGTCATTGAATTTTGTGTGGTATATTAAAAATGTTCTGCCGTCCGCCGTTGTAATTACAGAATTGTGGCCCTGGGATATCTCGCCCTTCACCATTGTATCCCACTTGTAGCCACCCATGAGCTTCTCGCCGCGGTTGTTATTTGAATTCGTGGCGTCATAGTTCATCACATAGGAATCGAAAATGGCGCTCTTTCCATTCTCATCCACATATGGGCCATAGACATCCTTGCTCCTGAAAACACGCATATTGTAGCCGCCTTCAGGGCTGTAGAAGCCGTATGAGATAAATAGATAATAGTAATCCCCAATGTGCTTTATATAAGAGCCTTCGCCTGATACATAGGCTCCTCCGGCAATTTTCTTTCCGAAATATTCATCGCTGGTAACTGCCTTTGGATTCGCGGCATCATAATTGCTCTCATATTTTACTGTATAGTCGCGAAGACCTGTATTCTCATCAAGCTCTATGGTATAGATACCGCCTGACCATGAACCGTAGGTCATCTTGAGGTTGCCCTCTTCATCGTAATATACGCAAGGATCGATAGCGTGAGGCCAGACGTCACCCCATTTTCCTGTAGTCGCAAGCTGGTTATACTTAGAAGGAAGCTCGTCGAGGTCTCCCGTAACAAGCTGAAGGTCAGTCTTGGTATAAGATTTTGCAGTGTCCTTCTTGGAAAATCCTGTAAATATAACCGGTCCCTGATATACATATGGTCCTTCAACCTTATCCGAAGTAAGAAGAACTATACTTGAATTCCACTTGGCTCCGTTAAGACTCATATAGAGGCAGTATTTGCCCATAGCTTTATTGTAAATGATGTCAGGAGCCCACTGGTTGCCCTGTATAGTATTACCTCCGATCCAGTCGTTTATATCATAGGTTCCAAAATCCGCTTCAACGACTGTGCCATCCTTTGTTCTGACCTTCACCTTTCCGGTAAACGCATTCTCTTTGTACTCATTCTCATAGCTCTTATCATAGAGACCGCTGTCAACTGTCTCGCTATAGACTCCGTCCCAGTTCTTAAGGTCGGATGTCTTGGAGACTCCCATATGGGAGCCGAAGATATAGTATTCATTACTTGCTTCATCATAGAAAACAGATGGGTCATGAACACTGGTGCGTCTCAAACTGCTGACTGTGTTAAGATTGGCGATGTCTTCGTCAGTAAGCTTAACGCTTGCAGTGCTTACAGTACTCTCGATTTCTGCCGCGTAAGCCTTATCGGTCATAACATTGACAGGAAGGCTTGAAATCGTTACGCTGCCCATAGCCACTGTCAGGGCAAGGGCTAAAATACTTTTCCTTTTCATAAAGTGAAACCCCACATTATATAGATTTTACTAATTTTGGCGGAATATGCGCCGCCTTTTTGGTAACTATTTTGTATTATAGCACGAACATGAGGTTTTGTCACTAGTAAATTTTATATTTTCGCAAATTATTTTAGTTGTACATAAAAATGAAATTTGTTCAAAGTAAACAAATACCCCGATTTATCAATCATTTGATTGATAAATCAGGGTACGTATATCAATATACTGATACGTTGTTACACATCAAGATCTTCCATAAAAAGATTCTCGTAATCCTGCAACTGGTGGTAAATCCCGTCAACTTTTACAATCGTCCCATCTATCTTGTATAGCATCAGATAATTATGACGTAAAAAATTAATCTTATGATATCACAGCTTGTTAAGTGAAGGATTATCACAGAGTTTCAAGCTTCCGGCAGAAACTTTAAGTTGATCTATCGTCTCCTTAGCATCGTCAAGAACAGATTCAGCAGCTACATCATTTAACAGGGTGTACTGTATATAGCTTATATAGTCATTAAGCTGGTTCTTTGCCAGCTTTGATAGAATAACATTATACGAATCCATGTTCCTCCCTTAATTCCATAATAGCATCGTCCGCCCTTTGAAACTGGCCTTCCGCAATTTGTCTCTCCGATGTTTCTAAGTCAGATATTATTTTCTCTTTTGATAATGGAACAAAAGGATTCGCCGGTCGCTTAGCCGAAAAAAGATTTTTCGTATATAATAGTACCTTAAGCTGAGCTTCTTCCGGCATGGTTTCAAGCATAGATACAGTTGCTTCAATCGTACTCATAGTTCTTGCCTCCTTCTTTATAATCTATAACAAGAATAACATATTTTTTTACTTTAGTCAAACTTCAAGTTTAAGTATTTTAAAAATGTCCTTGCATTTTATTGGACTTTGTGGTAGACTGTAAAGGTATTTGCGATGCAGGAGTGGCGAAATGGCAGACGCGAAAGACTCAAAATCTTTTGATGGTAACATCGTGAGGGTTCGACCCCCTTCTCCTGCAAATTGTCGCTTTGCGAAGCAATCGAGCCCCGCTAGAATAAATAAAAGTCAGCTTTCGCTGACTTTTATTTATGAAAGCCATTGGACGTACTGCTTCGCAGCACGTCAGCTTCTGTAACAGCCTTCGGCTGTTACTTAGCCGTAGCCGACTTTCCCACAGCAAAGCTGTGGGCCCCTCTCTACGACAACTTAAACTCTCTTAAGGTACTCACCTGTTCTGGTGTCAATCTGAATCTTATCTCCCTCATTTACGAAAAGAGGTACATTAATCTGAGCACCGGTCTCAACAGTAGCAGGCTTGGTAGCGCCTGTAGCCGTATTGCCCTTGAAGCCCGGCTCTGTCTCGGTAACAGTAAGCTCTACGAACATAGGAGGCTCGATAGAGAATACCTGGCCGTCATGATAGAGCATGCTGACATTCTCATTCTCCTTAACAAACTTAAGGGTATCGCCAACCTGGTCATCATTAAGACCAACCTGCTCATAGGTCTCGTTATCCATGAAGTAGTGCATATCGCCTTCTGTGTAAAGATACTGCATATCCTTACGATCGATATGAGCCTGTGGGAACTTCTCTGTAGGACGGAAGGTAACTTCCTTCACACCGCCGTTAACGATGTCGCGAAGCTTGGTACGAACGAAAGCCGCACCCTTGCCCGGCTTTACGTGCTGGAACTCCATAATCTGATATACGCCGTTGTCATACTCGATGGTAAGGCCATTCTTAAAATCGCCTGCTGAAACCATAAAAATCCTCCTAAAAATGCATTAAAGTCTATATATTTTCGTGCATAGCAGTCTAACGCATTTATTCTACACTATTTGCTCCTAAATTGCAAGACTTTTTTTACAATATCATCTATGCTTAGAGAATCAACGTCTATGACCTCATCAGCGGCCTGGGCGTACATATCCTTTCTCTTCTCCATGAGGTCCCTTACCTTTTCTTCCGGATTATCCCCCGCAAGAAGCGGTCTCGTCGTATCTCCGGCAAGTCTCCTGATTACGGTTTCAGGTTTTACTCTGAGCCATACAACAGTCCCCGCCTTCTTAAGAAGAGGAATATTTTCGGGAGTAGTGACTATGCCTCCTCCGGTTGAAATGATGAGTCCATTTCCGGATAAGTTACCTATGCCCCGCAAGATAGTGGTCTCTATCTCACGAAAGCCCTTCTCGCCCGATTCCGCGAATATCTGATTTATACTCTTCTCTTCAGCGTTTACAATGGCTTCATCTGTATCGACAAGCTGAGCCTTGGTTTCTGTTGCGAGGGCCTTACCTACGCTCGTTTTGCCGCAACCCATAAAGCCGATAAGCACTATATTTTTCATATCACACCCCGCAGAAATCAACTATAGAGCAAAGCTCACGGCGAAGTCTGTTAACCTCGATCTGGCCCGGAGCGCTCGCCCTGCCCACGCAGCCGAAGGTCATACAGGACTTTGTAAATGAACCCGCCACACGTGAAATCCTTCCCATATCTCCCATGGACATGGTCACAATCGGCTTATCGCAGCTTTCCTTTTCCGTCATTGTCACGTCCATAAGCCTTAAGACATCATGAGGCTCATTCGGCATAGCCGCAAGCTTAAGAACGTCCGCTCCCATTTCATCTTCCTTCTTGAAAATGCCAAGCATCTCATCATTTCCCGGCGTTTCACGGAAATTGTGGAATGAACCTATTACGGCAGCGCCATTCTCATGAATCGTGTCAATCAATGCAGGAACGTCTATTTCTCCGTGAAGACATTCAACATCAATGATGTCAGCCATGTCCATATCCGCAGCCTGAACAAGAAGGTCTGTGTATCTGCTGCCGTTTATATCGCTCGCGCCGCCCTCACCCTTTGACCGGAAGGTAAAGATCATAGGGATTCCGACAGCCTTTGATCTCACGTACATACAGGCGTCAACAGCTTCATTCAAATCAGAAAAACCATCTGCTCGAAATTCAATGATATCAGGCCTGTTCATAAGGACAGGGCCGAGTACCCTTTCCACTCCGGCCCTGTTCTTCTCAAAAACCGGCACACAAATAGCCGGTATCACCCGATCCTTAAGTCTTTCAATTGTGGAAACCACATAATCTCTCATGCGAAATATCGCTCCTTAACCTCATCGACAGGCATATCCCTGCCCGTAAATAGCTTGAAGGCCGCAACTCCCTGCCACAGCAGCATCCCCTTGCCTCCGACAGTTATGCAGCCATTTTCCTTCGCTTCTCTTAAAAGCTTTGTCTCAACAGGATTATAAACCGTATCGCAGACAATGAGGTCAGGTCTCAGAAGAGAAGTGTCCTTTATGACCGATTCATTGTCAAGCGGCTTCATGCCTACAATCGTGGCATTTGTAAATATGTCGCTCGACTTAACCTCACTCGCCTTCCTGTCCTCATCATCGATATCATAAACATTTACAATGATTCCCGGAACTTCCTTCTTTATCTTCTCGGCCGTATCGAGTGTTTTAGCGAAGAACCGGTCATTTTTATTTAAAATGGTTATCTCGCGGGCACCGTCAAGAGCGCACTGAACCTGAATCGCGGTAGCCGCTCCGCCTCCGCCCGCAACGGTAATTTTCTTGCCTTTCACGTCTATGCCGTGATCGCGGAGATTATTTGTAAATCCCTCGCCATCCGTCATATAACCCTTCATTTTACCATTGTCATTGACGATGGTATTGACAGCCCCGATAATTCTTGCGGCAGGCGAAAGTTCATCCATACATTTTGCCGCCTCTATCTTATCGGGCATGGTTACATTTCCACCCCGCATATTGAAGAGCTTCATGGCATCTATCGCCTTAGGAGTGTCATCCTTTCCGACATCGAGGCACACATATACGTAATCGAGTCCCAGCCTCTCAAAACTGTAATTATACATGGCCGGTGACAGTGAATGCGCCACCGGTGAGCCGATAAGGGCCATAAGGCCTGTGTGGCCTGTGATATTGTATTCCATACTATTCCCCCTTGTATCTCTTCAAAATGAGATTCTCTAACATCCTTTTTAACTTAATATGAGGCGCCTCGACCGGATCGATTGGGTCAGTCAGAATGCACATGATTCCGAGCCTTTTCGCTCCCCACACATCCGTAAATATCTGATCGCCTATTTCAAGCGTATTCTTCCTCGTCGTGCCCATCAGCTCCATAGCCCGCTTATAGCCGCCGGACATAGGCTTTTTCGCAAAAAACACGTAGTGGGTCTTAACATCCTTGTTGAAAAGATCCACCCGTGCTTTTACATTATTTGACACAAGACATGTTTTAAAGCCGATAGCGCGGAGCTTCCTAAAAAGCTCTATCGACCGCTCATCGGCGGGCGCTCCGTGGGGAACAAGGGTGTTATCTATATCAAATATAACGCCCCTGTATCCCTTATCGTAAAGCGCCTTAAAATCGATTTCGTAAACAGAGCGTTCTCTCTTATCCGGCATGAGATAATAGAAAATGCCCCTTTTCTTTTTCCGCATTGTCATACAAGTTTAATATTGTCGTTGTTACCTTCAGCCTGCTCGAACGCGTCAAGAATCTCTTCGCCGTAGTCGCCGAGATTAATTTCAAGTAAATCGACGTCCTCGAATGTGATCTCACAAGGCTCAGCAATGCTCGAAAGAAGGTCTAAAAGAGCCGATGAATCATTGATGGAATCCTCAGGCCAGCCGAATAAGTCCTCTAAATAGTGGTTAGCCGAGTCTTCGCTCGTCATCTCGCTGCATTCAATAATAATATCGTCCATAGTACGCTCCTCCAAAGTGACAGGCTTTACAAGTGTAAAATGATAAAGCCTTCTCTCAAGTATATTGCCACAACTTATAAAGCTTGTCAACAGGAAAAGTGAATTTTATTCTTTCTTTTCGGCTGCCTCTATGACTACCTTCTTCTGGACATCCGCAGGAGCGGCCTCATATCCGTTCTCCTCGTATGAAAATGTTCCGAGTCCCCCTGTCATAGACCTTAGAGTCGTAGAATAGCCTGTAAGCTCCGAGAGAGGCACAAGGGCTGTAATCTCAGTTCTCTCATTTGGTCTCGTGTCCATGCCCTGAACTCTCGCGCGGCGCTTGTTGAGATCGCCGGTCACGTCTCCTGTGAAGGAATCCGGTACATTTACATGAAGGAGCTCTATCGGCTCAAGGATGATAGGATCAGCCTTCATGAAGCCATCCTTAAAGGCAAGAATCGCGGCCTGCTTGAAAGAATACTCACTTGAGTCAACAGGATGGTATGAGCCATCGGTAAGAGTCGCCTTTATGCCGACAACAGGATATCCCGCAAGCGGCCCCGCCAGAACGCTCTCAGCGATTCCCTTCTCAACAGCCGGGAAGAAATTCTTAGGCACAGCCCCTCCGAAAACCTGCTCCTTAAATTCATAGGCCTTCTCACGGTCAGGCAGAGGCTCGAACTTTATATGAACATCGCCATACTGGCCGTGTCCGCCTGTCTGCTTCTTAAATTTGCCCTGAACCTCGACGCTGCCCTTTATCGTCTCTTTATATGGAATCTTCGGCGCTGAGAGCTCAATCGCGACCTTGTAGCGGTCAAGAAGCTTGCTTTCAACTATCTCAAGCTGTTGCTCGCCTATACCGTAGATAAGCGACTGGTGATTAGCCGCGTCATTTACAGTCTTAAGGGTCACATCCTCGCTCATAAGCTTAGCGAGTGCCGCCATAACCTTGTCATCATCGCCCTTGTTAACAGTATCGTAGCGCTTGCAGGTGTATGGACTTGAAAATGTCGGGCGGTCGAAAACTACAGGATTTTCCTTTGTTGAAATGGAATCGCCCGTTACAAGATCAAGCTTCGCGAGAGCTCCTATATCGCCTGCGTGAAGCTCAGTAACCTCAGTCGTTTTCTTTCCCGTAAGGACATAGAGCTTGTTAAGCTTCGCTTCGGTCCCCTTCTCAGCGTTAAATATGGTCGAATCGTTCTTAAGAACGCCCGAGCAAACCTTTATAAGCGAGAATTTGCCAATAAAAGGATCGGCTATTGTCTTAAATACCTGGGCGCTGAAAGGTTTATTCTCATCAAAGTCAGCGTGGAAGCTCGCTCCCGTTGTCGGATTGACACCGGTTACGATTCTTCTGTTAGGGGCAGGGAAATAGGTAACTATTTCCTGCATAAGGAGTCTTACTCCCTTGCAGTCAACGCCCGAGCCCATAAGAACAGGGATGATGTCACCCTTTCCTACGCTCTCGCGAAGAGCGGTTGAGATTTCAGCCTGGGTAAATTCTTCTCCGTCAAAATATTTATTCATAAGCTCTTCGCTTGATTCGGCAACCGCCTCAAGGAGAGCGTCTCTGTCATTATTTAAATATTCCATCGAGTAGTCAGGAATATCACCATCCGTGTAGGTTCCGTCATCATTGAAACGGCGGCCCTTCATCTTAACTACGTTTACAAATCCTGTAAACTTCCCGTTTTCGCGGATAGGAAGCTGGAATGGGGCTATTTTCTTGCCATACAGGTCTGTAAGCGCCTCCACAACTGCCCTGAAGCTAGCGTTGTCATCGTCCATGTCCGTTACGAAGAACATCCTCGGAAGCTTATAACGCTCGCAGAGATCCCAGGCTGTCCTGGTTCCGGGCTCTATTCCTGCCTTTGCGGAGACAACTATAATCGCCGCGTCTGCGGCATTTGCCGCCTCCTCAGCTTCACCCACGAAATCAAAATATCCCGGGGTATCCAGCACATTTATCTTCGTATCCTCAAATACTACGGGCACAAGGCTCGTACTTATGGAAAACTGTCTCTTCTGCTCTTCTCTGTCAAAATCTGAAACAGTGTTCTTGTCCTCTACTCTCCCCTGCCTGTCAACTGCTCCGGTGAGGTATGCCATGGCTTCCGTGAGTGTCGTCTTCCCACAGCCGCCATGGCCGAGTAGAGCTACGTTTCTGATTCTTTCGTATTTGTATTCCATAAGCTTCTCCAATCTGCCGAAATTTTCGGCTCTTTTGTGTGATTATTGTGGATAGTTACGGGTAGGTGCCTTCTTTTGGCATCTTTGTTATATTGATATTTTACAATTATTTATGCTGAAATTCAATAGTAATTAGTAAATTAGTATAGTTTTAAGGGATGTTTTCGCAAAAAACATTGGAAGGTTTTATTGCGGTCTGCTTTAGGACGTCGAAACTTTAAAGTCATAAAGTATTGACAAACCGGAATAATTTATGTAAGATAGGAAACAGCATAAATAATTCAGAGTAACAAGGGGTAACGAGACCATGATAGTTGTTATGAATTCTTCCGCAACGGAAGAAAATGTAAAGAACGTTGAAAATATCATCACCTCCGCAGGGCTCCATGTCCATCTTTCAAAGGGTGAGGAAACCACAATCATAGGTATCGTCGGCGACAAGACTAGGGTTAACACAGAAACTCTTCAGGCAGCCGACGGTGTAGAGAAGATAATCCAGGTCACTGAAAGCTATAAGCTCGCCAACAGAAAATTTCACCCTGCTAACACAGTCATAAAGGTCGGCGGCAAGGATACTGATGCCGTTACGATCGGCGGTGACCAGTTTGTGATTATGGGTGGCCCGTGTGCCGTAGAGTCATATGAGGAAGTAAAGAGCGCCGCCGAGTGCGTCAAGAAATCCGGAGCCGGTATGCTTCGCGGGGGCGCCTATAAGCCTCGTACCAGTCCTTATTCCTTCCAGGGACTTGAGGAGGAAGGGCTTAAGATTCTCCACCGTGTAAGCCGCGAGACCGGTCTTCCGGTCATAAGTGAGGTAACAAGCGAAGAAGCGCTTAAGACCGCGATTCCATACCTTGATATGGTCCAGGTCGGCACTAGGAACATGCAGAATTTCGCCCTTCTTAAGGCTGTCGGCAAGTGCGGACTTCCGGTTATGCTTAAGCGCGGTATGGCAGCGACCATCGACGAATGGTTAAACGCAGCTGAATACATTTTATCTTCAGGCAATGAAAATGTCGTGCTCTGCGAACGCGGAATAAGAACCTACGAGACCAGCACGAGGAACACGCTTGATATATCAGCCGTGCCTGTCATTAAGACCAAGAGCCATCTGCCTATCATAGTTGACCCTAGTCACGCAAGCGGCGTAAGAGCTTACATAGCTCCCCTTTCAAAGGCGGCGGCGGCCTGTGGCGCAGACGGCCTCATGATAGAGACCCATCCGGATCCCGCTAAGGCTCTCTCAGACGGGCCTCAATCACTGACATTTGATATGTTCGAAAACCTCTGTAAGGACCTCACTCCACTTCTTTCCTTACAAGGAAGGAGACTCTGATGGAGATAGGCTTTATAGGCTTTGGACTGATTGGCGGGTCGCTCGCCATGATCTGGAAAAATAATCACAGTGATTTCACAATTACCGCCTATAATTACCACGAGAAGCCGAGCGACGAACTGCTTAAGGCTAAAGCTGACGGTGTAATCGATGATATCACTAACGATATAGGCGTTATAGCGAAGTCGGACATGATAGTGCTTGCGGCGCCTGTCATGGCGAACGTCGAATATCTCAAAATGCTAGCTCCCTTAGTCGGTCCCGACACCCTTATCACGGATGTCGGTTCTTCTAAGGCCGTTATAACTAAGACAGCTATAGAAAGCGGTCTCTCGAAAATATTTATAGGTGGCCACCCTATGGCCGGGTCTGAGAAGACCGGATATTCATCGGGAAGTGTTGATTTATTTAAAAATGCCTGGTATTTCCTGACTCCTAATGAGGTTACAGAGGAGCGAAAACTCTCATTTTTACAAAAACTGGTAGCTGAGACCGGGGCTAACTGCGTAATCGCTGAGCCTTCAAAGCACGACAGGATAACGGCTGCCGTAAGCCACCTGCCGCATCTTGCTTCAGCGGCCCTGACCGACACTGTCGCTGAAGAGGACCTGTCAGAGGATATGGCAAAATATGCGGCGGGAGGCTTCAGAGACACCACAAGAATAGCGAGCTCGTCTCCTGCCATGTGGCGTGACATCTGCCTTTCAAACCCTGAGGCTGTCGCCGATATGCTTACAAAATATATCCACAAGCTTAATGCCGTTCGTGAAATGGTCCTTGCCGGTGACGGGAACGGCATCACGGAGCTCTTTAACGAAAGCCGCGAATACCGGGCAACTCTATCAGAAGATAAAAGGGTAAAAAAATAATATGCCAAAATTATTATTTATCTACAATCCAAATGCCGGAAAGGGAAGCGTCAGACGTGAGGTTTCAAATATTATCGAAAAGCTCACCTTCGCGGGCTACCTTGTAACCACATTTCCCACTTCAAAAGCGGGCGACGCCAGGGAAATGGCCCTCAAGCGGGGAAGTCGCTACGACTGCATAGTCTGCTCGGGCGGGGACGGAACCCTCCACGAGGTTATTAACGGCATGATGGGAGCCATAGCTACAGGGCATGAGATGCCCCACTTAGGCTACATTCCCGCGGGAACAGTAAATGACTTCGCTTCGAATTTTGATATTCCAAAGGACGTAAATGAAGCTGTTGATATCATAATAAACGGAACAGACAAGCCTGACGATATAGGAAGCTTTGATACAGGTGTTAAAAACCGGCGATTTGGGTATTTTACCTATGTCGCCGCTTTTGGCGCTTTTACGGAGGTTGCCTATGAGACACCTCAGGAGACAAAGAACGTTCTCGGGAAGGCAGCCTATTTCCTCGAGGGCTTCAAGCGTTTTCAAACCCTCAGGCCTTACCACATCAAGGTTACATACGACGATACAGAGTTTGAGGATGATTTTATATATGGGATGATTACAAATTCAAAGTCGGTCGGAGGCTTCCAGGGCATCACGGGGCCGTCAGTGTATCTTGACGATGGGAAATTTGATGTTATACTGGTAAAGAATCCGCGTTCACCGATGGATTTGCAGGATATCATAAATTCACTTTTAAGCAAGGATATGAAAACCGATAACCTCTATCATTTCCACACAGGGAAAGTTACCCTTGCGAGTGAAGAAAAAATTCCGTGGACGCTTGACGGCGAATCGGGCGGCGTTCATCAGCTCGTGACCATAAATGATGAACAGCAGGCCATTTCCATCATCGTACCGGATAAAAACAGAATTGAGGACTAAATGTACCATGAAAACAAGTGATTTTTACTATGACCTACCTAAAGAATTAATAGCCCAGGATCCTCTCCCGAACAGGGATATGAGCAGGCTTATGGTCATAGACAGAGCAAGTGACAGGTTAGAGCACAAGATTTTTAAGGACGTAATCGATTATCTCGATCCGGGGGACTGCCTCGTAATCAACAACACCAAGGTAATCCCGGCAAGACTTATCGGTACCAAGGAGGAGACGGGAGCAAAGGTTGAAATACTCCTCCTCAAGCGCCGTGAGTGTGATATATGGGAGACACTCGTAAGACCGGGTAAGAAGCTAAGACCCGGCGCAAGAGTTACCTTCGGAGACGGAAGACTCAAGGCCGAGATCTTAGATGTGGTTGAGGACGGTAACAGGCTCGTAAAATTCTACTATGACGGCATTTTCGAGGAGGTTCTCGACGCTCTGGGTGAAATGCCTCTCCCACCTTATATAACTCACGAGCTCAAGGATAAGAACATGTATCAGACGGTATACGCGAAGTTTGAGGGCTCAGCTGCCGCTCCGACTGCCGGCCTTCATTTCACGGAAGAATTATTGCAGGAAATAAAAGATAAGGGAATTACTATCGCAAGCGTAACTCTTCACGTAGGTCTTGGTACCTTCCGTCCTGTTAAGGTTGAGGATGTGACGAAGCACCATATGCACGTAGAATATTACAACGTGACCGAGGAAGCCGCAAAGCAGATAAATGACACAAAGAAAAACGGCGGTCGTGTCGTATGCGTGGGAACGACCAGCTGCCGTACAGTAGAAAGCGCAAGCGGCGATGATGGAATTATTCGCGCTGAAAGCGGTGAGACAGGAATATTTATTTATCCGGGTTATAGGTTTAAGATAATGGATGCCTTAATTACAAACTTCCATCTGCCTGAGAGTACCCTCTTAATGCTTGTCTCAGCTTACGCAGGACGTGAAAAGATGCTTAACGCTTACAAGGTTGCGGTTGAAGAAAAATACAGATTTTTCTCGTTTGGTGACGCCTGCCTCCTCTATGATTCGGGAGAAAGAAATAATAAAAATTAAGCGGGTCGCATTTCGAGAAGCAATGCGACAATAAAAAACCCCTCTGCTTTCGCAGAGGGGTTCTTCGTGATATGCCATATTTTAATTTCAGGCACCATACTCTTCGTAATAGGCATCTATTCTCTTTTTTATATCATCATCTATTACTACTTTTCCGTTTACTTCGTGATTATAGAGATGCTCGATAACCTCCTTCATGGTTACAATAGCGCCGGTAGGGAAACCATAGAGGTCTGATATTTCAGAAAGAGCGCTCTTCTCTCCCTTTCCTTTTTCGCCACGATCAAGAGAAACCATCATTCCTTTTATTTCTACATTCCCCTGAGCTTTAATTATTGGGAATGTCTCTTCTATTGATTTTCCTGAGGTTGTGACGTCCTCAATAATGACTACCCTGTCGCCGTCCTTCATATTTGAACCCAGAAGAATTCCCTTATCACCGTGATCCTTTATTTCCTTCCTGTTACTGCAATATTTTATCTCCTTACCATATAATTCATCAAAGGCTATTACACAGGCGACAGAAAGGGGAATTCCCTTATAGGCCGGTCCGAATAATACGTCAAAGTCATCGCCGAATTTTTCATGAATTGCCATTGCGTAATAACGGCCCAATTTACGCAACTGGGCACCGGTAACATAGGCTCCGGCGTTCATAAAAAATGGTGATTTTCTTCCGCTTTTAAGTGTGAAGTCTCCGAATTTCAGTACATCACACTGCACCATAAATTCAATAAATTCCTTCTTGTAATCGTTCATCATAGTCTCCTGTTCTTTTTTTATAATATAATAATAAATATGTTCGACCTACCCATTCGAAACGCAGAGCATTTAGCAGATTCGTGGAAGCCCTTCTCCTTCAAGCGGCAATATAATCCGTTCAGCCCCGAATTCAGTCTTTAATAATACGTTATTATTTTCTCTTCCGGTAACTTTGCCAATAATAGCGGCCTCAGAGCCATACTTTGATGATTGTATAGCATTTAAAGCCTTATCCGCGTCTGAATCGTCCACTATGCATACAAGCTTTCCTTCATTTCCCATGTAGAGAGGTTCAAGCCCTAAGAGACCGGCGAAATTCCTGACACTTTCATGAACAGTAATCGCTTTCTCGTCTATATGAAATGTAGTATTACTTGTATTCGCAAGCTCATTTAACACCGTGGCAAGGCCGCCGCGAGTAATATCTCGAAGACTGTGGACCTTCAATCCTCGCAGCTTCATGACCATCTCAACTAATGGCGCGGCATCAGTCTCAATGTCGGAATCAAGGTTCATTCTCTTAGAGAGAATAGCGGCGTGGTGGTCACCCATGGCGCCGGATACAATTATCTTGTCTCCCGGTCTCGCGTTCTTAGCAGAAATATTTACACCATCGGGTATAATTCCAACTCCCGTTGTATTTATATAAATGCCGCCTTTTCCTTCGATAACCTTGGTATCTCCGGCTATAATTTTCGTACCTGCTTCCCTCGCTGTCTCTGCCATGGAATGAACTATATTTTTAAGAACCTTAAAAGGCAGTCCCTCTTCAAGAATAAAACCACACGTAATATAGCTCGGATTAGCTCCCCGCATAAGCATATCATTCACGGTGCCACATATGGAAAGACGGCCTATATCTCCGCCGTTAAATTCTATCGGGGTTACCACAAAGCTGTCGGTAGTTACGGCAATCTTCCCGTTAACGGGAATTACGGCGGCATCCTCCATATCGTTTAGGATTTCATTAGAAAATTCCTTCGCGAATATATTATCTATTAATTCGCTCGTGGCAGTACCGCCGCTGCCATGGGCGAGAGTAATTACTTTATACATAGGCATTTTCTACCCGTGCTAGACTCCTTCCTCAGCTATTAAATTTATTTCGGCGAAAATATCATTTAATTCATCAGCTTCGGATTCCGATACAACCTGTAATATACATCCCGCGTGAACCAGAACACTGTCGCCGACCTTGCAATCTACAAGTCCCGTCATAGCGTTAACCCTTGTACCGTTGTAATCAACAAGAGCCTTATCACCATTTATTTCAATCACCTTACCGGGTAAAGCTACACACATTGTTTTTCCTTTCTTTGATCTGCGTATCGCTATGCGACACACCGGTTAATAGAATATCACAGAAGAATTACTATTTCAAGTAAAAATTTACAATGTCATCCATGCGTGGCAGCTTCCTTCTGTTGATACCATGCAGGCGCCCTGAGGAGTTGCCGGAGTACAGACCTTGTGAAAAAGCGGACATTTATCAGGCGTAATCTTTCCCATAAGAACCTCATCGCAATGGCAGGCCCTGTTAAGCTTATGGTCATCATTAAGGTCCGCGCTTCCAGCGTCAAGCTCGCTGTATTCAGGTTTTAATATTCTTCCCGAATTTACTATAAGTCCCATTCCCCGCCAGACAGCATCGCATTTATCAAAATATTTGTCTATTAAATTCCTGGCTTTAATATTCCCCTCATCCCTTACAACGGATGGGTAATAATTCTCTACTATTCCCTTGTTCCTGTTTTTCACGATGCCGGTAATTGCGGTCAACAATTCCGGTCCCTTAAATCCCGCTACACCAAAAGGTATGGAATACTCTTTCGCAATAGGCTCGTAGACCTTGGTACCGGTAATTACACTTACGTGTCCCGGAGCAATAAAGCCATCTATTTTCGCGCCATTTTGTAATAAATTATTTATTACCTCAGGCATGGTTTTTATGGCTGTCAGAATTTTTACGTTCTTTATATTCTCTTTTAATATAGTATCAATTAATAGTGCGTATACAGGAGTTGTCGTCTCAAAGCCGACCGCTGCGAAAATATAATTATTTTCTCTGTCATTCTTTGCCAAAGTTAATGTATCCATAGGTGAATACACCATTTTAACCTTCGCCCCGTTTCCCTTTTCATCAGCCAAAGAGCTTACGCTTCCGGGAACTCTTATCATGTCGCCAAAGGTACATATTATAGTATTTTCTTTTTTAGATAGCTCTGTCAGCTTATCTATATAGGCCGAGGGAGTAACGCAAACAGGACATCCGGGACCGGAAAGCAGATGAATTTTATCAGAAACCAGGCTCCTTATTCCAAGCTTACTTATAGCTGCAGTATGACTTCCGCATACCTCCATAATATTCATATCCGGTCCGTCGTATTCCGCTAAATATTTTTTTAAATCAGATAAATTATCAATCATTTTTTAGTTACTGCCCCAAAGTTTGTTGTAAGCCACGCCTGTAACCTTCTCACAGATTTTCTTTTCTTCTTCTGTCGTTACACTGCTTTCCTCGCCCTTCCTTCTTGCGACTTCCTTCTTTATCACATCGAATTCCTTCTTTCCCATAGGGAATATATACCCAAAAATAAAGAGGGCCGCGACAAGAATAACCGGCATAAAAATAAATATGTACTTTATACCCTCTGATGTAGCCTGAGTCTGGATTGCAAGCTTACCATCGTACCCGACTATATCAATAAGGAGACCGATGAGCCATGCGGAAATGCCGGCCGATACCTTCCTGGCGAAGGTAGCCATTCCCGAAACAATTCCCGGCCTGCTTACTCCCGTAATCAGTTCGTCGACATCCGCCATATCAGCAAGTATAGCGAAGATTGAAGTGAGAGTCGCCGCATTTCCAATTCCAATTCCCATGGCGAGAATTATTACCGGAATTATGCTTCCGTCCGCGTTAGAGCAGAATAGAAGCCCTAAGGTTGAGATGATTCTTATAGGGGCGCCGATAAGGATGGTTGTCCTCTTCGATGTCGCTGCCATAACCGGCCCCCAGATTAACATACCTATAAACTGGGATATGATAAGGGCTCCCATGAGGTAGGTCAGATAATGATTTTCACTAGTGCCTCCGATTACATTTGTAACATAGAAAACAGCCATACCTGAAACAAAGTCCATACCGCACTGGCCTGTAAGATATATGCCTATGAAAATACGGAAAGACCTACTCTTCATAACACTGACTGCGCTCTTAAAGCTGTCCCTCATAGGAACCTTTACCGGTGGCTTCTGCTTTTCCCAGGTTCCCGCAAAGGTCATAAGGGAAGTAAAGAGAAAAATTATGCCGAAAATGATTGCGCAGCTTGTATACTCATCCGGAATATTCTGATGCTTTATTATCATGGTAGGGACCAGGCCGCAAACCATGGAGCCGAGAGTTGACCAGATCATGCGTACATTTGAAAATTTGGATCTGATTGTATAATCCTCTACCATATCCGGCAGAAGGCCGTTATATGGAACCATGAGAATGGTGAAACCGGTCGAGAAGAGGCAATACATCAGAATATAAAACAGATAAAGCAATATCTGATTATCTGAATGCAAAGGAAGCCATAGAAGGATAAATGTCAGAGACGAGGCAAAGGCTCCGATAAGAATATATAGTCGCTTCGGCCCAATCTTTGACGTAGTTCTGTCAGTGATATTTCCCATAATAGGATCTGTTATGGCATCCCAAACCTTCCCGACGAGAGGAATGGTTCCCGCGAGAGCCGCAGGTAAACCAATCGCGTTAGTCAAAAAGACCGTAAAGAAGGTGTTAATTATAACGAAGGCACCTCCGTTAAAGAACTCACCCATGCCATACATCATCTGGGCCCCAAGGCCGTAATTTTCTTTTTTGCTTCTCATAAATACCCCCAAATAATATTAGTTAGCGCCATTCATCATGACCATGGCCCGCTTCATATTGAAGGCCAGGCCATACTTTACTACCTTGTCATACATTCCCGATAAGACGAGATCCTCGTCATAGTGCTTACTTTCTATCTGCCCCAGTGCATCCATGCAGGATTTCTTCATGCTGTCAGAATCACCTGATTCCGAATATTTTAATTCAAATACAATAACGGTATTTCTATTATCATCCGTAATTGTAATATCAGAATATCCATCTCCTGTAAGATAACCTGTCATATAGAGAATACTCCAAAGATTGTCTATACTTCCGTCTAAACTCCGATTGGAAGTGCTTGCTTTTTTCACGCTTCACCTGCTGTTATAATCTGTTATCGGCATAGCCTAAACCCTTTGAAATTACTGCGATTTATGCAAGTGTGCTTTCCCTTATGTTTTCCCTTGTATTATATGATTTCATATGATTGCCGAATCATTATAAGGGCAAAAGCAAGGGAAAGAAATCCCTGTAGCACGACATAACACCAAATGGCAATCGGCTGTTGAAATGCTTTTTTTAATGCGGTTATGATAACTCCGTTCGCAATTCATCAAGATATTGCAGAGCTATTTTAATATTCTTTGTCCGCTCTGCACCCTCTGACACTTTAGCCAAAACCCTTTCTCTGGAAGAATACACGGACGGAAGAGTGTTCGCAATCTTTATTGCTTCCACCCGCCTGTCAAGATCAACCATGCAAAAGCATTTCGTCATTTTTGCCTGAGATGTTCTGGAAGTTTCGCCCGCATCAAGTCTTATCGTCCGATCTGCGTACATCACGGCCTCTTCGAGAAGATTTTGCTTTTCAGCGCCAGTTTTCTCTTTCGAAAAAGAATAAGAAACCCAGCTCATAAGATGATTCATGGATGCTGATAATGCCCAATTCTTTATAGATGATTTCAGTTTGTCATATGCTTGGTCCATTTTCCCTTCATTCGCCAATGCGTGGATCTTTGTACTGAACTCTTTCATATCATCCTTGCGGTTGATGTTATGCATAAGTAATGCATCAACTGTAATCCCGAAATAATCAGCAAGCACCGGTAAACATGAAACATCCGGCATCGACAAATTGTTTTCCCATTTACTGACTGTTTGCGGGGAGACACCAAGACATTCGGCCAGCTCCTCCTGTGTGAGATTTCTTTCTTTACGTAACTGCTTTAAGTTTGTTCCTAAATCCATATTTTTCTCTTCCTTTCTCAAAAGCCTCAGACTTTTGAATGATTGTTGTACGCTAATCATAGCTTTCTTGCTTTATGGAATGAACAAACCATTACGCAATATAACTCAACGGATAGTGGAGGCTTCCAATATTTTTATCCCCAGTTCAAAAGCCAAAAACAAAATTTTTGTCTTATCGTCCAACCGAGAATCTCCAGAAATACTCCTCGGATCCCATTTTGAATGATCAAGATTATCTCCTGCGTAGAAAAACTGAAAAAACTCTGTTCCTCGAAAATCGCAAACAGCTTGCATGCCTGCACATTCCATTTCTACGCAAATCGCCCCTTGTTCTTTTCGCCGATTTACTTTGTTTCTTGTTTCACGGTAACATGCATCAGTAGTCCAAGTTGTTCCTTCAACATAAGGATATCCACACTCGTCAAGAACCTCTATAAACTCTTTCTTATATTTCTTATTTACTTCTATAGAGTCACTTGGTTTTGCATAATGAAAACTGGTTCCTTCATCCCGTAATGCTAGGGTAGGAATTATTATCCCGCAGTCCTCTATATTCTTATCTAAAACACCGCAATTACCGATAAGTATCAAACGTTTACTGCCTATGGCCATTAGGTCTTCATATTGAGCAACACACAAAGGTTCACCTACAAATGATTGGAAAAGAGCAAATCTTTTCCCTTTGTAATTTATCTCGTAAACAGGATTTAAACTGACAGCAGAATGAATGTCAGTAATTTTCTTAGCGTCAAAACAATTCAAAACACTGTTAAACAGTTTTTTCGAAAAGCAAGATATTGTTACTTCCGGGAAGTTTTCTATCTTGTGCGTTACCATATCAGGATTAATCACGCTGTCCATTTCATCATCAAATTCTTCTAATAACATATTTGTCCTTTCCTTATATGTTCATTCCCTACTGAGTAAGCTTTTCTATCACTTCCAAAAGTTTACTATTTCTCCTGCTAAATCTTCTGGATTATCTTTATTTATTTCATGCCCTGAACCCTTTATTATGGTCAATGAGCTGTTGGTAATAATACTATGAATAGTCTTCACTCCCTCAATGTTGGCAGTATCATTTTCTCCGCAGATCATCAGACATTTACATTTTATATTTTCAACCTTGCGTGGTATATCAACCTCACTCATTGTACGCACCAGAGAAATGAAATCTCTCTTCGGAAGTCCCAATCCTGCGAAGGCTTCTTCCGGCATCTGTGCAAACATTTCGTCCTGCTTTGCTATAACATCCTTTGGAATATCATATGGAATAGCCATAAGAATTAGCGAATCAACCTTATCAGGATGAGTTGAAGCATAGTCCAAAGCCAAAACACCGCCCATAGATAAACCTGCAAGATTTATTTTTCCTTCTTGGTTATCGCAGTATTCTTCTAACGCATGATATAAAGCATCATAGTTTATCGCTCCTGATACTATTTTGAACAAATCCGGGATATGTAATTCTATGCCTTTGGCACAATCAGAAACATTTACCCAGGAAGAAGGATTTTGCCCCAATCCATGTAATACGATGTTGATCATTTCGTTGTATTCCTCCATCATTCTTTTTTATAAATTAATCTTATTCCTTATATCACTCGATTCGTAATAAAATCCTTTTATACACTCTTCAATCGGTTTAACAAGTCCGCCACTATGCCTGGATCATCAATTAATGAAATCCCAAAGCACTTCTTTCCGGCATCCTTTATTGATGAGCCGATATGATATGCTGTTTTCCCATCTAAAATAATAAATCTGTCATGGAATACCTGCGTCTTAAAAACTGTCAATGTGGGATATTGTGCGTTAAAATTCGCTGCATCCCTATTCGTAAGCTGTGCACTTGCAAATGTGTAAATTTTCACATCTACGCCGGCATTCTTCTTTGCAAGTATATTAAGAGTATCTACATCAACATAGCCGTCTATCAGAATGATTTCTTTCTGCGCCTTCTTTATGATAGATGTGATCAGGCTAAATGCATCATATATCTGGCCATCAAAGAATATTTTCTGCTCAGATTCTGCATGATCCTCAATATACTGAAATACTTTATCAAATCTTTCATCCGTGGATTTTTGATACTCCAGTTGCTTCAACTCGATATCACTGACTTTTTCAAATAGTAGGGCATTATTTGAGATAAAATGCCGCATTTCAACAAATGCTCGCATTATTCCTATGCTGACATTTACAGCCACATCACTTTTGAGAACAGCAGATAGCATAGATATACCTTGCTCTGTAAATGCGTATGGCATATACCTTCTACCGCCTCTTCCTTCCGTCTTCTCTTTTGAGATGCCATTTTGGCATCTCAAAAACTCTTCTTCGGTTAGCTGAAAGCAAAAGTCTTCAGGAAATCTATTAATATTTCTTTTTACCGAACGGTTAAGTGCCCCGGTTTCAACCTGATACAGCATGGCTAGATCGCTATCAAGCATGATCTGCTTACCACGTATCACATGTATTAAACTCTTCACATCCTTAGTATCTACAGTCACAGGGATTATTTCCGCTGTTTTCTCTTGTGCTTTTTTTGCCATATATACCTCCGTCTTTGAGGTCACAAATTGTGACCTCAAAAGCATTTATCTATTTGTCTTAACTATAAAAAATGTTGTAGCTCGCATAAAAATCCAAGATATATCCTACCATAAATATCAACCGTTTTCAATGAAAATCCCTGTAGATATGCGGCCTATCGGCTTATATCTTTCTTCTTTCCGGCGGGCTTTCTTTCGGCATTCTGGCGTCTTGCTTCTTCCTGCGCTTCCTTGAGCATTGCCCTGACGGATACTCTTGCTTTACCCATCTGATCCTTAACCTTCTTCGTCAGTTCCCTGGTCTTTTCTATGGCAGCTATCACCTTGTTCATCACCTTTTTGATGATTGGAAGAGTTCTTTCGGAATTTGGAATCTCCACATAAGTTTTTCCGGTCTTACTTTTGATCGGATTATCCAGTGCCTTTGCAAAGTTTTTTATGTCATCGTAGCCCTCCGGAGCAATCCCCATATCTTTAAGATCATCCCGCAAGCCCTGTACTATCGGAAGTTCCTTTTCTTCAAGTTCTTCGAGCCACTTTTCCGTATCGGCTTCTGTTTCCTGCCGTACCTCCTGAATACTTTCTATATCTGCCTGTACCTGTTTCTCCTGTTTCTTTACTTCAGAAATGGTACGTTCCGCTGCTTCTTTAACCGCCTGTGCCTGCCTTGTGGCATCGGCCGCTTCCTCAAGAGCCGTTTGCGCTTTGAGTTCTGCAATGGTACGGTTACCTCCGATGGTTGTTCCGTTCAGTACCGGATACAGGTTCTTTTCTGAATGGGTATCAAGGAACTTTTGAAGTTCGGGATGGAACGCCGACATCTAAAGGCTGTAATTACCACTATCGTCCCTTGTCCCTGTAAGATAACCTGTCATATAGAGAATACTCCAAAGATTGTCTATACTTCCGTCTAAATTCCGATATGTCAGCTCCTCACGTATTTTCTTTTCGATATGCTCGCCTAAAACCAGTTTTTCAAGCTCACCCTTGGTCTGCTCCGTAGCAATATCGACAAATTCACGCACTAGAGAATTACTGCTTGAATTAGCCCAGTAGCTTACAGCGTAACTTCTTGATCCGGTTTTTATATCCTGACAATAATTGATTACATCCCACGGACAATAAATATCGAACTTGCCAAATTTATAACCGTCATACCATTCTTTTACTTCAGCCTTTTTGTTAACAATATTATAGTACTGTAGCATGTTGTCAACTTCATTCTCTTTGAAGCCAAAGGATTCATTCACATCTCCTTTCGCGATGGAATTAACTTTCAGGTTATTCATTCCGGTAAAAATACTTTCCTTTGAAACACGCAGGCAGCCGGTTAGAGCGCCGAAGGCAAGATAGTCATTAGTCTTTAAGGCTGCATGAAACATATTTCTTATGAGACTTACCATCTCATCATAGTAACCATGCACATGAGCCTTATCAAGAGGAACGTCATACTCATCTATAAGAACTACAGTTTTTTGATTATAATACTGACTTAATAATGTAGTCAATGTATAAAGACTCGTAGTTAAAACTCCTAAGGTCTCTTCATTTAATTCTATATTAGGCCTTCCCAAATTCAATATTGACTGATATTGTTCTTTGTCAATTAGCGACAATTTGTCGCTTTTCATTATAAATAAAAAGCGCTTTGCTTCAGTGTAAATAATCCTGCAAAATCCATAAAGAGCCTGCGTAAAGGTCAGACCGTCGACATTTTTCAGCGAAACAGATACAAGGGGGTATTTCCCCATATATTCTTCGCAGAACTCTTTATCCTCCGTTATCTTCAGCCCATCAAAAAGCTTCTTGTCGCGACCTATTTCGAAGAAATATTTGAGCATGCTCATATTGAGAGTTTTGCCAAATCGTCTCGGACGGGTAAATAAGGTTACCTTGCTCCCTTCGGTAATCAGAGACTTTATTAGCATGGTTTTATCGACATAATTCTTTCTCTTTACAAGCAAGGATGGCTTCTATTAGCTTTTTAGATTCAAGAACTGAAGAGGTGACCTCATGCCATGGACTTTCGGAAGTAGTTGCCGTTACAAATTCCATCATTATTTCTCTGTTTGGAATAAACACTTCGCCAGTTTCTACGTCGTATCCCAAGTAGCCTAAATGAATTAACATTGTCATGACATCATTTTTATTATTGAATGTTGTCATGTCGTTTTGAAAACTTCCTGTATCTATAACCTGCCATTAGCTTAATAATGGAATCTCTCAGGCCATCAAAATTCATAGAAATATATTCTCTAAGAGATTCATACGTTTCTGTCTTATTCCAGTAATCGGCACAGTATCCCGACTTTATAGCTGTAACTATTGACCTCGGGCTGAAAATATGTTCACACTTTCTAAATGAATATCCGTCGTACCATTCTGAAAGTTCATCTATATTAAAGAGTACTGATTATCATCGACTTATCTACATAGATAGATGATCGTCTGTCCATTACAAACTGCTCTGTATCAGGATTTACGAATATTCCCATATTAACTCCAAAACACATATTCTTGATATAAACATAGCTTCGCCGGGGTCGTCATGTAACGGCCTCGGCGAAGCTATGTTCATCTAATTCAACACTGTACCCGAAGTAACTTGCGCTATCATAGATTGCTTGTAAACTGTCACAACTATTTCTGGATTGCACTTCGTGCAATCCTTGGCGACATCGCTAAGGCGATGTCACAATTAATGATAACACTCTTCGAGGATTTAGTCAATTCCAAGTTAGATACAACATGATACTTTTCCGGTACAAAGGGCAGGGTCTTCAATGTCTATAGCATTATTTTGAATTTTTTCATATCTATAATCAAAAAAGCAGAGGCCATATTAGCCTCCGCAATTTAATATATTAACTTATACCTGCGTCTTGAACATCCCGATAAGCTTCGCGAGTTCCGCTGATTGGTCGGTGAGCTCCTGGGATACCGCGCTTGATTCCTGGGCTGTAGCTGAGTTATTCTGAACTACGTTAGAAATCTGATCGATACCCTTATCGATTTCCTCCATGCTCTGGGCCTGGTCCTTTGCGAGATTACCGGATTCGGCCATTACGGATACGACCTCCTCTACGGAGTTCTTCATACTCGTGAGGGCTTCCATGGTCTCGGCAACGACATCATTACCGTTTCTGATTTCATCAAGAGTATCATTTATTAGCTGATGCGTACTCTTAGCGGCTTCGGTCGACTGGTTAGCAAGCTTACTTATTTCCTCGGCTACAACGGCAAATCCCTTGCCGGCCTCGCCTGCGCGCGCTGCCTCAATACTTGCGTTAAGAGCAAGAAGCTCGGTCTGGTTAGCGATTGCCTCGATATTATTCGTAATCTGCTCTATGGACTTGGAAGCTTCTGTGATTCGTCCCATGGCATCGGTAACCATACCCATCTTGAAGGCACTGTTCTCAGCCGCGCTCTTGACATTTTCTGACATGGATACACTCTTGTCAGCGGACTCAGCCATCCTTCTGGTCTGTTCGGTTACTGTATCAATAGAAGCCGTAAGCTCCTCAACTGCCGCAGCCTGGTCAGCGCTTCCCTCAGCAAGATCGTTTGCTCCCTTGCTCATGTTATTAGCGCCTTCAGATACGGTTCCGGCGCTCTCGCGAACCTGGTTAAGGGTTGTGGAAAGCTTGCCGACTATATCCCCATACGACTTACTTACCGCCTCATAATCACCTATATATAGCTCCGGATGATTGGTGCCGTTTGAGAAATCTCCGTCGGCAAATTTCTCAAGTGTCGCTATGATATCCTTTACAATATCTGATATCATGCCGGTAGACTTAGCGAGATCCGCCGCAAGATCACCTAATTCATCATTAGCGCTGTAATTGATATTTACGTTGAGGCTTCCGTTTGCCATATCGTTAGAGCCCTTGCGGATAGCGTTTACAGGCTTCATAATGGTATCAGTAAGCTTCAGGCGGCTGACATTCATACTGATAAACATGATAACAACCATTCCCACTGATAAAATCGCGAGAATTATAGCAATTATCATCATTACTATATAATATTTTTTCCAATATGAAGTATTCACGGAGGAAATATTCTTAAGGTCGGTGGCGACTGTATCTATGGCAGGATAGAGGCTGTCGTTGAAATAATCAAAGGCATCGTTCTTAGCCTCCATGGTCTTGTCTGTCGCCATGCTGCCAGAATCATCAGGTATTTCCTTAAACTTTTCAGTCAGGCCATCAGCGACTGTTGACATGGATGACAGGTCGCTCTTAAGCTGGCTTATGGCCTGAGAGTCATTATAAACCTTAGCAAGGGCGTTTGCCTCATCACCTAAGGTAGTGATTCCGTCTGCTGCCTTCTGTAAGTGTTCGTTCTTCACATCAGGCTCATGAGCTGACAGGGCCCAAAGGTAGTGCTTTGAAAGGGCCTGGATATCAATCCTTATCTCGCCCTGAATACGCTCGGATTCGTAGGCCTTGTTGTAGAGGTCGCGCATGCCGGTGATGGTGAATACAAGGGCAATTAAGAGAAGTACGACCGTTACGACAGAAAAGTTTCTGAGGCGCTTAAAAATGTAGGTGATTTTCCCCGAAACATTCAGTGAGTTCAGTTTTTCATCGTCGTTGAAGAGACCATTACCAGATTTAGCCATAAGATTTACCCTCCATATATTTGACACGTGCCGGGTACCAAAAAATTTCCATAAACTACGTCTATGGAAATTTTATGGGGCCGGGCACTACTTGGAACTAAACTTATAAATTGTCGCGGACTCAAACTCCTTCCCGGCAGGAAGGATAGGGCTCTTAAACTCAGGCTCATTGCAGGCGTTAGGAAAAAACTGCGTCTCAAAGCAGATTCCGTCACGCTTATTGTAGATCTTGCCGCCCTTGCCCTTCTTATTCTCAAGGAAATTGCCGGAATATACCTGCATGCCCGGAAGATCTGTAAATACTTCCATCTTGATTCCGGTCTTAGGGCTCACTAATTCAGCGCACTTAACGCTCTCTCCGTCACGAGTCTTAAGTACGAAATTATGGTCATATCCACCTGCCTGCTTAAGCGGCAGATAATCTTCATTTATATCACGGCCAACCGGCTTTGCTGTCCTGAAGTCAAGCGGAGTACCGGTAACATCACGGATTTCACCCGTAGGGATAAGGTGGTCATCGGTCGGTGTAAAGGCATCGGAATAAATTGTCATGATATTATCAAGTATATCTCCGTTGCCCTCACCATTTAAGTTAAAATAGCTGTGGTTTGTCGGATTTATAACCGTCGCCTTATCCGAAACCGCGAAATACTCAAGGATTACCTCATTATTCTCGGTAAGAGAATAGGTTACGGTAAAGTCGGTATTTCCCGGAAGCTTCTGCTCCATGTCGGGGAAGAGCCTTGAAAATTCAACGCTCGCCATATCAACATCTTCCATTGTTTCGGCTTCATATACCTTATAATGAGATCTGTCGCTGCCCGAATGAAGGTTATTTTCACCATCATTCTTCTCAAGCTCATAGACCTTGCCGTCTATGGTAACCTTGGCATCCTTAATACGATTGGCGTTACGGCCGACGAAGCTTCCGAGACTCTCAGCGTTGTCCTCATACCCCTTTACATCATCATAGCCTAACACTACATCAACAGGCTTGCCATCCTTATCAGGCACCCTTATGCTCTGAATGACAGCGCCATAATCCGACACAACGAGCTCCATACCGTTTCTGTTCTTAATGGTATACAAATGAACCACTGTGCCGTCCTTAGTCTTCCCAAACTCCTTCGTAACTACGTTCATAGTCTTCTCCTTTGTGATATATCACTGCTCTTCAGTCTTATCTATAGATATATGAAGCTCCTCAAGCTGCTTAGGATCAACCTCATTTGGTGAACCGAGCATAAGGTCTGTAGCGTCCTTAACCTTAGGGAAAGCGATAACCTCACGGATATTGTCGGCTCCCGTAAGAAGCATAGCGAACCTGTCAAGACCGTAGGCAAGACCTGCGTGAGGAGGAACACCGTACTTGAAGGCATTTAAGAGGAATCCGAATTTCTGCTCTGCCTCCTCCTTAGTGAAGCCTATAACCTCAAACATCTTCTCCTGAATATCGTCCTGGTGAATTCTTATCGAACCACCCCCCAGCTCAAAGCCGTTTAATACAATATCGTATGCCTTCGCGCGGACTGAACCCGGATCCTCATCCACATGCTTGAAGTCCTCTTCGAATGGCATTGTAAACGGATGGTGCTCAGCAACCCACCTGTTCTCGTCATCACTCCATGAAAGAAGAGGGAACTCTACTACCCAGAGGAAGTTAAATTTGCTGTGATCTATGAGTCCCAATTCCTCACCAAGCTGAAGTCTTAAAGCTCCAAGAACCTTCCATACTATAAGGTTTTTATCAGCCGCAAAGAGAAGAAGATCTCCCTTTTCACCATGCATAGCCGTAACCAAAGCCTTTAATTCATCCTCTGTCATGAACTTCGCGAAGCTGCTCTTATATGTGCCATCTTCCTTAACGGCAAGGTAAGCAAGTCCCTTAGCGCCTGAGCCCTTAGCCATCTCAACAAGCGCGTCTATCTTCTTTCTAGGCATATCAGCCTGTCCCTTTACATTAAGGCCGCGGACAGATGAATTCTTATTCGCGAGAGCGCTTGTAAATACGCCAAAGCCGCAATCCTTAACTACATCGGATACATCTACAAGCTTCATGTCAAATCTTGTATCAGGCTTGTCTGAACCGTAGTCGTTCATGGCATCTATCCACTTCATACGTTTAAAAGGAATCTCTACGTCAAGGCCTATCGACTCCTTGCAGACATATTTTATAAGACGCTCATTTACGTCAATGACATCATCTACATCAACAAATGAAAGCTCCATATCGGCCTGGGTGAACTCAGGCTGTCTGTCTGCTCTAAGGTCCTCATCACGGAAGCAGCGTGCTATCTGGAAATATCTGTCGAAGCCCGAAAGCATGAGGAGCTGCTTTAAAATCTGAGGAGACTGAGGAAGAGCGTAAAAATGTCCCGGATGTACACGGCTAGGCACAAGGTAATCGCGGGCGCCCTCAGGCGTCGAATTGCAGAGCATAGGGGTCTCAATCTCTATAAAGCCCTCATTTGCCATGAAATCACGCATGAGCTTCATGATCTTAGCCTTCATCATGATACGTTCCTGCATATCAGGACGGCGAAGGTCAAGATATCTGTACTTAAGTCTTATCTCTTCCTTGGTCTTAGTGTCACGTTCAATAGCGAATGGCGGAGTTAACGCTTCCGACAGGATTCTGGTATCCTTTACTCTTATCTCGATATGACCGGTAGGAATATTGTCGTTAATCGCCGAACGCTCACGAACCTCGCCGACCGCGGCAACAACGAACTCATTTCTCATTGAGGAAGCCTTCTCGAAGTTCTCGCTTCCGCAATCCTTTTCCTCATATACAAGCTGGATAATTCCCGAACGATCACGAAGGTCTATGAAAATGAGACCGCCCTTGTTTCTGTACTTGGCTACCCACCCCATGACCGTTACGGTCTTACCGATATCATTTACTGTTAATTCCGCGCATCTGCACGTCCTGTGCAGACCCTGCATTGATTCTGACATTTGAAAAATTCCTCGATTCTGTTTATTAATTCATGCTCATTGAGCTGAAATATCACATGCCATGCCTTATGCTGAATATTTTATCGTACAGATAAGGCATATTTGTTATATTATATGTCATACCGTCCAGAAAAACAATCTCCATTCTTTTCCTGCGGTAGAGAAACACACTTTTTATCTGTGGCATCCAGGCTAAAAAGAGCTGACAGTCGGCACTACGCTCCGGCAGCAGTACCTGAAGAAATTCGGCAGGCGTGATGTTGCTGAACACCTGTCTCTCCGAATCCCAGACCATGATACTTCCATCCCTTACCATAGAGTCACCTTCCACATTATAAGTTCTCGCGCTGTTATTTTCTGCCATTTGTTTAAGCCTTAAAGAAGCTTACTAAGTCCTTAAGCTCCATTTCCTTATCTTCTCCGTCCTTCATATCCTTAAGATGGACCCTGCCCTCTTTTAGCTCATTTTCGCCGATGATTACGGAATAGTCCGCGCCGATCTTGTTGGCGTACTTCATCTGCGCCTTAACCGACCTGTCAAGATAATCGGTTTCGACGAAAATGCCCGCGTGACGGAGCTCCGTAACTATCTTATAGGCCTCGCTCCTCGCGGATTCTCCAAGCACACCCACATAGAGTCTCGCGTGAGGCATAGGAGCAAGTGATACGCCCTCTTCATCCATAAAGTAAATGAGTCGCTCAAGGCCCATACCGAAGCCGGCAGCAGGGATATCCTGCTTCTCGTCAAGCTCGTGAACAAGACCGTCATAGCGGCCGCCTCCACAAAGAGTGAAGCCGTCCTTATTTACAAACTCAAATACAGTCTTAGTATAATAGTCTAGACCTCTTACGATGCCCGGGTCAACCACAAACGGAATTCCAAGGTCTGTGAGCATTTTCTGTAAGGTCTCAAAGTGCTTACCGCATTCCTCGTCAAGATAATCGATAGTCTTAGGCGCGTCAGCGACAATAGCCTTGCAGGTAGGCACCTTGCAGTCAAGTACACGGAGTGGGTTCTTCTCCATACGGCTCCTGCAGTCGTCGCAGAGCTCACTCTCATGCTGCCTCAGATAAGCAAGCAATGCGTCATTGTAGCCCTTTCTGCACTCTCCCGCGCCGATAGAATTTATATGAAGCATGACATCCTTGAGGCCAAGCCTCTTAAGAAGCTCAGTCACAAGAGTGATAAGCTCTACCTCTACCATAGGGCTCTCGCTTCCTACAAATTCCACGCCAAACTGATGATGCTGTCTTAATCTTCCGCTCTGAGGCTTCTCATACCTGAAGGCAGGTGTTACGTAAAACATCTTCACAGGCTGAGGAAGGGCGTAGAGGCTGTTCTCAAGATAAGCCCTGATTGCTCCCGCCGTGCCCTCAGGCTTCAGGGAAATGCTTCTCTTACCCTTGTCAAGGAAGGTATACATCTCCTTCTGAACCACGTCAGTGGTATCACCCACACCTCTCTCAAAGAGGTTCGTGTGCTCAAATATAGGTGTAATAATTTCACTGATTCCGTAAGCCTTACACAGATCTCGGGCAACTGCCTCTATCTGCGTACGCTTCCACATATTTTCACCAAACCAGTCCTGTGTTCCCTTAGGACGCTGTGTTATCATAGCTTTACCCCATTCTTATAATTACCATAGGTCAAGGTTCAGATCATTTTGAAGAGGTCTGACCCTGCTATATTGTCTGTTTTGATTCTCTATGACATCAAGGACTTCCTTGAATTCCGGGCTGTTTACCGATTTTTGTAAAGCAAGAAAGCACCTCATGTCAAAATTTTTTACTTCATCAATCAGAATCTTCACCGCTACCTCGGGTGGATAGGCCCTCCTGTACTGCCTTTCGGACACAAGCGCCGAAAATACATCGCATACCCTCAATATCCTCGCGCCGAAGGGAATAGACAGGCCCTTCACGTTATCAGGGTAACCAGAGCCATCAAAATTCTCATGATGATGAAGTACCGACTCTGTTATAATATCATCATATCCGTTTTTTTTCAATATCTCATAACCAATTCTTGAGTGCATTCTTATATATTTTATTTCTTCTATACGAAGAGTTCCGTCCTCATGGCCGTATAGATAATGCGCTATCTGAAGCTTACCTATATCGTGCATTAGTCCCGCGACCGCCATCCTGTAGGTAAACTCCTCGCTCGCCTTAAGATTCTTTGCGACCGACCTCGCGAGCATGCTCACAACTATGCCGTGGTTTAAGGTATCCGCCATGTCCTTCGCAAGCAAATCAGCCGTTTCCGGATCATTTTCAATTATATCCCGTAACGCTTCTCCCGTCTCAGAGCCCGCGATAGCGTTCTCATCGTCGTAGAAGACCGAAATATCAGCTACGCAATTCAAAGTTCTTCTCCAAATTCATCTAAAAACTGTTTCTTACGGTCTATCATTTCATCTATACGCCCTATGTAGTCCATTACGAACTTCACATTCTCTGTTCTTTCGATTCTCTTGCCGTCCTTAAAGACGAACTTGCAGGAGCTTCCCGCTCCAAGGCCTACTACGGTATGCTTTTCCTCCATCATGAGAATATTGTAAATGCCTTCCTTGCCGGGCCTCGCGTATCCGGTGTTCTCAAGGTTTTCCGTGATATTCTTCTGCCTGTAGAGGTAATAAGGCTCATAGCCATGGCTGATAGCGTATTCGTAAGTGAGGCGCTGCATCTCCATGGTGTCAGTAGGCATAACATCCTCTATCTCATCGAGATGGAGCTTAAGCCTCGCCGCCCTCTTAATCGCAAGCGAATGGACCGTCAGGTCGTCAGGGTTTAACTTCTCAATCTCAGAGAGGGTATGTCTTGTGTCATCCGCGCTCTCTCCCGGAAGCCCTATTATGAGGTCCATATTTATATCATCCATACCGGCTTCTCTGGCCTCATGAAATGCCTTTACGGTCTGCTCAGCCGTATGGAGACGTCCTATGAACCTAAGAGTCTTATCCGACATGGTCTGAGGATTGATTGACATCCTCGTGACACCCATTTTCTTCATGACAGAGAGCTTTCCGGGCGTAATAGAATCAGGCCTTCCCGACTCAACCGTGAACTCAAAGGCTTCATCCATAGGAAGGGTATTATTTATATAATCGAGAAGCCTCAGTAAATGGTCCTCATCGAGGGCTGTCGGTGTCCCACCGCCGATATATACTGTCGACAGGCGCTTACCCGCCATAGCGGCTGCGATAAAGTCTATCTCCTTAAACAGGGCAGCCAGGTACTCATCCACATGCTTCCTGTAAGTTCCGATAGGATATGACGTAAATGAGCAGTAGAGGCAGGTTGACGGACAGAAGGGAATGCCAATATAGATGCTGTAGCCATTCTTATAATCTATCCTGCTTAGGAGGTCTGCCTCCTTCTTAGCTATCCTAAGGGTCAGGTCAGTCTTCTCATCGGAGCAGAGATATTCCTCCTTATAAAATGCCCTGACGCTCTCTTCGCTCGCACCCGCCTCAATCTCGTCAAGAGCAAGCTTCACAGGCCTTATTCCGGTAAGAGATCCCCACGGAAGTTCACGTCCCGTGTAGTCGCAGAGTATCCCATAAAGAACCTGCTTTAATTCGTTCTTATACTGTCTCTTCCAGGCAAGGAAGGCCTCGTCACGATCATTATCGGTCTCGGGCCTTGTAACTGTCGGGACCCTCTCACCTCTTACCACGCGACCCCGCTCATCGGAGAGCCAAATTTTAATAAGCTTATCTCCCGTATCGGCTGTTAGCACTATAAAGCGGGGCAGGTTCTCCCTTTCTTTAATGGAGTCCGGAACCGCTGTCGGCTCGGCGTATGGAACCGTGACGCATTTTACTTCCTCGTGAGGAAAAAACGCTCTCGTCAAAGGCGCTATATCGTGACTGAACGCGTCATCCGAAAGCCTTATTTCTATCATTTAAACCAGGGATTCCTTTCCTTTTCAGTTCCTATTGTTGTAAGCTGTCCATGTCCCGGAAGAAGAAGCGTGTCATCGGGGAGCTTCTTAAAAATGCTCTCAACGCTCTCCCTGAGTGCCTCCTCCGAGCCTGTCGGCATATCTGTCCTTCCGACGGATCCCGCGAATATCTCATCTCCCGAGAAAATTAATCCGCTATAATTTCCATTTCCCGGTGGATTCGCGAATGAATACTCATCGCCAAAATTAAAATAATAGGACATGCTTCCCGCCGTATGCCCGGGAGTGCTCAGTATCATAAGCGTCACTCCACCAAAGGTCAGCACCTCGTCTTCCTTAAGGTATACATCCGGGGCAAGGATATAATTGGTCCCCGGTACCATCTCAGAACCGTTCTGAGATGGGATATGAAAGAGAACCCTGTCGCGTAAAGGTGCGTACACATTGACACCGTACTTCTCCCGAAGCTCTCCGGCAGCGCCGCCGTGGTCAAAATGGCCATGCGTTATAAGAATGGCTGACGGAAAGAGTCCATTGTCATCTATGAACTTAGAAAGTCTGTCAAAGTCAGCAGCAGGGTCAACTATTATGACCCTCTTGCCATAGACGAGAAAATACACATTCGTTCCGATAGGTCCGCACACGTATGAATATAGCGATATGTCCATCAGCCTGTTGTCCTTTCTATATCTATAACGCCTTCAATTGTGCGAAGCTTAGCCACTATGTCAGCGAGCTGCTTCTTGTCCTTTATTTCAAATGAGATGTCTACCGTCGCCACACCCTGCTTGTTGACGCGGGCATTTATGGAGCTCATCTCGATTTCCATCTCGGTAAAAATCTTAGATACATCAACAATAAGTCCGTTCCTGTTCGCGGCGTACATCTTAACCTCGGCCGTATAGAACTTATCCGACTTCTCCTTGAGAGACTCAGGCGACCACTCGGCCTCTATAAGTCTCTGCCGGTCATCATCGGAGAGATTAAGGATATTCACGCAGTCGGTCCTGTGGATGGAAATGCCGCGGCCCCTCGTAACAAAGCCTACTATCTCGTCTCCCGGAACAGGTGAGCAGCATTTTGAAAAATGTACCGCTACGTCGTGAATTCCCTTGACGACGATACCACCCTTGCCCTCGGTCTTCTTAGCCTCGCTTGCGGATTCGCCGTTGCTGTGAACCTCAAGGATATCCTCATCGGTTATTGACTCGATATCCTTTTTCTTCTTCTCCTCAAGGAGTTTATTTACAACCTGGCCCTCCTTAAGGGCTCCGTGACCTATAGCGGCACAGATGCTGTCCCAGTCCTTAAAACCATACTTTGTCAGGGTCGCGTCCATGAAATCAGGCTTCATGATATCGCTGACAGTTATGGAATGAGCCTTACAGTATTGTATAATAAGGTCCTTCCCGCGGTTTATATTGTCTTCCTTAAGCTCGCTCTTAAACCACTGATTTATCTTGCTCTTAGCCTGAGTGGACTTAACTATCTTGAGCCAGTCACGGCTCGGCCCCTTCGAATTCTGGCTTGTAAGAATCTCAATTCTGTCGCCGTTCTGAATGACATAATCGATATTCACAAGCTTTCCGTTAACTCGGGCTCCAACCATCTTATTTCCGACAGCCGAATGGATGCTGTAGGCAAAATCGATAGGCGTCGATCCCGCCGGAAGATTCTTCACATCTCCCGTAGGAGTGAAGCAGTAAACGCTGTCGGAAAAGAGGTTCAGATCAGACTTTATGACATCAAGGAACTCGGTATTATCCTGCATGTCCTTCTGCCACTCAAGAATCTGACGGAGCCAGGAATACTTCGCGTCCTCGCTGGCCTTAGTGTTAATGCCGTTCTGATTTTCCTTATATTTCCAGTGAGCAGCGATACCGTATTCAGCTGTACGGTGCATATCGTAGGTTCTTATCTGAATCTCGAAGGGCTGTCCCTTCGGCCCTATAAGGGTCGTGTGAAGGCTCTGGTACATGTTGCTCTTAGGCATGGCGATATAATCCTTGAAACGCCCCGGAACAGGGGTGTACATCTCATGAATTACGCCAAGCGCCGCGTAGCAGTCCTTCACAGTATTCACAATTATGCGGACAGCAAAGAGGTCGTATATCTGATCGAGTGTCTTGTGCTGATTCACCATTTTCTTGTAAATGGAAAAATAGTGCTTTACACGCCCGCCGATAGTGGCGTCAATGCCCGCTTCCTTTATGTGCTCACCGACCTCTTTCTCTATATTTTCAACGAAATTCTCTCGTTCCTTAGCCTTCAGGGTAATCTGCTCATCGAGCATCTTGTACACATCAGGCTTAAGATACTTAAGGGAGAGATCGTCAAGCTCGACCTTAATCTTGCTGATACCGAGGCGCTGGGCAAGCGGAGAGTAAATATCCATGGTCTCACGGGATTTCTCTATCTGCTTCTCGGGCGACTGGTACTCCATGGTTCGCATATTGTGAAGTCGGTCGGCAAGCTTAATAAGTATAACCCTGATGTCCTTCGCCATGGCAAGGAACATTTTCCTCAGGTTTTCAGCCTGAACGTCAACCTTGTCCTTGGAATATTTTAACTGGGTGAGCTTAGTGACACCGTCTACAAGGAGAGCAACCTCCTCACCAAACTCCTCAGCGACCTGCTCACGGGTCATGGACGTATCTTCCACAACATCATGAAGGAGACCCGCTATAATTGTCTCCTTATCAAGCTCAAGCTCGGCCAAAATAATAGCGACACAAATCGGATGGCATATATAAGGCTCTCCTGACTTCCTCATCTGGCCGTTGTGAGCGTCCTTGGCTACCTTGTAGGCCCGCTCTATCTGTGAAACATCGGTAGAAGGGTGGTAAGCCCTCACCGCCTCTATAAGCTTCTCATACAGAACCTCAGGAGGCGTGAATTCATCAAAAGTATCAAGCGGTTTCTCGGATGCCTCTATCTTGCGCTTCAGGTTCTCGTTACTTGACATATAGCTGTTAATCCTGTTGCGCACTTCCTTCGCTTCAGCTTCTTTTGATTTCTCACTCTCGTCTGTCTTCTCGATGGTAATATTTTCCATAGAACAGCTAACTCCCCTTTTTCTGTATAAAGCCTAATATGCTTATGCTATAAAGCCAAGCGCGCCGCAGATAAGAACAAGCGCACCCAGCGCAATTCTGTAATATCCGAATACCTTGAAATCATGTTTCCTTATAAAGTCCATAAGGAACCTTATTACAAGGAGAGATACTATAAATGCCGTGAACGTCCCTGATACAAGAACAGCAGCTTCAACTCCTGTCATGCTTATTCCGGCTTTTATAAACTTAATAGCCTTAAGAAGGCTGGCGCCTGCCATAACAGGCACAGCAAGGAAAAACGTGAACTCAGCTGCGGTTTTCCTTGACATACCTATGATGAGACCACCTATAATAGTCGCCCCGCTCCTGCTCGTCCCCGGGAATACGGCGGCGAATACCTGGAAGATACCTACAATTATGGCATCAAGCCATGATATATCTGCTATTCGCCTCGTCTTAGAATTCTTCCCCTTAGTAAGCGTGCTTTCAACCACGATAAAGGCAAGGCCCACGACAATAAGGGCAATCGCGACCGAAATAGGATTATAGAAGAGCTCGTTTATCTTATCATCGAAAAGTAGTCCGACCACAGCTGCCGGAATGCAGGCCGCTATAATCTTAGCCCACATAAGTAGGGCGCCCGGCTTCCAGACAGAGCCCTTCACCGCCGGCCTTTCTCCCGCTATATCCTTCTCACTCGCAAGACTGTTCTTCCTTTTAAATGGCCAGAGCTTGTTAAAGAAAAGGATAATTACTGCGATTATCGCTCCAAGTTGGATTACTACCTCGAACATTTTCCAGAAATCATCCGAAACATTCAGGGGCATAACGCTCTGAAGAAGTATCATATGGCCTGTGGAGCTTATAGGAAGCCACTCTGTAACTCCCTCTACTATGCCATAGATTATAGCCTTTATTATCTCAATAAATGTACTCATTTTGTCCTATTAATAGCAATAATGGAGACCCGGACTCTCCGGGTCTCCTGAATATTCTGCGCAAGCAAGCGAATCATTTTCCAGGATACTTAATGATGGAAGCAACGTCATACTTGCCAAGTCTCTCCCGGCCATTAAGGCCCTCAAGCTCTATAAGGAAGACAATCTTAACAACCTCGCCGCCAAGCTTCTCTACAAGCTTAGTAATAGCTTCCATGGTACCGCCTGTAGCTACAAGGTCATCTACGATAACAACCTTATCGCCCGGCTTGATAGCATCCTTGTGGATCTCAAGCGTGGCCTTGCCATACTCGAGATCATAGTCAACCGAGACTGTCTCAGCCGGAAGCTTTCCCTTCTTTCTTACAGGAACAAAAGCCTTATGCATATTATAAGCAATAGGCATGCCGAAAATGAAACCTCTTGATTCCGGTCCAAGAACGGTATCATACTCAACATCTCCGATAGCCGCTGACATCTGGTCTATAGCCATACGAAGTCCGTCCTTGTCACTAAGGATAGTAGTGATATCCCTGAACATAATGCCCTTCTCAGGGAAATCAGGTATAGTCCTTACGTAATCTTCAAGCTTCTTCATGGTAAAAAATCTCCTAACATCTGATATCTATATTGGCGCCAAGCCCCGGGTTCACGGAACGTTCCATCATCTTAACCATCTCGTCACCCATATCTTTATAATTATCAAGGTTCTCGGCAAGCATAGCCGTACCGACAGTAGTCTGAGTGTGCGCAAGCGACAAGGCTTCCGACAGCATCGGGATTGAACTTGGATCAAATGAAATGTCCATAAATGCTCCATTCCTGCCCTAAGGCAATCATACCTACTATATTTTAACACAAACGTATTGATATTACAAGAAAAAAATATGTTTCGCCCCAAGCCCGGGTTTTCGTACCGAATCTTATCTGCGCCGTCTAATGGCGTTAACCACTAACTGTCTGGTAACAAGAAGGACAATGATAATGGCGGCTATTACAGCGGCTACAGCAACAGGATCCACAGGCTGGGCATCTGCCGATATATACTTTCTCTCGGTTTTCCCGTTTTCTACCTTATGTCCACGGACAAGAAGACGGTGGGTATTGATGCCGTATGGTGTACAGGTAACCAGGGTGCAGTACTCCTGTCCCTGGGTAATGGCAAGGGAATCGGTCTCCTCAGGAAGAACCGTAAGTATACGGTCCACCTGGTATGTGATGGTTCTGTCCATTATATGAAGCTCGAAGGTGTCACCGATGGTAAGCCTGTCAAGATTTGTAAATAGAGTCGCGCTCGGAAGTCCTCTGTGGCCTGAAAGGACAGTATGGGTATTCTCTCCACCCGTAGGAAGGGAGGATCCGGCCAGGTGTCCTATACCTACAGCAAGTGTAGCTTCATCGGTGCCGTGATATACAGGGCAATTGAGGTTAATGGATGGGATTACAATATAGCCCATGACACCCGTATTCGTAGGGTCAAGGAGCTTCTTGTACTCTGCCATATCGCTATCCGACAGGTTAAAATTGGTACTCATCATGGCAAGCTTATCGTTATACTTATCAGCCGCCTCCCAGTACTTCTCAAAGTCCTCCTTCTTCATGGCGCCGAGAGCAGAGTTATAGCCCTCTATAACCCTCGACTCATGGAAGGAGTTATACCATGCGCTTATTGTAGGATAGAGGAATATCCCCAGTCCCGCTATCAGCACAATCACAAAAAACAAAGTCAAACCATTCTTCTTTAACCATTTCATACTAAAATATACCCAGCCAAATTACAAATATACCCCTGCACGTGCAGGGGTAATTATTAATCATATGAATCTCTTGCTTTAAATGAAATCCCAAGTACCAGCAGCATCAATCCCGCGAAAGCAAGAATCGGTACCGGCCACCAAAGAAGTCCTGTCTGAGGAAGAGGACCTGCCGGAATAGGTGTCTCCGGAACGGTTATCTCAGGAGTAGTAGGAACATCAGTAGGAGTTCCCGGTGTATCCGATGGTGGTACCTCTATCTCATCAGGAGGAGTAGGTGTAGTAGGATTAGTCGGGGTATCGGTAGGATTACCCGGTGTATCCGATGGAGGTATCTCTATAGTCTTCTTATTCGTTATATCAAGGATAGTACCTGTAGTAGTCGCGGCAGACTCCTGAGTCATGGTATAGCCCTCAGGAACAGTTTCAAAGCAGGAATATACATATCCCGACTCAAGTCCGGTCCAAATATAGGTCCAGCTGTTAGCCTCGTTAAGAACCTGAGTATCGTAAACGCTGTTATCCTTATAGAGGGTTACTGTTATTGCTGTTGGTCTCTCGCTGTAGTTACCGTCATCCCAGTGCTTCTTAACCTGATAGGTTACAGTAACTGCCGCAGGAGTGGTAGGATTCTCAGGGGTTGTCGGCGGTGTATCCGGCTTTGTCTCCTCAGAGCTTGACCACTTGCTGTTCTCTGATACAACATCATAGACTAACTTACCAGATTCCGTGGTAGGGATGGATATAAGGTAAGGAGTGAAGGTATAGGTCTTGGTAGTCTTACCTGAAACTACGGAATAATCCTTACACTTTACAAGATACATGCCTATGGAAAGGTTACCTGCCTTATACTGACCACTAGTATCCGTTACTCCGGAAGCTGTGGCTGAGATGTTCTTAGCTGTAGCGTAAGCAAAAAGGGCGACTGCGTTAGCCTTGTTCTTCTCGGTGTCCCAGGATGCGTAATCATCGATTCTTATACCGATACCCGAAAAGGCATCAGTAAGCTTCATGGTGGTTCCGCTTGAGAAATCGGCTACCTTATAAACCTTGGTATAGACACCGGTCAATGTCTCGTCAGTGTTCCTGACATTCACCGTAAGCGAACCTGTATTTTCGGCGGCTCTTGCAGTAAAACCGCTCGTAGCAGAAATTGTTAATGCCGCCGCAGCTATGGCAACGATTAACTTTTTCACAATCTTCATATATACCTCCTGTTTAGGAAAACTAAGTCGGAAGCGCGGGCCCTGCAAAGGTTTGCAGGACTCGAGTTTCAGGCTTATATATCTTAAACTTATTATAACAGAAAAAGACTCCTCCATGTAGGTTTTCCTCTTAAGATAATATGGAGTCTTTTTCTGTTCATACTCCTTCCGTCGCCTACGGCGACACCTCCCTCTAGGAGGGAGGCTTTTAAGGTCAGAAGTCCTATTTAAGGCTCCCTCTATGAGGGAGCTGTCACGAGCTCTGCTCGTGACTGAAGGAGTTATTTCTCGTCAGATTAGGCCATCTTCTTTCTGCGGATTACGAAGTAGATTGCAGCTGCAACTACAAGCACACCACCGACAACCTTGAAGATTGTGGTACCGATACCACCGGTTGAAGGAAGGAGAGAACCTGTTCTGTTCTTTACATCTACGATAGGTGTAGCGTATGGATCTGAAACCTTCCTCGTGCTGTTTGTAATGTTGTAGGATCCGTTAGCCGTATTTTTATCAGCTCTTGAGATAACAACAGGTACAACATCGTTAAGGATGTTATACTCAGGACTTGGAGTCTTTGTCTCAACTAAGAAGTAATCTCCCTCATCAAGACCGCTGATTGTGATATCTTTTCCCTCAACTGTTACTATATCTTCAAAAGTTTTACCCTTAGCATTAACCGTATACTTCGTATTATCATCTTTGTCTTTTACAAGAGAAACTCTTGTATAAGCGCTGAGAGCGTCTGTATCAACCTTACCATCTTTAAGTAATGTTCCGCTGAAGGTTCCCTTATAAAGGCTAAACTCAGCGCCAGCTAAAGCGTCACTCTTCACATCGCCTGTATACTTGTGGAGGTTGAACTTGTATGTATAGGTCTGAGTCTCTGTTTTCGTTGTGTGATTGTCATCACCATATGTAAGCTCAGCGGTGTTCTTGTTGCCATCAGAGCCGGGAGCAACAACAGCCTTATCATTAAGAACAGCCTCATAATAAATGGTAATCGTTGTATCCTTGGTGATAGTCTTAAGATAATTATCTAAGAATACCACGTCAAAGGTATCACCATCTGACACAGTATCTGCAAAACGGACACTATAATCACCATTCGTATTCTCATCTGTGGTCCTTGTTAAAGTGGATGTCACGGTATTTCCCTTGTCATCCTTGCTCTCTGCGACAACGCTATCAACTCCTGTGAAGTCAAGGCCATCTGTCATCTTATCGTGATAAACGTAATTCTCAGCACCGGCATAGGCCTGAATTTCCGCCTTATAGCTTACAGTATCACCGATATTTACATCAGTAGTCTTCTTATAACCATCAATAGAGCTTCCGGAGACAGTCTTTTCTACAGTAGGAACCTTGTTCTTATCAACAAGTGTTACACTAGGTGTTGCGGTATCAAGTGCTGCAAGGGAGCCTGTGGTTGTGCCTAAGAGATAATAGCCATATTCGGCTGAAGCTGTAGCATTTTTTCCATCTTTACCAACTGAAGTGGTTGCATCCTCGGCAATACCATTCGCTTTTGCATAGTCAAGAGCGGCTCTTGCAAAATCAGCTGCTGTAGAATTATTAAGTATATTTTCACCCTTTTCATTAGTTTTTAGGGTGACAAGTTTCTTGCCATTTAAATCTACTTCGTTCTCGATTGTAAAGTACTTGGAACCTTCACCTTTATCAAAGAAATCTTTCCACTTATCTGTAAGTGAATAGTTACCACTTTTTTCTGTACCGGTATAGTTTAAGAGCTTATAAATCTTATAAGTCTGCTTCGCTGTACTAGTAGTGTTCTTCGCTGAATTCTCGATAGTGATGGTACCTGTGGTACTTGTATCCTCAGCAGCGAATGCTGGCATAGCTGGTACTACGGTTCCGGCTACAAGTGCAGCTGCGAGCGCACCTGTAAGAACAACCTTGTTCAGTTTGTTTCTCATTTTACTCTTTCTCCTTTTGACTTGTGATATTGCAAAAAATATACTCTGACCAAAACCATTGCAGCCCGAGTGATGTCAGAGTCCTATGCAAGTCACAACCTTCTGAATTGTTATTATATTTGCCTATGGCCTTTGCCACAGGTATCTATGCAGATTATATCACAGTCTTGGTCAAAATGCAATATCTAAATTTAAAAATCTTTAGAGACCCTTACACGTGTATATTCCGCTCTCAGAGCCGATTTTCGTCATTCTCCTCTAAGTTGTGTGAAAATTCTGTGTAAAGTCTGAACATATATCCGCCCAACTTTTCCGCAAATTCAATCATGAATTCCCGTGCCAGGTACCATGAAGAATTTGTTAACTTCACTTCGTTCGTTAACAGTTTCTTCATGGGACCAGGCACTGTTTATCCCCGGGACAAGGCACTGTGTAGTCCCTAAGTAATCCTAAAGTCTCTTCGCTTTTCCGGAATATGGGTGTTCCTTATTGGCCTTTCCCGCCTCATTGCTTATTTCTTCAATATCCATGCTATCGTAAAATTGCCGCTGCCACTCTGTATAATCAATTTTCTCACGATTTATTAACGAAATGAATACTTCCGCCTCAACATCTCCCAGATTTTTTGTGAGGCACTGCATCCCTCTTTCCAAAATAACACTGCTATTATCATTCATAAGCTTTTCCTCACTTCCTCAAGAAATTCTACCGGCGATACCAGCTTTATCTCTTCACTCTTATATCGTAAAAGCCTTTTATCGGTAGAAATAAAATAATCACAACCGGCAAAAATAGCTGAAGCCACATGGCAGGCATCCTTGAATTTAATACCCGTCGACATAATATCCTGGGCTCGTTCTTCTATTAGGTTCTTTCTATCTACATCAACTATGTAATCAGCATATTTATCAATAAACTGTATGATAGCTCTTTTCCGATCTATAAATGGACTATTAATACACTCGTACCTAAGCATATAAGAAGACACCAGCTCATAGGAACCTTCCCTTATCATCTTCTGAATCCACAATTTACACTGAGTCTCAATAGACACCATCAACTGTGATTGGTCATCATATGGTCTATTATAGCAACAGTTATCAAGGTATATTCTAATTTTTCTGTTTTTCAATCATCTTTTCCTTCAGTTTCATATATTGTTCTTCTATTATTCTATCACGTTTTATCAAATGTCACAAGGGAAATTTGATATATATCTTTTCGCCTGCCGCAGCTCTCGCTGAGCTGCTTCTTTTAAGGAAACGAAGCCAAATCAGGCTTCGTTTTACCTCTTATCGGGAAATCGTTAATCATAGTGAGTCTAGTCTGCCTTAGCAGTGCCTGGTCCTTTTCACAATGCCTGGTCCACTAAAATTTATGTAAACGAATGAGCGTAGCGAATGAAGTTTGCAGAAATTTTAGTGTACCTATTGTCGTAGAGAGGGACCCTCGGCGCTAGCCGTGGGAGAGTTGGCTACGACCAAAAGCACGGATAGTCTTTGCCATGGTAAAGTTTTACTTATTGCTAATTCTGCCCTGGTGAGGAATTCCCGTGCCAGGTACGGTTAAGATTTTGTGAACTTCGCTTTGCTCGTTCACAAACTATTAACCGGACCAGGCACTGTTTCCTTCACGTAAAATCTCCGTCTCGCTGCTACCAAGATTGTCGGACATGCATTTAACGCCCTTATTTATCACATCAACAGAATTGTCCATTATTTTTCTTTCGTAAAATTATGTATGAGTCGGCTCCTATAATCGCAGATTTATGCAACTTTGCTGTAGTCAATAACAGCCACTTCTTGGCATGATTTCTTAAAAGGAGCCTGTCAAGGCTCCGTTTCTTTTCATTATTTTACGGTAAATATTACTTTCTGCAAATTTAACCGCATCCATCTTGCACAATATTCTAATATACGCAAAATTCTGCATTTCATGAGGCAATAAATAGCAGAAAACGCTTTAGGACCTTTGTCCGGCTCCGGATATTCAGTAAACTATAATTAATCCACCATCGTTGGAATACAGCGAGCTTATTCCACCTGTATCGACAATTATACTGTCCTTAAATGGAATCCTTGCCATAATCTTATCCCTTACCTCCACCGCCCTATTAGGGCAGTTACAGTTAGCGACACCGAGAATCCTCGTCTCAGGATCCGTGACATCCTTCTCCATAAGAGAAATCATGAGATCGACAGCCTTAACCATACCGCGGGCCTGGCCTAGCTTTACTATATGTCCGTCAATAGTTCCGCCCATAACAGGCTTAATATTAAGGGCTCCCGCAAGAACCGCCTGAAGACCCGTAAGACGGCCATTTTTACGGAGGGTCTCAAGAGACTCTAGAATAAACTTCGTCTGCTTCAGATCACTGTAAGCTGTAACCCGCTCCACGACTTCATCGAAGCTCGCCCCATTTTCCTTAAGCTCTATTATCTTCATGACGAGCAGGCACTCACCGACTGATGCTGAGTGCGAATCGAAAATATGGACCTTCTTGTCGGGTTCATCCTCCTCGTAAATATCCGCCGCGACCTTGGCGCTGCCAAATGAACCTGAGAGATTTCCGGAAAGAGTGACAATATAGACCTCATCACCTTCCGTGAAGTGCTTCATATACTCATCCGGCGCAGGGCAGGCGGACTTAGGTACCTCAGGGCTTGCCTTCATTTTCGCGAGAAAGTCCTTCTGATCGAATGTCTCGTCATCCACAATGGTCTTCCCATCTATCATAAGCGTCAGAGGGACATTTACAATGTGTGGGTTCTTCTTAAGTTCGGGCGTAAGATCACAACAGCTGTCGCACAAAATCACATATGACATGGGCAAGGCCTCTTTTCTTTTTTATAGTAAATGCGTAAAAGTTTGTATTTTGTGATTATTATATCACATATTCACACGATAATAAAGCCATAAGTCAAACAAATCTGTTCAACTTCTCATCATACTCAAAGCCTACAAGCGCCGCCTTCTTCTTCAGCTCTTCCTCATCGACAAGGTGGGCCTTGGCAAAGCGCTCCAAATTAGGGAATCTGTCCCTTAGTTCAGTATTTATGAAGCTTACAAGCATCATAGGGTCTTTAGGTAAATCACTCATAATATCCTCACTGCATGGGAAGGTAGCGTCCATGGGCAAACGCAAGCCTTATGGAACGAGCCTTCGCGTTTTCAAAAGTATTCATTATCCTGTCCGCTTTACCGAGCTTTTCCCCCGGTGAAAATGGACTTCTGTAGCCAACCGGCACCATACCGGCATTGAGAGCCGCCTGGACTCCCACTTCAGTATCCTCAATCGCTACTATATTAAACACAGGCACGTAGAGTGCCTTCGCGGCCTGCCTAAGCATATCCGGGGCCGGCTTCGGCGGCATATTTTCACCGGAAATCTTCACGTCAAAGAAATCAATCCCCGCCTTCTTAAGGTCGGCATCCATTTCCTTTTTCGTGGAGCTGCTTACAGCCGCAAGCTTCATGCCGTCCTTCTTAAGTGTCATGGCGTATTCCTTCACAAAAGGAATCATGGTGAGACCGCCGTTTATATCGAATATAACCGCAAGCGGTGAGAGGCTCTTCGCCTCGTAATCATTGTAAATTTCTTCCATACATTTTAATACCCGCTGTTCAAGAGATTCATAAGATTCTGCTCATTTATCAGATGCTCGGCCACACCTATAAGTAAGAGGTGGGTAGGATAAAATACGTAGAAGAACCAGCGCGGAAGGAGCTTCGGCCCCTTCTTCCCATTATAAAATGCTACAAGTATCACGGCGAAGAAGCCCGCGCTCTCATTTATCTGTCCTATCTTAAGGTCATAAAGAGCAAACCAGAGGGCTATCGCAAGCGCTGAGAACACAAACCTCGCCCGGTCGGGATCCGGAAGCTTCCTCTTCTCCCCTATGAACCTTCCAAGCCTTCCTATATAGAAAATCATGGAGAGGAGGAAAATGCCGTGTCGCCCGTAGTCTGTCGAAAGTAAATCCGCGAATTCAGCGAAGGCGTAAATCATGCCTCCCTGAATCACAGCTGAAAGTATGATGGCAACTACGCCCCGGCTCTTAAGTATCTCCCAGATTCTGTCATTTATTATAAGCATTAAGAGGCCAAGGGCAAGGGTAAAGAAGACGTTCTGGCTGTCATAGAGCCAGTAGTCTACGCCGTAGTACCAGTTAAAAATGTAGTCAAATGGAAACTCTGACACGAAACAGAAGAGAAGGAGCCTTAAAAAATAATTTCTCCTGTTCCTAGTGTGGTAGAAGCCTTCTGTTATGAGAAAGCAGAAGATAGGGAATGCAGTCCGCCCTATCCCTCTCATAACTGAATATGTCGTTCCGGTAATCACGGGATACATGGTATCCCCGAGTCCTGCCGCGAGGTGATCTATGAACATGGTCACAATCGCGACTATTTTTAAAACAATCTGTGTCATTGCTTCTCCTTCTCGATCCGTTCAGCAAGGTCGGTTAAGTAGAGCCAGCGCTCTTCCTTCTCGTCTAATTTCGCCTGCAGGTCCTCCTGCTCCTTAGTAAGCTCAGCGAGCCTTTCCGCGTCGGTCGCGTTCGCGGTCATTTCAACTTCTATCTCGGAAAGCCTCGTCTGGAGCTTCTCTATATCGGCATCGATTGTCTCGTATTCCTTCTGCTCCTTGTAGGACATCTTAAGCTTCTTCCCGCTCTTCCAGGTATCCTTCGAGCTTCCGGAGCTTTCGGACTTCCCGCTTGAAAGAGGCATACCGTCCTTTCCCGTAGCTACAGAGAACTTCCCGGTCTTCTCCTCACCCGCCTTCGCAAGGTAGTCGCTGTAATTTCCTTCATAAATCGTGATATTTCCCTCCTCGAAGGAGAAAATCCGCTTCGCGATCCTGTCAAGAAAATATCTGTCATGGCTTACCGTAATCACGATTCCGTTAAATGAGTCGAGATAGTCCTCAAGTATCGAAAGTGTGGTAATATCAAGGTCGTTCGTCGGTTCGTCGAGGATTAAAATATTCGGCGCGGCCACAAGGACATGGAGGAGCGAAAGTCTCCTCTTCTCACCTCCGGAGAGCTTCCCGATTTTCGCGTACTGCATGCTGCCGGAGAAGAGGAAGCGTTCAAGCATTCTCGAAACAGGAATAAGTCCTTCATTCGTGCGGACATATTCCGCTATATCCTTCGCGGATTCTATGACCGTCTGCTCATTATCAAGCTCCTCGGATTCCTGCGAAAAATAGCCAATCTTCACGGTCTGGCCGATAGTAACCGAGCCTGTATCGGGCGTAATCTGACCAATGATTGTCTTTAGGAGGGTCGACTTGCCGCATCCATTTTTCCCGATAATCCCTATTCTGTCATCCTTAAGGAAAATGTACGAGAAGTCGGTAAATAAGGTCTTTCCGCCGTAGCTCTTGCTTATTCCGTCAAGCTCAATCGTCTGATTTCCAAGGCGACTCGCGATGCTGTCGACCTGAACCTTATCGTCGGTGACTATCTTGTCACGGTCCTTAAGGGCGTTGAAGCGCTCTATATGGGCCTTCTGTTTGGTAGAACGGGCCCTGGCGCCTCTCATCATCCAGGCGAGATCCTTCTTATAAATTGCGTCAAGCTTCCTCTCAGTCGCCTGCTCCATTTCCTCCCGCTCCGCCTTAAGCTCAAGGTAGTTCATATAGCCGCCGGTGTAGGAATAGAGCTTGCCGTGAGTCAGCTCAACTATTATATTCGTAACCGAATCAAGGAAATACCTGTCATGCGTTATAAGTAACAGGGCCTGCTTCATCCCCTTTAAATAATTCTCAAGCCACTCGCTCATACCTGTATCGAGGTGGTTGGTAGGCTCATCAAGGACGTATACGTCAGCGTCATCAAGAAGTGTCGCCACAAGTGCTGCCCGCTTCCGCTCGCCACCCGACAGGGTTCCCGCCTTCGCATCCGGATCATTTATACCAAATCTCGCAAGCATGGATCTCGCCTCGCCGTAGACGTCCCACCCTTCTATCTTCGCCGTCTTGCCGTCTGCAACACATGAAAGTATGGTTTTCTCAGGGTCAAAGGCAGGGTTCTGAGGGAGATAGGCTATGCGGACTGAATTTCCCTTTGTGACCGTACCGCTGTCAGGCGCTTCAAGTCCCGCCATAATTTTAAGGAGAGTGCTCTTCCCCGTGCCGTTTATGCCGATGATTCCGGTCTTGTCGCCTTCATTTAAGCCAAGGCTCACATCATCAAGAAGGACCTTATCCGTAAATGCCTTGCTTATATGGTCTGCTGTAATTAAGTTCATAATATATTTTATGTCTCTTTCCAATATTAATCCATTTCATTATAAATGATTTGCCTCCGTTTTTCAACTGTAGGAAACATTTGAATATTAACCAAAGATTTTTGCTGACAAATCGAAGAAAATGTGGTATCATTAGATTAAGGTATTCTTAATTTTTATTAAGGTGTGGTGTAAGGAGGTTTACGTATGAGTGAAAATAATATGTCCCTGCTTTCACAGCAGGAGGTAGATACACTTATTAATTTCATCAAGGAACAGAACGGTTCAAGCGTAAATGGTGAAGTCCTCTCGCAGAACAGCGTGGATAAGCTTATTTCCATTATTCAGTCGGCAGCTGACAAGAAGCGGGGACTCACGTTAAACAAGTCCGCTGTCAAGAATGGGACCAGCTCTATTTTCGCCGCGAAGGGTGCCGATCCTCACGAATATGAGCTCACTTTTAAATGTAATGATGAAGGTCAGGTATGCCTCTATGCCTGCAAGGTTGATACGGAAGAATTACTAAGCATAGCTCCTCAGGCTGTAACCGACCATCCTAACGCAAAGGCACCTAAGACCTGGGGCAAGTGCATCGTTCCGGCTGCCTTCGCAGAGGTCGCAAGCGAGCTTGGTATGAATTATTCCGATGAGACGATGGACAGCTTGAAGACTCTCTTCGCTAAGGTTATGTACGGAAATCCCGACACCCCGATACCATCGGTTTATTTACCGTAACACAAAAAAGCCGGCTTACGCCGGCTTTTTATTATCAGGGGATGAGAGAATCGAACTCCCGCCAAAGGTTTTGGAGACCCCTATCATACCATTTGACCAATCCCCTAAATATCTGCTGTCACGAGACAACAGATATTATTATACACACCGAATCGAACTTTGTCAAGCACTTTTTTCACTGCGGATAAACTAAATGTTTATCATCTATGCCTCTGAGGGTCTTATCAAGGTACCTCTTCGCAAGATACTTCGCCATCCCGAGATTCTGATCCAGATAATTTCCGCACTCATCAGGCTTCGCTCCAGGTATTTCACCCTCGAAGCCCTCTATAAATTCATACATCCTCGTAACAAGGTCAACTATATCACGACTCGTAAGGTCTCCGGCAAGAATGAGATAAAATCCTGTCCTGCAGCCCATAGGTCCGAAGTAAACTATCCTGTCGCCCCACTCCTTATCATTTCTAAGGAAGGTAGCGCCAAGATGCTCTATAGTATGAACCTCGGCCGTGTTCATGACTGGCTCCCTGTTAGGAGCCGTCATACGAAGATCAAATGTCGTAACTGTCTCTGCGCCAATCTTATCCTTTCTTGAAACATAGATTCCCGGTTCAAGAACAAGATGATTTATAGTAAAGCTAGCGATTTTTTCCATTTTCTCATCTCCAATCAGTCTGAAATGGCTGTCTTAAGGGCTATCTCCATCATTTCATGGAAGCTGTTCTGCCTGTCCTCGGCGGAAAGCGACTCGCCCGTAAAGCAATGGTCTGAAATCGTAAGAATTGATAGCGCCTTCTTATGATTTGCCATAGCCTGAAGGTAGAGGCCCGCTGTCTCCATTTCAACCGCAAGAAGACCTAAATTCTTAGCCTTGAGGTTAGCGTCCTTGTCAGGATGGTAAAAATAATCGTCTGTATAAACTGAGCCTACCTTCGTACTTACGCCCATTTCCTTAGCTGCTGCTACTGCGTTCGCGAGCATACCGTAATCAGCCGTAGGCGCAGGATATCCTCTGAAATCATAGCTTGTCACGTAGCTTGAATTCGTGCTTGCGCTCATAGCGATCACAACGTCTCTTACGTGTACATCCTCGCTGAGGCCGCCTGCAGAGCCGACCCTTATAACCCTGTCAACCCCAAAGAAGTTATAGAGCTCGTGAACATAGAGACCGAGGCTTGGGATTCCCATTCCTGAGCCCATGACCGAAACCTCCTTGCCCTCATAGAGGCCGGTGTATCCATACATGTTCCTGACATCGTTAAAGAGCACCGGATTTTCAAGGTAGTGCTCCGCTATGTACTTAGCCCTGAGCGGATCGCCCGGCATTAATACTGTCTTTGCTACGTGAGTGCCTTCCTTTATGGAAATGCACGCTGATGGAGATTCTTTCATCATTTTCTTACACCTCACTCATAATTTTCTTAAGATTTACATCAAACGGCGGCCTTACTATGCCCTTATCCGTTACTATCGCCGTAACGAGCGAATGATCGGTCACATCAAAGGACGGATTATAGCATTTCACCTCGTTTAAGGCCATCGGCTCCTTATACCACATGGTCTTGATCTCGTCAGGATTTCTCTGCTCGATTACGATATCGTCTCCCGTCGGGCAGTTCATATCAATCGTAGAACGAGGTCCCAGTGTGTAAAATGGTATGCCGTAGTACTTGGCGAGAATAGCGACACCGCTGGTTCCTATCTTATTAGCGAAATCGCCGTTCGCGGCAATTCTGTCACAGCCTACAAACACAGCCTGAACCTTACCCTGCTTCATAACTATGGATGCCATGTTGTCGCAGATAAGAGTTACATCTATGCCTGCTTTCTGGAGCTCATAGCTTGTTAGTCTCGCGCCCTGAAGAAGCGGCCTTGTCTCATCTGAAAATACATGGAAATCTATGCCTCGCTCCTTGCCTAAGAATACAGGAGCCGTCGCGGTACCGTATTTGCTTGTAGCGAGAGGCCCTGCGTTACAGTGGGTGAGAATGCCATCGCCCGGCTTCACAAGCGTGAGACCATATTCACCAATCCTGTAGCACATCTCTATATCTTCTTTATGGATAGCTATGCTTTCATCATGAAGAAGCGTGACGAGTTCAGCGACTGATTTATCCCGGTTCTTCTCTATAAGTGAAAGCTGCCTCTTCACAGCCCATGAGAGATTCACGGCAGTCGGTCTTGAAGAAATGAGGTATTCACCGTCTGTGCGCATTTCATTTATAAATGTTTCCTTGTCCTCATTCTTCTTCCCTAAGGCAAGAACATACATGGAATATCCCGCGAAAATGCCTATAGCCGGTGCTCCTCGTACCGCAAGGGTTTTAATTGCGTCATACATCTCTTCCTTTTTCGTGAGGTCCATATAGACCTCGCGGTTAGGGAGTTTGGTCTGGTCTATGATTTCGACCGCCGTCTCCGCGTCATTTAAATGTGAACTTGAATTTTTAAGATCTTCTTTTGTAACTTCCAAGTCCCTTTCCTCCTTTACAAATCTGGCAATTACAATTATAATGGTTTGAGGACTATTTCGCAACAACTTTTTGCCGTGACGGAAGGAGTAATAGTAGTATGAGAATGGAACAAGCGCGCGAGGATATCGTGCGATACGGAAAGAAGTTAATTGAAGACGATATGACAAACGGTACGACCGGGAATATAAGCATTTTCGACCGTGACCTGGGTCTCATGGCTATAAGTCCATCAGGCATGCCATACAGTGAGACCGAGCCTTCAGATATCGTGATTCTCGACCTTGACGGAAATGTGGTAGAAGGAAACCGCAAGCCTTCAAGTGAGTATAATCTTCACTCTGCATTTTATAAGAGGCGTCCTGATATAGGCGCTGTCGTTCACTGCCACTCGACCTACTGCACGACACTGGCCTGCATGAATGTTCCGCTTCAGTCAGTCCACTACGAGCTTGCTTTCGCGAATGTGCCGACTCTCCCTCTCGTTCCCTATTACACATACGGGACAACGGAGCTTGCTGACGCCGCGGGCGAGGCTCTTGGAAACGAAGCGAAGGCCCTGCTTCTCGCAAATCACGGCATGTGCGCTATGGATTCCGATATCGAGAAGGCATACCAGCTTGCCCTTGCTGTTGAGTGGTGCGCTAAGATTCAATATATGACCATGTGCGCCGGAGAGCCTCATGTGCTCACCGATGCCGAGATGGAAGTCGTAATACAGAAATTTAAGGGATATGGTCAGAAATAACTTGACACTACACAAAAACTAATATATAATGAAAATAAGAGAGCACCAGCGAGCGATTGGTCAAATCAACAGGTTACTTAAAAGTGATAAGTTAACGGGTGACTGAGCAACGTCACTTGGCGGAGTGACGATTGCTCCTTTTAACAGTAACTGTAATGGTTAAACCAAATACATGAAATGTTACCGTAATAGGCATGCTATACACCTCCTTTCGGTGGTGAATAACCAATCGACTCTGCCTTAGTGCTCTCAGTCTCTTAGAAGAGACCGTTTAAGTATAATACATAATTTATCTAATGTCAATACTAAAAAACAGATGCCGAAAGGCATCTGTTTTTTCATTATCTTAGCTTTGTCGACTCTCTTTCAATAAGCTCGCCCGGGAAGGTTTCATGCCTGTGATCGCCGGTCTTCTCAATCACATTAAAGAGTATATCGGCAGCGCTCTCCGCCATATCCTCCACAGGCTGGCGTATAGTCGTAATGCTCGGAATCATGAATCTTCCGGCTTCAATTCCATCAAATCCCGCGACAGCGATATCAGCGGGCGTCCTCATACCTAGATCGTGAATCGCCCTCTCGGCGCCAATCGCAAGCGTATCAGAGATAGCAAATACAGCGGAACATTTTCCACCTTCCTTAAGGAATCTCGTCATCGCGGCATATCCATTTTCCATGGAGTAGTCAACAGTATCACGGTCCATAGGGATTATAAGCTTTTCGTTGTAATCAAAACCATTTGATACAAGGGCAGACTTATAGCCAAGGAGCCTCAGCCCTCCGACTGACGAATTATCCTTTAAGCTTGGGCCCAGGATAGCAATCCTGTGGTGGCCCATTTTTATAAGGTACTCAGTCATCTTCCTCGCTTCAGCCTCGTCATCCACAGAAACTGAAGAGTAGGTTCCCCTGTTGAAGCGCTCAGTCACATATCCGGTGGTAGCTAGCACGAACGGAACGTCGAGCTCATTCAGTTTTTCCTCACTGTGAAATGAGAAGCCACCAAGGAAAATGATTCCTCGAAGCCTCTTCTCCTTCACCAGCTCTCTCGCCACATCAAGCTCATCCTCGTAGAAGCCAACACTGTGAAGGACCGTATCATACCCTCGCTCCTTCGCCTCCTCCTCGATAATCCCTATCATCGGCGAGAAGAGGGTGTTCGATACTCCCTTAACCAAAAGCGCAATCGCGTCATTTTCGCTACGGCCTAAGTTTCTCGCTGAATTATTCGGCACATAGTGCATTTTCTCGACAGCTTCAAGGATCTGTTTCCTCGTCTCAGGATTCACATCGGGATGGCCGTTAAGCGTCCTTGATACGGTACTGACGCCCACGTTGCACATCTTAGCTATATCTTTAATCGTGACATTTGCCATATTCCGCCTCGTTATTTTCTAAAATACGTATCCGCAAGTGTCTTTAATTTCTTCTGCTTAGCCTTAGAAAAAGCGCCCGGCTTCATGCGCCACTCCCAGTTGCCACCGAGAGTTGAAGGGGTATTCATACGGGCTCTGTTATCAAGTGAAAGCACATCCTGCATTGGAATTATACAGGTATCGCTGACAGATGCGAAGCCCGCCTTTATTAAGTACCAAGGCATATCGGCTTTCTTTACATCACCGGAAATACCAAGGTAATTATCTACCATCTTTTTATCCTTAGCCTTGAGCCCCTCATACCAGCCCAGGGTAGTCTCGTTATCGTGAGTTCCGGTATAAACTACGCTGTTCCTGTCATAATTGTGAGGCAGATATTCCGAATCCTCACCGGCTGAGAAAGCGAATTCCAGAATCTTCATTCCCGGATATCCTGTACGCTTAACAAGTCTCCTCACAGAAGCCGTAAGGAAACCTAAATCTTCAGCTATAACAGGATGCTCGCCGAGCTCCTCCTTCATAGTCTTGAAGAGCTCATAGCCCGGTCCCTTTACCCATTTTCCATGGCGGGCATTAACCGCAGGATATGGAATGGAGTAGTAGGCATCGAAGCCTCTGAAGTGGTCTATTCTTACAACATCATAGATATCAAAGCAGTGAGAAAGTCTCTTCATCCACCATGCGAAATGGGTTTCCTTGTGGTAGTCCCAGTTATAGAGAGGATTGCCCCAGAGCTGACCATCTGCCGTAAAGGCATCCGGCGGGCAGCCGGCTACCGCAACCGGCTCCATATCCTTAAACTGGAAGAGCTCAGGCGCCGCCCATGCGTCAGACGAGTCAAATGCCACATAAATAGGGATATCTCCGACTATGCTTACGCCCTTCTCATTCGCGTATTTCTTAACCGCTGCCCACTCGCGGGCAGCCTCAAACTGCATGAATTCATAGAAGGCGATGTCATCCTCGTATTTCTTCTCCGCATCTAAAAGCGCCTTCTTTTCACGATTTACAAGCTCCGGCTCCCATTCATTCCAGGCCTTACCGCCGTGAGCGTCCTTAAGAGCCATGAACAGGGCATAATCGTGAAGCCAGAAGTTATTTTCCTTTTTAAAAGTATCAAGAGCCCTTATGTATTCCGGGTCCTTATCAAGCTTCGAAGCGTTAAATGCCTTGCGGAGCAGCTTGAATCTTGACTGATATATGAGAGCGTAATCAACCTTATCAGGCTTATTTCCCCAGTCATAGGCTTCGCAATCTTCCTCGGTAAGCCATTTTAACTCAACCAACCTCTCGAGATCAATGAAATATGGATTGATGGCGTAGGTTGAGAATGACTGGTATGGGCTGTCGCCGTAGCTCGTCGGGCCTAGTGGAAGTATCTGCCATAGTGAAAGGCCGCTATCAGCCAAATTGTCGACAAATTCTCTTGCTTCTTTCGAGAAGCAGCCTATGCCGTACTTAGAAGGTAATGAAGTGATGCCAAGTAAAATGCCTGCTCGTCTCATATTGTAATCTCCTGTTTATTATAATGGAAACGTTTCCAGTCCCTATTAATGTTATAACACGTATTGGAAATTATGTCAAGAATAAAGTTAGATAAGCTAAAAGAAAACCAGCGGAACGGGGCCTAGACCCCATTCTGCTGGTTATATTTGTTCTTTTCCTTGAGTCGTGAGAGGGCTCTCGCAAGCGATGCCTGAGTCATGAAGTATTCCTGCATGCTCTGCTTCTGGCGAAGCTTCTCCTTCGCCCTGTCAAGCGCCTCCTCGGCTCTCTTGGTATCTATCTGCTCAGGTCTCTCAGCCGTATCAACAAACATGGTGACACGGTTATTGAAAACCTGGCACATCCCGGTACCGAGGAGGGCGTGTATCACGTCCCCATCAGCTGTTACGAAGTGACAGTCACCGACATCGACGGCAAGCACCATATTTTCATGATGTGCCTCGACACCGATAAGTCCGTCAACACCCGGAATAACAAGATCCGTGACCAACCCCTCAAAGAACTTGTGGTCGGCCGCGAAAATCTTAAGGTAGAATTGTGAAGTCATATTCACTCTCCTTCCTCTTCCGCCTGGAGAGTTTCTGCCTTTGCCTTTACGTCATCAAGAGTTCCTACATTGAAGAAGGCCGCCTCAGGATATTCGTCACAGTCACCGTCTATAATAGCCTTGAAGCCTCTGATGGTCTCCTCGACAGGAACATATTTTCCCGGAATTCCGGTGAAATGCTCCGCTACGAAGAAAGGCTGTGAAAGGAATCTCTGAATCTTCCTCGCTCTCATGACCGAGAGCTTATCTGCTTCCGAAAGCTCCTCCATACCAAGAATAGCGATGATATCCTGGAGTTCCTTATATTTCTGAAGCATCTCCTGAACCTTACGAGCTACCTGATAATGCTCCTCGCCTACGATATCAGGCTCAAGTACACGGCTGGTCGAAGCTAGAGGATCAACCGCCGGGTAAATGCCCTGCTCAACTATCTTTCTTGAAAGAACCGTAGTCGCGTCAAGGTGGGTAAATGTCGTAGCAGGAGCCGGATCAGTAAGGTCATCGGCAGGTACGTATACAGCCTGAACCGATGTAACGGAACCTTCCTTAGTTGAAGCGATACGTTCCTGAAGCTCGCCGACGTCTGTAGCAAGTGTCGGCTGATAACCAACGGCTGAAGGCATACGGCCTAAAAGGGAGGATACCTCAGAGCCTGCCTGTACAAATCTGAAAATATTATCAATGAAGAGGAGGACGTCGCTCTGCTTCTCATCTCTGAAGTACTCAGCCATTGTAAGACCCGTCTCGGCGACTCTCATACGTGAGCCGGGTGGCTCGTTCATCTGTCCGAATACCAAGGCAGTTTTAGCGAGAACTCCACTCTGCTTCATCTCTGTCCAAAGGTCGTTACCTTCACGGGAACGCTCGCCGACACCTGTGAAAATGGAGTAGCCGCCGTGCTCGGTAGCTATATTTCTTATAAGCTCCTGAATGAGAACTGTCTTACCTACACCGGCACCACCAAAGAGACCAATCTTACCACCCTTTGCGTAAGGCGCAAGAAGGTCAATAACCTTGATTCCGGTCTCAAGTATCTCGGAAACCGGGCTCTGATCCTCAAATGCAGGTGGTTCCCTGTGTATAACCCATTTCGGTGAATCTGTTATCTGTTCGCCGTCATCTATTGTCTCACCGAATACATTGAAGAGCCTTCCGAGAGTCTTCTCACCGACAGGTACGCTTATGCCTTCACCTGTCTGAGTTACGGCCATGTCCTTAGAAAGTCCTTCAATAGCGGAGAGCAGGATACAGCGGACCTTATCCTTGCCTAAGTGGGCAGCAACCTCCATGACACACTTCTTGCCATGATTATCAACAAAAAGAGCATCCTTGATCTTAGGAAGATCCTTCTCACTCGGAAACTGGACATCGACAACAGGTCCCATTACCTGAATAATCTTTCCGTTTTCCATTTTGCCTGTTCCTTATTCTCTACTCTGTGCCCTCGCGCCTGCGACAACCTCGGTGATTTCCTGCGTTATCGCGGCCTGGCGCACTCTGTTATACTCTATAGAAAGCTCATTTATCATCTTGGCCGCGTTATCATTTGCCGCCTGCATGGCCATCATTCTCGCGTTCTGCTCGGATGTGTAGCTCTCAACGAGAGCTCCGAATATGAAACCCACGAGATAATTAGGTATAACCCTGTCGATGACATCCTTCTGACTCGGTTCAAAGGTGATTTCCTCACCGCCCAGAAATTCAGGCGGAACCTTTGCCAGAATTTTATGCACATTTATAGGCAGCAAATCACGTGTCTCGGCCTCAGTGACCATGCTGTTTACCATTCGCGTATAAATGATTGAAACCTCATCGAGCTCGCCGTTCTGAAATTTTTCAGTGAAGTTCGAGACAATTCTTCTCGATCTGTGAAGAGAAGGATCCTGGGCAGTATACCTGAAATGTGTGTCAATAGGTATACCCTTACCTTGGAAATACGCTCTTCCGACCTCACCGATAACAAACAGCGCATGCTCGCCTGGGCTCTGATACCACTCGTCAGCCATTTTTAGGACGTTGTGGTTATACGCTCCTGCAAGGCCTTTATCTCCTGTTACGACTATAAGACCGCGTTTGCGCTTCTCCGGTGGAATCTCATCGAGATTCTTAAGGAAAATATGCTCCATAGTAGGTGTATGCCTTATAAGTCTTTCAAGTGCGTTCTGGAGATTGTAAAAATATGGCTCTGTATCAGCAAGCTCCTTCCTGACCTTACGGAGTTTTGTAGAGGAAATGAGGTACATGGCATTTGTAATCTTGCTTGTCTCCTCAATACTGTCAATTCTTTCCTTTATTTCTCTTGCGTTAGCCATTTTTTATACCTTTACTTTGCCTGTGCTTCTGTGGTCTTAAGATAATCGTCTCTGAACTCCGTGGCATACTTAATGATGTTAGCCTTGAGTTCATCCGTAAGTACCTTGTTAGTCCTGATCTCATCAACTATCTCAGGGTGAACGTCAGTAAACCACTGAAGCATTCTCTGTCTGAAATCAGCTATATGAGGTACATCCACAAGAAGCATTACCTTCGCCTCAGCAGCGACAAGCGTTATTACCTGCTCAGGCATCGAATATGCCTTGTTAAGCGGCTGCTTAAGGAGTTCCATGAGGCCGCGTCCATAAGCGAGCTGATTCTTCGTCGCAAGGTCGAGGTCTGATGAGAACTGGGTGAATACTTCCATTTCCCTGTACTGGGCGAGGTCGATACGAAGTGAGCCTGACGCCTTCTTCATAGCCTTGCTCTGAGCGTCGCCACCGACACGGGATACGGAGAGACCAACATTTACCGCAGGTCTCTGACCCTCGTTGAAGAGGCTGCTCTCAAGGAATATCTGACCATCGGTGATAGAGATGACGTTCGTAGGAATATAAGCCGAAACATCTCCTGATTGGGTCTCAATTATAGGAAGCGCGGTAATGGAACCGCCGCCCTTTTCTTCTGTAATACGGCTGCAGCGCTCAAGAAGCCTTGAGTGCAGGTAGAATACATCGCCCGGATAAGCCTCACGTCCCGGAGATCTGCCAAGTAAGAGTGAAAGAGCTCTGTAGGCTACAGCGTGCTTGCTTAAATCATCATAAACTATAAGCACATCCTTCCCGTGGTACATATAGTACTCAGCCATAGCGGTTGCCGCATATGGGGCAATGTACTGGAGGGATGAGCTGTCACTTGCGAAGGCACTCATAACTATACAGTACTTAAGAGCGTCATTCTTCTCAAGTGTATTCACAAGTCTCGCAACGGTTGAAGCCTTCTGACCTATCGCGCAATAGACACATATTACATCCTTGTCCCTCTGGTTAAGGATAGTATCAAGCGCTATGCTCGTCTTTCCCGTCTGGCGGTCGCCAATGATGAGCTCACGCTGACCGCGGCCTATAGGGAACATAGAGTCGATAGAGAGAATGCCTGTCTCAAGCGGAACAGAAACCTTCTGTCTGTCAACAATTCCGGGCGCCGGGTTCTCTACAGGGCGTCTCCCTGAGGCTGTTATTTCACCCTTACCGTCAATAGGATTGCCAAGGGCGTCTACAACTCTTCCAAGGAAGCCATCACCGACAGGAACATCCGCCGGACGGCCTGTCCTCGTAACTCTGGTGCCCTCTTCTACCTTATCCGTCGCGCCAAACAGAATAGCTCCGATGTAGTCCTCACGGATATCCTGCACCATGCCTTCAGCGCCGGAATCAAACCTTACAATTTCACCGTACATAGCATGCTCGATGCCGGTAATTCTAACGATACCGTCGCCTGCGTATGTAACAAAGCCTATCTCTGACTCTGTGTCCTCCGGCTTGAAATCAGCTATCTTCGCGGACATTTTCGCAATATCCTCGTCGATGCGGGCAAACTTGCTCTGATTGGCGTATTCCGTGGTATCAGAGAAGCCAAAATCGTCTTCTCCGTGAAGCTTTCTTGACATCTTGTCAAGCTTGTTCTTTGTGCTCCAGTCGTACTCATGAGTACCGATACGGAGTACAAAGCCGCCGATAAGGGTCTTGTCTTCAACTAATTCAAGCTCTACAGTGTCGACAGGAACGGCGCATTTCTTTGAAATGAACTCCTTTATCCTCGCTAACTGCGATTCGTCAGGAGCTGTGACATAAAGGAGACTCGCGCGAAGCGCCTCACCTGTTTTTTCAGTTTTCTCCTGATTCAATTTTCTTTTCCTCTTCGGCTAAGAAATCATTGTAAATGGACCAGTCCGATCCCTTGTCTGACTTCTCGGTCATCATTTTCTTAGTTGCTTCCATGACGAGATCAGCCACTTTGTTCTCGGTATCATGGATCATCTTCTTCTGGTCTTCTTCAATCTTAGCATGTGCCTCAGCGAGCGTAGCATCGGCCTTGGCCTTAGCTTCCGCCACAATGCGGTCATACTCGGCTTTCGCCTCATCTCTGGACTTCTGTCTGATTGCCTCACCATCCGCTGTCGCGTTCGCAAGCGCCTTGTCATATTTTTCCTTGAGATCGAAGGCTTCCTTCTTAGCTTCGTCGGCCTCCCTCTTCTCAGCGTCATTCGCTTCCTTTCGCTTGGCGATGATGTTATTTACAGGTTTAAATAAAAATTTCTTTATTAAAATATACCAGATAACAAGGTTGATAGCTGTCCAAAGAAGACTCCAGTCTAATTTGAGCATCCTTTTCTCCTTTTATAAACCCCTTATCGCACTGCAAATCGGTGCGATCCGCGATTTTCGCACTTCCTTTACTTAAGCAGGAACATGATGAGGAGGGCTATAACGAAACCGTAAATAGCGGTTGCCTCAGCAAGTGCCGCGCCAAGAAGAAGAACTGTACGAATCTTATTTGCTGCCTCAGGCTGCCTTGCGGTAGCATCTGCTGCCTTACCTGTAGCTATACCAATACCAACACCTGCGCCAATACCTGTAAGAACCGCGATTGCAGCGCCTAATGCTAATGAACCCATATCAAAACCTCCGTTTTAATAAATTTTAAATGTCATGATTTCCTGATTCTGTATTAGTTTGAGTAAAAACCTAATCCTCGGTCGACTCTCCTATATACAGTCCGGTCAGGAACACAAATACATAAGCCTGGATAAGTCCATCAAATACATCAAAGTACATACTGAGCACTACCGGTACGAAAATCGGCACCACGAGCTCTATGAGCTCCATAATAACAAATGAACCGAGTACGTTACCGAAGAGTCGCATACACAGTGACAGTGGTTTTATGACAATCTCAAGGACATTCAAAGGCGCTATAAATGCCATAGGCTTCGCGAAGCTCTTCGCCCAGCCTTTCACGCCCTTCTGCCTAATGCCCGCTGCCTGTACGAGTATAATACTCATGATAGCGAGGCAGGCTGTCATATTGAGGTCCTTGGTAGGAGGCTTAAATCCTAATATGCCGATCAGATTAGCTATGCCTAAGAACAGCATAATGCTCGTCAGATATTCGACATATGCCTCCCCCTTTTCATCCATGAAGCTCCGCACGACATTCTGCAAGCCGGTGACGGCAGCCTCCATAAACTCCTGTCTCTTGGAAGGATTCTCTACCCTGAAACCGTGGGTGAGAAATACGCTCAGCAGTACAGTCACGCCCATGATGATCCAGGTTACAACAACAGTTTCCGATATGGGTATTCCGCCAAATATCGGGATAGTAAAGACATTTTCGACCTGGAGCTCTTCGACAAGCTTACTGCCAATATCCATGTTACCTCCTTTTCCGAGGCACGCGGCGATTGTCGCAGTCTCTCTATTATAGATAGAAAGCACATGAAATCTGATTTTTTATTCTCAATAATCAAAAACATGTACTATCTCTCTTATTATATGTTTCTTTAACGTAAAAGTCAAACAATATTAGAAGATTATTTCGGAAAAAATTTTGATTTAGGGGTTTACAAACAGAGAATGATGTGGTATAATGAATATCGCTGTTTAGCAGATTGCTTCGTAGCACTACAATTGAAGAAAATCAGCAAGCTGATTTTCTTTGAGGGGAAGCCGGTCGATTCGCTTCGCTCATTGCGGGTCGTACTGCTTCGCAGCACGACAATGTGTGTGTAGCTCAGCTGGATAGAGCGTCTGACTACGGATCAGAAGGTCGCGAGTTCGAATCTTGTCACACACAGATTAAGCCGGGGATTTGTTCCCCGGCTTTTTTAATATTTAGCCATAATGTAAGTGATGATTAAATATTGCTAATAAGATATGATTCTGCACTCGTGTTTTCTTGTCTTCCTGTCGTAGTTTATGCCTATTAGAAGAAGATTGTCCTTATAATCCTTAAGACTATTGGGATATTCCTTTTCCCCTATCTGTTTTATGGCTGTGTCAGCAGACTGATCCCACTTAAGTTCGACAATCATCGCCGGTTTGTCTGTATATTTTCTTCGAGGAATAAAAGCAAGATCAGCGAAGCCCTTGCCTGTCGGCATTTCACGCACTATAGAGTAATACTGCCTTGCTGCATAAAAGGCAAGTGACAGAGTATTGGCAAGAGCATTCTCGTCATTATATTGCAAATGGCTCGTCTCTAGATGAGCCTTTTCAATTCCATCAGCGACAGCCTGCTCATCTTTAGACCAGGCAGCCATTAATAGTTCACTTGAGCGCTGCACAGAATTAACAACCTCGTTCCAAGAGTCGCGAGCGGTTGTAGCAGTTACAAATTCCTGTAAAATTTCATTATTAGGTATAAATACTTCCTTAGTCTCCGTATCGTATCCCAAATAGCCCAGATGAATGAGTAACGTCATGACATCGTCCGCATTTGCAAATGTCGTCATATCATTTTGAAAATGGGCTGTATTTATCACCTGACGTCCGCCGGCCATTAGCTTAAGAATTGCATCTTTCAGGCCATCAAAATTCATATCTATATAAATCCTTAGTGCCTCATACGTCTCAGTCTGATTCCAATAATCAGAGAAATTACCGGACTGTATACTACGTACAATTGAATTTGGATTATATACAGGGCCACACTCATGAAAATAATATCCATTATACCAAGCCTTGCATTCGTCAAAATCCCTTGAATATTCAGCGCATAGAGACCTCACTTCATTTTCCGTAAATCCGACATACTCAGCTAAGTACTCCGGGTTTTCCATCGAATATTCATGAAACATATTCAAGGCTGAATGGGTACCATATTTCTTTATCGGTAAAATGCCCGTCATATAGGCTAAACCTATATATTCCTTATCCTTCATCCAATTTTTCAAGGAAATCATCTCTTGTTAAACACTGCTTTTCTCGTCCGGAGTCGTAGGACTAAATTTAATATCGTATCTTACAAGACCTTCTTATCAGATAGAAAGGTATTAGTCAATTATTATATTTAAGAGCACGCATAAACCTCTGATCTCTCAGACTCCTTCAGTCACGCCTAACGGCGTGCCAGCTCCCTCAGACT
>Ga0256404_1001188_pt1 | contig 65215 bp, 52 predicted proteins | sample RumenRJG_01DNA_FD_185990 | JGI IMG/M metagenome (GOLD analysis project Ga0256404, IMG submission 185990) | Bovine rumen microbial communities from Lethbridge, Alberta, Canada - RJG_01 | ecosystem: Host-associated > Mammals > Digestive system > Stomach > Rumen | place: Canada: Alberta | collected...
ACAACTTGATTAAAAGTCAAGTGCTCTACCAACTGAGCTAATGTCCCGCAGCTGGGCTAGTTGGATTCGAACCAACGCATGCAGCAGTCAAAGTGCTGTGCCTTACCACTTGGCGATAGCCCAATGGAAATAAGCAATAAAAAAAGGTGGGTAATGGGACTCGAACCCACGGTCTCCAGAACCACAATCTGGCACGTTAGCCAACTACGCCATACCCACCACAAAAAACAAAGTTCCGAACGAATCGGAAATATGCCCGAAGGGACTCGAACCCCCGACACCCGGCTTAGAAGGCCGGTGCTCTATCCAGCTGAGCTACGGACACATAACTTGGCAGCAGAATGTGCCTGCCTGCAACTGTCTAAAATTAGGCAATTGTTAAAGCGGGTGATGGGAATCGAACCCACGTATCTAGCTTGGAAGGCTAGTGTTCTACCATTGAACTACACCCGCATATTAATGAAGGATTATTAAGTTGTGCATCTGAATCGGGGTGACAGGATTTGAACCTGCGACCTCTTGGTCCCAAACCAAGCGCTCTACCAAGCTGAGCAACACCCCGGAACCAATCTCAAATGCAAGTGTTATTATAAGTTGAAGCATCGAGATTGTCAACATGATTTTTTAACTTTTTTTCTGCCGGAAAAAGGACGGTTTATTATCGTGCAAAATGCAGTCATTGCAAGAGGATAGTTTAGTCTCAGGCAAAGTACAGTCACTGCGAGAGCTGCTCCAGATAGCGGATCTCATAGGATGCCACCTTTCCGTTCTCAAGTGTCAGCACGATATAGGACGGCCGGCGGTTCTCCTGGCGGGGCCAGGAGGTGCTGCCCGGGTTGAGCATGAGAACGCCCTTGTAATACTCCGCGACGGGCTCGTGAGTGTGTCCGTAAACGGCGATGGATGCGCCCCGGCGGACAGCCTCCCTGTGCAGGGCAGTGTACCCGCTGTGGAGGTCATAGCGGTGTCCGTGGGTCATGAAGATCCTGCAGGAGTCGAGTTCGACGATCCTCTCATAAGGCGCATCGGTGAAGAAGTCATTGTTGCCGGCGACGTAATAGAAGGGGCAATCCGCAAGTTCGGTGTAGATGAACTCGCTGCCCTCGAAATCGCCGGCGTGGAGCATGGCGTCTATGTCCTTTTCTGCTGACAGAATGCGGAGAAAAATATCGTCCTGCGCATGGGTATCCCCGAGGATCAATATTTTCATCCGACTGTACCGTCCCCTGAGGCGTCACTTGGGGCGTCTTCTGAGGAGCCGTTCTCCGCGCACCAGACATGATAGAGCGCGATCATGGCGCGGAATGCTTTGCCGCGGTGACTGATCTCGTTTTTCTGATCTTCCGTGATCTCGGCGCTGGTCATGCCGTACTGGGGAAGATAGAAGAAAGGATCGTAACCGAAGCCGTTCTGTCCGTTAATGCTGTGCGCGATCACGCCTTCCATGGCGCCGCTTACTACGTGCTCGCTCCCGTCGGGGAAAATAGCGGCAACGGCCGCGACGAATCTCGCTGTCCGCTCCTCTTCGGGGACGCCCTCCATGCGCTTCATGATCTGCTCCATCTTGTAGTTGTAGTCCGTATCATAGCCCAGATAGCGGGCGGAGTAGATGCCGGGCTCTCCTCCGAGGGCGTCGATCACAAGACCCGAGTCGTCGGACATGACGGTGATCCGGGTATCTTCCGTGTCGATGGAGAAAGTGCCGTCCTCTATTTTTTGGCAGATGAGGGCGGAGACGGCTCTCGCCTTGATCAGCGCGTTTTCTTCAAAAGTAGTGCCGGTCTCATCGGGATCGGCTTCCACGCCGGCCTCCCGCATGGAGAGGACCTGCGCGTCCGGGTCGGTGATGATGTCACGGATCTCGCGGATCTTGCCGCTGTTGCCTGTTGCGATTATGAATAACTGTTTCAAACTTTCCTCCTTTGCGGCTTGGGTCCCGGAAACATGTAGAAATAGGTCTTGAGCATGCCGTTATAGATCTTGCGGTTTTTGGCGGCTTTCAGTCCCAGCTCGGCTTCACATCCGCTGAAGGATGTGATCAGATACATGGACCAGGAATCAAGCCTCTTGTAGGCGTCGCCCAGCTCGCGGTAGAGTTTCCTGACGGAGTCCTCTTCGGAACCGGTCAGGCGCTCGCCGTAAGGCGGGTTGGTGATCAGAAATCCGTACTTCTTGGGATGGGAGAGCTGGGAGACCGGCCTTGTCTGGAAGTGGATCAGGTGGTCCACGCCGGCGAGCTTGGCGTTTGCTCTGGCGGCAGCGATCGCGTCGGGATCGATGTCGTAGCCCTGCAGATCTGTCTCAATATCCGGCGTCTCCAGGTCGAGGGCCTCGTCGCGGCTGTCCTTCCAGACAGACGGCGCGACCAGGTGTTTCCAGGTCTCGGCGGTGAAAGTGCGGTTTACGCCCGGGGCAATATTGGCCGCGATCATGGCAGCTTCGATCGGGAAGGTGCCGCTTCCGCAGAAGGGGTCCACCAGGATCCTGCCGGGCCTCCAGGGGGTCAGCGCAAGAAGCCCCGCGGCGAGGTTCTCCGCAATGGGGGCGGTTACCTTGTATTTGCGGTAGCCGCGCTTGTGGAGCGACTCGCCCGTGGTGTCGAGGGCGACAGTCACTTCGTCCTTCATCAGGAAGACGCGGACGGGGTAGGAGTCTCCGGTCTCCGGAAACTGCTGCATCTTATATTTGCGCTTCATCCGCTCGACCATTGCTTTTTTCATGATGGACTGGATATCGGAGGGAGAGAAGAGATTGCTCTTGACGCTGGCCGCCTTGGCGACCCAGAAGCGGGCGTCGGCGGGCAGAAACTCCTCCCAGGGCAGGGAAAGAGTTCCCTGGAACAATTCTTCAAAAGTCTCGGCGTGGAAGGATCCCACTTTGAGGAGCACCCTCTCGCCGGTCCGGATCCCGATGTTGGCGCGGGCGATGGCCTCCTCGTCGCCGAGAAACGTCACGCGGCCGTCGTTGACTTCGGTGATCTCATATCCGATGTCGTAGATCTCGTTTTTCAGTACGCTCTCCATGCCGAAATGGCAGGGGATGATCAGTTCGTATTGGGACATTGTATTCTCCGTTATATGATGCGCACGCGCGGCAGTAGAAGCTGCCTTACTGGCAGCCTGCGCGCGGCGCCGGCTCGCGCAGCGAGCCTTTAACCTGTGATTTTCCTACTCATCATAACTGCAGCGGAAACTTTACGCAAGTGCAGGAACATATACGCTGCCGTCGCCTGACGATTCCTCACCTTTACGGGACAACCCCTTGCGCAGGAGCCCATATCTTTCCGGTATCGACTCCTCACAGGCAAGGGATGATCTCCACACCGAAGCATATACCCTGTCAGAAACGACTTTTCAAGGACGGGAAAGTACCCCGACAAAAAAAGAGATGACACCGCAGTGCCATCTCTTTTTACTTAATCTAACTTTCCCGTCCTTGAAACCGGAGTGTATGACAGGGTATATGCGCAGGTGCAGAACTCGCCGCTCGCCACCCAATTACACGATTCCCTGCGCCTCCATAGCATTAAGAACCTTCAGGAATCCCGCAATGTTAGCACCGGCAACATAGTTGCCCTCCATGCCATACTGCTTGGAAGCCTCGTCGATGTTGTGATAGATGTTGACCATGATGGTCTTGAGCTTGGAATCGACTTCCTCGAATGTCCAGCTCAGTCTCTCGGAGTTCTGGCTCATCTCCAGAGCGGAGGTAGCTACGCCGCCTGCGTTGGAAGCTTTGCCGGGAACGAAGAGAACGCCGCTGTCCTGGAGATACTGGGTAGCATCCAGAGTGGTGGGCATGTTGGCACCCTCACAAACTGCGATGACGCCGTTTGCAACGAGCTGCTTAGCATCGTCGATGAGAAGTTCGTTCTGGGTTGCGCAAGGAAGAGCGACATCAACCTTGATTGACCATACGCCGCGGCCCTCGTGATACTCTGCGGAAGGTCTGGCTGCCTTGTACTCGGTCAGTCTTGCGCGCTTCACTTCTTTGACCTCTTTCAGAAGGGCTACATCGATTCCCTCGGGATCATAGATCCAGCCTGTAGAATCGGAGCAGGTGACGACCTTAGCGCCCAGCTGCTGTGCCTTCTCGATCGCATAGATCGCGACGTTGCCGGCGCCGGAGACTGCGACAGTCTTGCCTGCCAGAGTCATGTCGTGGCACTTGAGCAGCTCTTCGGTCAGATAAACGAGGCCGTAACCGGTAGCCTGGGTTCTTGCCAGGGATCCGCCGTAGGTGAGGCCCTTGCCGGTCAGAACGCCTTCATAGATATTGCGGATTCTCTTGTACTGGCCGTACAGATAACCGATCTCACGTCCGCCTACGCCGATATCGCCTGCAGGTACGTCCGTGTCAGCGCCGATGTGTCTGTAGAGCTCGGTCATGAAGCTCTGGCAGAAAGCCATAACTTCTCTGTCGGATTTGCCCTTGGGATCGAAGTCGGAGCCGCCCTTGCCGCCGCCGATGGGAAGGCCGGTCAGGGAGTTCTTGAAGACCTGCTCAAAGCCAAGGAACTTGATGATGCCGAGGTTTACGGAAGGGTGGAAGCGAAGACCTCCCTTGTAAGGGCCGATCGCGCTGTTAAACTGGATACGGAATCCGTTGTTGACCTGGACCTGACCGTTGTCATCTACCCACGGTACGCGGAACAGGATCTGGCGCTCGGGAGTTGTGAGGCGCTCAAGGAGAGCTTCTTTTCTGTACTTCTCCTCGTCAGCTTCGATCACGACGCGAAGGGACTCGAGAACTTCCTTGACGGCCTGATGGAATTCGGGCTGTGCGGGGTTCTGCGCGATCACTCTCTCCAGGATTTCATCAACATATGACATTTTCGTTTCCTCCTTTTGGCTGGTTTGGTTTCCTGCAGATTGCCATGCCATCGATCGGATACGAATAATGTAATGTAAGTATTATTGTATACAATCTCTGGCATAAAGGAACGCTTTGGCTGAAAAACACCATTGGGCATTATCAACAAAGCGGACACTGCTTTCTCTTTTGGGTTATTATAAAACGCCCAATACACATGTGCAATATGGCAAAATAGAGAAGCAGAAAATGTTATACAGGGCAATTATTGTTGATATTTTACAATAATTATTGTATACAAGAATACAATAATGAAACTTTGCGCGATTTAGCGCTTTAATGGGAAAAATTGACGGAAGAACATGCACCGAGATAATCAATGAAAAATAACACAAAGGGGATGCTTCCCGCCGGCACAGGCGGCGGGAAGCATCCCCTGGAGCAGAGGAGAAGCAGAAAGAAGACTTTAGGCATAAACAATCATTTTTACAAAAACATATTCCAAAGAGGATCGAAAAAATGCATTTCCTGACCAAAGTAATCAGGTTTTTTCCATGGATTTGGGCATAAGGTTGTTCTATGGAAAAAATATCTTCTAATTGCAGCTCTCAGCACGAGTTCTATGAAAAAAATTGGGAGATAAAACTATACAATAATGAATTCATGCCTAATCGCAACAATTGGATCGTGGCAGTTGAATCGCAACAGTTGGATCGCAACAATTGGATCACGGCAGTGGTATTATAGCAGCGCAACCCCCGCCTTCTCGCAGGCCTCGATCACATCCTCGGGCCAGATCGAGCTGTGCACTTCGCCGATGTGGGCCTTGCGCAGGAAGAACATGCAGATTCGGGATTGGCCGATTCCGCCTCCGATGGTGAAGGGAAGCCTTTCTTCGAGGATCGCCTTCTGGAAAGGCAGCTCCGCTCTCTCGGGGCAACCCGCTTTGGCGAGCTGCTCGCGCAGCGCGTCGGCGTCGACGCGGATTCCCATGGAGGAGAGCTCCAGCGCGATGTCGAGCACGGGATAGTAGACGAGGATGTCGGCGTTGAGCTTCCAGTCATCGTAGTCGGGGGCGCGCCCGTCGTGGGGCTCACCGTTTGCCAGCTTGTCGCCGATCTGCATCAGGCAGACGGCGCCTTTCTCGCGGCAGATCAGGTACTCGCGCTCCTTGGGAGTCTTGTCCGGATAGAGGGCTTCCAGCTCGGAGGTTGTGATAAAGAAGATGTCGTGAGGAAGGATCTCCTCAATGTAGTCATAGCGGATCGCCATGTATTTTTCGGTCTTGCGAAGAACTCTGTAGACATTCTGGACGACCGTCTTGAGAGTCTCCATGGTGCGGTCCTCTTTGGTGATGATCTTTTCCCAGTCCCACTGGTCCACGTAAATGGAGTGGATGTTGTCGGTGTCCTCGTCGCGGCGGATCGCCACCATGTCGGTGTACAGGCCTTCGCCGACGCTGAATCCGTACTTGCCAAGCGCGTAGCGCTTCCATTTGGCCAGGGAATGGACGACTTCTGCCATCTCGCCGGATTCTTTGATGTCAAAAGATACAGGGCGCTCCACGCCATTGAGATTGTCATTGAGTCCGGATTCGGGACGGACAAACAAAGGAGCGGAGACGCGGCGCAGGTTGAGCCGCTCTGCCAGAAGATTCTGGAAGAAGTCCTTTACGGTCTTGATGGCTATCTGGGTCTCGTGAAGATCCAGAGATGACTGGTACTGATCGGGAATAATTAATCTTTCCATAAGTGCCCTTTCCGCCGGCCGCGGAGTAACTTTGCGGCAGCATTAAACTTTGTGGGGGAAGTTCCTGCCTTACAGGCGGTGACTTCGTGACACAGGCGGCTCGCTCACCGAGCCCTGAAAATTTAAAACACGGTTTATTTAATCGCAAATCCGGGAAAAATGCAATAACAGGATTCACAGAGGAATGATATACTGCTTTGTATGAGCAAAAAAATAAGAATTTCGGTCCGGGATCTCGTGGAGTTCATCATGCGAGCCGGAGATCTGGATGAGCGTTCTGCGGGCGCTTCCGAGGAAGCTATGCTGGAAGGGGCGCGAATGCACAGAAAGCTCCAGAGGGAAGCGGGACCCGACTATACGGCAGAGGTGCCGCTGGCAATCTATTATCCGATCACGCCGGAGGCGTTTGATGACTATTCGATCACGCCGGAGGCGCATGACGGCTGTGCGCCGGCGGACACCGAACCCGGGAACCTGCCCGGTGCGCCGGCGGACGCGGATGCCGACAGCCTCCCCTATGTGCTGGTAGAAGGCCGGGCGGACGGCATTTTCTGCGGAGCGGATCCCGAGAACCCCATCTTTGGGGAAGCCTGGACCATCGATGAGATCAAAACAACATACAGAAAGGTGAGCCGGATGAAGGAGCCCGAGCCGGTGCACCTGGCGCAGGCCAAATGCTATGCCTACATTTATTGTGTACAGAATCAGCTGGACATTATAAGGGTCAGAATGACCTACTGCAGTCTTGTGACGCAGGAGATCCGACGGTTTACGCAGGAGTTTACGGCGGAGGAAATCAGCGACTGGTTCTGCGGCCTGATGGAGGAGTACCTGCGCTGGGCGAAAATGGTGATCCGTTGGGAGATGGTCAGAAACCAGTCCCTGTCGCAGCTGGCGTTTCCTTTCAGTTACAGGGAAGGGCAGAGAGATCTGGTGGTTCATGTCTACCACACGATCTGCCACGGCAGGAAGCTCTTTCTGGAGGCGCCCACCGGGACGGGGAAGACGATCTCGGCGATCTTTCCGGCGCTGAAAGCGATCGGGGAGAGGAAGGCGGACCGGCTTTTCTATTTTACTGCCAAAACAGTGACCGGCCAGGTGGCTCTGGAAACATTTACGATCCTGAGGGACGCGGGGATGCGCCTTAAGAGCGTGCAGCTGACGGCAAAAGACAAGATCTGTCCCATGGAAAAGCGCGCCTGCAACCCCGATGACTGCCCGCGGGCCAAAGGGCACTTTGACAGGGTCAACGAGGCGCTGTTCGATCTTTTGACGCGGGAAGAGGACATCCGGAGAGAGACGCTGGAGGCTTACGGAGAGAAGTACAATGTGTGCCCCTTCGAGCTGGGGCTGGATGTATCGACCTTCGCGGACGCGATGGTGGGCGACTACAACTATCTGTTTGACCCGCACGCGCGGCTGGCGCGCTTTTTTGCTGAGGGAAAAGGGACGGAGAGATATCTGTTCCTGGTGGACGAGGCCCACAACCTGGTGGACCGGGGGCGGGACATGTTCTCCGCGACGCTCTCGAGGGAAGAGATGAGGGTCTTCCGGAGCACCGTGAGGGAGACGTATCCGTCTCTGTGGAAGAAGCTCGGCAAGCTGCTCACCGCTTTCCGTCCCTTTAAGGAAGCGTTTGAACAAAAAAACTTTGAGGCGGAACCGATGACGGCGGGCGAAAGGGCAGGCTCTGTGCAGGCCGCAGTGAGCGACCCGGGCACATTGGACGCGGAGAGCGCCCCCGGCGCGGCCGCGACGCCTTCGGGAATGAGCTTCATGGAAGTCATGGGAGGCAGAGAGCGGGTCCTTTTGGTGGAGGAGATCGACACGGTGGCGGACGCCGCTTCCAAGGTCCTCGAGGAGATGCAGTTCATCCTGCAGGAGCAGAGGCGCGGAAGGGAGCAGACGGGCAAGGCGGCGGACGCGGCGGTCCCGCAGGTGCGGGAGGAGTTTATGAACGCGCTCTTTACCCTGTCGCATTTTGTGACCATTTACGGCGGGATGGAAGGCGATTATCAGATTTACGTCGAGAGGTACGGCCGGGAAGAATACAAATTGCAGTTGTTCTGCGTGGATCCATCTGGTAAACTGGCACAGTGTCTGGAAAAAGGAGAGGCGAGCATTCTGTTCTCCGCGACGTTTCTGCCTATCCGCTATTACAAGCGGCTTCTGGGAGGGACGGAGGAGGACTACGAGGTGTACGCCAGGTCGTCCTTTGATCCCGGCAAACTCGGGCTCTTTATCGCGGGCGATGTGACGAGCCGCTACAGGAGCCGGGGGACCGATCAATATGTCAAAATAGCGTCTGCCATCCACAGCGCCGTGTCCGAGAGGCATGGCAACTATATGATCTTTTTCCCGTCCTATTCCTTCATGGAAAAAGTGCTGGAGCAGTACGAGATGAGGTATCCCGAGGACGAAGAGACCGCGCTGTGCGTGCAGAGACCGCAGATGACGGAAGCGGAGCGGACGTGGTTTCTCGAGCGATTCGAGGAAGTGAGCGATGTAAAGAGCCTTCTGGGCTTTTGCGTGCTGGGCGGGATCTTCAGCGAGGGGATCGACCTGCGGCAGGACAGACTGATCGGCGCCATTATCGTCGGGACCGGATTTCCGCAGGTGTGCGCGCAGAGAGAGATCCTCAAGGACTATTTTGACAGGCGCGGGGAAAACGGATTTGACTACGCCTACAGATATCCCGGGATGAACAAAGTCCTGCAGGCGGCGGGCAGGGTCATCCGGACGGCGGACGACGTCGGCGTCGTCGTGCTGATGGACGAGCGGTTCCGCACGAGCGCTTACAGGCGGCTTTTCCCGGTGCAGTGGAGAGGCGGCAAGGAGACAGACAGTCTGGAAATTGGGGATAAAATCTCTAAATTTTGGGACGAATGGCTTTAAAATGTGGATAACTTTGTGGACAATGTGGATTTCTTTGGAAAATATGCGGGTTTCCTATTGCAAAATAGAGGAAAATATGGTATTTAGGTCCGCACTTCGGAAATCTTATGGATGATAAGGAGGAAAAACTATGTGGGCGGAAGAAAGTGTGATCTATCAGATCTATCCCCTTGGGATGTGCGGCGCGCCTTATGAAAACGACGGCGTGCAGGCGCACAGGATCCTCGAGGTGAAGGAGTGGATCCCGCACCTTAACAAACTCGGCGTCACGGCAGTCTATTTCTGCCCGGTGTTCGAGTCGGATACGCACGGATACAACACGAGGGACTATAAGAAGATCGACTGCAGGCTCGGCACCAACGAGGACTTCAAGGAAGTGTGCGACGCGCTGCACGCGGCCGGGATCCGCGTGATCCTGGACGGCGTGTTCAATCATGTCGGCAGAGGTTTCACGCAGTTTGTCGACGTGCTGAACAGGAGATGGGACTCCCCCTACAAGGACTGGTTCCACATCAGCTTCGACGGAAACTCGAACTACAACGACGGACTCTGGTACGAGGGCTGGGAAGGCAACTATGACCTGGTAAAGCTCAATCTCCGCAACGAGGAAGTGATCGCGCATATTTTTGACGCGATAAAGTTCTGGGTGGACTATTTTGACATCGACGGACTGCGGCTCGACGTGGCGTACTGTCTGGACAGGGACTTCATCCGCAGGCTCCGCGGGTACACGGATTCCCTGAAGCAGGATTTCTATCTGATCGGTGAGATCCTGGGCGGCGATTACAAGACCATCATGGGCGACGGGATGCTGCACTCCGCGACCAACTACGAGTGCTACAAAGGGCTGTTCTCCAGTTTCAACAGCATGAATATGTTTGAAGTCAACCACTCCCTGATGCGCCAGTTCGGCTCCGACCCCTGGTGCCTGTACAGGGGATATCACCTGCTGTCCTTCGTGGACAACCACGATGTGACCCGCGTGGCGAGTGTGCTGACCAATAAGAAGCATCTGCCGCTGATCTATGCGCTGGCCTTCGGTATGCCCGGCATTCCCAGCATCTACTACGGCAGCGAGTGGGGCGTCGAAGGGGAGAAGAGACAGGGCGACCCGGCACTGCGCCCCCGCATCGAGGCACCTCAGTGGAACGAACTCACGGAGTGGATCAGCAAACTTGCGGCGGCCAAAAAATCGTCCGAGGCTCTCTGCTACGGCGACTTCCGCAGCGTTGTGCTGACCAATAAGCAGTGCATCTTCGAGAGAAAAGCGGCGGGAGAGAGGGTCCTTGTGGCCATCAACGCGGACGAAAACGAGTATGTCGCCCACTTCGACGCGGGATGCGGGACGGCGGTGGACCTGATCACCGGGGAGAAGCACGATTTTGGCGGAGGAAGCAGGCTTCCCGCTTACAGCGCGGCGTTCTGGAAGATGGAAAGATAACAGTCTTCCCGCCCGTTACCATCTGTGACAAAAGAGTGTACAGCGTCTGAAGCTGTGTGCTATAATGGGCGTGATTTGATCAATATTTTCATTATTTATCAATTACTATTATCAGGCAATTTGATGCCGGAAAGAGGGGCTACTATGACAATGGTTTTGGTTGCCGGGCTTCTGCCCGTCGCGGTACTTCTTTTTTACATTTATTCCCATGACAAGATTGAAAAGGAACCTCCGGGACTGCTCATCAAGCTCCTGTTCTTCGGATGCCTTTCCTGCATTCCGGCCGTGATCCTGGAGTCGGTGTGGACCAATTTCCTGCAGGGAATCGGCATGAACCCGTACAGCCTGATCTACATTCTGATTGAGAATTTCCTCGTCGTGGCGCTGGCGGAAGAGGGCAGCAAGAGAGTGCTGCTGCAGCTGGGAAGCTGGAATAACCCCGCGTTTAACTATGTGTTCGACGGCGTCGTCTACGCTGTCTGCGTATCGCTGGGATTTGCCGGACTGGAAAATGTGCTCTACATCGGCGGATTCGGAATGGACATTGCAATGATCAGAGGACTGGCAGCGGTACCGCTCCACTGCATCTGCGGCGTTTTCATGGGACACTACTACGGCCTTGAGAAAACGTATACCGTGCGTGGCATGATTAACGAGGCCAAGAACGCGAAACTCATGGGACTTCTGATTCCCATTCTGATCCACGGATTCTACGATTTCGCAGCTTCGATCGGAAACGAGACCTTTGTGTATATCTGGCTGATCTTCGTAGTGGTGATGGATATCATCGCGATCCGGTCGATCAAGAAGTACTCCAGGCTTGATTCGCCGATCTGAACGGGCATTACAATTTTTTGAAAAAACAGTTGACACGCGGTGGACACTGAGGTATATTAATCATTGTCCACCGCGCAAAACGGTTCGGAAACAAGATTTATAAATGCGATAGTAGTACAGTTGGTAGTACGCCACCTTGCCAAGGTGGAGGTCGCGAGTTCGAGCCTCGTCTATCGCTCTCGGCAGTGAGAGCTGCCACATAATTTAATAAATGCGATAGTAGTACAGTTGGTAGTACGCCACCTTGCCAAGGTGGAGGTCGCGAGTTCGAGCCTCGTCTATCGCTCTGAAGGAACCAAGAGATTGGTTCCTTTTTCTTTGTGCGTTAGCAAATGTACTTGTAAAAACAGCTCCGATAAAATACAATAGCTAAGGCAAACAAACGGGCTTTTTGCCCCACATTGACTCTCAACAAGGAGAGCAGTGATGAAAGGAGAAGTTATGAAAAAGAAACTACTGGCCGGGATCCTTGCTGTAAGCATGGTGGGAGCACTTCTCACGGGCTGCGGCAAAGGAGCGACACAGGGCGAAGGATCGACGCAGGCAGCTGCCGAAGCTCCGGCGGAGACCCCGGAGAGAGCGAAAACCAATGAGATCGTGATCGGCATCGCGCAGGATCTCGATCAGAGCCTTGACCCGCACTACGCAGTGGCGGCGGGAACCAAGGAAGTAATGTTCAATGTTTTTGAGGGACTGGTCAAATACGATTCTAACGGAGACACTGTTCCCGCAGTAGCTTCGGATGTACAGATATCCGAAGACGGTCTTGTCTATACTTTTACACTTCGTGACGGCGTGAAGTTCCACAACGGTGAGACCGTGGATCTTGACGATGTGATCTACTCAATCCAGCGCTGCAAGGACGACCCCAAGGTCAACCCGCAGACTTCCACAGGTCTGGCATGCATCGCGAGCCTTGAGAAAGACGGAGACAATAAGCTTGTGATGACGCTCAGCGAGCCTAACACGGAACTGATGTCTCTTCTGACACTGGCAATCATTCCTTCTGATTATGACAAGCAGGACACCGCGCCCATCGGCACAGGTCCTTATAAGTATGTCTCCCGCACGGCGCAGGAATCCGTCGAACTGGAGAAGTTCGCGGACTACTGGGGAACTCCCGGGAACCTCGACAAGGTCACTTACAAGATCAACGAGAAGGCCGAGGGCCTTGTAATGGGTCTTGAGAGCGGCGCACTGGATCTGGTATCGCACCTGAGCAGCACGCAGGTCGGAGAGCTCAGCAAGGAGAATTTCAATATCGAGCAGGGCACGATGAACCTCGTGCAGGCCCTCTATCTCAACAATGAGGTGGCTCCTTTTGACAACGAGCTCGTCCGCCAGGCTCTGTGCTATGCGGTCGACAAACAGGGAATTCTGGATATGGCGTTTGACGGCTACGGATTCCCGATCGGATCCAACGTGTTCCCCGCATTCACCAAGTATTATGACGAGAGCCTCGTAAACTACTACGAGCACGACGTCCAGAAAGCCAAGGATCTCCTCGCGCAGGCGGGATATCCCAACGGCTTTGATATGACAATTACTGTTCCTTCCAACTATCAGCCGCACTGCGACACCGCAGAAGTTATTGCCGAGCAGCTGGGGGAAGTCGGCATCAACGCGACTCTGCAGCGCGTGGAGTGGGAGACCTGGAAGGCGGATACCTACGCGGGAAGAAACTTCCAGTCCACAGTGATCGGCCTGACCGCGGATCCGCTGACAGCCAGAAGCCTTCTGGAGAGATTCACGACCGGACAGCGTGTGGCGGATGCGGAAGGCAACCGCGGCAACAACTTCATCAATTACAACAACGCGGACTATGACGCTCTCTTCGAGCAGGCCGTCAAGTGCTATGATGATGCGGAACAGGTCAAAATATACAAAGAAATGGAAAAGAATCTTACCGAGCACGCAGCCAGCGTCTATATTCAGGATATGGCGGATATGGTGGCTGTGCGCAAGGGGCTGACCGGCCTTACCTTCTATCCTCTGTATGTGCTGGACGTCTCCACACTGAAGTGGGAATGAGGATGAGAGCGGAATCGGACTGAGCGATCATGTGCGCAGCAATAGGGCATTCTTATTGCTGCGCATTTTTTTAATATTCAGCACCCCGGAAAAAAGATTAAAAACATTTCGGGGAGCTCGCTCACCGGAATGTTTTTAATCTTTTTTCCGGGGCGGACAAGGCGCGGAGCGCCTCTGGACGCCCAAAGTCCCGAATGCGCAGCATTTGGGACTGTGGCGTGCTGAATAGTCACCGTTTGATCAGCGGCGCGGCCGCTGTGACAAATGCATCCGACAGAAGGAGAAAACCACTTTGAAGTATGCACTTCGCCGTATCCTGGCACTTTTTATCACGATGATCCTGGTATCATTTCTGGCTTTTGCAGCCTTCCACATCATATCCGGCGATCCCGCGCGGGCCATTCTGGGAATGAACGCCACAGAAAAGCAGCTCGCACTGCTGCGGCAGGAACTGGGGCTGGATAAGCCGTTTCTTGTACAATATTTTAACTGGCTGCTCGGCTTCTTTTCGGGAAATCTGGGAATATCCTACAGCTATCGGCAGCCGGTGGCTTCCCTGATCATCCCCAAGCTCCAGGTGACCCTTGTGATGGTCCTGATCAGCTTTGGCATTATTGTCGTGCTGTCGCTCCCTCTGGGACTTCGCGCGGCACAGAAATCCGGCGGACGTCTGGACTGGCTCAGGACTACGGTCGACCAGCTGTGCATGGCGGTCCCCGCTTTCTTTCTGAGTATCCTGGTATCCTATGTCTTCGGGATCGTGCTGAAATTCTTTACGCCCGGAGATTTTCCGAAAATGGAGAGGGACCTGACGGGAGCTCTTCGCTATCTGTTTTTTGCCGCGGTCTGCATCGCGATTCCGAGGATTGCGATGGCAGTGCGCATGCTCAAGAGCACGATCATTGAGGAGATGGAGAAGGACTATGTCCGGACAGCGATCTCGAGAGGAAATACCAGGGCGGAAGTCCTGAAAAAGCATGTACTGAAGAATTCGCTCGTGCCGACGATCACGTTTCTGGGACAGACAATGGCGGAGATCGTGGGCGGCAGTATCGTCGTGGAGCAGGTCTTCGGAATCCCCGGCATGGGGAGGTTTCTCGTGGCGTCGATCTCCAACAGAGATTATCCGGTCGTGGAGGCGCTTGTCGTCATTCTCGCTTTCTGGGTCATTCTCTCGGGAACTGTGGCGGATCTGGTGGGCCAAAAGATAGATCCTCGCTTAAGACTGGGGGACCGCTCATGATGAAGAAAAAATGGAATGGCTATCTTATCGCAGGGTGCCTCATCACAGGCATCATTATTCTGTGGATCGTGATCGGAAGATTTTATACTCCCTATCCGCCCACCAAGATGAGTTCCGCAAAACTCCAGGGGCCGTCGCTGGCGCACCTGTTCGGGACTGACAAGTTCGGGCGCGATATTTTCAGCCGCGTGATGCAGGGATCCGGCACTACACTGGTCATCGCCGCGCTGACCATAGTGATCGGCGCGGGAGTCGGAACGGTAGTGGGCGCAGTGACCGGGTATTTCGGCGGCATTCTGGATGAAATCCTGATGCGTCTCAACGACGCGCTTACCGCATTTCCGAGCATTCTGCTTGCCCTGGTCATCATCAGTATCCTGGGACCGGGCAAGTACAACGTGATCATCGCGCTGGGAATCGTCTTTATTCCCTCTTACGCGCGCATGATGAGAACGGCGTTCGCCGCGCAGCGGGAAGTGAACTATATAACCAGCGCAAGGCTCATGGGCGCCGGCAGCATGAGGATCCTTCTGGTCCATATGCTGCCCAATACAGTGCATGTGCTGCTCCCTGCGCTCACGATCGGCTTCAACAACGCCGTCCTGGCGGAGGCCAGTATGAGCTTTCTGGGAATCGGCGTGACGCCCCCGGACGTGTCCATGGGCTATATGCTCTCGGAGGCGCAGGGAATGTTCCGCTCGGCGCCCTGGTACGCGCTGAGCGTCGGCGGCGTGATCGCACTGCTGGTATTCGGAATCAGCCTGATCGGCGAAGGTTTGCAGAGAATGAATGAGGAGGTGAACTGATGCTGGAAGTCAGAGATCTCCATGTAAAATTTCATAACAGAGACAGGGAAGCCGTGGCGGGCGTGACCTTTACGCTCAGGGACGGAGAGATCCTGGGACTGGTCGGCGAGTCCGGCTCCGGCAAATCTGTCACGGCGATGAGTATAGCCGGCCTTCTTCCCCGCAAAAAATGCGATTACAGAGGGGATGTGCTCGTAGACGGCGAAGACATGCTGCACGCCAGCAGAAGCCTTCTGCGCAAAATACAGGGAAATAAGATCGGCGTCGTCTTCCAGGAGCCCATGAGCGCCATGGACCCGCTGATGAAAGTGGGCAGGCAGGTGGAAGAAGTGCTTGTCATCCACACGGACCTGGGGCCCGAAGAGCGCAAAAAGCTGGCCATAGAGGCCCTGGCAGATGTGGAACTGCCGAACCCTGAAGAGGTCTACAACAAGTATCCGCACGAACTTTCCGGCGGCATGCTGCAGAGATCGATGATCGCGGCGGCTATTGTGGCGCGGCCCAGCCTGCTTCTTCTGGACGAGCCTACTACAGCGCTGGACGTGACGATTCAGGCCCAGATTCTCAAGCTCCTGGTCAAGCTCAACAAAAAACACGGCATGTCCATGCTCTTCATTTCTCACAACCTGGGTGTCGTGAGAAAGTTATGTAAGCGCGTCGCCGTCATGCAGCGCGGCGTCATTGTTGAGGAGGGGGCGACAAACGATGTCTTCTTCCGCCCGCAGCATCCTTATACGCAGCATCTGATCGAGTGCATTCCCGCGAGGGTAAAAGTGATCGCCAGGAAGAAGGCGGAAGAGACAGAGGGAGGTGCAGACAATGACTGACAGCATGAAAGAAGACAGGCAGCTTGTCCTTGAAGTCAATCATGTGAGCGGCGGATACCGCACGGCCGGCCTCTTCGGCAAAGGCAAGTACCAGCAGGTCCTGTACGATGTGGATTTCAACATCCGGCACGGCGAGATCATGGGGCTTGTGGGCGAGAGCGGTACCGGCAAGTCTACTTTGGCAAGAATGATTCTGGGCATGCTGGAGCCGGAAGAGGGCAGCATCGTGCACCACACGAAACGCCCGCAGATCATTTTCCAGGATCCCTACAGCTCCCTGAATCCGGCTTACACGGTGGAGTGGACGCTGGAGGAGCCCCTGCGCGTGTTCGGCAAATACGACACGGCGGAGAGAAAGCGCCGGGTCCGCGACATGCTCGCCAAAGTAGAGCTCCCCGAAGAGGTCCTCGGCGCAAGGCCATCGGAGCTTTCCGGCGGCCAGAGGCAGAGAGTCAGCATCGCGGCGGCTCTGATCCGAAGGCCCCGCTTTATCATCGCGGATGAGCCGGTCTCGGCGCTGGACGTGACGATCCAGGCCCAGATCCTGCAGCTTCTTCGCGATCTGCGCGAGGAACTGGATCTGAGCTATCTGTTCATTTCCCACGACCTCAACGTCGTGTATCAGCTCTGCGACAGAGTTCTTGTCATGAAAAAGGGGAGAATTGTGGAGCAGGGGACGGTGGATGAGGTCTACGATCATCCCAAGGAAGAATACACAAGGCAGCTGCTTGCGGCAGCGGAATAGGCGGGCGGCACACATCTCCGTAGCAGAGGGATGCCTTTATGAAAAAACCACCCCCGGTTCACCTTGTTTTTGGTGAACCGGGGGTTCTTTCGTTATTCAGGAAGTACGGAACGGCGCAGTGCCGGAAAATTTTGTGTATACCCTTTTCTAAAAGCCTTCTTCGGTGGAATATCCACCGAAGAAGGGCTCGGGAAAGGGTACTATGACTTCTATAGAGATATATAGGTCTGTTTCTGTTCCCTTCTTCAGTGGAATATCCACCGAAGAAGGGATTAAAAAGAACACTATGGCTTTTTTCAGGAGGCACGGGCACGTTACAGCAGCTCCCTCCGCAAGACATGAGCTGTCATTCAGAGGGATGCAGTGTTTCCTGCTTCTCCTCCTCACGGATTTGATCTCTGAGTGTTTCCAGCAGAATCGGCGTATAGTCGATGCGCTCCACGCTGACGCAGGCACTGCGGCTGCTGACGGACCGGTAAGACGGATGATTGTGGACGTGTCCGTACAGGTTGGCGTAGGGCATGCTCCTGCAGACATAGAGAGGAGCGTGCGACAAAATAAAGAATTCCTTCAGGATGACCGGCAGATCATAGCACTCCTCGAAGCCAAGGTCCCTCCACTCCTGCGGGGACAGGTAAGAGTCGTGATTGCCGATGACAAGGAATTTGCGTCCCTTGAGCTGAGAGAGCAGTTCGCGGCAGCGGGCCTGCCCGCCGGAGCAGAAGTCGCCCAGATGATAGACCAGGTCATTGTCGCTGACGACTGCGTTCCAGCGCCGGATCATCTCCCTGTCCATTGTGTCGGTGTCAGGAAAGGGGCGCTCCTCATACAACCTTATATTCTCATCTCCGAAATGGGTATCCGCGATCAGGAAGATCCGGCTCTCCTGGTTTGTGGTATTCATTCTTTTCTCCTTGTTCTCCCTCGCCTTAAGGGCGCTTTTACTTAATACATATCTGCTATAACTTTGACATCCTCCCGAATATATGTCAAATTGTATATTTTAGTATTATTCAGCACTCCACGTCCCAAATGCTTCGCATTCGGGACTGAATATTTTCATATTTTGTTTAGAAAAATTCAAGTAATAATTGACTTAAAGTTTAGTAATAGTATAATTGTGAATCGTACGAAAAAGTTTAGTGTCAGAATATTTTCGGTTTATTATCAGAATTGATAGACGGCGGACCAAAGAAATGGTTTAAAAGACTTCAAGAGTACGGACAACAGGAAAAACCAGGGAGGAAGGCAGAAAAATGGATACTGACAGTATCAACAAAGACATAGGCAGGAGGATCAGGAATCACCGGAACAGAAACGGGCTGACGCAGCAGGAGCTCGCCGACCGCACGGAACTGACCAAAGGGTTCATTTCTCAGCTGGAGAGAGGGCAGGTTTCGGCTTCGGTGGTGACACTTATGGACCTGATCGAGTGTCTGGGTACGACGCCGGCGGAATTCTTCAAGGATGAAGAGGAGCAGGTCGTCTTCACGGAGAAGGAATATTTTGAAAAGCTGGATGAACAGGGCAACAGCAGGCAGTGGATCGTGCCGACGGCGCAGAGACTGCAGATGGAGCCGCTGCTGGTGGTGATCCAGCCGCATTCATCACTGGAGGAGGACAAGCCGCACAGCGGCGAGGAATTCGGATACCTGATGAGCGGAAGGCTGAACCTGTGGCTCGGGGACAAGGTGTATCACATCAAGTCCGGCGAGAGTTTCTATTATCAGGCGGCGCAGAAACATCGAATCGAAAACCCGGGCGGAAGGCCCGCGAAGTTTTTGTGGATCAGCTCACCTCCGGAGTTTTGACCTGGGTGCTGCCAAACTGACAAAAAGCTGCAAAAAATTATTTTATGGAGAACAAGGAAATGGAGAACAACACAAACATTATAGAACTGCGCGGTATCTGCAAAGTCTATGAAGACGGCTATAAGGCTGTCGACGACTTCAATCTGGAAGTCAAGAGAGGGGAATTTGTAACGCTTCTGGGCCCGTCGGGATGCGGCAAGACCACGACGCTGCGCATGATCGCAGGGTTCCTCATGCCGTCATCGGGTGAGATTTTGTTGAACGGAAAGTCGATCCAGGATCTGCCGCCTTACAAGAGACCGGTCAACACGGTCTTCCAGAGGTATGCTCTGTTTCCACATATGAATATCTACAATAATATCGCTTTCGGGCTCAAGCAGAAGAAGATGCCCAAAGATGTCATCGAGCGCAAGGTGCGCAGGGTCCTGGACCTGGTGGATCTGGAGGGCTTTGAGCAGAGAAGCGTCAGCACGCTTTCCGGCGGTCAGCAGCAGCGTATCGCGATCGCGAGGGCGCTGGTAAATGAGCCGGAGATCCTGCTTCTGGATGAGCCTCTGGGCGCGCTGGACCTCAAGATGCGTAAGGAGATGCAGATCGAGCTCAAGGATATGCACGACAAGCTGGGCATCACCTTCATCTATGTCACACATGATCAGGAAGAGGCGCTCACGATGTCCGACAAGATCGTCGTCATGAACGAGGGCAGGATCCAACAGGTGGGAACGCCCGAGGACATCTACAATGAGCCGAAGAATGCTTTTGTCGCCGACTTTATCGGGGAGAGCAATATTTTCAACGGAATGATGACGGGCAAGCTCCGCGCGAGATTCTGCGGCGGCGAGTTCGAGTGCGTGGACGACTACGAGGAAGGCACGCACATCACGGCGGTCGTAAGGCCGGAGGATGTGGAGCTGACAAAGCCCGAGCTGGGAATCATCCAGGGCGTCGTGGACTCCGTGATCTTCAAGGGAATGCACTATGAGATCGCCGTGCTGTCCGGCAAAAACGAGATCGTGAGCCAGACCGTGCACTCCGCAAAGGTCGGAGACCGTGTCGGCATCCGCGTGGAGCCCGACAACATCCACATCATGCTGGCGGAGGACCACACCAACCTGTTCTTTGCCGATATCAACAAGGATTACAGGCTGGAGTACAACGGCCATGTTCTGGACACAAGCCTCACCAAGATCATCAAGGGAAGCTCCAGAAGAGAAGACGGAACGCTGCAGGATGCCAGCGGAGAGGCCATCGATCCCAAGCGCATCCGCATTCAGGTGGCAATCGGGCCCAGCGATATTCAGATGACGGACGACCAGGAAGCCGGACTGATCCAGGGAACGATCAGCAACCTGATCTACAAGGGCGACCACTACAGCTACATCATTCACACCGAGCTGGAGCAGGATTTCGTGGTCAACGACGAGTACCTGTGGAACATGGGAGACCGCGTCGGCCTCCTGATGCCGGTGGAGAAGATGACCTTCACCATCAAGAAGAAGTAAGCGTAAAGCTTTTGGAGGGATAACAATTGAGTTTTTCAAGAAAAAATCTGGGAATTCCATATGCGGTCTTTCTGTTGCTCTTCGTGGTGGCACCGCTGATCGTCCTTGTGTTCTATGCTTTCACGAACGGACAGGGGCAGTTCACCCTGGAGAATCTGACCGGCTTTTTCACGGATCCCAATACAGTGGGAACTTTGTTCTACAGTTTCGCGATCGCGTTCGTCACGACCATCGTCTGTCTGCTTCTGGCCTACCCTATTGCCTATATTTTGGCAATGAGTGAGCTTAAGACCAAGTCGGTGATCGTCATGGTCTTCGTGCTGCCCATGTGGATCAACTTCTCCCTGCGCATCACGGCGCTCAAGGAGGTCCTGACCCTGATCGAGGGCAACCTGGCCAGATATCCTTTTACGAATGCGGTCATAGGTATCACTTACGATTTCCTGCCCTTTATGATTCTGCCGATCTACACGACGCTCGAGAAGCTGGACGGCGCGCTGCGCGAGGCGGCCATGGATCTGGGGGCCGACCCGGTGCGGACCTTCCTGCAGGTGACCCTGCCTCTGTCCGTGCCCGGCATTATCAGCGGCGTGTCCATGGTCTTCCTTCCCGCGATGACTAACTATGTCGTTCTGGATATGCTCTACAACAGCACATATATCATGGGCAGTCTCATCGGAAGTTATTTCTCGGCCTACAACTGGCACGGCGGATCCATGATCGCGCTGATCCTGCTTGTGATCATCTGCCTGTTCACCCTGCTCACGTCTGAGGACGGAGAGGAGAATCCGAGAGGAGGTGCGCTTCTGTAATGGCCAAAATAGTAAAACGCGCTTACCTTATCATCATGCTTCTGTTTATTTATTTTCCGATTCTGATCCTTGCGGTGTTCAGCTTTACGAGCGCCACGCAGATCGGACAGCTTCGCGGCTTTTCGATGCAGAATTATGTGACGCTGTTCACGACCCCGGAGCTCACGGATATGATCCGCGGAACGCTCCTTCTGGCGCTGGGATCGGCCACGATCGCGACGATCCTTGGAACGCTGGGAGCTATCGGAGCTTTTTATTCCGGGAAAAGGGTCAACACGCTGATCACCTCCTTAAACCAGGTGCCCGTGGTCAACGCGGACGTCGTCACCGGCTTTTCCATCTGCATCCTTCTGGTGGTCGTTCTTCATATCAGCAAGGATACCTTTATCCCACTGGTGGCCGGCCACGTGACGCTCTGCGCGCCCTTTGTGTTTTTGTCCGTCATGCCCAAGATCAAGCAGATGGACTCCAGTATCTATGAGGCGGCCCTGGATCTGGGCGCCACGCCGTTCACCGCGCTGTGGGAGATCGTGATCCCGCAGATCGTGCCGGGAATCATCTCCGGTTTCGCGCTGGCGGTCACGCTTTCGCTGGACGATTATTTTATCTCTACTTATACAAAGCCCGCCATGTTCGATACGATCAGCACCTATGTCGTCAACGCGACAAAGGGTTCGCAGACGACGATCAAGACGGCGCTCTGGGCGCTCTCAACAGTTATTTTCGCTGTCGTTGTCCTGATCGTCCTCGGAATGAACCTCAGGGCCCTGAAGCAGGAAGGAGGGAGCCATGCAAAAGAGTAATAGAAACGGCCGGCGTCCCGCCCCTGTAAGAAGCGGTATGCTTCGGATGCGGAGAACCTCCGTCCGCGCGGCCGCGGCAGCAGCTGCTGCGGCGATCCTGGCAGTTTCCGGCGGAGCTTTCGCAGTGCCGCTGCGGGCCGATGCCGCCGAGAACAGCGAGGAAGTAGTCCTCCGAGTCTGCAACTGGGAAGAATATATCGACCTGGGAGACTGGGACGAAGAGGAGACCATTGAGCTGGATTCCGGGAATATCATCGGCGAGAATTCCATGGTCGAGGACTTCGAGACCTGGTACGAAGAAACCTACGGCGTCAAGGTGAGAGTGGAATATTCCACGTTCGGCACCAACGAGGATCTCTACAACATGCTGACCCTGGGAGACGAGTTCGACCTGGTCTGCCCCTCGGAATACATGATCATGAAGCTGATGCGGGAAGGGCAGACAGTGCCCCTCTCGGAGGAATTTTTTGACCCGTCCGATGAAAACAACTACTACATAAAGGGTGTTTCTCCTTATATTAAGAAGATCTTCGACGAGCACGAGATCGACGGAGAGCCCTGGAGCCGCTACGCGGCGGGATACATGTGGGGCGTGACGGGAATCGTCTATAACCCGGAAGTGGTCGAGAGAGAAGAGGCTTCCACCTGGAAGATCCTGAGCGATCCCAAGTTCAGCAGACAGGTCACGATCAAGGACAATGTAAGAGATTCCTATTTTGCCGCAGTCGGAGCGATCAAGTCCGATCTGCTCATGTCCGAGGAGTTTCGGAGCGCCCCGGATTACGCGCAGAGACTCGAGGACGAGATGAATGACACTTCGCCCGAGATGATCGCGAAGGTGCAGGACTATCTGCAGGAGTGCAAGGACAATGTCTATTCCTTCGAGACGGACTCCGGAAAGGCGGACATGATCACCGGCAAAGTAGTAGCCAACTACCAGTGGTCCGGAGACGGCGTGTACACGCTGGACCAGGCGGCCGAGGACGATTTTGACCTGGCCTTCGCGGTTCCGGAGGAGAGCACCAATATTTATTTCGACGGATGGGTCATGCTGAAAAACGGCATCAGGGAAAATGAAGCGAAGCAGAAGGCGGCGGAAGCCTTTATCAATTTCAACTCCAGACCCGATAACGTCGTCCGCAATATGTACTATATAGGATATACTTCCGTCATCTCCGGAGGCGGCGATCCCACCATCTTCGAGTACGCGGATTACAACTACAGCGCGGAGGAAGGCGAGGAGACCGAGGAGTATGACCTGAGCTACTTCTTCGCGAAGGAAGGTGAGGAGACCGACGAATATGTGATCGAGGCATCCCCGGATATGCTGGAGAGACAGCTGTACGCAGCTTACCCTCCGAACGACGTGATGCGCAGGTCTTCGATCATGACGTGCTTTGACGAGGAGCAGACCAAGGCGATCAACCAGATGTGGATCAACGTGCGCTGCTACAACCTCAGCAAGATGCCTTTCTGGGGCTGGATCTTCGCGGCGGTCGTGATCGCGGGAGTCGTCTTCCTGGCCGTGAGGCGCTATCAGAACTATAAAAAGAAACAGTAATGATACAAAAAAGAGGCGAGAGCTCTTCTTTTACTGCCAGAGAATGGTATAATAAATCTTATAAAAGAAAAATATCACTGACAAATACGATGGTGCTGTGGTAGTATTGTAAGTGCGAAAAACAATACTCGCGCATAGAGGCTCGCATTTTTGAAAAGCCGTGCAAGGCTGATGATAGATCACAGCAGAGGTAAACTGAGGAGGCAGTATGACAATCGATAAGAAAAAAGAAGGCAATCGGCTGGTTCTGGCAGTTTCAGGCCGCCTGGATACGATGACGGCTCCGGAACTGGAAAACGTCATTAAGGACAATATGGACGGAGTGGAGGAGCTGATCCTTGATTTTAAAGATCTTGAGTATATCTCCTCGGCAGGACTGCGCGTAGTTCTCGGAGCCAGAAAGGCTATGGGCGACAAGGGTTCCTTCTCTGTTCGCAATCTTTGCAGCGATGTCAGAGAGATCTTCGACATCACAGGATTCTCGGATATCATTACAATTGAGTGATTCAGGTGAACGGGGCGTTCATTCTGAGCAGGTAAGTCGGAAGGTCTGCGGACAACAGGATTGTTGATTTGATTGGGCGGCACGTGATCGTGCCGCCTTTTCTTTGTCTTTACGATATTTTGATAAGGATCGAATGGCGCCGGAAGGAGCGGCAAACTGTATTTGCGGATATGAGAATCTTCAGTATAATAATTATATGAACGCGGCTCGCTCCGCGAGCATTGGATATATGCTTTAGACAGTACAGAGGGGAAAGATGGAAAACAAAGAGATCTTCAGAAAAAAAGCAATCGAGAGAGTATCATCACCGGAGAAGCTCAATGATTATATACATGTGACGAGTCCGTCGATCTGGATGGCGCTCCTGGGGGTGATCTGCATTCTGGTCGGCGCGATCGTGTGGGCGACCTTCGGAAACATTTACACGACCGTGGAAGGCGCCGGCTCCGTCAAGGACGGGAATCTTGTGATCTACATCAAGGTGGCCGACCGGCCTTCGGTCAAGGAGGGAATGGACATAACGGTGAGCGGCCACAAGACGAAAGTGAGAGAGATCTCTCCGGAGCCGGTCCAGATCGGCGAGGAGGTCGGAGAGTATATCCTCGACGCGGCCGGAATGAAGTCGGGAGAATGGGTCTATAAGGTGGAGGCGGACACGGACCTGGCGGACGGCGTCTACTCGGCCAGCATAACGGTGGAGGCCATACACCCGATCAAGTTCGTAACGAACTGAGGCTCGGTTCGCACCCGAACAGGTTCGTAACGAACTGAGGCCCGGTTTACAGCACATCAAAAGACAGCAGAGGCGTTGTATATGAGTAAAACAACCAAGAAGATCAAAGAGCCGGTGGGGAAAGGCGTCGCCGATGTTCCGGTCATCATGCAGATGGAAGCGCTCGAGTGCGGGGCGGCCTGCCTGACCATGGTTCTGGCTTATTATGAAAAGTGGATTCCCCTGGAGAAGGTGCGCGTGGACTGCGGCGTTTCCAGGGACGGGTCCAACGCGGGCAATGTGCTCAAGGCGGCGAGATTTTACGGCCTGGAGGCGGACGGCTACAAGCTGGAAGTGCAGACGCTGATGGAGCACGCGACTTTTCCGTGCATCATACACTGGAACTTCAACCACTTTGTGGTGCTGGACGGCTTCCGGGGCAAAAAAGCGATTCTGAACGACCCTGCCAGAGGCCGGGTGGAAGTGACCATGGATGAGTTCGACGAGTCCTTTACGGGAATCTGCCTTATGTTCTCGCCCGGAGAAAAGTTTGAGCCCTCGGGAAAGCCCAAGAGCGTGCTGGCTTTTGCCGCCAAGAGACTCAAGGGTGCCGAGACGGCGATCGTATTCGTGGTGCTGACCACGATCATCTCCTCGCTGTTCGGACTCATTTCACCCGGATTCTATCAGGTATTCATGGACAGACTGCTGACGGGAAGAAATCCGAAATGGGCCTTCCCCTTCCTTGTGCTGCTCTCTGTTTTTACAGCCTTGCAGATCTTCGTGTCGTGGATCAATGTCGTCTATTCGATGCGGATCAACGGAAAGCTGGCCATCGTCGGCAATTCGTCCTTTATGTGGAAGATCCTGCGGCTGCCCATGGAGTTCTTCTCCCAGAGAATGGCGGGCGACATTCAGTCCAGGCAGAATTCCAACACGGAAGTGGCGTCGAATCTCGTCAATACGTTCGCACCGCTGACACTCAACACCGCCATGATGTTTTTCTACCTGGTGATCATGATCCGAATGAGTATTCCGATGACGATCATCGGCATGATCTCTGTTTTGATCAATGCGCTGTTCTCCCGGTATATTTCGGAGAAGCGGGTCAATGTGGCGAGAGTGCAGGTCCGTGACAGCGGCAAACTCACCGGCACAACCATAGCCGGGATCGAGATGATCGAGTCCATCAAGGCGAGCGGCTCGGAGACGGGCTTTTTCGGCAGATGGGCCGGCTACCAGGCCAGCGTGAACGCGCAGGACGTCCAGTTCTCGCGGATGAACGAGTATCTGGGACTCCTCCCGCAGATCGTGTCAACGGTGACGGATATTCTGGTTTTGTGCATGGGAATCGGCCTCGCGATGCGGGGTGAGTTTACGCCAGGTATGATCTCCCAGTTCGGGATCTACATGAAGCAGTTCCTGGCGCCGGCGGACCAGCTGATCGCCTCGGGGCAGACCATGCAGGAGCTCAGGACGGAGATGGAGCGCATCGAAGACGTCATGGAATACCGCACGGACGAGCTGGCGGACAACGAAGTGAGCGCGGACGCCGAAGGGGCTTCTTTTGCAAAGCTCTCGGGGCGCGTGGAGATGAAAGACGTCACATTCGGCTATTCGCCGCTGGGCAAGCCGCTGATCCAGAATTTCAGCATGTCGCTGGAACCCGGAAAGAGCATTGCCTTTGTAGGTGCTTCGGGAAGCGGAAAGTCCACGCTGGCAAAGCTCTTGTCGGGGCTCTATAAGCCCTGGAGCGGGGAAATCCTTTTTGACGGAAAGCCGATCACCGAGATCGACAAGTCCGTTTTCCGCGGATCTCTGGCGGTCGTGGACCAGGAGATCACGCTGTTTGAAGATACCATCGCCAACAACATCAAGATGTGGGATACGACCATCGAGAACTATGAGATGATCCTGGCGGCCCGCGACGCGCAGATCCACGACAAGATCATGCAGCGCGAAGGCGGCTATGAATACAAGATCAAAGAGAACGGCTCCGACTTCTCGGGCGGAGAGCGGCAGAGGCTGGAGATCGCGAGAGTCCTGGCGCAGGATCCCACGATTGTGATCATGGACGAGGCGACGTCCGCTCTGGACGCGCGGACCGAGTTCAATGTCGTGAAGTCGATCAGGGACAGAGGCGTCACCAGCATCGTGATCGCGCACAGGCTCTCCACGATCAGGGACTGTGACGAGATCATAGTCATGGATCACGGCCTTGTGGCGGAGAGAGGCACACATGAGGAACTCTATGCGCTGGGCGGCATGTACACGCAGCTGGTGAGCAGTAATTAAAGGTGTGATTTGGACTGCGAACAAGGCAGTAAGGAGAATACAGCATGGGTTGGTTTGATGAACAGATCCGTCTGAGAAAACTGAATGATGATGAGCTTCTTGAGGAATCCTTTCTCGATATGGCCGGAGCTGTCATGGGCAGGGGGATGCAGGCTTCCCTGGAGAGCAACCGCGTCAAGACCAAGAACGCGATTGACGCTATTTTGCAGAGCATGCAGCTCCGAAGCCGTGAGATCCCCGATGACGTGACGGAACTGGTGGACCAGCTGGATTATCTTCTGGAGCCCCACGGGATCATGCGCAGGACCGTATATCTTCCTCCGGGATGGTATAAGGACGCGGCCGGCCCTATGCTCCTCATCTACAAAGAGGGGCAGATACCGGTAGCGGTGATTCCGGGCAAGATCAGCGGGTATGAGTACACGGACCCTGTCACGGCCAAAAAGTGCAGGATCGACGACAAAACACAGAAACTGTTTGAGGAGGAAGGACTGTGCTTCTACAGGCCCTTCCCCCAGAAAAAGCTCGGAATCAAGGACCTTCTGCTCTACATGGCGATGTCGAGATCGGTCTCCGACAACGCCATGATCCTGATCAGCAGCGGCGTCCTGACAGCCGTCGGCCTTCTGATTCCCTGGCTCAATAAACTCGCTTACGGCAGAGTCCTTCGAAGCGGCGAGATGAATATGCTGTACGCGCTGGGGTTCTTCCTGATCAGCGCCTCCGTGGGACATCTTCTGTTTGGCTCCGTCGGCAATATGATCACGCAGGCCGTACAGACCAAGCAGTCGGTGGCCATCGAAGCGGCCGTCATGATTAGGGTGCTCTCGCTCCCGGCCTCTTTCTTCCGAAAGTTCAGTGCCGGTGAGCTGTACACGAGGACGCAGTCGATCACGGAGCTGTGCAAACAGCTGGCTTCGGCGATCCTTTCTACCGGCGTCACCTCGGTCTTTTCGCTGGTCTATATCGCGCAGATCTTCCACTATACGCCGGCGCTGGTCGTCCCGGCCCTTACCATCACAGTGGCTACTTTCGTGTTCTCGATCGTATCGACGCTCCTCAACACGGAGATCGCGAGAAACTCCATGCAGCTGGCTGCACAGGAGAGCGGCATGAACTACGCGATGATCACGGGAATCCAGAAGATCAAGCTGGCCGGCGCGGAGAAACGCGCCTTCGCCCGCTGGGGAAGACTGTACGCCAAGGAAGCGGAGTTCCTCTACAACCCGCCCATGATCATCAAGCTCAACTCGGTGATCAGCACGGCGATCTCCCTGATCGGAACGGTGGTCATGTACAGCGCCGCCATCAACAGCGGCGTGACGTATGACGACTATGTCGCCTTTACGAGTTCTTTCGGCTATATATCCGGCGCTTTTATGGAGATTTCCTCCATTGCGCTCATGATCGCGGGCATCCGCCCTACGCTGGAAATGGTCGCTCCTATTTTGCAGGAGGAGCCGGAAGTCACAGGCGGCAAGCAGATTGTGACCAGACTGGGAGGCAATATCGAGATGTCCCATGTCTGCTTCCGCTATTCCGACACAATGCCCGACATCCTGGACGATCTGAGCATCAAGATCAAGGCAGGGGAGTACGTGGCGGTTGTCGGGGAGACCGGATGCGGCAAATCGACGCTGGTGAGGCTCCTTCTGGGATTTGAAAAGCCCAGGAAGGGCGCCGTATTCTTCGACGGCAAGGATCTCAACAGCCTGGACCTGCGGTCTCTGCGAAGACACATAGGCGTCGTCATGCAGAACGGCAAGCTCCTGATGGGCAGTATCTACGAAAATATCACTATTTCGGCCCCGTGGCTCGGGATGGACGCCGCCTGGGAGGCGGCTGAGGCGGCGGGCCTTGCGCAGGACATCAGGGAGATGCCGATGGGCATGCAGACCATGATCTCCGAGGGGCAGGGCGGAATCTCCGGCGGACAGAAGCAGAGGCTTCTGATCGCGAGGGCGATCGCCCCTAAGCCCAATGTCCTGATCTTCGACGAGGCGACGTCCGCGTTGGACAACCTGACGCAGAAGAAGGTCACGGAGGCACTGGACTCCTATAAATGCACCAGAATTGTCATCGCGCACAGACTCTCTACGATCCAGTCCTGCGACAGGATCCTGCTCCTGCGGGGAGGCAAGATCGAAGAGGACGGAACATATGACGAGCTGATCGCAAAGAACGGGTTCTTCGCGGAACTGGTCGAGAGACAGCGGCTCGACACCGGAAACCGAAAGAAGAGCGATTCGGACGGAGAGTCATCCGAAGGCGAATCCGGCGAGGAATACCCGGATTCCGAGAGCGAGGGCTATCCGGATTCCGAGAGTGAAGGCTATCCGGATTCCGAGGGTGAAGACACTCCGGACGCTGAAGGCGCGGATTCCGATCACAATATTCCGGAGGGAACTGGAAATGTACCCGTTGGTTAATGTAAACAGCCGGATCGACGCGGGTCTGATGAAGAGGATCGCGATCATCACGATGTTCATCGACCACGCGACGCTCTGCTTTCTGGAGGTCGCGAGGAATGCCGACGGAAAGCGGATCATGGACACCTTTGCCTGGGGGAGGACACTCGACGACATCGGCAGAGGAATCGGCAGGCTGGCCTTTCCGGTCTTCTGCTTCCTCATTGTCGAAGGGTTTCTTTACACGAGAAACAGGTGGAAGTATCTGGCGCGGCTCCTTATATTTGCCGCCATCTCGCAGGTTCCTTTCTGTCTGCTCGTTTTTCCGAATTCGCAGAAACGGCACGCCGACACTATTTTCACACTGGCGGCGGGCTATCTGCTGATCTGGATCGTTGAGACGGTGGCAAAATACTGCCGGCTGGACAAATATCTGCCGGCCGCGCACGGCCGCGCGGAAAGCTACAGCGGGCCTGTCATAAGGCTGCCCGGGAAGGCCGACCACGAAGCGGTAAGGGGCCTTTTGGCGCTGATTCCCTGCGGGGCGGCCGCCTATGGAATCTGCCGGATCGTCAAATGGTTCGGATGCGACTACTCCTACGGAGGGGTCATCTGTATTTTGATCCTGTATCTGTTCTACAGTGTGCGGGAAATCTCTCTTGTAGTGGCCTGGGCCTGGCTGAGCTTTTACAACCACAATGAACTGCTGGCTGTGACGGGCTTTTCGCTCATCTGGTGTTATAATGGAAAAAGAGGAAAGCAGAACAAGTATTTCTTCTACCTGTTCTATCCGGGACATTTGCTCTTGCTGTACCTGATCCGCAAGGCGATCTTCGGAAACTGAGCAGGGAGGGGCTGATAGTACGTAGTAAAAGGGAGGACTGAATATGGAACTGATGTTTATCGGAGCTGACCACGAAGTGACAGGGAGCTGTCACTATCTGCAGGTCGGCAAGAAGAAGTTTCTGGTAGACTGCGGCATGGAACAGGGCATTGACCGCTTTGAGAACGCGGATCTGCCGGTTCCCGCGTCGGAAATCGATTTCGTCTTCCTGACACACGCGCACATCGACCATTCGGGGATGCTGCCCAAGCTCTATCACGACGGCTTCCGGGGCCAGATCATCTCCACAAACGCGACGGCAAGCCTGTGCGACATCATGCTGCGCGACTCGGCGCACATCCAGACGATGGAGGCGCAGTGGCGCAATAAGAAGGCCAAGAGAAAGATAGACGGAGAAGGGTATGAGCCCATCTATACCATGGAAGACGCGGTCGAGACCATAAAGCTTTTTGTGAGTTATCCTTACGGAAAGATCTTCAGTGTGTGCGACGGAGTCCGCTTCCGCTTTACGGACGTCGGCCATCTTCTGGGGTCTGCCAGCATAGAACTGTGGCTGCAGGAGGGAAATACGGAGAAAAAGATCGTCTTTTCCGGCGATCTGGGAAACAAGAGCCAGCCTCTCTTAAAGAACCCGGAATATACGGAGGAGGCGGACTATGTGGTCATGGAGTCCACCTACGGCGACAGGATCCACGAGAAGGACGACGTGGATGTGATCCAGGATCTGGCCGATATCATCACCGAGACCTTCCGCAGAGGCGGCAATGTCGTGATCCCGGCCTTTGCCATCGGCAGAACACAGGTCATGCTCTACTATATCCGGCATATCAAAGAGAAGAACATGGTGCCTGATTTCCCGAACTTCCCGGTCTATGTGGACAGTCCTCTGGCGGTGGAGGCGACAGAGATTTTCTACGAGTGCGGCGCGGAGTGCTATGACGAGGAGGCGCACAAGCTCCTGGGGCAGGGGATCAACCCCATTTCCTTCCCCAACCTGAATCTCTCGATCACAACAGATGAGTCGAAGGCCATAAACGAGATCACGACGCCCAAGGTGATCATCAGCGCGTCGGGCATGTGCGATGCGGGCCGCATCAAGCACCACCTCAAATATAATCTGTGGAGAACAGATTCCACAATTCTGATCGTGGGCTATCAGTCCGCCGGCTCCCCCGGAAGGAGGATCATGGACGGCGCGAAGGAGATCAAACTGTTCGGCGAAGATGTGGCGGTAAGGGCCAGAGTCGTCATGCTGCCGGGACTCTCCGGCCACGCGGACAGACTTGGCCTTCTGGAATGGATCGAGGCTTTCAAGAGGAAACCCACTCAGATCTTCGTCGTCCACGGCGAGGACCAGATCGCCGAGCTCTTCGCGCAGACTTTGACGGAAGAATGCGGCCTGAGGGCAGCCGCTCCGTTCAGCGGGACCCGGTATGACCTGGCGGCGGGCAAATTTATCGAAGTCACGAAGGGAATTCCGATCAGCAAGGCGACAGCCGGCAGGGCGGTCTCCACTTCGTTCACCAAGCTCAAGCTCACGGCGCGTCAGGTTCTGGACTTTGTCGCGGGGTGCCAGGGCCTTCCCAATAAGGACCTTGAGAAGTTCAGCGCGGATCTGGCGGCGCTGATCGAAAAATATAAGAGATAAGAGGAGATTACCGCTATGAATCTAATCGCGGCCGTAGATCAGAACTGGGCGATCGGCAACAAGGGCCAGCTCCTGGTCAGGATCCCGGCGGACCACAGGATGTTCCGTCAGGAGACTCTGAACAAAGTCATTGTATATGGGAGAAAGACTCTGGAGACTTTCCCTATGGCGCAGCCCCTGGATCGCAGAGTCAACATTGTGATGTCGACAAATCCGGATTACAAGGTCAAAAACGCGACCGTTGTGCACAGCGTCGAAGAACTGCTGGGAGTGCTCCGCGACTATCCGTCGGAGGATATCTATATTATCGGCGGGGAGAGCATTTACAGGCAGCTCCTTCCCTACTGTGACACCGCGCACATAACGAAAGTGGACTACGCCTATGAGGCGGACGCCTATTTCCCCAACTTGGACAAGGACCCGGAGTGGGAGGTGACGGCGGACAGTGACGAGCAGACCTATTTTGACATCGCCTACACGTTCGTGCGCTATGAGAGGATAAAAGAGTGAAAGATACGAAGTACGATGTGATCATAGTCGGAGCGGGACCCGGCGGTATTTTCTGCGCCTACGAGCTGATGGAGAAGAGACCGGATCTCAAGGTTCTCCTTCTGGAAAAAGGGCACTCCATCGAGAAGAGATACTGCCCCAAGAGAAAGACCAAGCGCTGCAACAACTGCCACCCCTGCGCGATCACGACGGGATTCGCGGGGGCGGGCGCCTTTTCGGACGGAAAGCTGTCGCTGTCTCCGGATGTGGGAGGAACACTTCCGGATATTCTCGGGTATTCCAAGGCCAAGGACCTGATCAACAGGTCGGACCAGATCTACCTTAAGTTCGGCGCCGATACCAATGTCTACGGCGTCGACAAGGAAAAAGAGATCCAGGAGATCCGGGCCAAAGCCATCCGGGCCAACCTCAAGCTCGTGGAATGTCCCATCCGCCATCTGGGAACGGAGAAGGGATATGAGATCTACCAAAAACTCCAGCATCATCTGGAGGAAGCCGGCGTCGATATGCGCTTTGACAGTCCGGTCAGGGATATTCTGACAGGAGAGAACGGGGAGGCGGTCGGCGTCGTCACGGAAAAGGGCGATGAATTCCGCGCGCCCAAAGTGGTTGTGGCAGTAGGCAGAGACGGCGCGGACTGGCTGAGCGGCCAGTGCGAGAAGCTGGGAATCGACTCCGCCGCGGGAACCGTGGATATCGGCGTCCGCGTGGAAGTCAGGGATGAGATCATGAAATTCCTCAACGAGAATCTCTATGAGGCCAAGCTGATCTATTACACGCCCACTTTCGACGACAAAGTCCGCACCTTCTGCACCAATCCCTCGGGAGAAGTGGCCACGGAGTACTACGATGACAATCTGGCGGTGGTCAACGGCCACGCCTACAAGAGCAAGGAATATAAGACGAACAACACCAACTTCGCGCTCCTGGTGTCCAAGAACTTCACAAAGCCCTTCCGGACGCCCATCGAGTACGGCAAGAAGATCGCGCAGCTCTCCAACATGCTCTGCGGAAACCGCATCATGGTGCAGACCTTCGGCGATTTCCGAAGAGGAAGAAGATCGACGGAAGAGCGCATGTGCCGCAACAACCTGATCCCGACTCTCAAGGACGCCGTTCCGGGAGATCTGTCCCTGGTGCTTCCCCACAGGATCATGGTGGACCTGGAGGAGATGATCTTTGCCCTGGACAAGGTGACGCCCGGCATCGCCTCGGATGAGACGCTTCTGTACGGCGTAGAAGTCAAATTCTATTCCAACAGAGTCGTCGTATCCAAGGAGTTCGAGACCAGCATCCAAGGACTGTACGCGATCGGAGACGGAGCCGGCATCACGCGCGGACTCCAGCAGGCCTCGGCCAACGGGCTGTGTGTGGCCGACGCGATCCTGAAAAAGATCGATTGATCATGAGAGCAGCAGGGAACGCTGCTTACCCGTAACGGAAAGGACGGATTGAGTGTATGGGAAGAAACGGAAGGAGGGCGGCCCGCGCTTTTCTGGCGGCCGCTTTACTGATCTGTTCGCTGATCCTGTCCGGCTGCGGACAGAGACTGGTACTGACCAGGGGATTCGCGAAGGACGAACTCTTCAGGATCGGAAATACAAACTGCAGGCTGTCGGAATACAATGTGTTCCTGCTCAACCTGCAGAAGCACTGCGAGAGGACTTTCGGACACAATGTCTGGGAAGGGCAGGGAGGAGCTGACCTGAAAGAAGCCATTGAGCAGAGAGCTCTCTCGGAGTCCTCGCGCCTGAAAGTGATGCTGCTGCTGGCCGTTCAGGATAACATCATGCTGACGGACGCCGAAGAAAATCTGGCCGACGAGGCGGAGACCGAGTATTACGAGGGATTGTCAGAAGCCGAAAAGGAATATCTCGGAATCGACGAGGAAACGCTGCGCAGGCTCTTCGAGCAGTACGCGCTGGCACAGAAGGTGTACAAGAGCATCGGAACTTCCTTCGAGGAGAGGTACGACAGTTTCTGTACGACGCTGGACTACGACCTGAATGAGCCGCTGTGGAATACGGTGGAGCTGGCGCAGATCGAGGATCTCACCGAGACGCCCGGTTTTTCGGAGGTTTACGCCAAGTACTTCGGCAGTTCCTATCTGGGACAGGACAGTGCAGAGGAAGAAGAGACAGAGAACAGTAATTAACTGTTCAGCTTTCTGAGAAGCTGAATATTTATACATTGTTAGCACTCATCGCAGATGAGTGCTAGTTTTTTATTGACATTTGGCACCGGGAAGACTAAACTCTCTGTTAGGCAGGCGTAAAGGCCTCATAAATCGTATACAATTTACAAAACTATATAGATAGCAAAGGAGAGAATTATGGCAGAAAAAGGATCTTTGTCCATTAACAGCGAGAATATGTTCCCCATTATCAAGAAATGGCTGTACAGCGATCACGATATTTTCTACAGAGAGCTGATCTCCAACGGCTGCGACGCCATCACGAAGCTCAAAAAGTTGGATATGATGGGCGCATTTGCGCTGCCGGAAGATTACAAGGCGCGGATCGACATCGAAGTCAGCCCCATCGACAAGACCATCAAGGTGTCGGACAACGGTATCGGAATGACGGCGGACGAGGTCAAGGAGTACATCAACAACATCGCGTTTTCCGGCGCGGAGGCTTTCCTTGCAAAATATAAAGACAAGGCAAGCAGCGACCAGATCATCGGCCACTTCGGACTGGGCTTCTACAGTGCGTTCATGGTCGCTGACATGGTGACCATCGATACGCTCTCTTATCAGGAAGGCGCGGAGCCGGTACACTGGGAGTGCGACGGCAGCAGCACGTATTCCATGGACAAGGGGAGCAGGCAGTCTTTTGGCACGACCATCACACTTCACCTGACAGAAGACTGCGTCGAGTTCGCAAACTATTATAAGGCGCAGGAAGTGATCGAGAAGTACTGCTCCTTCATGCCCACGGAGATCTATCTCTCCGAGAAGGACACGAGCGCTACCGAGACGATCGCCGAGTCTGAGAGAAGGCCCGACGACGTGGTGATCGAGGTCATCGAACCCGAGAAGAAAGAGGACGACAAGGAGCCCGCGGAGAAGAGACTCAAGATCAGAAGACGTCCGCTCCTGCTCAACGACACGCATCCGCTCTGGGGCAAGAATCCCAGCGAGTGCACGGAAGAGGAGTACAAGGAATTCTACAGAAACGTCTTCAGAGACTACAAGGAGCCCCTGTTCTGGATCCACCTCAACATGGACTATCCCTACAATCTCAAGGGCATCCTGTACTTCCCCAAGCTGAACCTGGAGTATGAGTCCGCCGAAGGCGTGATCAAGCTCTACAACAACCAGGTCTTCATCGCGGACAACATCAAGGAAGTCATTCCCGAGTACCTGATGCTGCTCAAGGGCGTCATAGACTGCCCCGACCTGCCGCTGAACGTCTCCAGAAGCGCGCTGCAGAACGACGGCTTCGCCAAAAAGATCAGCGACTATATCACCAAGAAGGTCGCGGACAAGCTGGCCGGCATGTGCAAGACCGACAAAGAGAATTACGAGAAGTACTGGGATGACATCGCTCCCTTCATCAAGTACGGGTGCCTCAGAGACGACAAGTTCTGCGCCAGAATGACCGACTATATCCTGTTCAAGGATCTGGACGGAAATTATCTGACCACCCCCGAGGCCCTCAAGGTCAACAAGGTGGATCCCGAGGCGGAAGAAGAGGAGAAGAGCGCACAGACCGCCACTGATGAGAACGGCGAGAAGGTAGAGGCGGAAGTTGTCGACGAGAACAGCGGCGAGGCCGACAAGGAAGAGGAAAAGGCCGAAGATCACACGATCTACTATGTGACGGATCCTCAGCAGCAGGGCCAGTACATCCGCATGTTCCGCGACAACAAGATGCAGGCCTTTATCCTGGACCACACCATTGACCAGCCTTTCATCCAGCAGCTGGAAGCCAAGAACGAGGGACTTCATTTCGCAAGGATCGACGCGGATGTGCAGGAAGCGCTCAAGACCCGCACGGGCAAGAAGGCGGCAGAGGCCCTCAAGGAGTCTTCCGAAAAGCTTGAGAAGATGATCCGCAAGGCGGTGAAGAACGACAAGCTGAGCGTGAAGCTCGAGAATCTCAGAGACAAGAAGACAGCCTCCATGCTCACGGTCAACGAGCAGAGCCGCAGAATGGCGGATATGATGAAGATGTACGCCGCTTCCGGCATGCCCATGGGACTGGACGAGTTCGCCAAGGAAGGACAGACCCTGATCCTCAACGCAAAGCACCCGCTGGTCAAGTACATCATGGAGCACGAAGAGGACAAGCTGACCGGTCTCATCTGCCAGCAGCTCTACGACCTGGCGCAGATCCAGAACGCGCCCCTTACTCCCGACGAGATGGCCGGCTTTGTCGCCAGATCCAATGAGATCATGATGATGCTCATGAAGGAAGAGACTGAGAGCAAGGAAAAGGAAAGTACAGAAGAATAATACGGTATTTATCATCGAACGAGGCGGCATAGGAATGTGCCGCCTCGTTTTTCATGCTATAATAGCTTGTATATTGGGATATTATGTGCTTCGGAGCGAGAAGAATATGGGATATCGTGAAGTTTATACGGCCGTCAACATGGCGGGAGAAGAATACAATATTTCGGACAGAGGGCTGAGCATCACGCCCGAGAAGATCAGCTTCCGGGTCAGGCCGGGCGGATCTGCGGAAGGGCAGTTTGTGGTGGCGGGGCCGCCCGGAACTGCCGTGACCGGCTTTCTGACCTCGGACAGCTTTCATATGCAGCTGCGCAGGGACAGCTTTGCGGAAAATCTGGACAGGATCAGCTGGAGCTTTGACGCGGGCGCGCTGAAAGAAGGAGAGGTATGCGAGGGAACCATCGGGATCGTCTCGTCCCGGGGCGAGTACAAACTGCCCTTTAAGGCCGAAGTGGTCACTCCCCAGATCGCCGGGAAGGAACTCGAGGAAATCTCGCATCCAAACGCCGCCGCGGAGCGCTTTCTCACGCTGGCGGATGAGGACTGGGGGAGCGCTGTCAGACTGTTTTACAGAAAAGAATTCGCGCAGTCGCTGGTCACGGAAGAAGAGAAGATGCTGTACAGAGGCCTTTCGCAGTATCCCGGAAACGAGCAGAACGTGGAGGAGTTCCTGATCGCGGCCTGCGGAAAGGACCCGGTCGAATTCCTTGTGGATACCAAGGAGATCCGGACGGAGATTCTGGAGATCGGAAGTTATGCAAGAAGCGAAGGGGCGGCCGACTACCGCATTGTGATCAAAAGGCGCGGCTGGGGGTATTGCAGGCTGGCAGTCACCATGGCGGGCTCTTTTCTGACGCCGGCTTCCGCGGTGCTTGAGGGCGAAGACTTCATCGGCGATACCTGCACGTTCACTTACAGGGTGGAGAGACACCGGCTCCATCCCGGAAGGAATTTCGGAAAGATCTATCTTCGGTCTCCCTATCAGGAGATCCGGATCCCTGTGGAGATCGTCTACAGGAGAAGGAGCGACGGAAAGGCCAGACAGGAGAGGGAGAGCAGGAGGGCTCTCATCGAGATCATGCGCCACTATGAGCGCCTGCACGTCGGCTGGGCCAGGGAAGCCCAGGGCATGGAGAGCGGGATCGACAACGGCGAGTGGCTCAGACAGGCGGACGAACTGGTCAAAAGACTGACCTTCCTCCGAAGAGACAGAACATTTCCCAGACTCTACGCGGCCCAGCTTCTTCTTATGGAGAACCGGATCCACCAGGCCATCATGGAACTGGAGAGTGTCCGCAGAAAACTGGCCGGAGTCGCTCCCGGCGAGGTGCTGGAGATGGGATACAGCCAGTACGCAGGGGAGTCCGACATCGAATACTGTTACAGGCAGTTTCTGACGGCGCTGGCCTATCACGACGCGGATGTGATCACACCCCGCGTCGGCAGGATCCTGAGAGAGCGCTACAGAAGAAATCCGTCGGACTGGCGGATCGCGTGGATGATGCTGCAGCTTCTTCCCGAATACGCGCCCGGACTGCCGGCCAGATGGAATTTCCTCAAAAAGCAGTACACGAACGGCAGCAGGAGTCCCATCCTGTATATGGAAGCCTGGGATATGATCTTTGCGGACCCCTCCTACCTGAGCCTTCAGGAGGACAGGAGAACGGGGAGATACGGAGGAGACGCCTTCGAGAGGCAGGTCCTGGTCTATGCAATGAAGCGGGGGCTGCTCGATCCCGGGACCATGGAGAAAGTGCTGGAGCGGACAGAGCGCAGGAGAGAGTATTCCGCGGCGCTTTACTATGTTTTGACAAAGGCCTATTCGCAGGAGAGGATGCGCCCTCTGCAGATCCCGATCCTCAGGAACCTGTGCACTCTGCTGATCAGGGGGAACAGGACGGGAGCGGACTATTTTGTCTGGTACTCGAGAGCGGTGGAGAAGGGGCTGTCCCTGATGCGTCTGCCCGAGTGTTTCCTGCAGTCGATGCCGGAAGATTACAGCGGCGAGATCCCGGACAGCGTGATGCGCTCGAGTTACAGAGGCAGTATGCTATCGAACGGGAGCCGCGCCTATTTCTATCTGTATCTGTACAGGAACAGGAGCAAATATGCGGATATTTTCGCGCAGTGCGCGGAGGACATACGCGCTTTCCTGGAACAGCAGATCTCGGAGCACCGCATGACGGAGACGCTTGCGGAGCTCTACAGCGCTGCGCTCAGGGACGAGGCGATCCGGCCTTCCAACGCGGGGGATCTGACCAAGCTGTCCTATCTGTCCCATCTGCGGACAACGCATTTATATATGAAAAAAGCGGTGACGGTCTACGCGCAGAGCAGCAAGGAGCGGGTCTATCCTATGGAAGGCGGAAACTGCATCCTGCCCATCTACGGGGAGAACAACCGGATCTTTCTCGAGGACGCGCAGCACAACCGCTACACGGCCAGTGTCCCCTACACGTGCGACAGGATGATGGAGCCGGTGGGAACCCCTGACCGGGTCTCACTCCAGGAGATGGCGGACCTCCCCTTTGCCATGGAGATTTCCGGTGTGGCGGAGAAGTCTTTCGAGGTGACGGATGAAACGCTCCAGTACTGCGAGATCCTGGTGAGATCGGCCTCGGTCGCCCCTTCTTACAGGACCAGGCTCAAGCTCAGACTCATGGACTACTACGAGAGAGTCGGCGACAGGGAGAAGCTCAGGGCCATGGCGGGAACGCTGGATGCAGGAGAACTCGAGCAGGAGGACTGCGTCCGGACGATCCGGCTCATGAACCGATGCGGAATGTACGGGGAAGCTGTGGACTGGATCACGCTGAGCGGCACAGAGGACTGCCCGGCGGATGTCCTGTCGGACGCGGCGCTGGGAGCGGCGGCGAGCGGCAGGGAAGACAGTGAGCTCCTCGAAAAGGCAGGAAGGATCGCCTGGGCCGCTTTCGAGCGGGGAGATAATCAGCGCGGGATCCTGGAATTGATTCTGGACCAGTATGACGGACTGTCGGAAGACCTGCTGCGGGTGAGAGACGCCCTCCTGGAGGTGACGGATGAGGAGGCTGAAGAGGACCCTGCCGTGACTGTGGCGGAGGACAGGATCCTGTCCCAGACACTGTTCAGCGGAGAGATGCCGCGCGGACAGGAAGCGCTTCTTCTGCGGCAGTACGGAAGAGGGGACCGGCACCGGGAGCTGGCGGGCGCCGGCGTCGCGCAGTACTGCCACTATGTTTTCGCCGACTGGCACCGGATGGATCCGGATATCATGCGCCTGATCGCGCTGGCGGACAGGGACGGACATTCCATGCCCGCGATCTGCCGGCTGGCTTACCTCAAGACGCTGGTCGACCGGGCGGACCGGGGAGACGCACCGGATCATTTCTCGGAAGAAGAGGCGGAGACGGCAAAGAGGTTTCTCCTCTCGCTCCTGAGAGAGGAGATCGTATTTCCCTTCTACAGGCGGTTTGCGGGCGCAGGCCCGGCGCTTCGGCTGTATGACCGGGAGACCATGATCGAGTACCACAATCCCGCCGGCGTGCGCGGCGCGCGGGGACATGTGGTCATTCACTGCTCCCTGGACAGGGGCGGCAGACAGGAACCCTTTATGGCGAGAGAGATGAAGGAGATGGTCCGGGGCTTCTATGTCAGTTCCTTCTTCCTTTTCTACGGGGAGCAGGTGCACTATTTTATCACCGATGATCCCGAGGAGAAGAACATAGTCGAGAGCGGAACCATCGGGCAGGACGCCAGGATCGACCCGGATCAGAATGACCGGTTCGCGCAGATCGACGCCATTTCATACGCCGCGGCCCACAGAGAACGGGAAAAGGCAGCCGCGCTGATCGGAGAGTACATGAAAAAAGAGTATCTGACAGCCGCGCTGTTCGGAACTGAGGAGGACAGTGATGTTATTTACCAGATTACCTGAGAAAAAATACCTTCTGGGAATCGATATCGGGGAAACTTTCTGTCAGATCTCCTACCTGAACACGCGCAGGCTCACGGCCGGAATGGATCCGCACACCTTTTCAACGGTCGCAAGAGGAGAGAAATTCAATATTCCGCAGGCGGCTTTCGCGGACAGTGCGACCGGAAACCGGTTCTACGGCAAGGAAGCGCTTGAGAAGGCGGCCGAGGCCGGGAGAGAGCCCGCGACGCACCTGTTCGGGGCGGTCAGGCAGGATCCGGGGGAAGAAAATCTGCAGGTCCTGATCGAGTATCTGCAGTACTGCTTCAGCCTCCTCTCCGCAGAGGTGACGTCGGAGGAGATCGAGGCCCTCACATTCACGGTCGACGTCTGCGACCAAAAAAGTGTGGAGATCCTGAGAGCGGCGGCTGATCAGCTGTTTCCCGGACTCGAGAAAGTGGCCTTTGAAGAGCACCTCAAGTCCTTCTACCACTACGTTCTCATGCGGGACGAAGAGCAGAGGCGCCAGTCCGTGCTCCTTTTGGACGGGTGGTCGGAGGAGGAACTTGTTCTCTACTCCCTCTCTTATAATAAGAAGACGAGGCCCATCGTGTGCTTTCCCGAGGAGCTGCGCCTGAAGATCCCCGCAGAGGCGGACGCCGCGCAGAAAGATCAGATCCTCTGCAGCGCGGTGAGAGGTCTGATGCAGGAGAAGGAGTACTCCGCCGCTTACCTGACCGGGAAAGCGCTGGGCGGAGGCTGGATGAAGGAGTCCCTGAATCTGATTTGCAGAGGAAGAAGAGCCTTTCAGGGAGATACACTGTACAGTAAAGGAGCGGCCGACAGCACCATGGCCGCCTGCGGCCTCTCGTCCAAAGCGGACAAATATTTCTACCTCAGTAAGGACGCCCTCCGCTGCAATATCGGCATGGACTGCCTCAAGAAGGGCAGAACGGTCTACCAGCCCTTGCTGGATGCGGGAGCCGAGTGGTACGACGCGGCGGCGCAGATCGATATTTTGCTGGAGGACGGGGATGAGATCGTGCTGCGGGAGACCTCGGTGGACAGAGGAAATGAGCGCGAGATCGCGGTGAAACTGGAGAACATGCCGAAAAGGCCCAGGGCGACCACAAGACTGCGGATCCGGCTGCACATGACTTCCGCGGACCGGATGCAGCTCACGGCGGAGGACCTGGGATTCGGAGAGATCTTTCCCTCGACGGGAATGAAATGGGAACAGGAGATAGTGATCAATGGGTAAGAGCATTCTGACAACAGGGCGGATCGCGGACAGGCCCTACCGGCTCTCGATCATCGACCGGAACGTCTATACGGTGGAAGAACTGTGCTATTCGATCGCCCAGTGCGCCTCCTTCCTGGACGAGGATTTTATGGACCATGAGCTCCTTGTCTGGCTGGAGCAGTCCTGCGGGCTGGCCGAACTGGCGGCGCAGCTGCGGTCACTCTTGCGGGGAAGATGCGCGGTCGAGGACTTTGCCTCGGTCATCCTGCTCTATGTAGGATACCAGAGCACGGCTGAAATAGAGAGGATCCGCGCCTCGATCTCTTCCGGCAAGGGGATGGAGCCCTTTCAGAGGCGGCTCCGCGAGGCGAAGTTCACGGCCTCCAGAGGCCACATCACGCAGGCGATCGAGCTCATGGACGGGATCGAGGCGGAACTGCCCGAGCTGGAGCGGGAAATGCGAGGAAGGATCTGGGCGGAGAAAGGGCTTCTCTACGCGCAGGGCATGCGCTACGCGGAGGCGGCCGACTGCTACGGCAGGGCCTGGAAGCTGTCCAGGAGCAGACAGAACTGCCTGAAATACCTGGCGGCGCTGCGATTTGCCCTTCCCGGGCAGGAGTATAAGGACTACATAGCAGAGCATCCCGAGATGGAGGAGGTCGCCCGCGAGCTGGAAGCCGCGGCGGCGGCAGCAGAGAAGGAGTGGAGAAGCGGCAGCGCGGGGAGGCAGGTCAAGCGCCTGCAGGGATATCTTCGCGGCGGACAGGCCAAATCCTTCGACAACTACGCGCAGCTCAGGATCCGGGAGCTGCGGGACGCCTTCCGGGCGGACAATGCGCCTTCCTTCTGAAGATTTTGTTGAATTTAGAGGAATAATTGTTATACTGTATTACGTTAGTGGAAACTTAGTAAAGAAAGGAACGCGATAATGGCCAATGACAGATATGTGAGCCCGCTCTCCGAGAGATACGCAAGCAAGGAGATGCAGTATATTTTCTCCCCCGATATGAAGTTCAGGACCTGGAGAAAGCTCTGGATCGCGCTGGCGGAGACCGAGGCGGAATTGGGTCTGCCTATCACACAGGAACAGATCGATGAGCTCAAAGCTCACGCAGACGACATCAACTATGAAGAGGCTAAGGCGAGAGAAAAAGTGGTGCGCCACGATGTCATGAGCCATGTCTACGCATATGGTCTGCAGTGCCCGGGAGCGAAGGGAATCATCCATCTGGGAGCGACCAGCTGCTATGTCGGTGATAACACGGATGTCATCATCATGAGAGAGGCGCTTCGCCTTGTCCGCCGCAAGCTGATCAACGTGCTGGCGGAGCTTGCGAAGTTCGCGGATGAATACAAGAGCCTGCCCACGCTGGGCTTTACTCATTTCCAGCCCGCGCAGCCTACGACAGTCGGAAAAAGAGCCACCCTCTGGATGCAGGAATTCTATCTGGCCCTGGGCGAGGTGGAGCATGTGCTCGGAAACCTCAAACTTCTGGGAAGCAAGGGGACCACGGGAACACAGGCCTCTTTCCTGGAGCTGTTCGACGGCGACCTGGAGAAGGTGGACAAGCTGGATCCCATGATCGCGAAGAAGATGGGATTTGACGCTTGCGTGGCGGTCTCTGGACAGACCTATCCCAGACTTGTGGACACGATCGTACTCAACGCACTGGGAATCGTCGCTTCCGCAGCTATGAAGCTGGGAACGGATATCCGCCTTCTGCAGCACCTCAAGGAAGTGGAAGAGCCCTTCGAGAAGAGCCAGATCGGCTCCAGCGCCATGGCTTACAAGAGAAATCCCATGCGCAGCGAGAGAATCTGTTCCTTATCCAGATATGTGATGATCGACGTCTTAAATCCCGCCGTCACGGCAGGTACACAGTGGTTTGAGAGAACCCTGGACGACTCCGCCAATAAGAGGCTGTCCGTTCCGGAAGGCTTTCTTGCCATCGACGGCGTGCTCGATCTGTGCCTGAATGTGACCGACGGACTCAAGGTCTATCCCAAGGTCATCGAAAAGCGCCTGATGTCCGAGCTCCCCTTCATGGCGACGGAGAATATCATGATGGACGCCGTCAAGGCAGGCGGAGACAGACAGGAGCTGCACGAGAGGATCCGCGAGCTCTCCATGAAAGCCGGAAGACGGGTCAAGGAGGAAGGAAAGGACAACAACCTGCTCGAACTGATCGCGGCGGATCCCGCTTTCCACTTAAGCCTCGAGGAACTGAAGAAATCCATGGATCCCGCGCGCTATATCGGATGCGCGCCCCATCAGGTGGAGAGATTCCTCAAAGAGGTGATCGCGCCCGTGCTCGAAGCAAATAAGGAGCTTCTGGGCGAGAAGGTTGAAATAACTGTTTGATGATATAAGAGAAACTGCAAAACGCTGATAATCTAAGGAGGTTCATATGGTTAAAGCTGTCGTAGGTGCAAACTGGGGAGACGAGGGAAAAGGCAAGATCACAGACACGCTCGCCGATTCCGCGGATGTCGTCATACGCTTTCAGGGCGGTGCCAACGCGGGACATACCATCGTAAACAAGTACGGTAAGTTTGCGCTTCACACTTTACCGTCCGGCGCTTTTCATCAGAACGTGATGAATATCATCGGAAACGGCGTCGCGCTCAATATCCCGATTCTTTTCAAAGAGATCCAGGATATCACGAAGAAAGGGGTTCCCACGCCGCAGCTGATGATCTCTGACCGCTGCCAGATCGTGATGCCCTATCACATCCTGTTCGACAAGCTCGAAGAGGAGCGCCTTGCCGGCAAGTCCTTCGGCTCCACCAAGTCGGGCATTGCGCCGTTCTATTCCGACAAATACGCCAAGATCGGCTTCCAGGTCAACGAGCTCTTCCAGGATGAGGCGGTGCTCGCCGAGAAGATCGCGGACGTCTGCGTCAAAAAAGATATTCTCCTGGTGAATCTCTATCACACGGATCCGATCGACCAGAAGGAACTCTTAAAGACACTGCTCGAGTACCGCGACATGATCGCCCCCTTCGTGGGCAACGTCGCCGAGTACCTGGACGGCGCGATCAAGGAAGGCAAGACCATTCTGCTCGAAGGCCAGCTCGGCACCATGAAGGACCCTGACCACGGCATTTATCCCATGGTCACTTCTTCCAGCACGCTTGCCGCTTACGGCGCCATCGGGGCGGGGATCCCTCCCTATGTCATCGAGCAGATCGTCGTTGTCAACAAGGCCTATTCCTCCGCTGTGGGAGCAGGGGAGTTCACCTCCGAGATCTTCGGAGACGAGGCACAGGAGCTTCGCATGAGAGGCGGAGACGGCGGCGAATTCGGCGCTACGACCGGAAGACCCAGAAGAGTCGGCTGGTACGACTGCGTGGCCTCCAAATACGGCTGCCGCCTGCAGGGCGCGACCGATGTGGCCCTCACTGTGCTGGACGTTCTGGGATATCTGGACGAGATCCCGGTCTGCATCGCCTATGACATCGACGGAGAACAGACCACGGAGTTCCCTGTCACACACATTCTCAAAAAGGCAAAGCCCGTGTGGAAGAAGCTCCCCGGCTGGAAGTGCGAGATCAGGGGCATTAAGAACTACGAGGACCTTCCGGAGAACTGCAAAGCGTATATCGAGTTTATCGAGCAGCAGATCGGCTATCCGATCACAATGGTCTCCAACGGGCCCGGCAGAGACGACATTATTTACCGTAAGTCCCCGCTTTCGCGCGGATGAACCGTAAAGCCTGAGCAAAGGGCCCTTTGGGAGGAAGCGTGATGAGCGAAAACAATACTTCCGGCAAAAAAGAGGCTGCAGGAAAGGCTGCGGAAAAGGCACCTTGGACAGCCCGCAGAATTGCCGCCGTGATCGGGATCGTGCTCCTTGTGGGGCTCTACCTGCTCACGTTTATAAGCGCGCTGATGGGCACGGAAAGCTCGGGACGGCTCTTTCGATTCAGCCTTGGCATGACGATCGCGGTCCCGATCTTTTTGTGGGTCTTCATCTGGTGCGTCGGAAAACTGCAGAACAGGCACAATATGGCCAGCCTGGACATCCTCTCCTCCAATCCGCAGGAGCGAAAGAAGATGGAACAAGCCCTGCAGAGAGAGAAGGAAGCGGAGCAGAAGAGCGAGGCGGACGGCAGGTGAACAGACGGGCGTCGATATTTTGCGTCAGTATTATCAGGCGTCAATGTTTTGCGTCGATATTTTGCCTCAATTTTCCGGCACAAATTCCAAACTTATTGCTTGACAGCATGGGGGCGGAGTGATATTGTAATTTAGTACGTGATGAGACACGTATTGGTACAACAAAGAAGAGTTACCGCTCTCACCCAACGGCGAAAGCTTTTGCGGTTTATACCAATCTTTGAACTTTCGGCACATGCAGAGTACGAAAGCGAATCGGAGATTTGTTGACAGCGGTGCGTTTTGTACCGCTGTTTTCTTTTGTCTTAGGTTGTGGAGGGTACAACAATCAGAAACAATAACGACAATTTATTCATTAATGAACAGATTCGTGACAGAGAAGTTCGAGTGATCGGCGCTGACGGCGAGATGCTGGGGATCATGTCCGCGGCGGAAGCCAGAAAACTGGCTGAAGAAGCTGAGCTCGACCTGGTCAAGATCTCTCCCGGCGCAAAGCCCCCGGTGTGCAAGATCATCGATTACGGCAAGTACAAGTACGAGAAGACCAGAAAAGAGAAAGACGCCAAGAAGAAGCAGCACACAGTGGAGATCAAGGAGATTCGTATGTCCCCTAACATCGATACCAACGATCTCCAGACCAAGATCAATGCTGCAAGAAAGTTCCTCACCAAGGGCGACCGAGTGAAGGTGACGCTTCGTTTCCGCGGACGTGAGATGGCCCACATGCAGCAGAGCGCGCACATCCTGACGGATTTCGCGGATGCGCTCAAGGACTGCGCGGCGGTCGACAAGGCCCCGAAGGTAGAGGGACGCAGCCTTACAATGTTTCTTGCCGGCAAGAAGCAGTGATCGGCAGATCGGAATAACCGAAGATCTGCGGCAGATCACCCATGATCACAACGCCGGTTTGAATAGAGTTCTGTCAGGGGTTAGTGACAGACGACATCAGCTGCAAGTAAGACAGTGAAAGCCAAGTACTTTCACGAGGAAGTCCAAGGCCGCACAGGCCGCGGAGGTTCCCCGATCGTGCCGTCGGCATGGTCGGAAGTGGATCGGATCCACGTTTGGCAAAGGAGGTAAATAGAATGCCCAAGATGAAAACTAAGAGAGCTGCTGCAAAGCGCTTCAAACTGACAGGCACCGGCAAACTTATGAGATTTAAAGCCAATAAGCGCCACATCCTGACCAAGAAGAGCACAAAGAGGAAGAGAAACCTCAGAAAGCCTATTCTGGCAGACGCTACCAACATCAAGACAATGAAGAAGATCATGCCTTATCTGTAATTCATACAGATTCGGTTTGGGACTTAGGAAGAAACGCACAATACATTTGTGCCTTACATATAATGGAGGATAGATAAAATGGCCAGAATTAAAGGCGCTCTTAATGCGAGAAAGAAACACAACAGAGTATTAAAGCTTGCCAAGGGCTACAGAGGAGCCAGGTCCAAGCAGTACAGAATCGCCAAGCAGTCCGTTATGCGTGCGCAGACATCCGCATTCGCAGGCAGAAAGCAGAAGAAGAGACAGATGAGATCTCTTTGGATCGTTCGTATCAATGCAGGTGCCAGAATGAACGGACTCAGCTACAGCCAGCTGATGCACGGCCTTAAGGTCGCAGGCGTTGACATCAACCGCAAGATGCTTGCTGAGCTCGCTGTAAACGACGCAGCAGGCTTCGCAGCTCTGACTGAGGTCGCCAAGAAGGCAATCGCATAAGCAAAATATTGATTACTGGTTTAGCTGTCGCTTAAAATAGAAGCGGCAGCTATTTTTTTAATTATTCAGCACCCCGGGGGCTGAATAGTTACGTATTTTGAAAAGAGAATCAATGAAAAAATGTTTTATCCGCACAGCGGTGGTCCTGATCGCAGCGCTGTGCCTGGGGGCGTGCAGCGGGGCGCAGACGGATCAGGAACAACCGGAGCAGCCGGAACAGTCGCCGGAGGCCGCGACCGAATCCGAAAGCTCCTCGGAATACGCCACTTTGCATCCGGCTTACGCCGAGGTCAACAGTCCGGACGAGGAGATCAACTGCTGGGGAGATTCGATCACGGAAGGATACGGAGGCGATGAGCTCACTTATCCGGACGTCCTGGCACAGCTCACCGGAATGCCGGTCAGAAATCTGGGCGTGGGAGGAGAGGACAGCAGGCAGATCCTGGCGAGGAGCCTGAGCTATGGAAACCAGTCCGAGGACATTCTGGTCATTCAGATGGGTGACAACGGCGGCTGGGACGATCTTGAAGAGCTGATCGGGCAGTATCGCAGAATGATCTCGGAGGCGGAGACAGACCGCTATATCATAGTGAGTTCGACGGATGATCCGAATGATTTCGACCAGATCTGGGGGTATACGATGGAGCCGATCGGCCTGGAGGACACCTACTATGAGGCGCGGTTCAGAGAGGTATTTGGAGAGCATCTGTTTGAAGGAAGAAAGTACCTGATCGAAAACGGACTTTCCGTAAATGACCTGGAAGAGACACAGGAGGACAGGGAACGGGCTCAAAAGGGCTGTATTTCGCTCCAGCTCCGGCATCCCGAGATCGACAACACACACCTCAACGACGAAGGTTACAGGGCACTGGCGAGGGGGATATACGAAAAGGGCGCAGAACTGGGATATTGGTGAGCGAAAGACACATAAGGGGGATAAACAGATGAGCGCGAACGATAATTTAAAGCGGTTTCCGGACGGGACGCCGATTGGCGACTGGTTCACGGACCCTTCGGTTCCGGCCGCAGATCCCTCGTTTGACGCCTCCGCGGCGGAGAACCTTGTCGCGAAGAATGTGCGGCTTACGAAGAAAGAGGGAATTGACTATCCGGACAGCGTCACCACGATCTGACGACCGGGAAGAGAATACCGGGGAAGAGAATACTTAGAAAAACAGCCCCGCGGATTTGAGAATAAGTCAAATCCGCGGGGCTTTATGCCGGACAAAGTGATCACAGAAGCGGCAGAGCGACGTTGTCGTACACAACGACCTTGCCGTCATGCTTTGTACACGCCTCTACCATACCATCCTGGGAGATGATAAAGGCGACGCTCCCTTCGACGGCGTCACAGAAGCGATAGCCGGCCCTGTGGCGCATGCCGTGGTCCTTAAAGGTCTTGTAGGTCTGTTCTTTGTTGTCGTAGCCCATAAAACACATATCGGGGTGTCTTCGCTGCATCTTGTCCACGAGGATCTCCGCGCCGAACCCCAAAAGCTCCAGGTCCTTGGTCAGGACGACAGAGCCGTCTACATTGGTGAGCTTCGCGATGAGGTCGGCGTATGTGGTGATCTCTTTCTCCCTGGCTGTATCCGTCAGAGGAGCGGACGCCGCGCTGTCTTCGAACAAAAAGCCGCTGCCCAGCCGGTATTTGAGATCGATAAACTCACTGCACGCCTCAGCGGAGGGAGTGATCAGAATAGCGGCGCCGTGCCCGTAATTGCTCACCTTCCAGAGAATCCTGTAGAGGAGCCGCAGGCGGTCGTTTTCCGGAATGTTTGTGCCGTTTTCCAGATTCTCGGAGACGAGGGTGGAGGTGAAGATGTCGGTCCGGAAAAAGATACAGCGCCCGGCATTGTAGTTGATCATGGAGGTCTCTCCGAAGCAGGCCCTGAGCTCACCGGGCCCGTTTACGAGAATGTTGGGCACCTGGGGCATGCGATTGCCCGAGGAGAGTTCTCTGGTGACGATCTTCTCCCAGGTGGTATAAGCGGCGATCACGCCGATCGCCTTAAAGGGCCTCTGCGTGATGTCCAGGATCAGGTAGCTCATGACCGGGCTGAGGGCGGGAGCGAGCTTATTGAGATCTCTGGGGGTAAAACCTACGGGCTCCTTAAAGCGCAGGACGTGCGCGTAGATATAGGTATCGAGCAGTTCGGAGTCCGGATCTATGAAGCACACCCGGAAAGAAGGAAAGCGGCCTTCTTCGCGCATGCAGCTGACGTTGAGGAGAGTCTGGCACACTTCCTCGAGCACATCTTTGGGAGGAAGCTGTTGTCCTTCTTCCGCAATCGGGACGACCTTGTCGTAACAGTCATACACAGCATCTACAAACGCCGCTATCTGATTCATGAAAATACCTCCTGAGAGTTTGGTAAAAGGATGTTCACAGACATCTTCTTGTATTATAACATAAAAAAAAAGACCGCAGATAAATCTGCGATCTTTCCTGTTCATCGGAGTGACGGGATTCGAACCCACGACCCCTTCGTCCCTAACGAAGTGCGCTAGCCAGCTGCGCTACACCCCGATCTTCAATTTGAAGTTCCTGTCTCTCAACAGGCAAGTGCTATTATATATGGTCGCAAGAGGAAATGCAACCCTTTTTTTAAAAAACTGAGCATTATTTTTGAAAAAATTTGCGCCGCACTCACTCCGCGCCGAAATATGCCCGTTGCGCAAACTAACAAGAGATTTTATAATTTAGTTGGACTTCGGTCATCCCGGTGCAGGAATACTTTGACAACAATGCGAATAAATAATGAAACGAGAAAAGTTTAAAAAACAAAAGTGGTATAACAACGCGGTCGCGATCCTGATCGGCGTAGTGGGCTATGTGGTGCTGACCCGCCTGGGCCCGATCTTCGATGTGATCAGGGGCGTGCTGAGCAAATTCGCGCCGATCTTTCTGGGGTGTGTCCTGGCCTATCTGGTCCACCCGCTGGCGAGCGCCCTCCACAGGAGAGTGTTCGGGAAGATCAACAAGAAGAATATAGGATGGGCGCTGTCCGTCCTGCTGGCCATGGTCCTGGTGATCCTGGTGATCCTGGTGCTGCTTCTCATGCTGATCCCGCAGCTGATCGAGAGCATCCTGCTTCTCGTCAGCAATATGGACAGCTACATAGTACAGCTCAACAACCTGATCGCCAATCTGAACATAGGGACGCTGGATCTGGGAAACCAGCTGCAGGAGATGATGGCCTCCTCGGATGATATCATCAAGACGGCTTCGCAGCTTTTGGGAACGTCGATGAGAAAGATCGCCTCTACCTCCGCGGATATCGGCAAGAATCTCTTCAACTGGCTGATCGCGTTTATCCTGTCCATCTATCTTCTCATGGCCAAGGACAATATCAAGAGCGGCGCGACGCGGCTGCTCAGAGCCCTGGTGCCTCAGAAGTGGTACGATATAGTGGTCCATTTCATGGCGCGCTGCAACCATATTCTGGTGCGCTACATTGTCTACTCCCTTCTCGACGGAGCGATCGTAGGCGGCGCCACAGCCGTTTTTATGGCAATTACGGGTATGCAGTACGTAGGGCTGATCGCGGTTGTGTGCGGTGTCACAAACCTGATCCCGAGCTTCGGACCCGTGATCGGCGGCGTGATCGGCGCTTTTATCCTGCTGTTGGTCAATCCCTGGCATGCGCTTATGTTCATCATATTCACCTGCATTCTGCAGACTCTGGACGGCTATGTGATCAAGCCGAAGCTCTTCGGCGACTCTCTGGGCGTCTCGGGACTCCTGATCCTGATCTCGATCGTGCTGTTCGGCAATATTTTCGGCGTCGTGGGAATCCTGCTGGCTATTCCGCTGGCCGCGATCATCGACTTCGTTTACCAGGAGGGCATACTGCCGCTTCTGGAGGCGCGAAGAGCCAGGCTGGACGCGGAAGAGAAGGCGGAAGAAGCTGCCGGACTTGCGGATCCGCAGATGAATTCCACGCTCACGGTTCTGACGGAAATGTCGGAAGGAAAGAAAAAAAGAAAATAGAGCGATTAAAAACAATCGTGCAGCAGTTTTAAGGTATAATGAGGTGGAGAGTTATTCTCCGCCTCGTTTTTTGTAATTATTCAGCACCCCGAATGCGAAGCATTTGGGACGTGGGGTGCTGAACTTTAGACTTTTAAAAAGCAGGGGGATGTACAAGGTTATGGGACTTCTCAGACAGGAGACCGGCTGGGACAACGCGCAGCTGATAAATCTGCTGATCCTGATCATGGCGCTGAGCGGCGTGTTCGGGTTTATTTACGAGGAACTGTTCTACAGGATCGATCTGGGATATTTTGTCAAAAGAGGATCGACTTTCGGGCCGTGGATCCCGATCTATGTATTCGGAGGGGCGGCGTTCACGATGCTGGTCTACCGATTCAAGGACAATCCGCTGCTCGTGTTTTTGCTGTGCGTGCTTGTGTCCGGGATCATGGAATTCGTCACCGGCTACGTGCTCTATCACGTGTTTAACACCCGCCTCTGGGACTACAACACGGAAATATGGAACTTCGGAAATATAGGCGGATATATATGTCTGCGGTCGGTTCTCTTTTTTGGCATGTCCGGACTGGCGCTGGTCTATATGGTGATCCCGATCATGATCAGACTGGTGGGAATGGCCGATGCGCGGATCATTTCGGTCGTCAGCCGGTGTCTGGCGGTTTTGTTTGTCACAGATTGTGTTTTATACAGAATATTTAAACAATAAAAAGGGGAAAAAGAAAATGATGTTCTATGTATGCTTTGTTATCGCTATTATCTGGGTCGTTCTTGCAATCCGTTATTGCTGGAAGGAAATGAAAAGTTCAGAAAAGTTCAGAACAGTTTCTACATCGGAAACAGGGTTCACTCTCCTGATTATCTCTATTATCTGTATACTGATCCTCTTAATACCTTGGTTCAGATACTGCTGGAAGCCGGAGATGGGTTTCATCAGATGGTTACTTTCTCCGCCGTATTTATTTTTGCGTATTATGCAGACATTCTCACTGGACGCAGATTATGAGGAAGTAATGCTGGTGGCTGAACTTGCGGAAAAATCCGGAGCATGCAAAGGTTTCCTCTCATTTTACACTGCGACCATGTTCTGGGTCAGTGCCCTCATCCCGTTTTTCGGTGCCTGGACTATTGTAGGCCTTTTTGGAAATATAATAGGCTACAGGCTGGTAACAAGCCGCTTTTGTCCTTGTAAAGAGTATTATGTTTTCAATGGAGTAGGCAGTAAGAACATTGACCTTGCAGAGAGTATTTGGGAAGCAAAGAAAAAAAATGGAGAAAAAGCAGTCTTTTTGTTCTGCAATATCAGTGAAACACCGGATGATAAGGTTCTGTCAACGATACGCAGGATTAAAGGAAAGTATTCTGATGAACGGCCTGCCGCACTGCTTAAACTCATCAGTTATGATTCAGGCAAAGCGTCTGAAGAGCCTCAAAACGAATCGAAGGAAAAGAAGCTGAAAAGCATCCGATACTTTATGCTGGAAAATGAGGACGTAAATTTTGATGATGCAATCATGGTTCTCAAGACGGCAAAAGATTTCAAAAAGAAGGATGCTAAAAGAGTGAAGATTGATATCCTTCTCCATGATAATGAACTGGACAATATTCTGGACGCCCAGGAGAAAAACGGCATTTTTGTTACGATCCTGGATGTCGAGCGCCTTTACGCCCAGGAGCTCTATGCGAGATGGCCTCTGTTCTCCGGTCTGGGTATTGACGGAAAAGAAATCAACCTCGCGATTCTGGGAAAGGGAAGTGTCGCTGAGGAACTTCTTCTTAATGCAATCTGGATGGGCACGATCAATTCGGCATCTCTTAAAATTACCTATATCGGGGAGGACGCGAAGACGCTGGAGAGAAAACTCAAAATGTCTTGTCCCGGAATGTTCAACAGTGCCGAGGCCGGAGGAGAAAAACTTACGCCTTCGTTTGTGAAGATCGGAAAAGACGAAGACCCCGATCTCGATACGATGGACATTACGCAAGCTAATTATGTGATTGTTGCGGGAGATGATGACGAGAGAAATATTCGGACCGCAATGTGGTACAAAACATGGGTGGCCAGGCGCATGCCCGTCACGAAACAGCAGCCGTTTATTGCGGTTCTGGTGAATGATGCGGAAAAAGCGGAGCAGGCCAAACAGCTCAAAGTTCAGGAGAGCCAGGAACCTTACGATTTTCATGTATTCGGAACAGACAAAGAGATTTTTTCTGCAAGATATCTTCTTCACAGTAAGCTCCTGGAAAGCCTTTTCCAGGTACAGCTCTCCTATAACTGCAATGACATGGGCAGGAAGCCGACTGAGGAAGAAGAGGCGAGCACGTGGGATCAGCTCAACGAGTCGGTATACAACTTCCGAAGTTCGGAGGCCAGCGCCCTGTATATTGTGAACAGGCTCTATGATTCGAGCGCGATCGAGACGCAGATGAGGCAGGAGACGGGGGCTTCCCGGAACGCTTCGACAACGTTTTCCGGAAGCGCTCAGGCCGAATACTGGTATAAAGCCCTCTATTCAAATGAGGTGGGCGCCGGCAGTGATAAACTGAATGCCCTTATTGATACGTACAACAGACTGCTCGAAGATGAAAAAATGGTGCAGAAGCTCGCAAAGGCGGAGCACCGCAGATGGAATGCCTACATGGTCAGTAACGGTTGGATCACGATGACCGAAGAAGAGACGAAGAAGTGGATGGAGACGCGGGGATCCAAGGAGCACAAGGATTATTTGAGACTTCGACATGCCTGTATCGTTCCCTGGGATGATCTTGACAGCGTTTCTGAGCTCAAAGGAAGAGCGCCTGACTTCTTTAAGAACGCGGACAGGGAGATCGTCGCCGGAGTAACGAACTTTATAATAAGGGACAAGTAAGCAAGGCGGAATGTCTGTCTGCGGAGTGTTGGAGCGCTTGCCTCAGGAAAAGTCAGGAGGAATGTATGGGAATACTTGCCGCTTATATGGTGCCGCATCCGCCTATGATCGTGCCGGACGTAGGCCGCGGCGGAGAGAAGCAGATCGAGAAGACGACAAGGGCTTACGAGCGCGTCGCCGACGAGATCGCGGCGCTCTCGCCCGACACGATCATCATAACGAGTCCGCACTCGGTGATGTACGCCGATTATTTTCATATTTCGCCCGGAAGGAGTGCCAAGGGGGACTTCGGACGCTTCCGGGCCTCCCAGGTGCGCTTTGAAGAGGAATACGACGCGGAACTGGTCCGTGCCATCGCAGAGCTTGCCGGCGAGCAGGGATTTCCCGCCGGCGTCATGGGAGAGCGGGACAGAAATCTCGACCACGGGACCATGGTGCCGCTCTACTTCATAAGGCAGAAATACACAGGGGGCAAAATAGTGAGGATCGGACTCTCCGGCCTGCCCCTCACAGAGCACTATAAGCTCGGGCAGATGATCCGCGAGGCGGTCGAGCGGCTGGGGCGGAAGGCGGTTTTCGTGGCCAGCGGAGATCTCTCCCATAAGCTGCAGGACTACGGGCCTTACGGATATGCCAAGGAGGGGCCGCAGTACGACGAGAGAATCATGGACGTCTGCTCCAGGGCCTCTTTCGGCGAACTGTTTGACTTCGACGAGACCTTCTGCGAGAGGGCAGCCGAGTGCGGGCACCGCTCCTTCGTGATCATGGCGGGCGCTTTTGACGGGATTTCTGTCAAGGCGGAGCAGCTCTCCCATGAAGATGTGACCGGCGTCGGGTACGGCATCTGCACGTTCTATCCTCAAGGTTCGGACCCGGGCAGGCGCTTTCTGGAGCAGTACCTGGCGCAGCAGGAGAAGAAGCTGGAAGCGGCCAGAAGCGCCGAGGACCCCTACGTGAGGCTGGCCAGGGCGTCTGTGGAGCACTATATTTTGCACCATAAACGGCTGCCGATGCCGCAGGACCTGCCTTCTGAGCTCTCTGAGCGGCGCGCAGGGGCTTTTGTGTCCATTCATGAGCACGGCAGGCTAAGGGGCTGTATCGGGACGATTGCGGCCGTACAGGACAGTCTCGCGAAGGAGATCATTGAGAACGCGGTGAGCGCATCGACCAGGGATCCCAGGTTCGATCCCATCAGGGCGGATGAGCTCGAGTGGCTGGAGATCAGCGTCGACGTGCTGGGTGATCCGGAGCCGATCAGTTCGCCCCGCGAGCTGGATGTCAGGCGCTACGGCGTCATTGTGACCAAGGGAAGAAAGAGGGGGCTTCTGCTGCCGGACCTCGACGGCGTCGACACGGTGGAACAGCAGATTTCCATCGCCAAGAGCAAAGCCGGGATCGCTGAGTGGGACAAAGATGTGCAGCTGCAGAGATTTGAGGTTGTGAGACACCACTGAGCGTTGGAGGATCAGGGGATTTCCCTGTCGCTGCAGGTGAGGCGGCGGCCCGCTCTGCGGGCCTTGAACATGCGCAGGAGGGACCATGGCTATATGTGAGGTGTGCTTCAGGCACTGTGACCTGAAGGAAGGGCAGACGGGCTTCTGCGGCGCAAGAATATGCGCGGGAGGAGCGGTGCGGGCGGCTAACTACGGGCGGCTGACTTCTCTGGCCCTCGATCCCATAGAAAAGAAGCCGCTGAGAAAGTTTCGGCCGGGCAGCCGTATTCTTTCCGTGGGCAGCTACGGCTGCAACCTCCGCTGTCCTTTCTGCCAGAATTACGAGATCTCCTGGTCCGAAGAGGCCATGCGCTGCGCGCAGAGCGCGCAGTTCACGACGCCGGAGCAGATCGCCGATACGGCTCTCTATTACAAAAACAAGGGAAATATCGGCGTTGCTTTTACTTATAATGAGCCGCTGGTCGGATACGAATTTGTCAGGGACACGGCGAAGCTTGTCCGCAAAGCCGGGATGGTGAACGCGCTGGTCAGCAACGGAACGGCTGAGCTTGCCGTTCTGGAAGAGATCCTGCCCTATATGGACGCGATGAACATAGACCTGAAGGGATTTACGGACCGGTACTACAGGGATGTTCTGGGAGGCGATAGAGGCATGGTCATGCGGTTTATAGAGCGGGCTGCAAAGTCCTGCCACGTGGAGCTGACTACGCTGATCATTCCCGGAGAAAACGACTCGGAAGAGGAGATGCGGCAGATGTGCGAGTGGATTGCCGGGCTTACTGGAAAATCGCCCGGGCGGGAGATTCCGCTGCATATTTCCAGGTTTTTCCCGCGGTTTCATATGACGGACCGGGATGCGACGGATGTAAAGAAGGTTTATCGGCTCGCAGAGGTCGCGAGAGAGAAACTGAAGTTTGTGTATACGGGGAACTGCTGAAAAGGCTTTAGCGCGGTCTGATCGGCATTCGGTTGACCCGGAAGGCATCATACAAAGGAGATTCTGCACGGGCTGGGCTTACAGTGATGAGGAAATTGAGGTATGATATGAGCGAGCGAAAAGGGCCGGCCGGACCCGGCCGGGATAGCTCCGGAACTGTAAGATCCGGCACTGCCAGGATTCTGATCGGGGTCTCCATGGCCATATTCGGGACCATCGGGCTCTTCGTGCGGGCCATACCGCTTCCATCGAGCGAAGTTGCCCTGTACAGGGCAGTCCTGGCCACTGCGGTGATCGGGCTCTACCTGCTTATTACGGGGCAGAAGATAGAGTTTGCCGGGATGCGCAGGGAATTGAGCCTGCTGATCATATCCGGCATAGCCATGGGATTTAACTGGATCCTTCTGTTCGAAGCCTATAAATACACGACGGTTTCCGTGGCCACGCTGAGCTACTATGCGGCGCCGGTGATCATAACCTTCGTGAGCGCGACTCTGTTCAGGGAAAAGTTGAGCGGGCGCGGGATTCTGTGTTTTGTCATGTCGACTTTGGGAATCCTGCTGATCACGGTGAGCGGGGGCGGCATGAGCGGAAAAGGAACGGATCACATCGGAATCCTGTTCGGATTGGGGGCGGCCGTTCTGTACGCGACAGTCGTTCTGCTCAACAAATTCATCAAAAATGTGGGCGGGATCCAGCGGACTTTTCTTCAGTTCGTGGCAGCGGTCGTGACGCTCCTGCCATACGTGCTGATGACCGGCGGGACCCATCTGGGAGATCTGGATCCGCGCGGGTGGGCCTTCCTGCTGATCGTAGGATTTGTGCACACCGGAATCGCCTACTGCATGTACTTCTCATCCCTGCAGTATGTGACAGGGCAGGAGGCGGCGCTTCTCAGCTATATAGATCCGCTGCTGGCAGTGATTCTGTCGGTCACCGTGCTGCGTGAGCCGATGAGCCTGCTGCAGGTGGTCGGAGGGGCGATGATCCTCGGGTTTACGCTGCTCAATGAATTGCCTGAAAAAAATCAATCATGATTTATTAAATAAGGAGGTACATTATGACAGACATGGAAAGAGTTTGCAGTTTTATCAAAGAGGCACAGACGTATTATCTTGCCACCGTTGAGGGCGATCAGCCCCGCGTGCGTCCTTTCGGAACGATCCACATCTTCGAGGGGAAGCTCTATATCCAGACGGGAAGAAAGAAAGACGTCGCGAAGCAGCTGGCGGCAAACCCCAAGGCGGAGATCTGCGCGTTCAAGGATGGCGTATGGGTGCGCGTAGCGGGCGAACTTGTCGACGATGATCGCGTAGAGGCAAAAAAGTCCATGCTGGATGCATATCCGAGCCTCCGCGCTATGTATGACCCGGAAGACGCGAATACGGAAGTTCTCTATTTCAAGAATGCCAGAGCGACCTTCAGTTCCTTTACGGCGGCTCCTGAGACGGTGGAATTCTGAGTCCCGCGGGAGAAGATTCCGTTCACCGGAGAACTTTGAACTCTCGTGAAAACGTACATAAATTATCTATATTTTGGGCGGTTTATAAAGTGATAGTGCTCTTTCAAAACCCTTCTTCGGTGGATATTCCACTGAAGAAGGGAACAGAAACAGACCTATATACCTCAATAGCGGTCATAGTACCCTTTCCCGGCGCCTTCTTCGGTGGATATTCCACTGAAGAAGGGTTTTAAAAGAGGGTATACACTTTTTTGGCCAAAAAAACGCTTCCCTGCCAATCGGCAAGGAAGCGTTTTATCATGTCCTGCGGAGAGTCCTGATCAGATCAGGATGTACTTCAGAATAAATACAAGTGTCAGAACGTACATCAGAGGTGTGACCTGTTTAGCCTTGCCTGCTGCAACGTTGAGGACAGTGTAGGAGATGATACCGAAGCAGATACCTTCGGAGATGGAGTACATGAACGCCATCGCGAAGATGCAGATGAATGCGGGGATTGCTTCGAGGACGTTATCCCACTCGATCTTGCTGACCTGCTGCATCATGAGGAAACCGACCATGACCAGTGCGGGAGCAGTGGCGAAGGAAGGAATCGTCAGGAACAGAGGAGAGAAGAAGAGGGACAGAATGAACAGGAAACCGGCAGAGATCGCCGTGAGACCTGTTCGGCCGCCTTCTGCGATACCGGATGCGGACTCTACGAAGGTTGTGATCGTAGAAGTTCCGAGGCATGCGCCGCAAATTGTTCCGATCGCGTCGGAGAGAAGAGCGCCCTTGATGCCGGGGAGTCTGCCTTCCTCGTCGAGAAGGTTGGCCTTGGAAGCGCAGCCGATCAGAGTTCCCAGTGTATCGAACATATCGACAAAAAGGAAAGCGAACATAACGACTACGAAGTCCACGCTTGCGATGCTGGAGAAGTCGAGCTTAAAGAGCGTGGGAAGAACGGAAGCGGGCATGGAGACGATTCCGGAAGGAATGACGCTGTAGAAGCCTGCTTCGGGGTTGGGTACATAGAGGCCGACCAGCTGGCAGATGATGCCCAGAACCCATGTCGCGATGATGCCGAGAAGGATGGCACCCTTGATATTGCGCAGCATAAGGATCGCAGTGATCAGAATGCCGAGGATAGCGAGAAGAACCGTGATTCCCTCGGAATTGAAAGTGCCGTTCTCCATGGACGCCTTAAAGGAAAATACAGAGACCAGCGTGGAGCTGTCCACGACGATGTGGGCGTTCTGCAGTCCGATGAAGGTGATGAAGAGGCCGATACCGACGGATACGGCGAGCTTAAGTGTTGCCGGGATGGCGTTGAAGATCGCTTCTCTGATGTTCGTCAGGGAGAGAACGACGAAGATCACACCCTCGACGAAGACGGCGGTCAGCGCCATCTGCCAGGAATATCCCATTCCCAGAACAACGGTGTATGCGAAATAAGCGTTGAGGCCCATACCTGCGGAGAGGACGAACGGAAGATTGGCGAAGAAGGCCATCAGGAAAGAGGCGATCGCGGATGCCAGAGCCGTTGCTGTAAAGATCGCGCCTGAATCCATGCCGGATGCACTCAGGATGCTGGGGTTTACAGCCAGGATGTAAGCCATTGTCATGAAGGTAGTAAGACCTGCTGCCAGCTCTGTTTTGACATCAGTGCCGTGCTCCTTCAGTTTGAAAAACTGTTCCATAGAGTTTTCCCCTTTCTAATTGGGACCCGGGTCCCATGCTGTTGTGTGATTTACGGAAGGTATGATAGCAGAGAATTTTTAAATTTTCCATAGATTATAGGGAAAAAATGAAAAATTTCTAAAATTTGATAAAATTTAACATGCCGGCATATGCAAATATTGCTGTCTGATAGGAAGTTTTACTTAAAAACAGCGAAAAAAAAAGGCACTCCGCGGAGTACCTTTTTGCTGAGATGCTTACTTCTGCTTAATGCTGGCGACGACCATACCCGTGAGCGCAAGCAGCGCGATGGCGTTGGGAATGACCATCAGCTGGTTGAACATGTCGGAGAGCTCCCAGACCAGGTCGTTGGAGGCGAGCGTTCCGAGGAAAATGAATACCAGCGCGATGACTTCATAGACGCGGACGGCCTTCTGCCCGAAGAGGTAGATGACGTTGATCTTGCCGAACATGTTCCAGCTAAGGACAGTGGAGAAGGCGAAGAAGAACAGGCAGATCGCGACGAAGGCATTGCCGAAGCCCTGACCGAATACCGTGCTGAACGCGGTCTGCGCCAGGTTGGACTTTACGATCGCCTCGCCGGCCGCATTGACGGTGCTCTCTGTATATCCGCTCGCGAGGACGCCGTCCGCCGTGTAGAGGGTCGAGATGATGACCAGCGCGTTGAGCGTCAGAACGATAAAAGTATCGATGAAGACGCCGATCATGGCGACCACGCCCTGCTCGTGAGGAGTGGCCACATTGGCCTGCGCGTGCGCGTGCGGAGTTGAACCCATACCTGCTTCATTGGAGAAGAGGCCGCGCTTGGCGCCCTGGGAGACAGCGGTCTTGATGGCCGTGCCGAAGCTTCCGCCGATGATGGCCTGGGGCGTGAAGGCATAGCGGAAGATCATGCCGAAGGTCGCGGGAATGTAAGTGATGCGGGCAGCCAGGACCACGATTCCGCCGAGGATGAAGATGAGAGCCATGATGGGCACGATCTTCTCAGTGACGGAGGCGAGGCGGTTCATGCCGCCGATGAAGATGACTGCGCAGATCAGGACCAGGACGATGCCGACGATCCAGGACGGGACGCCGAAAGCGGTCTGGAAGGTGGAGCCGATGGAGTTGGACTGCACCATGCAGCCGAAGAATCCCAGCGCGAGTATGATCGCTACCGCGAAGAAACTTGCGAGGAACTTGCCAAAAGATCCCTTGAAGGCGGTTGTGATGTAGTAAACGGGGCCGCCCAGGATGCTGCCGTCTTTGTGCTTGATCCTCGTCTTCTGCGCGAGTACGGCCTCCGCGTAGATGGTCGCCATTCCGAAGAACGCGATGACCCACATCCAGAAGATGGCGCCGGGTCCGCCTGTCAAAATAGCGCCGGAAGCGCCTACGATGTTGCCGGTTCCGACCTGAGCCGCGATGGCAGTGGCAAGAGCCTGGAAGGAACTCATTCCGCTCTCATGCTTTTTGCCGTTGAGCGAGATGTTTCCGAAGACGCGCTTGACGCCTTCCCCAAAGAAGCGGACCTGGACAAATCCGGTCCGGATCGAGTACCACAGACCCACCAGGATCAGCAAAAAGACAAGAACATAGTCCGACAGATACGAGTTAATCGTTTGTACCAACTGCAATAACATTTCCCTGATTTCCTCCGTTATCGTTAATGGTTTATACAGCGTTTTCGTGCTTCGTCAAAACGAAAGGCTGCCGGGCCTGTCCGTAAATAAGAAAGGTCGCCGGACTTCTCCGGCAAAAAAGAAAGACCGCCGGATTGCTCCGGCGGTCTCATATCGCACAAGTAAAAGACGCGGCTGTTAGCCGGTCATGCACCCTGTCCTTTGACCTGAGAGATTCAGCCTGCGCCGCATTGGCGGCGGGCTTTGCACCTTCGGTACTCGTTCACGAGATTCTCCAGAGCTACATCCATTCTTAGTCGCCGCCCGCATATACGGGCACCTGAGAGTGCTGCTCCTTCGGCAAAATGGCCCGGCCTCCGCTCTGTCATACTGTCACTTTTTTGCAGTCGTTTCCGACGAGGCAGTTGTGACGCGGACGCAGGCGCATTTCTTTCTCCTAAGAATTTCAACGTAGAATTATGAAATTGCTGCAAGGAACAGGTTAGCAAATTCAAACGGACAAGTCAAGACGAATATCGGCGGATTAGCAGACTATTTTCATTGACGTAATACGTCTTAGTTTCGCACCGCTATAGCGCCTTTCCGGGATTAATGATAAAATGAGAGCGTAACGGTGGCATTGACACGCGCCGCGGCAAACAGCGGCGGGTCCTTAAGACAGTATTGGGGATAAATATGGGTAAAATTGTAGTCGGCTGCTGGGATTGCGACTACTGCGGTGCTGACCGGATCTCTGGAGAGATCAAGATCTGTCCTCACTGCGGCAAACCTCGCGGCAAGGATGTAACTTTTTATATGGCCGGACCCAAGAACTATGTAAAGGATCCGGATAAGATCAACAAGAATCCGGACTGGGTGTGTCCTTTCTGCCAGACGCTCAACCCTGACGACAACAAGTTCTGCTCCGCCTGCGGCGCGGCGCGGGAAGAGAGCGATACGGATTACTTCGAGAGCAAAGAGAAGGACAGAGAGCGAGAGGAAAAGCGCGAGGAGGACAAGCGAAAGGCGGAAGGAACCGACGCCGGCACGAGATCGGCCGGGCGAAGCCGGCTGCCGCTCTTTTTGGGAATCGCGGCGATCATAGCCCTGCTGATCTTCATGGCCATGCCAAAGACCAGGAAGATGCATGTGGACTCCAAAACCTGGGAGCGGAGCGTCTCCGTTGAGCGCTACCAGGAGGTAAGGGAGAGCAGCTGGGATCTGCCGGACGGGGCCTGGAATGTCACGAGCCGCGACGAGGTCTACACTTACAACCACGTTCTGGACCACTACGAGACCAGAACAAGAGAAGTAGCGGAAGAGGTACTGGACGGGTACGACACGGAGATCGAGTACCGGGACCTGGGCAACGGCTATTACGAGGAGATCGAGCACCAGATTCCACGCTACAGGACGGTGTACCACACGGAGACCTACGAGGAACCGGTCTATGTGGACATCCCGGTATTTGCCAAGAAGTACTACTACAGCATCATGAAGTGGCTGTACGACCGGGATGAGGTAACATCCGGAGCGGACAACGAGCCCTATTACGCGGAGCTCAACCTCCCCGAGACGGAGCGGGAGAGCGGCAGGAGAGAGCAGTATTGGATCCTCTCCGGGGACAAGAGATACAGGATCTCCTATTACCTGTGGAGCCAGATCCGAACCGGGTCCGATATCAAGGCCGTGATTTCGAACGGTGAGATCACTGATTTCGAGTAAAACTGAAATATTCGTGAACAATGAAGAGACTGCCGGCAGCGGCAGTCTCTTTTCATGTATAATTGTAATTATTCAGCACCCCGGAAAAAAATCAAAAATAAGGTCCGGTGAGCAATAGTTACGTATAACTGCGGAGAGGTCTCTGAATCACATAACACGAAACATAAATGACGAAAAAAGGAATAAGAAACTTAATAATAATCGCTTTGGTCCTTTTTGTACTATACTGGGCGGCAGTGTGGTTTCTGGTGAGCGCCGTGCTGGTGCCCTCCTTTATGGAAAAGCTGGATGCTTTTGACAGGATCGTCGAGCAGAGCTACGCGGAGCAGGTGCAGGAGACGGCGCTGATGCAGAATTCGAGCGCCCTGTACTCCATCGGAAAGGCCTGGGGAAGGCGGAAGGACATTGAAGAGGTGGAGATCCTCTCGGAGGACGGATACCGGCTCCGGGGCGTTATGGAGCAGAGAGCGGAAGGCCACCGCTGGGTGGTGCTCCTTCACGGGTACACGGGGAGCCGGCAGATGATGTACAGCTACGCGTACTGGTACGCTGAGCACGGATACAGCGTGCTGGCGCCGGATTTCCGGTGCCAAGGGGAGAGCGAGGGAGACTACATCGGCCTCGGCGCCACGGACAGCAGGGACCTGGAAGGCTGGATCGGACTGATCCTGCAGCGGGACCCGCAGGCACAGATCGTTCTGCACGGCCTGTCCATGGGGGCTTCTACGGCGCTGATCTATGCGGCGGGGGATATCCCGGAGAATATCAGGGCGGTGGTCGCAGACTGTGCCTTCACGGACGCCTACTCGATGTTCAAGGAGAAAATAGGAAGCTGGTTCCACCTGCCGGCTTTCCCGGTGGTGGACAGCGCAGAGCTTGTGATCCGGCTTCGGGCAGGGTACGATCTCAAGGAGACGTCTCCGCTCAAAGCGGTGTCCGTGAGCAAGGTGCCGACTTTCTTCATACACGGGAAAGAGGACCGGATGATCCCGGTCAGGATGTGTCTGGAGCTCTATAATGCGGCGATCTGCGAGAAAGAGATCATGATCGTGGACGGGGCCGGACACGCGCAGTCGTCGGAGAAGGACCCGGTTCGCTATTTTGGCGAAGTTGAGAACTTTCTGAGCAGATATGTGAACTACCCACCGCCTACGCATACGCTAAGAGGCGGGGGCTTCGTGCCGCTTACGCGGACACAGGGCAGACACTTGCCCGCTGTCCCGTTTCACCGGGATTACTTTTGTGATTCCTCTGACCCGC